>Ga0209488_10002024_pt1 | contig 17060 bp, 16 predicted proteins | sample Rivendell_Oct201_8_FD_188349 | JGI IMG/M metagenome (GOLD analysis project Ga0209488, IMG submission 188349) | Vadose zone soil microbial communities from the Eel River Critical Zone Observatory, Northern California, USA -... | ecosystem: Environmental > Terrestrial > Soil > Vadose zone >...
GTTGCGACATCCTCAACCGTGGCTATGAATTATGAACAGCAGTCCGACGGTCCGGACGCACGGATATTCAATCCGATGATCGGCGCCCGATTCGAAGGGTCGCGAGGCTCGTAACTAATTGATTTTAATGATGTGGTGGCCAGGGGCGGAATCGAACCACCGACACGCGGATTTTCAGTCCGATAAATAGCGTCCAGCGAGGTCCATTGAACGCCACCCGTCCACCCGTTTTGCTAAGCCACTGATCTTTCAATACTTTACTTCCATTGAATTCTCCATGTTCTACCGACAGCTGGTGGCGAACTACAACGGTACTACAACCAGGTCCCGCCTGATTCCGCTGAATCATGAGGGGCGAGTCGCTATCGCCGCAGGGCCGGCTCGCCTCGCCCCAACCATTCCGCTGGCTAGCCGACTGCGCAGGCAACCGTTTTGCAGATCGACCCTATTTATCTGGATGCGACCCTGTCATCTACTGACATCCAGCACGTCATGCAGGAGCGGACGAGCGGCAGGCAGCAGCAGGCAGCAGCAGGCAGGCACCGCACCCGCGCACGTGTGGTTGCGATTGTCGGACGGTATCGAATACGCGTACGCCGGCAAGCTGCAGTTCGCGGAAGTCACCGCACTTGCCGGCAAGGATTCCGTCACCGTGAGAGCGGTGTTTCCGAATCCCGAAGGCCTGCTGCTACCCGGCATGTCTGTTCGCCCGCAGATCCGGGAAGGCGTTCGCAGCCAGGCACTGCGGGTCCCCCGTTAGCGTGATAGCGACATGACAGGGGAGGCGTGCGTCCTGGTGTCGGCTCCAACACCAGAGTTGAAATACGCCTGTCCGGCTGTGACAGTTTGCGGTGAAGGCGCGCGGTTCGGACGTCCATCAGCCGATCGGCGCAGCCGGCGGTAGCGTCTGAGCCCCCGTTACACCACCTTGACGTGGCGCCGTCGCAGCTATATCGTTCCTATATGGAACTCGTATCCCATCAAGGGCCAAAGATTCCGTCTGGCTCCGCTACGTCCGAGGTGGCACGTGATCATCGATAGCCACGCCCATGTAGTCATGACGGACGAGCTGTACCGCTACATGGGAGAACTGGTGGCCAGTCGCGCAAATCCTGCGGGTCCCTACTCGGGCATTGGCGCGGAATCGCTGCGCGCGGTTTCGGAGCGCCTCATCTCCATCATGGACGGAGTGGGAACCGACATGCAGTTTCTCTCGCCCCGTCCATACATGATGCTGCACTCCATTGAGCCGCCCAAAGTAACGGCCCTGTGGACGCGCGCGGTGAACGATGCCATTCACGCGCAGTGTCAATTGCATCCTAATCGATTCCGGGGCGTGGCGGGCCTGCCGCAATTCCGCACCGACAGCCCGGCCAATTGCGTAGCCGAGCTGCGCCGGTGCGTCAACGAGCTGGGGTTCGTGGGGTGCCTGTTGAACCCCGATCCGACCGAAGGCGCCAGTGCGCCGCCCCCGGGTCTGGGAGATCGATACTGGTATCCGCTGTACGAGGCTTTGGTTGAGTTGGATGTGCCGGCGCTCATTCACTCCGCGAGCTGCTGTAGTCCGCGGGAGTCCTACACTCTGAAATTCATCAATGAGGAGAGCATCGCGATCGTCTCCTTGTTGGAAAGCACGGTGTTGCAGGACTTCCCCACGCTGAAGATCGTCGTTGCGCACGGCGGCGGCGCAATTCCGTACCAGATGGGACGGTTCCGGGCCTGGGGCGAGCGCCGCGGCGAGGACTTCGATCAGAAGCTGCGCCAGCTGTACTACGACACCTGCAACTATTCACCGGAAGCGCTGGATTTTCAGTTGCGAACACTCGGTGTGGACAACTGCCTGTTCGGGACCGAGCGTCCCGGGACCGGCACGGTGCGTTGCCGGCAGACGGGGCGCGACTATGACGACCTGAAGCCGGCGATCGAGGCCATTGCCTGGCTGAGTTCCGAAGACAGATACAAAATTTTCGAAGGTAACTGCCGAAAGCTCTATCGCCGGGCTTTCAGGAATTGAATCAGGGCCCTGTCTGCAGGGGAAACCGCAACGCGCATTCCCCGGCTGACACGGTGGCACCGCAATTGTCGGAGCAAGTCAATGCTGTCCAAGGCTGATAACGAGCTGATGTGCCGTGTGGAGTCGGATCAACCGATGGGCGTGGTCCTGCGTCGCTTCTGGATGCCCGCCTGTCTGTTGGATGAGGTGCCGCCATCCGGCGAAGGCCCAGTGCGCATTCGTCTGCTGGGCGAGAACTTGATCGCCTGGCGCAACTCCGAGGGGCGAATCGGTGTGATGGCGGAAGCCTGCCCGCATCGTGGCGCCTCGCTCATGCTGGCGCGCGATGAGGGCAGCGGACTGCGTTGCATCTATCACGGCTGGAAGACCGATGTGACGGGGCTGGTAACCGAGATGCCCGGGGAGCCGAAGAACAGCCACATGTGCGGGCGCGTGCGCAACAGGAGCTTCCCGTGTGCGAGTGCCGGTGGCCTGCTGTGGGCTTATCTCGGGCCGGGAAGCCCACCACCGCTGCCGCAGTTTCCCTGGATGCAACTGCCAGCCTCTCATTTTGTAGTGCGCAAGGCTTTCTACAACGTCAATTTCGTCCAGTCGGTCGAAGGCTCCATCGATTCAGCGCATAGCGATTTTCTGCACAGCTCGGAGACCAGCGCATCCGGGGACTACAACCAGGATCAGGTGCACGCGGATGGGCGACGCTCGCGTCCGTCGACGGATACGTCGCCGGACATTGAAGTGAAGCAAACCGATTTCGGGTTTGTGTGCGCTGCCATCCGCAAGGCGATGGCAGATCCGGAAACGCTGTCGTATGTGCGGGCGACGGCCTTTGCGCTGCCTTTCTACAGCATGATTCCGCCGGTTTACATGCAGGCATCCGTACCGCTCGACACGGAGAATACCGCCATGTACCTGGTCTGGTATGACACCGAACATCCATTGTCCGCAACGGATGTGAAGGCACACGAGAGTTTCCTCGGACTTCGCATGGGAGAGGATTTGCTTCCTGACTACCGGCGGCGCGGACGCGCGGACAACCGATGGTTGCAGGACCGCGCCGGGATGGTCGCCGGCAGAACGTACACCGGTCTCATCGGCACGACGATGCAGGACATAGCCGTTCAGGAATCGATGGGCCCCCTACAGGATCGCTCGATCGAGCACCTGGGACTGACAGACAAGGCGATCGTCCACATGCGCCGAATGTTGCTTTCAATGGCTCGCAGCGTGCGCGATGGCAACGAGCTCGACCTGCCCGCGCTCATGTGCGACTACGGGAAAGTCAGAAGCGCGGCGGCTGTCATCCCTCGCGGTGCAGATTGGTGGACGAATTTATACGGCGCCGCCGAGTCTGCCGGGATGGCGAAGGCCTGAGCATGCGAGCCCTGGTGCACATCGGCGGAGGCCGGCTCGAGCTGCGCGAGATCGCATCCCCCCAGGCCGGCTCCAAGGGTGCTGTGTTGCGTGTCGAAGGCAGTGCTGCCTGCATTGCGGATGCTGAGACACTGCATGGCTACGGGCCGGTCATGGCGACGCCGTTGGTTCTGGGACACGAGATTGTGGGCCGTGTTGAAACTGTCGGGCCCGATGCACCCCCTGGTCTCAAGCAACTCGAAGGCGTGCGGGTGTTGATCGATGACGCCCGGCCGTGCGGGACGTGTGAGTGGTGCCAACGGGACCAGAGACGCTTCTGCCGGTCGCCTCGTTACGGACACATCGTCCAGGACCACTCCGCAGAGAACTGGGGGGGCTACGCGGAGGCGGTCACATTGGATGCCCGCTCGGTGTTTGTTCGCGTCCCCGAGAGCTTGCCGATCGAGCTGGCGACGTATGTCTTTCCCGTGGCGTCCGCAGTTGAGTGGCTACGGCTCGGTGCAACGCTGACCCGGGGCGACCGTGTGGCTGTGCTGGGAACCAGTCGGATGGGAGCCGCAGCAGCGCTCGTGGCCCTGCATGATGGCGCGTCCAAGGTGGTCATGTATGGAGATCAGCATGGGTCGGATGCCATCACAGCAGTGAAGGCGATGGGCGCAGAGGTGCGGCCCGCACCCGATCGACCCAAAGCCGAAGGCCCCTACGATGTGGTCGTGGTCGTGACCGAGGCGCCGGTTGAGTATTGCGCCGCCGCGGTAGAGATGGCAGCTCCTCTGGGCCGTGTCATCCTTGCTTGCACGTCCACCAAACCGTCGGGAATCGAGCCGGAGACGATTCGCCGCAAGGGTTTGATGTTGAAGGGCGGTCGTGGCGCATCCGCGCAATCCCTCGAAGCTGCCGTCGAAGTTGTCGTCCGCGAGCAGAACCGGCTCAACTCAATAACGGGAGCCATCTACGGCTTCGAGCGTGCGGCAGATGCACTCAAAGGTCTGCTGAATGAGGGTGTGGCGCGGGGTGCGCACATCGTGATCGCGGCTGACGCACAGGCACGAGACTCCGATGCGTAATCGCAGGTTGGGCCGGTCCAATTTCGAAGTATCCCGCATCTCCTTCGGATGTGGCGGAACTGCGGGGTTGATGGTCCGCGGAACTCACCAGGAGCAATGCGATGTCATCAGCGAGGCGATCAGCCACGGCATCAACGTCTTTGACACGTCGCCCACCTACGGTGGCGGTCATTCCGAGACGAACCTCGGCAAGGTACTGAAGACACTGGGCGCCACTCCCATCGTCAGCACCAAGGTCGATTTCGCGGTCGGTGACCTCGAGGATCTCGAACGCTCGATTCTGCGATCCGTGCAGCGAAGTCAGGAACGGCTGCACCGCGAACGGCTGGATATTCTGTATCTGCACAGCCGGGTAGGCCGGCAACGCGACTTGCCGGGACGGGTGTTGAGTGTGGAGGATGTTGTCGGCCGCGGTGGAGTGGCCGACATCCTGGGCGCGCTCAAACGCAAAGGCATCGTGAGCGCAATCGGGTTCACCGGTCTCGGCCACACCGATTCAGTCCTGCGTGTCATTCGACAGGACCCCTTTGATCTCTTTCAGGCCTACTACAACCTGATCAATCCGAGCGCCGTGGTGGCGACCGTCGCTGCCTGGCGAGCCCAGGACTACGAGCAGATGCTCCCGCTGGCCGCGGCTCGCGATGTGGGCGTGGTCGGTATTCGAGCTCTGGCGGCAGGCGCGCTCAGCGAGGATGGCGCGCTGCATCGATTCGCGAAGAGCTATTCGTCGCTGGCGCGCGCGGAAGTGGACGCAGATCGGGTGAAGGCTCAGGCGTTCCGTCCCTTGGCTCCCGAGGGCATGTCAATGGCGACCTTTGCCCTGCGATTCGCCTTGAGTGAGCCGTTGCTCGACACCGTGCTCGTGGGTATCTCAGAGAGCTCGCAACTGCGCGAGGCACTCGCGGCGGCCGAGGCGGGGCCGCTCGAGCCAGAGCGTCTCGGGGCGATAGCAAACCGGTTCCGCGAGCTCTACGAGATGGCCTGAGATGGCATCTTCGACCCCCCAGTCGCCGCTCGCAGCGTTTGATGCCTGTGTCAAAGCGCAACCTGATGCGGTAGCGTTGTGGTACTTCAACTCTCCTGTGACATTCAGCGAGCTGGACCGAATGGCGAACGCACTCGCATTCGCCTGGCAGAGCAACGTGCAGTCCGGTGATCGGGTTGCCATCTGCAACCAGAACACTCCGGCGACGGTGATCGGATTGCTGGCGGCCTGGCGGTTGGGGGCGGCCGTCATGCCCCTGAGTCCCATGCTGACCCGTCGCGAGTTGGTTCACTTCCTGATGGATGGCGAGCCCTCCGCGGCCATTGTAGGTGTCGAGCAGGCGAGGGTTTTCCAGGAAGCCATGACTGACTGGGGTGGGGCTGCGCAGGTCGCCGTCACCTTTCCCAGCGATCATCTGGCGGGCGATGATCTACCGCAGACCGTGAAGAGCGTGCCGGTACACTTTACGCCGCAGGATCGCTGGACTCGCATGGTGGAGTTCCTGCAGGGCCATTCCATGCCGGTGTCACGGCAGGTCTTCGGTCGCGAAGTCGCCTTTCTGACCTACACGTCCGGCACAACCGGCGTGCCGAAAGCGGCTTTGAACAGCCATGCGAACGTGGCTTTCAGCGCCGATGTCTACAAGCGATGGCTGAATTTGGGCCCGGACGATGTCCTGTTTGCCGCCGCGCCCTTCTCACACGTGACCGGACTCGTGGCGCACATTGCCGCCGCCTTTGCTGCGCAGGCTCCACTCGTCATGTGTCATCGCTTTGACCCGGGCACGGTGTTGGATCTTCTCCATGAGCGGGGGTGTACCACGACGGTTGCGGCGATCACGGCGTACATCGCCCTGCTCGAGCATCCGAAGTTTGATCCCTCGAGGCTTGGGCGTTTCCGCAAGCTCTTCAGTGGTGGGGCGCCCGTTGCGCCGGCCGTGGTTGAGCGCTGGGAGAAGGCCACAGGCGTTTATATCCACAATGCCTACGGCCTCACCGAAACAACCTCGCCCTCGCATCTGGTTCCGCTCGGCCGCCGCGCACCGCTCGATTCTTCGACCGGCTGCCTGTCCGTGGGTGTTCCGGTTCCCGATACTCTTTGCAGAATTGTTGACGTACAAACACGCGTTCCAGTCCCAGTGGGGCAAGTAGGTGAATTGATGACGCGTGGTCCGCAGGTTGTTGAGGGCTATTGGCGCAAACCCGAGGAGTCCCGAGCTGCATTTGAAGACGGATGGCTGCGCACCGGAGATCTCGGCCGAAAAGACGAAGACGGCTGGTTCTACATTGTCGATCGCGCGAAGGACGTCATCGTGGCCTCCGGTTTCAAAATCTGGCCACGCGAGATTGAAGATGTGCTCTTGGAACACCGGGCCATCAGTGAAGCGGCAGTAGTCGGTGTTGCCGACAGTTATCGCGGAGAAGCACCCGAAGCATTCGTTGTTCTGCGTGCGGGTATGACCGTCGCGACGGACGAACTGAATGCCTTCTGTCGGGAACGGCTGGCCCCGTATAAGGTGCCGAGACTGTTCCGCCTCGTGGAGACCCTGCCAAAAACAGCCTCTGGCAAAGTATTGCGGCGCGAACTCCGGGATCGACGCGAATGAGCGGCTCCACTTCACCGTTCGATCTTTCGGGTCGGGTCGCTGTGGTAACTGGCGGCTCCCGAGGCCTTGGTGCGGCAGCCGCGGACGCTCTCGCCGCCGCTGGCGCGGATGTTGTTTTGGTGGCGCGCGATCCACAGGCGCTCGCGGCACGCGCAAAGATTATCGGCGCAATGGGCCGCCATGTCTGGTCCATCCCGAGTGACATCGCGAAGCCCGGGGCTGCCAACTCCATCATCGAAACTGCTGTCAGTCGAGCGGGCCGAATCGACATCCTGGTCAATGCCGCCGGGTCCATTACCCGTGGACCGATTGAGCGCACGACCGATGAGGAGTTCGAGCGAGTCATGCGCGCCAATGCCTGGGCCCTGTGGGCCCTGTGCCGGGCGGCCGCCGCGCACATGACTCAGGGCGGGTCGATCGTGAATGTGACATCGACCGCGGGCCTGATTGGAATGAGCGATCGTTCCGCCTATGCCGCCTCCAAGGGCGCGGTCGTACAGGTGACCCGGGCCCTCGCAGTCGAGTTCGCTGCCCGCAACATCCGGGTCAATGCCGTGGCACCCGGCCCGTTCGCGACTGATATGTCGGCAGCGAGCCAGCAGGGCGAGCGCTGGCGCAAGTTGCTGGAGCACCGGGTTCCGCTCGCACGCGCCGCGCGCTGCGACGAAATTGGTCCGCCGGTGGTGTTCCTGGCCTCTGCGGGAGCGAGCTTCATCACCGGTGTCGTATTGCCTGTGGACGGTGGATGGACCGCCAGTTGATGCACATCCGATGTCGATTCGGCCAGCGCGCCGGATGCGGCTTTGATCGAGGAGTCTGAATGGCCGAAATAGTTCTGGGCCTGGCGATGTCGCACAGCCCCCAAGTCAGTCAGGACCCCAAGTGGTGGGCTGAGCAGGCGCAGATCGATCGACGGCGTACGCCTTACGATGAGCTGCTGGCGCGCAAGCCGGCCTGGATCGATGCGCAACTCGATCCGCAAGTCTGGGCGACGAAGCATCACGCCGCCCAGGCTGCGATTTCGCACCTGGCGCAATGTCTCGAGAAGGTCTCGCCGGATCTCGTTGTGTTGATCGGCGATGACCAGGAAGAGTTATTCCTCGATGATTGCACCCCCATGTTTTCAGTCTTCTGGGGCGATGCGAGCTGGGACCGGCCCGAGTTCATTCATGGCGATATGAGCGTGCCGTCGCGGGCCGCGGTGAAGTGGGCATTTCATGGTGATGAACCGGAGGCGTATCCGGGATACCCGCCGTTCGGCCGTCACGTCATCGAGCAGTTGGTGGAACAGAACTTCGATGTTGCCCAGTTCACTCGTCAACACGAGAGTCGCTCGCTGGGCCACGCCTTCACATTCGTGCGCCGGCGGATCATGAGCAAGCAGCGCATCATCCCCACCATTCCGGTGCTCATCAACACCTATTTTCCCCCCAATCAGCCCAGTGCGGCCCGTTGTTTTGCACTGGGCCAGGCGCTTCGCAAGGCCATTGAGTCCTGGCCGGGCCAGGAGCGCATCGCCGTCATTGCCTCCGGTGGCCTCAGCCACTTTGTCATTGACACCGAGCTCGATGAGCGCGTTCTGAAGGGCCTGGCCAACTGCGACCGCGAGTCGCTGCTGTCGCTTCCGCGAAGCAAGTTGCAAGCCGGCTCATCCGAGATTCTCAACTGGATTGCCGCTGGTGGCGCATTGGAGGGTTTGCGCATGGAGCTGATCGACTACATTCCCGGGTACCGTTCCGAAGGAGGCACGGGTGTCGGCATGGCGTTTGCCAAATGGCTATGAAGACTCCACGGCCGCATCGCGAGTCGTTTGATCTCGAGGGGATCTCGCACAGCGTGCCGATTCCTTTCGGCACCCGCGTCGGCAACATGGTTTTTTCCTCGGGGATAATGGGAGTGGACCCGGCGAGCGGCAAACTCGCAGAGGGTCTCGCGGCGCAGGTCCGCTTCGCTTTCAGCAACATGGAGTCGCTGTTGCGAAAAGCAGGGGGGACTCTGGAGGATGTGGGTCACGTCCAGGTGCTGGTGTCCGAGGAGTCATTTCGCTCAGCAGTCAACGAAGAGTGGCTGCGTGCTTTTCCGGACGAACGCAGCCGACCGGCACGACACACGGTCGTCGCGCAGCTGCGCGGCGGAATGCTCGTCCAGCTGGAGATCGTGGCAGTCCTGAGATGACTTCAGCGCCTGACACGAGTGTTGCCGAGCGGTTGGCGCGACTGGATTCGTGTGCGCTGTCTGACAGTCTCGACAAGCTGGGTCTGAAGGGCACCGTGACCGGGCTGACGCCGTTGACGGTCATAAAAAAGATCAGCGGCCGCATCGTGACAGTGCGTCTCGTCGAGGCCAACGAGGTCCCGCCTGTGGGAGCCGCCGCACGGCACTTGGGCGCCCGCGCAATCGAGCTGGCCCAGCCCGGCGATGTCATCGTGGTTGAACAGCGAACCGGGGTCCTGGCTGGATCCTGGGGCGGCATCCTCTCGTTGGGAGCCAAAGTCCGTGGCGTCGCCGGCGTCATATCGGATGGACTGGTTCGCGACATTGACGAGGCGCGAAGCCTCGGCTTTCCCATCTACGCTCGTGGCAGTACGGCACTCACCGCGCGCGGTCGGGTCGCAGAGCTCGAGACGGGCGGCACAGTGCAGATAGGCGATGTAAGCGTCCGGAGCGGCGACTATGTGATGGCCGACAGCACCGGCGTTGTTTTTGCGCCCGCGGATCAAATCGTCTCGATTCTGTCCGCAGCCGAACGCATCGCCGCCCGTGAAGCCGCGATGGGCAAGTCGTTGTTGGAGGGCGTAGCCGTGTCACGCGTGATGGGAGCGGACTACGAGGAGATGCTCGGCCGATGACATCCGATATCAACGTAGAGCGCGCCGCGAGACTCGACTGCGCCACCTTGAGCGATGCACTCGATAAGCTCGGAATCCACGGGCAATGCGCGCAGATTCAATCGCGATCCGAGCAATTTCGCATGGCGGGGCGCGCCTTCACTCTCCTATATGGCCCAGCCTCGAAACCGGCGGGGACTGTTGGGGACTATATCGACGATGTTGCTCCCGGTACGGTCCTCGTTCTCGATAACGGCGGGCGTGAAGATGTCACGGTGTGGGGCGATATCCTCACCGAGATTGCGCACAGACGAGGCCTGGCGGGCACAGTGATAGATGGGATCTGTCGCGACGTCGCCCTGTGTCGTCAGCTCGGGTATCCGGTTTTTTCCCGCGGTCACTGGATGCGAACGGGTAAGGACCGGGTGCAGGTCGAGGCGACTCAGGTTCCGGTATCCATTGGGAACGTCAGAGTGGCTCCGGGAGATCTGGTGCGAGGAGATGCCGACGGCGTGGTCGTTTTGCCGGCCCTCCATGAGAATGACATTCTCGATGCAGCCGAAGCGATTGCCCGTGCTGAGGACTCTATTCGAGAGCTCACTCGCGGCGGCACCCGGTTGGATCAGGCTCGGCAGAGTCATGGGTACCACGCGCTCCAGACGCGAACAGGCAACAAATGAGCGATTGGCGTTCCTCATTCCAAAGCGCAATGCGCGCGGCTGTCCTCGGGATGTTGGATACAGAGCAACTTACATTGGCTCGCCAGCTAGGGACGGCCACGCTGCACGAGGCAGCCGGACGTATCGGCGCCCTGCCATCGGCGATCAAACCTACTTCCGACTCGTTTGCGCTCGCGGGTCCGGCATTTACCGTTCATTGTCCACCGAACGACAACCTGTGGATCCACCGCGCACTGAGCGTTGCGCGAGCCGGGGACATTCTCGTGGCGTACACGAGTGGTTTTTATGAAGCGGGATATTGGGGCGAGATCATGTCGACGGCGGCGAAAGCGGCCCGCTTGGGGGGACTCGTGATCGATGCTTGTGTTCGCGACGGCCGGGCGCTCGGCTCGTGCGGCTTTCCCGTGTTTGCGCGAGGCCTGTGCATCCGGGGGACAGGAAAGGACTTCGGTGCCACCGGTTGGCTCGGCAGACCGATTATTCTCGGTGAAGTCGTGATCAATCCCGGTGACCTCGTCGTGGGCGACCGGGACGGCGTGCTCTGCATACCTAGGGGGAAAGTAACTGAGGTACTGACCCGTTCCGAGGAGCGCGAGACGGCCGAGAAACTCATTCTCGACCGATTGCGCGCCGGTGAATCCACCTTGGACATCTACAGACTGGATCGATAACGGAGCATCCGCATGTCGGCGGCATCGACACTTCGAGTGGGAGTCATCGGGGCCCATTGGGGCTTCAACCACATCGAGGCCTGGCGTGCGGTGCCGGGAGTCGAGGTCAGTGCCATCTGCACTTCTCGCGAATCCACTGCAAGAGCTGCCGCAGAGCGCGCAGGGATCCCGCGAGCCGCGTGGGACGCAGTCACGATGTTTGCTGATCCGACGCTCGACATAATCGATGTAACGCCACGGCCGACGATTCGCATTCCCCTGTGTCTCCAGGCGTTGGGCGCGGGAAAACATCTGCTGCAGCCGCTGCCGTTTGCTATCGGCCTCGAGGCCGCCGCCAGTCTGCGCGCGGCGGCGAAGCAGCAGCGCGTGATCGCAATGGTCGAGAATCTGCACCGGTATTCGCCGGCGTTTCGACAGGCGAAGGCTCTTTTGGACAACGGCTTTCTGGGGCAGCTGTACACCGTGAACGGCCACGTCCGAACCGGAATTCTGTTGAATCCACCCGCGGGCTACGCGTACGAGTGGATCACCGATGCCGCGAGCGGCGCCAGCGCCCTGCGGAATTTTGGTGCACATCTGCTGCACGTGTTGACCTGGCTGTTTGGGAGCATCGCAGCGGTGAATGCCGGAATCTCGATCAAACAGCCGCGCATTCACTTTTCGGATGGCAGCTCGAAATCCAACGAGACGGCTGATTCCGCCTGTGTGTTGACTCGCTATGCGAACGGAACGACGGGCGCAGTCGACTTGTCGTGGTGTACGGCAGCGGCCGAGGGATTCTGCGTTGATGCGGTCGGTTCCCTGGGACGCCTGATCATCAGGGCCGAAGGGCTGGGTCCACAACGTGCTGAACTATGGTGCGCCCGGCGCGCAGATAAAACCCTCGTGCCTTGCGCCATCGAGGAGCGATTTTCAACCGTGCCCGGACTGCCCCTGCGGGCAGATCCGCGGCAGCCACGGACATTCGAGCTCGCTGCCATGTGCTGTGCGATGGCGGAGGCAATCCGCTCGGACGGGGCGTCGCGCGCCGAGCCTGATTTCGATGAAGCGTATGGGGTTATGCGCATTGTGGAGGCGGCCTATGCCTCGGCGCAGACGGGTTGCTGGGTCGAGGTTGCCGATCAGGCGGGTTCGGCGGAAGCTGCGGCGCCGAGTCTTCCGGCATGACCCGCACCCTGCTTCTTGTTGGGGGAACCGGGAAGATCGGCAGCGCGCTGGTGGAGCTGCTGCGCCCGGCCGCCTCAACGGGGCAGTTGTCAGTTCGAATTGCGACGCGCACGCCCGAACGGTGTGCTGCGCTGATGGGTCCTGGAATTCACGCGAGAAGACTTCCCGAAGACCCGTTCGACCGGAGCGCATTGCGCGAGGCGCTGGAGGGGTGCAATGGGCTGTTTCTTTTGACGGGATACACTGTGGACATGCTGGCGCAGAGTAAACGGCTGCTGGATGCTGCGCAGTTGGCCGGCGTCGACCAGGTCGTTCACGTTGGTGTACATGGCAGACCGGACACGTTCGTGCCGCATATCGGGTGGCACCAATACATCGAGCGGTACATTGAGCATCTCGGGTTCTCCTGGACTCACCTCAATCCGAACTGGTATTTGCAGAATCTGCTGAGATTCACGGTTCACGAGGCGAACGGCTCACTGCGGGTGCGAAACTATCTGCCCGCCGGATTGCCGCTGAGTTGGATCGATGTACGCGATGTCGCCGCAGTGGCCGCGGAAGTGCTGCGCAATCCCGAATCGCACGCGGCCTGTACATACCCCCTGGCGAGCCTGTCGATGTGTTTTGCCGACGTGGCGTCAGCACTCGGAAGTGCATTGGAGGTGGAATGCCGCTACGAGGAAATCGACTCCGCGACCTTCCGGTCACAACGCGCGAAGCCCGGCCGCGATCGCAAATATGAGGAATCGATCCTCGTGTATTACGAGGCAGTGCGCGCAGGACTGATCCCGGAATGCGCTGAAGTCTTTGACGTCGCCACGCTCCTCAAACGCGCGCCCTTCAGTGTCCGCGACTTCGCCCTTCTCAACTCCCACGCCCTGCTGCAACGTTGATCCGCGTCAGGCGAGCTCTACGGCCGCTGGGCCCCCGATCTTGACGGAGATACAAAACAGCATATAATGGTACTCCAGTACCATTTCGGTATTTGAATCTCGCAGTGGAACGCCAGAACTGATTCGAGGTGGGGCGCCGGACGAGAGCATTCCATTGAGCTGAGCGGCGTACACCTGCGGCGAGTTCTGTTCTGGCATCGGGCACACCGAACGGGGGGACGGATGAGGGGGCATACGATGCGGATTCGACTGGGTGCGGCAACTGCAGTTGCCCTGATGACAGCAGCATCGATCGCGCAGGCCGATGAGTCGGCCGCGGGAGCAGCCGTCGCGGCGGAGGCACCGGCAGCCGACGCTGCCGCGGCGTCCGAGCAGTCCGCCGGCGCGGGTCAGCTCGAAGAAGTCATGGTGACCGCCCAGAAGCGCACGCAATCAATACAGGACGTACCGATTTCAGTGACCGCGGTGAGCGCCACTGAGTTGCAGCGCGCCGATGTCGACGTGACTTCCGACCTGCCCAACCTGTCGCCCGCATTGACGTTCAGCAGCGGCTTCATGCCCGGGGTCACCAGTTTCAATGTCCGCGGACTCGGCACATACGTGTACCGGATAGGGGTTGAACCTGCGATTTCGGTTGTCCGGGATGGCATTCCGCTCGCGCGACCGGCGGATTTCGTGTCGGAATTGGGTGACATCGAGCGCGCGGAGGTTTTGAGCGGTCCTCAGGGGACGTTGTTCGGCCGAAATGCTACAGCGGGTGTCATCAACATCACCCGCCAGTCTCCCACGGATACGCTGGGCGGCTATCTGGATGTGAAGGGTACACGCGGGGACGCTCTGGATGATTTCGAGGGTAACGCCAAGGGCGCGATCAATATTCCGGTCAGCGATCGCATCCAAACGCGGCTGGCCGCGTTTTACTCGAACAACAGCAGTTACATTGAGAATTTTGCTCCGAACGGAGCGAGCGACATCGGCTTGCGTCACGCGTACGGGTTGACGGCAAAGGTCGATTTCAAGCTGACGCAGGCGAGCAGCCTGCTGCTAACCTTTGACAAGGCCGAGCTTCACCAGACTAACGGATCCCCGGAAATCTTCGTACCGCTTCAGGCCTATCAGCTGCCTACGGTGCCGACCATCACCGCCAAACAGACGGCGCTCTTCGGTCCGGCACTGGGAGCGCACTTCGCGGCCGATGACTTCTATCCTTTCAATCAGCATCAGAACCTGTGGTCGATCGATGCTGACTACACCTGGGACATTGCGACAAATCTGAAGTTCAAGTCACTGAGTGGCTATCACACCGATATCGTTCAATCACAATCCAATTTCTACCCCGGTCCCTCGACGCCCGAGGATCCACTGGGCTTCGATCTCGTAGGGGTGAGAAAGGCAGCCTTCAATCCGAATGACTCGAGTCGCCAGACCAAATGGGCATTCGTGACCCACGAAGACCGGGTCGAGTACACCGGGCAATGGCTGGACGCGGTGGGCGGTCTGTACTACTCGAATATCACCGAGCACGAGCAGATTGACCTCGGCCGACTACGATCGGCTGCGGCATTGGGGCCCGCGGCGCTCGCCACCGTCGGTACGCCCAAGGGACCGAGCGCGAGCTATCCGTACTTTTACGGCAACTCATACACCCAGGCAGGAAATACCAGCGAAGCCCTGGCCGGCTTTCTCGATGTCACCGGGCATCTCACCGACACCTTGAATCTGTTCGCCGGCGTGCGTGTGAGCCGGGACTCGCTCCGCTTCAACTTCTGGGAAGGCATCTACAACAACGTGCCGGTTCAACCCGGTGTGAACTTCGATCCGGCCACCGACAGTCCCACGGTGCCTTATGGGTCAACGCTCGCATTCGCCGGATCGCAGGCTGAGACCAACACGGCCCGCAGAGCCGGTATCGCCTGGAAGATCACGCCTGATCTAAATGCCTACGCGAGCTACAACCATTCCTACATCGGAGCCGGCGTGGACCTGTCGGCGGCGACGGCAGGCACTCGCGCCAACCCGAACGCCGCCTTGCTGAAGCCCTCCGAGTCGAACAGCTACGAAGTGGGCTTGAAGAGCGAGCTGTTGAATCATCGCCTGCGCCTCAATGTGGCAGTATTCTCCGCCAAGACACGTGACGCCCAGGTATCGGCGCTGGTAACGGGAACCTCGACCAGCCGCGTCCAGAACGCCGGTAACATAGAAACCTACGGGTCGGAGCTCAGCGTCGATGTCTTGCCGGTCGATGCGCTGCAGATCAACGCCGGTGTCGCTTACCTGCACAGCAAGTTCACCAATCTGACGGCGCCCTGCTATCCGGGACAGACGTTTGCCCAGGGTTGCAACGTCGCTGTGGGGACTAGGTTCGTTGAGCGAATCGATGGGCTGCCGAGCCTGGATGCACCCAAGTGGAAGATGAATGTCGCGGCGACTTACGATATTGCGCTTCCGCGGCTGCCGTTCGATATGTACGTGCGCGGCGACTATCGGTATCAGACAAAGGTCTACTATCAGCTGGATCATGATCCTTTTGCTGTACAGGATGCCTTCGGCATCGTGAACCTGGCTGTTGGATTTACGGATCACTCCCGGAAGTATGACCTGCGGCTGTTTACCGACAACGTCACCAATCAGTACTACTGCCCCAATGAGGTCAACGGCCCGCTTGCCCGCCAGGAGTGCCAATCGACGCCAATCGACGCACAGCGCCGGTACGGGCTCGAGGTATCTGCTCATTTCTGATCGCACTCCCGCCCCGACGGCTGACGCGGGTAGCGGGGCCCGAGCTGCGGCGGGCGCCTGGTATGCGTTGGCCGTGTTGCTGCTGAAGACAGCTCGAGGAAGTGGAGAGGGTGCGCGGGCCCAACTTGGAGGCCCCGCGCTACCCGCGGCCGAACGAGCTGACTACACGGTAGGCGTCGACCCGCCGTCGATCCGGACAACCGTTCCGGTCATGAAGTCGCTCAGGGGACTCGCGAGATAGCAGACGTAGTTGGCAATGTCATTCACGTCTCCCAGCCGCTTCACCGTCTGCCGCACGACGTTTCTCAGAACGTGGTCTTTGGCTTTTTCCAGGTCTTCACCCCAACCGTTCTGCTCAGCGGTGTGGCGAAGATAACTGTCCAGTTGCCGCGTGTAGGTGAGACCCGGCATGACGGCATTGGAGGTTACGCCGGAGAAAGCCAGCTCCTTGGACAGACCCAGCGTGAAATTGTTCATCGCCGCTTTGGCCGCGCCATACGAGGGCATGTTGGCATGGGGGGATATGGCATTGCGCGAGGAAACCTGGATGACGCGGCCCCAGCCTCGTGCCTTCATAGGCGGCACGAGCGCCTGGATCATGCGGATTGCCGCCAGGGCATTGTTTTGATAGGAGTCCGCCCACTCCGACACAGAAGTGTCGAAAAAGCTCGTCTTGCCTTCGACAGGGCCGCCGACGTTGTTGATGAGAATGTCGATCTGCGTAGCTGCCGCGAGCGCCTGATTAACTACGCTCTGTGCGCCGTCGTCGGTCGCCAGATCGCCGAGTGCCTGGTGAGCTCGCCCGCCGGTACTGCGGATGCTTTGAATCGTTTCGCGAGCACGTACCTCGGAGCGTCCATGTATAACGACTATTGCGCCTTCCCGAGCGAGCGCGTACGCGATACCCGCGCCTATTCCGGAGGTGCTGCCCGTTATGAGAGCCGTCTTGCCGAGGAGCTTCAGGTCCACGCTGTTACCTCGTACCTGTGAGTGTAGGGACTAAAATGCCAACGTGGGACAATACTACCATAAGTGAACT
>Ga0209488_10002026_pt1 | contig 17043 bp, 13 predicted proteins | sample Rivendell_Oct201_8_FD_188349 | JGI IMG/M metagenome (GOLD analysis project Ga0209488, IMG submission 188349) | Vadose zone soil microbial communities from the Eel River Critical Zone Observatory, Northern California, USA -... | ecosystem: Environmental > Terrestrial > Soil > Vadose zone >...
CCCTGGAATCCGGAGCTCAGTCCGGCCGGATCGTCCGGCGGCTCGGCGGTCGCGGTCGCCTCCGGCATGCTGCCACTCGCCCAGGGCACGGATTTCGGTTGCTCCATCCGCATTCCAGCGGCGTTCTGCGGCATCGTCGGCATCCGGCCCACGCCGGGACTGACGCCGAGCTTTCCGATGCCGCTCGCCTGGGACCCCGGACAGGTCCACGGGCCGCTGGCGCGCACCGCCGAAGACGCCGCGCTGTTCCTCGACGCCATCGTGGGCTTCAGCAGCCTTTCGCCGATCTCGGTCGCACCGCCGTGGAAAAGCGCACTCGCCGTGGTGGAGGGTGCGTCCGACGCGCGTGAGCTTCGCATCGCTTATGCGTCCGACATCGCCGGAATCGGGGTGGATGCCGAAATCGATACGATTTGCCGGCGGGCTGCCGAGCGTCTGCGCGACGCGGGGGCGACAATCGAGCAGATCGCGTTCGACGTATCGGACGGCCGCGATTCATACCAGACATGGCGCGGCGCCTGGATGGTCGGCCAGCAGTTCGACCGCTTGTCGCAACTCGAACAGTTCGGCGAAAACCTCAAGGGCAATGTCAAAGCCGGGCTGCAGGTCACGGCGCTCGATCTGGCCCAAGCAGAGAAGACCCGGCAGCAGGTGTTTCATCGCTTTCGCGAGCTGTTCGACCGCTTCGATCTCCTGTTGACGCCGGCCGCACCGGTGCGGCCCTATCCCGTCACGATGAATTTCCCGACCGAGATCAACGGCCACGCCTTCGACAATTACGTCGCCTGGATCGCTCCCGCATTCCTCATCACGCTCGTCAGCCTGCCGGCCGGCAGCGTGCCCGCCGGCAGGACCAGCGACGGATTGCCGGTCGGACTGCAGATTGTCGCACCTCGCTTTGAGGAGCCGAAGATTTTGTCGATCGCAAAGCTCATCCAACGGGCCAATCCGATCGGCTGGCCACCATATTCCTCGTGATGACAAACGAAGTCGACATTCTCGTTCGCAACGCCCGCCTTCGCGGCGACAAGGGCGAACTGACCGACATCGCGATCGCGGATGGCCGCTTCGCCGAAATAGGCAAGCTGACCGATTGCAAGGCACGCATCGAAATCGATGCCGGCGGCAATCTGGTCACGCCGTCCTACGTCAATCCGCACCTGCATCTTTGCAAGGTCTGGACCTTGCCGATGATGTCGGAAGACGCGCTTGGCGCCTATCAAGGCGATGGAATGAAGCACGCGCTGTCGGCCATCGACCTGGCGAGCAAGGTCAAGGAATCCTACCACGCCTCCTGGATCGTCAAGAACGCCCGCCGGGCCGTCGCGCTCGCCGCGCTGCATGGAACACTGCACATCCGCGCCTTCGCCGATGTCGACACCAAGGCGAAGCTGGAAGGCGTCAAGGCCCTCCTTGAGGTGCACGACGAATTCCGCGGCATCGTCGATCTCCAGGTGGTGGCCTTCGCCCAGGATGGCATCCAGCGCGACCCCGGAACGGACCGGCTGATGCACGAGGCGATGACGCTCGGCGCGGATGTCGTCGGCGGCATTCCGTGGATCGAATCTTCCGACGCGGACGCGCGAGCCCATATCCAATTTTGCTTCGACCTTGCCCAAGAGTTCGGCAAGGACGTTTCGATGCTTCTTGACGACGCCGGCGATGCAAACCTCCGCACGCTGGAGGTGATGGCCAGCGAGGCCATCAAGCGCGGCTGGCAAGGCCGCGCGCTTGCGCATCATTGCCGCGCCATGGCGCTTTATCCCGAACCCTACTTTGAACACCTGGCCGGAATGCTACGGCGTGCCGGTATCTCGGTCGTCAGCGATCCGCACACCGGGCCGCTGCACGCGCGGGTCGGCGAATTGTTGGCGGCAGGCATCAATGTCTGCCTCGGCCAGGACGACATCTCGGATGCGTACTACCCGTACGGCCGCAACAACATGCTCGAAGTGGCGTTCCTCGCCTCGCATCTGCTCTGGATGATGTCGCGCCGGGACATGGAGACGCTCTACGACATGATCACCATCACGCCGGCAAAGGCGATGAACATCCCGAATTTCGGCATCGCCAAGGGCCAACCTGCCCATCTCGTCGTGCTCGACCAACCCGATGTGGTGGAAGCCTTGCGCTTTCATTCGCCGCCCGGCGTGGTGATCAGTCACGGCAGCGTGGTTGATCTTCCGAAAATGCGGGAACTCGCCCAGGCCAGCCGCGGGCAACCCGCATGACAAGCGCGGAGATGCATTACTGCCCGTTTCTTCAGCTTTACGCCTGCCGGGTTGAAAGGCACATTGATGGACCATTGATCTGGCAATCGACGGAGGTCGAACATGGCAGTGGCGCTTGAAGCAGCCAGAGTGTCTCCAGCCACTCTTCCCATCATCGACATCGGAGGCTTGTGGAGCGCAAACGCGGCGGATCGCGATGCGGTCGGCGCCAAGCTGCGGGCGGCCTGTCTCGACAAGGGCTTCTTCTACATCACCAACCACGGCGTGTCGGAGCAACTGGTCCGGGATGTTTTCGAAGAAGCCGCGGCCTTCTTTGCGCTTTCTGTCGAGCAGAAGAACGAGGTCGTGAAGTCGAAGGCCAATCGCGGCTATGAGCCCTTGCAGGGGCAGACGCTCGAAGCGGGCGCTCCGCCGGATTTGAAGGAGGGCTACTACATCGGCCCGGAGCACGGGCCCGACGATCCACGCGTCATCGCCGGCATGTTCAACCACGGCGCCAATCGATGGCCGGCGCAGCGGCCGCGCTTTCGCCCGGTGATGGAAGCCTACCTGAATGTCATGCTGGACCTGTCGGCACGGGTGATGGGCGGCATTGCGCTCTCGCTCGATCAACCCGAAGACTACTTCGCCGGCTACTGCACCGACGTCATGGCGACCGTCCGCCTGCTGCACTATCCGCCGCAGCCGGCCCACGGCAATCCGGATCAGAAGGGCGCCGGCGCCCACACCGATTTCGGCGGCTTGACCCTGCTGCGCCAGGGCGAGATCGGCGGCTTGCAGGTGTGGGATCAACGCGCGGGCGGCTGGATCCATGCCGACCCGCTGCCCGGGACCTACGTCGTCAACCTCGGCGACATGATGGCGCGCTGGACCAACGACCGCTACCGCTCGACGATCCATCGCGTCGTCAACGCGTCCGGGCGCGAACGCTATTCGGTTCCGTTCTTCTACACCGGAAACTACAGCTACAAGGTCGAATGCATTCCGACATGCATCGCCCCGGGCGAACAACCCAAGTATCCGCCGGTCACGGTCGAAGAGCACATGCGCGAAATGTATCGGCGGACCTATAAGTAAGGGCTGACGTTGAACGCCAGCCCTTCACCGCGTTTCACCTTCATCCTCGTGCACGGCGCCTGGCAGGGCGCCTGGGCGTGGGAAACGATCGTTCCGCGCCTGAAAGCCGCGGGACACGATGCGATCCCAGTCGATCTGCCCGGCAATGGTCGCGACAAAACGCCCCCGGAGGAAGTCGATCTCGGCCGCTATGCCGCGCATGTCGCGGGCATCATCGACGCATCGAGCGGCCCGATCGTCCTTGTCGGCCACAGCATGGGAGGAACGGCCGTCGCCCAGGCCTGCGAACTGCGGCCGGAGCGTGTTGCGCTGGCGATCTATCTCGCGGCGTTCCTGCTGCCCGACGGCCTGTCAGTGCTGGAATTCTACGAACGCTATCTGGAACCCTGGATGCGCGGTGCGCATGCGCGCGTCACCTACGACGCGGCGGGGTTGCTCTCGACCATCGACCCGGCGTCCGCCGTCGAGGTGTTCTACCATCAGGCCGACCGCTCGCTCGCGGAAGCCGCGGCGCGCCGGTTGACGCCGCAGCCGGAGGGCGGACGGCGATCGCGGCTGCGGCTCTCGCCGGATCGTTTCGCCACGGTGCCGCGCGTCTATATCGAGGCCAGGCACGATCGTTCGGTCCATCTGCCGCTGCAGCGGAAGATGCAGGAGCTGACACCCTGCGCCGCGGTCTATGGTCTCGACAGCGACCACGCCCCGCAGCTCTCGGCGCCGGATGCGTTGACGGAACTCATCCTTGCGGCGGTGTCGCGTCATGCCCGCCCGATCTAGCGATTGACAGCCTTCCGTGGCGGTTCCTATCCTGTATGCGCGTGCCTTGCCGGGCAACGTGAAGAGAAGCGATGAAGCCCTCGCTGTTTGGCTATCGAGCGCCGACGACGCTCGACGACGCCATAAAAATCCTGGCAAGCGACGCCGATGCCGCCGTTCTCGCGGGCGGGCAAAGTCTCTTGCCGGCCATGAATTTTCGCGCGGCGAATCCAACGCTTCTGGTCGACATTCAGCATGTCGATGGTCTGCGTGGCGTCACGGTCGAGGACCACCGCATCGCCGTCCGCGCGATGACGCGCCATCGCGAGCTTGAACTGCATCCGGAGGTCCAGCGCACCCATCCGCTGATCGCGGAGGCAATGGCGCATGTGGCCCATGTTCCGATCCGCAACCGAGGCACCGTCGTCGGCAGCCTGTGCCACGCCGACCCTTCGGCCGAAATGCCGCTGATCCTGGTGCTGCTTGGCGGCACCGTGATTGCGCAGGGTCCGTTGGGAGCGCGTGAGATCGCTGCCGAGGATTTTTTCCAATCGTTCCTGACGACAACGCGCCGGCCCGACGAGATCATCGTGGAGGCGCGATTTCCCCTCCTGCCCCCCGGCGCAGGATGGGCGTTTGACGAGGTGACGCGGCGGCACGGCGACTACGCCCTGGTCGGCCTGGGCTGCACGCTCAGCGTCGATGGCCAGGGCCGCGCCAAAAACCTGCGGCTCGCCGCCTGCGGCATCGCGGATCGGCCGGTCCGGCTGAAGGCTGCCGAAGCGATCCTGACCGGCACCACGCTGCAATCCGGCGATCTCAACGCGGCTGCGGCGGCCTCCACCGCAGCCGTCACGCAATCCGACGAAGCCAATGCGTCCGCAAGCTACCGCCGCCGGGCTTTAACGGCCTTGATCCACAGAATCGTGGCCAAGGCCGCAGCTCGCACACGCCCCCGGATGGTGCAATGAAACGGATGGCCAAGCCCTCGATACCGGAGCGATCCAGCGATCCGAGGATCGATGTCTCGCTCACCGTGAACGGCGAAACCATCCATCGGGCCGTCAGCGTGCGGATGCTGCTCAGTGACTTTCTGCGTCACGAGCTCGGCCTCACCGGCACCCATGTGGGATGCGAGCACGGCGTCTGCGGCTGCTGCACCGTTCTCATCGACGGCAAGGCCGGACGATCGTGCCTGACGCTGGCGGTGCAGGCCAATGGCACTGAGATTCGCACCATCGAGTCCGTGGCCGAGGCGGACGGCACGCTGCATCCGATCCAGCAGGCATTCAAGGAATGCCATGCCTTACAATGCGGCTACTGCACGCCGGGCATGGTGATGAACATCCTCGCGCGGTTCGAGGAGCCTTATCCGCTCGATCTGTCCGACGCGGGCGTGCGGGACATGCTCTCCGGCAACCTCTGCCGCTGTACCGGATACATCAACATCATCGCCGCGGTGCGCCGCGCCGCCGAGCTTCTTGGCCGGACGTAAACGGAGGCGCTCAGCATGTCGACGCGAACATTCGGCGCGCGCATCGAGCGCAACATCGATCCGAAGCTGTTGCGCGGCGAAGGTGCGTTCGTCGACGACATTCCGCTGACTGGCGTGCTCCACTCGGCGTTCCTACGGAGCCCGCACGCTCGCGCCGGGATCAAGAGGCTCGATGCCGCGGCGGCGCGGCGGCATCCGGGCGTCGTCGCGGTCTATACCTGCGACGACATCGGCGCGCTCGATATGGCAATGCCGCTGCTCATTCCGCACCCGTGCATGACCGATCCGCAGACCCAGCGGCCGCTCGCGCGCGGCGATGTCCATTACGTCGGCCAGACCATAGCGATGGTGGTCGCCGTCGATCGCTACACCGCGGAGGACGCGGCGTCGCTCATCGAGGTCGACTACGAGCCGCTGCCGGTCGAGATGGACCTGGAAAAGGCCTTGCAAACCGGTGCGCCACCGGTGCATCCCAAGGTGCCGAACAACCTCGCGGCGCATTTCGTCCAGACCTGCGGAACGCCCGACGAAGCCTTTGCCCGCGCCGAGCACATCACCAAGATCAAAGTGCAGGTGGACCGCTCGACCGCGGCGCCGATGGAATGCCGGTCCATCGCGGCCAATTGGGACGCCGTCTCCGGAGAGCTGACAGTCTGGGATGGCACCCAGGCGCCGATCTCGGTGCGCGGCGGCCTGGCATCGGTGTTCCAGCTCGACGAGGACAAGGTCCGCGTCATCGCGCCCGACGTCGGCGGCGGCTTCGGGCAGAAGGTGCTGTTCTTCTATCCGGACGAGCTGCTGGTGCCGATGGCGGCGATGCAGCTCGGCCGTCCGGTCAAATACATCGAGGATCGCCGCGAGAACTTCATCGGATCGTCGCAGGAGCGGACGCAGATCCATGTCATCGAACTTGCTGCGCTGAAGACCGGCGAGGTGATTGGGCTCCGCGACATCTTCCTGCACGATACCGGCGCGTTCATTCCTTACGGAATTGCGGTGGCGCAGGTCGCTTCGACCTCGATCGCAGGGCCATACCGCATTCCCAACATTTTCGTCGAGTTCAAGGCCGTCTATACGCCGACGGTTCAGGTCACGCCCTACCGCGGTTGCGGCCGGCCGCAGGCCTGCTTTGCGATCGAGCGCGCGATGGATCAACTGGCCAGCGAGCTCGGCCTCGATCGCTTCGAGGTGCGGCGCCGGAATTTCGTCACGGAAAAGGAGTTTCCCTATCCGCGCGAGGGGTTGCTGTTCGCCGATGGGCTCAAGGTGACGCTCGACAGCGGGCAATATGCCAAGGCTCTCGGCATGGCTGCCGCCGAGCTGGGAGCCGCGGATTTTCCGGCCGAGCAGGCCAAAGCGCTGGCCGAAGGCCGATACCTCGGTCTGGGCCTGGCCTGTTACGTTGAAGGCACGGGCCTCGGCCCCTACGAGGGCGGCCACGTGAAAATCCATCCCATCACCGGCAAGGTCTATGTCAACACCGGCCTGACCTCGCAGGGGCAAGGGCACGACACGGTCTTTGCGCAGATCGTCGCCGACCAGCTCGGCGTCAGGCCGGAAGACGTCATCGTGGTCGAGGGCGACACCAAGGCCTTTGATTGGGGCGTCGCGACCTTTGCCAGCCGCGCTGCGGTGGTGAGCGGCAACGCCATTCACAAGACGGCGATGGTCGTGCGCCAGAAGACCCTGCTTGCAGCGGCGAACATGCTGGAAGTCAATATCGACGACGTCGAACTGCGCGATTCCGCCGCCTGGGTCAAAGGCTCAAACCGCTTCGTTCCGCTGGCCGCAGTCGCCACAGCCAGCAATCCATTGCGCTATGCCTTCAACGAGGCGGCACAGGCCGCCACCCAGTTCGCGCCCGCCAGCAAACACGATGGGCCGCCGCTGGCGGAAGGCGAGGCGCCGGGCCTGGAGGCCACCGAATATTTCAGCCCGTCGCAATCGACCTGGGCCTATGGCGTCCACGGCGCGATCGTCGAAGTGGATCCCGGGCTCTGCACCGTCAAGATCCGGAAATACGTCTGCATCCACGATTGCGGCAACATGATCAATCCAACGATCGTGGAGGGTCAGGTTCTTGGCGGCATCGCGCAGGGCATCGGCGGCGCACTCTACGAACGCCTCGATTATCAGCCCGACGGCAACTTGGCGAACGCGAGCCTGATGGATTTTCTCATGCCCTACGCCACCGAAATCCCGAACATTTCCGTACTGCATCTGGAAACGCCCTCTCCGCTCAACCCGCTGGGCGTCAAAGGCGTTGGCGAGGCCGGCTGCATCGCCGTGGGCGCGGTTGTCGCTTCGGGCGTGGAGGACGCGCTACGCGCGCTCGGGCCGATCACGTTCCGCCACGTGCCGTTGACGCCGAGCATGATCAGTGACGCGCTCGAACAGATCGGCCACTAGGCCGCGTTCTGGCCTGCTTTGCGCCGCTCCCATTCGGTAAGCAAATCGGCAGATTCGGTCACCAGGCCGAGATGCAGCGACACCATGGTGAGCGCGGCGGCTTCCAGATTGTCATCGGTTCCCCGGACGAGATCACGCGCGACGATGACGCGATAATTGTGGTTGCTCGCGTCAAATGCGGTGTTAAGCACGCAACAATCGGTGAATCCGCCGTCGAGCACGATTGTTTCCACACGCATATTGCGCAGCAGGAAATCGAGATCGGTCGGATAAAAGGCCGAAAGCCGCCGTTTTGTCTCGACGATCAAATCATCGGGCGCCACCCGCGTAACAAATTCCGTCCACGGCGAGCCTTCGATCGCGTGGGCATCGCTGTTCGGAATCGGTCCGACATGAAGCGGAAATGTGCGCCGCCAAGCCGAGCTGATGCCGTTGATATCATCGACGCCGCCGCGCCTCAGCACCGAGCGAACGTGAATGATCGGAATGCCAAGCGCGCGAACGTGGTCGTGGAAGGCGTCGATCGGCGCGACGATCTCGCGGGCACGAGGTGCCGGACACGGGCAATCGGGCGACGGATCAAGATGACCGCGGTGCATATCGATCGAAATGACCGCGGTCTTACCGGGGTCGAGGTAATCCTCGAAGCCGCTTTCCGTGTCGCGAGGTTGGCCGTAAACAAAAATGCGCATCTCATTCACCTTGCACGGAAGATAGCATCATCTCCGCTCTTCGCGCACATGCGGCTGACCGAGCGCGCCGGGTTCCGCCCCTCCGGCCCGCTGCTTGGCGCCGACCCAGACCATCACCGCGATGGTCGCGAGATAAGGCGTCATCAGCATCAGATACTGCGGCACCCGAATCCCGGCCGCAGCGATACGCGGGATGACGGCTTCGATGCAACCAAACAGCAGCGCTCCCCAAAGCGCAGGCCACGGCGCCCAGCGCGCGAAGACCACGAGCGCCACCGCGATCCAGCCGCGACCGCCGGTCATTCCCGTCACCCACAACTTGACGCTGACGACCGAGATGTACCCGCCGGCAAGGCCGATCAGACAGGAGCCGCTGACGATGGCGAGGATGCGGTGCAGCGCCACGCTGATGCCGGCGGCGTCCGCGGCGGCGGGATTTTCGCCGACCGCACGGATGCGCAACCCGATCATGGTCCGGAACAGCACGAAATTCACTGTGAAAAAAATCAGGATCGTGAGGTAGACGATCGGGTCCTGCATGAAAAAGAGTCTGCCGATCATGGGGATTTCGGAGAACGGCCACAGTACCAGCGAGGGCAGCCCGGTGATCTGCTTGTTCTGCCAGTTTGCCAGTGTGCCGATCAGACCGGTCAGGCCTTGGCAAAAGAACACCACAGCAAGCCCTGCGATCACCTGATTGACTCGCAAGACTACAACCATGCCCGCGAACAGCAGAGACACCACGCCCGCCGAGACCATCGCAACCACAAGCGCAACCACCGGGTGGCCGCCCAGCGTCAAGCTCGTGCCTGCGCCCGCCAGCGCGCCTACCAGCATCAGCCCTTCGGCGGTAAGATTAAGGACCCCCGAGCGCTCCGATACGATGAGCCCCAATGCCGCGAGCGCGTAAGGAACAGCGGTGACCGGCGCGTTGGCAATCCAGTTGATGAGAAAATCGCTCACGGCCGAACCTTCAGCGTATCCAGTGGATGCGATGGCGGATCAGGAATTCCGACGACGCCACGGCGATGACGATGATCGCCTCGATTATCTGAACCATCGTGAAAGGGATTTGATAGAACACCTGCAGCGTCTGCCCGGTGATGAACAGGACCGCGATCAGGAAGCCGACCACCGCGACCACGATTGGATCGTTGCGCGACAGGAACGCGATCAGCACGCCGGAGAAGACATAACCGTCGGCGAACGACTGGGTCAGCCGGCTTTCCTGGCTGGCGACGTTGACGAATCCAGCAAGGCCCGCGCACGCTCCGGATGCGGCGACGACCAGTATCGTAGTGGCCTGGATCGGCACGCCCACCACCTTGGCCATTGCCGGGTTGGCGCTGATGAAGCGCATGTAGAAGCCGGCACGGCTGAGATGGACGAACCAGCCCGCAACGAGCACGCCGACGACGGCGATGATCAGCCCGCTGTTTACGCCCAGCCCGATATCCGTGAGGCGCTCGAACGGCCTGAACTGCGACGACTGCGGAAACGCGGTTTGGGCGTCCTGCCAGACGCCATAAAGCAGGTGAAACAGGAAATACTGGGCAACGTAATTCAACAATAGCGTCGCGATGATCTCGTTGACGCGAAATCGTATCTTCAAGAATGCGACGACCAGGACCCAGAACATGCCTCCCACTGCCGCCGCCAGCCCCATGAATATGAGCCGGGTCGACGGCGGGCCAATCTGGTGAATCGAAACGGCGGCGGCGAAAATTCCGCCGAATATCATTTGGCCCTCAAGGCCGAGGTTCCAAAAACCGATCCGAAACGCAATGCTGGCGCCGAGGCCGACCAGGATCAACGGCGCGGCCTGAACCAGCGTATTGCGAAGGCTGTCGGCGTTGAGAACGCCGGCGAGCTCACTGGCCAGCTGGAGCGGCGGAATTCCGGCGATGGCGAGAATTGCGACCGAGATCGCAAGTCCAATCGCCAACGAGCCACCGAGAAATGCGGCCTGTTTCCATGATGCCAGGTTCTGGCGCATGTCGAGCGTGATGCGGCCGAACCGGCGGGCAGTTGGGGTGGACACGACTGTCAATCGATCGATGCCGTTGCGCTCAGGACATCATGCATGATCCACCATGGCTCGGCCAATCGCTTGCCGATCGGCTGGCCGCACGAATTCGCCCACAATCCGCCCCCGGGTCATCACGCCGATGCGATCCGACAGGCTGAGAATCTCGTCAAGATCCTCGCTGATGAGCACAATGGCAGCACCGCGCTCGCGCGCGGCCAGCAGGCGCTCGTGCACGGCGGCGCAGGCGCGCGCGTCGAGCCCGCGACTTGGACTGTGCGCGACGACGACCGCAGGCTCGCGGCTGAATTCTCGCGCAATGACGAGCTTTTGCGCGTTGCCCCCCGAGAGCAGAGCGGCCTTCTGATCGACGCTCCGAACGCCCTGCACGTCATAATCCGCGACCGCTGTCCTGGCGTCGCGCCGCATCGCGGCGCGATCGACGAACGCAGCGCGCCCATAGCGTCCTGAACGGATGTTCGCCACGGCAAAATTGTCAGCGATCGAAAGCCCTCCCGCCAAAGCATAGGCGTAGCGGTCCGCGGGAATCGCCGCCAGCGCCGCCGACCGGGGCTGCCCCGAGGCCGCATGACTGATGTCCCCCATGCCTTCGATCCAGATTTCGCCCGAGGTCGGCTCCTGCGCGCCGATCAACGCTTCGGCAAGCTCGGCCTGGCCATTGCCGCTGACACCGGCAATTCCGTAGATCTCGCCGGCACGCACGAAGAAGCTCGTATCTTTCAGCATGATCCGGCCGTCGGCGCGGGCATAACTCAGCGCGCCGACATTGAGCCGGGTCTGTCCCTCGGCAGTCTGGGAGCGTGCCGGCAGTGCGGCTGTCTGGCCCACTGTCAATTCCGTCAGCTCGGCCGCGGTCGCCGTGTCGGGATCGAGCGTGGCAACGGTCTTACCGCCGCGCATGATCGTCACGGCGTCGGCGTAACGTTTGACCTCCTGCAGCTTGTGGGTCACGAAGACGACGGTGGTTCCCGATTCCGCCAGCCGACCAATCGTTTCGAGCAAGCGATCCGCTTCGGCATCGGTCAGCACCGCGGTCGGCTCGTCGAGAATAAGGATTCGCACGCCGCCGACCAGCACCTTCACGATCTCGACCTGCTGCTGTTCCGCCACAGTCAGCGTATCGGTCCGCCGTTCCGGGTCGATGTCGAATCCGAGTTCTTCCGCCTGCGCCTTGATGGCCTTGCGAATCTCCTGGATGCCCGAACGAAAGTATCGCCGGCGATTGGCGAGCAGGATGTTTTCCGCGACCGTGAACGGCTTTACCAGCTTGAAGTGCTGGTGGACCATACCGATGCCGTGCTGGCGCGCATCGGCTGGTCCGCTCAGCGAAACCGGAGCGCCATCAATGGCGATCGTTCCGGCGTCTGGCGCATAGAGGCCGGCGGCAACATTCATCAGCGACGATTTACCCGCGCCGTTCTCGCCGAGAAGCGCATGCACCTCACCGGGGCGGGCCCTGAACACCGCGTCATTCAGAGCCACGACCCCATCGAAGGATTTACGGATCCCGGCGAGTTCGAGCGCAAGGCTCATGAGCGACGAGCGCTCATGATTATTTTTGCGTAATCACTCCGGGAACGTACCAGTCCATTTTCCATAGGCCACCGTCATCGATCGGCTTTCCGGCCGCAAGGCGTTCGGTTCCAGCCGTGTCTTTCATCGGCCCGGTGAAGATCTGCTTGCCGGCGACGATCGCGGCGCGTTCGGCCATCACCTTGTCGACCGCGGCCTTCGGCACAACCTTGTTGCAGCATGCGATGTCGGTGCCGCCATCCTTGATGCCCGGGAAGGCGCCGTACGGACTTGGTTCCCAGTTTCCAGCTGCGACCTTTTTCAGCGCCGGGATCAGGTGCTTGTCCCAAGTCCAGGCGGATGAGCACAGCGTCGCCTTCGGTGCGAACTCGCGCAGATCGCGATGATGCCCGGTGCCGTACAGGCCGCGTTCCTGCGCAACAATCTGCGGGGTCGGCGTATCGACGTGCTGTCCGATCACATCAATACCCTGATCGGCCATGGCCTGCGCCGCAGCGCGCTCCTTGACCGGATCGTTCCAGGAACCGGTGAAGATCACCGTGACGGTGGCTTTGGGATTCATCTGCTGCGCGCCAAGCTCATAGGCGTTGATGGTCCAGTTGACGGGCCCGATCGGATGCGCCGCCACAAAGCCGAGCTTGCCGGACTTGGACATCGCCCCCGCCACCATGCCGCAGAGATATTGGCTCTCGTAGGTGCGTCCGTAGAACGATTCGAGGTTCGGCCCATTGGTCGTGCCCGAGGCGTTGAGGAACGCAACCTTGGGATACTTCTGGGACAATTCCTTGAACGTGTCCGAGTAGCCGAAGGCGGTGCCGATGATCACATTGAAGCCGCGCTTGATGAAGGTCTCAGCCGCCGGCGTAATCTTGCCGGCAACCTCCGGGACGTTCTCGACGAACGGGATCTTCATATCGAGCGCTTTTTCGATCTTCGGCCGCGCTTCCTCGAAGGCCTGGGTCCAGCCGCCGTCGCCCTTGTCGGCGAAATACAGGAAGGCGATTTTCGCGGGGCCTGGAAGCGAAAATCCGGCAGCATGGGCGACAACGCCGCCGATCATCACGGCCGCCGCTACGGGAATGACTGTCCAACGCATGGCTCAAGGGCTCCTTCGTTAAGCTTCATGGATCCCAGCAGGTGCCAAAATCATCGCAAACGGCGATCCAAATAGCCCGCCTATTGTTTGGTCATCGCCAAGCAATTTATAGGCATTCGCGAAATCCCTCGATCCCAGGCTGCACCTACGATCCGGCCGCCATTGCGGCCAATTCCCAAAGCCGGCCCGGACTGAGAGGTATTTCAAGAAGTTCTATCCCCTTGCGTGGCAGTTCCAGTGCATCCTCGATCGCCTGCGCGAACAGCGGTCCAACCGGAATGGCACCCGCCTCTCCTGCCCCTTTGATGCCAAGAGGATTAAGCGGTGACAGCGTTGCGATGTGGTCGAGCTCCATGCGGGGAACGTCGAGCGACGTCGGCAGCAGGTAGTCCGCGAGCGACGCGGTCAGAATCTGGCCGGTGTCGTCGAAAATCAGCTTTTCGAAGAAGGCGTTGCCGATCCCCTGGGCGACGCCGCCATGAATCTGACCGGCCAGGATCAGCGGATTGATGACGGTGCCGCAGTCATGCACCACCACATATTTCTTGATTTCGAGCATGAACGTATCCGGATCGACTTCGACGATCATGGCGTGCACACCGCTTGCGGTGGTGCCGCCCGGCGGGCCGAAATATTGTGTCGATTCAAGGCCCGGCTCGGTGCCAGGCTTGACCGCCCCCCGCATCGGATTGGCCTTCATCGCCAGTTCCCCAAGGCGCACCGCGCGGCCTGGCACACCCACGATCGACACGTGCCCGGCTTCGAGCACGAGATCCTCTTCGGCACATTCGAAGTACTCGCTGGCGAGTTTCAGTATCTTCTGGCGAACAACTTTCGCCGCCTCGGATACGGCGTTGCCGGCCACGACCGCACCGCGGCTGGCAAAGGTCCCCGCGCCCCAGTGGAACCGATCGGTGTCGCCAGTGACGACATCGACGTCTTTGACATCGACACCGACCTGATCGGCAACGATCTGGGCGAAGACGGTGAAATGCCCCTGCCCTTGCGTGCCGATGCCCGTCGCCACGCTGACACGCCCATTCGCCTGCACCTGCACGCGGGCGCCCTCATAGGGACCGATCCCGGTCCCCTCGACGTAGTTTACAATGCCGATGCCGACGTTGCGCCCCGCAGCCCGCAACTTCGGCTGCTCGTCTTCAATGAAATGCCGGTAGCCGATGGCCTCCAGCGCCTTGTCGAGGATCGGCTCGTAGTTGCCGCTGTCATAGGAGAGCGGCGCGAAGTCCTGATAGATGATCTTGTTGTCGTAGGGAAACGCATTCGCCGGAATGAGATTGCGCCTGCGGATCTCGGCGCGGTCGATACGGAGCTCATGCGCAGCGATATCAAGCAGGCGCTCCATGACGAAGACGCCGTGCTGGCGGCCGGCACCGCGATAGGGCGTCACGATCGGGAGATTTGTGAAGACCGCCGTGAATGTGCTGTCGTAGGCCGGCACCACATAAGGCCCGAGCAAGGTGCACTGGCTATTGATGGGCACCGTCAACCCGTAAGGATCGTAGGCGCCGGTGTCGTGCAGGAAGACATCCTTGACGCCGAGAATGCGGCCGTCGTTGGTCAGCGCAATCTCCGCATCGTGAATCTGCCCACGCTCGTGAGTCGTCGCGACGAAATGCTCGAGCCTGTCCTCGATCCATTTCACCGGCCGGCGGAGCTTCATCGCCGCCCACGGCAGCAGCAGTTCCTCGGGATAGAACATCATGATCTTCGGACCGAAGCCGCCGCCGACGAATGGCGCAATCACGCGGACCTGACGCTCGCTGAGGTTCAGCATGGCGGCAAGCCCATTGCGGACGAAGACCGGGGCCTGCGTAGTGTCCCACATCGTCAACTGGTCGGACCGCTCGTCCCACTGCGCGACGACGCCGCGCGTTTCCATGGGCGACGAGATGCCGTGCTCGTAGTGGAAGCGACGGCGGACAATTCGGTCGGCGCGCCGTGCCGCCGCGGCGTAATCGCCTTTGGTCTGCCGGACATAAGCGGAAATATTGCTGGGGAGATCGTCATGCACGAGCGACGCGCCGCCGGCCAGCGCGCGTTCGAGGTCGACGACCGCTGGCAGTTCGGCGAGATCGACGACAATGTCAGCCAGCGCATCTTCCGCGATGTAGCGACTCGTGGCGATAACGATGGCGAGCGGCTCGCCGACGTAGCGGACCTTGTCCTTGGCGAGCGGCGCGTTGGTCCGCAGGTTGAAGACGATGCCGTCAATCGGCGGCGGCGGGACGAGCAAGGGTCCGGGTTGCCAGAACGCGCCGAGGTCGTTCGCGGTGTAGGCGGCCACCACGCCATTCCGCTGGAGCGCCGCCGAGACGTCGACCTTGCGAATGCGCGCGTGGGCGACAGGGCTGCGCAGCAGCGCGGCATGCAGCATTCCGGGCAATTCGACATCATCGACAAACAGCGCCCGGCCGGTCAGCAGCCGCTGGTCCTCGTTGCGCGGGATCGGGGCGCCGAAGTAGCGCGTCGTCATGGCCGCGCCCCTCGCATGCGCTCGGCGGCGAGCAGCACCGCATCGACGATGTGCTGATAGCCCGTGCAGCGGCACAGATTTCCGGACAGCGCTTCGCGCACGGCCGCTTCGTCGGGCGATGGATTGGCATCGAGGAATGCCGTCATCGTCATCAGGATGCCCGGCGTGCAATAGCCGCACTGCAGGCCGTGCTTCTCGTGCATCGCCTGCTGCAGCGGATTGAGCCCATCGCCGCCGCTTGTCAGCCCTTCGACCGTCACGATCTCGTGGCCGTCCGCCTGCACCGCGAACATCAGACATGAGCGCGTCGGCAATCCGTCGAAGAGAATGGTACACGCGCCGCACACCCCGTGCTCGCAGCCGACATGAGTGCCCGCGAGCAACAGCTCATGCCGGATGAAATCGCTCAGAAGCAGGCGCGATTCAACCGTCTTGGTGTGACGCGCGCCATTGACCGCTGTACTGATCCGGTGCTGATCAATGTCCACGGCTGCTCCGCGAATGACCTTGCTGCGCCCGGGTTACCGCAACCGCGAGCGCCCGCCGGGTCAGCACACCGGCAAGATGGCGTTGATATCCACCGCTGGCGTGAACGTTGCCGCTGGGGTCCATCGCGCCCATCGCCAGTTCGGCCGCTTGTGTGAAGGCACTCTCGGTGGCTGCAATGCCAATCAGCGACCGCGCGGCATCGTCGGCGTGCCAGGGCCGATCCGCAACTCCACAAAAGGCCAGCCGCACATAGCGGCAAAGCCCGTCGTCGCCGAGCGTCACGATGGCGGCAACGCCGGCCATCGCGAAATCGCCTCGCCTGCGAGCGACTTCCATAAAACAGGCGCCGGTGCGCGATTGATGATGCGGCAGCACGATCTCGACCAGCATCTCGTCGGGCCGCAGCGCCGTCTCCAGCGCCCCAATAAAGAATTCGCGGGCGGGTATCGAGCGATCGTTCGTTCTTGAACGAACCTTGAGTGTCCCCTCAAGCGCGAGAACGATCGCCGGCAGCTCGGAGGCAGGATCGGCATGGGCAAGATTGCCGCCGAGCGTGCCGCGGTTGCGAATTTGCGGATGAGCGATATGCGGCAACGCGTCCAGCATGATCGGCTGAGTCGCTGCGATGACCGGATCGCGTTCGAGCGTCCGATAACGCGTCATCGCGCCGATGCGAATTCCGTCGCCGTCCCGAACGCCGGACAGTTCGTCGAGCGGGTTGATG
>Ga0209488_10002027_pt1 | contig 17033 bp, 9 predicted proteins | sample Rivendell_Oct201_8_FD_188349 | JGI IMG/M metagenome (GOLD analysis project Ga0209488, IMG submission 188349) | Vadose zone soil microbial communities from the Eel River Critical Zone Observatory, Northern California, USA -... | ecosystem: Environmental > Terrestrial > Soil > Vadose zone >...
ACAGTATTGCCGCAGCAAAAAAGTAAATTGATGATGGAACCGACTGTGGTTGCCGATCTGAAAGTTCCGCAGAACGTCCAACTGGGAGACCCGCTCTCCAAGTTGATGACGCCCTCAAACGGAGTTGGCGTAGGCGGCGGCATCGGCAGCGGTAGCGGCGGCGGCGTAGGATCAGGACATGGCGGTCCTGGCGTCGGCCCGGGCATCTTTCACGTAGGTGAGGGCGTGAGCGCCCCACGCGCTATCTATACTCCTGAACCTGAATTTTCTGAAGAGGCCCGCAAGGCGAAATATCAAGGCGTTGTCGTGCTGAATATTATTGTGGGTACCGATGGTCGCGTGCATAACCCGCGCGTGGTCCGTTCGCTGGGCATGGGCCTGGATGAAAAAGCCATTGAAGGGGTGAAGACCTGGAAGTTCGATCCTTCAAAAAAAGACGGCCGCAATGTTGCCGTTGAAATGAATATCGAAGTAGCCTTCAACCTCTATTAAGCGCGTCTCCTTTTTAAGATGCGACCGCATTGTCGGAACCAATGCTGTCGAGGGGAATCTTGAAAACTTATTGGTACGCTTTTCTCTGCGGGCTGCTTGTGTTCCCCGCGCTCTGCTGTGGACAAAATTACGACTGGCAGCCAATCACTCCGCAGGATATGCAGTTCAAGGAGATAGCGGGCTATCCTGACGCACCGGCAGTGCTGCTCTACCATGCGGATTACATCACGTACGTAAGCGATTACGACCAAAGCGAATTTGTCTATAACCGCATTAAGGTACTGACCGATGCAGGTAAGGCCTACGCTAACGTGGAGATTACGCTCGCTCCCTGGATCAAGATCCATGACCTTGAAGCGCGGGCGATCCATCCCAATGGAAGCATCTCCGAATTGAGCTCCAAACCTTTCGAAAAGGTCATACTCAAGAACAGAGATTTCAAGTTTCTGGCGGAAACGTTCACATTACCAAACGTGGTGGTCGGGACGATCATCGAATACCGATTCAAGCTCCAGAGCAGTTGGACGCAAAGCAACCAGTGGATTCTCGATCACGATCTTTTCACAGTCAAAGAACACTTCCTGTTCAAACATGCGGGGCCGTTTGCCATGTCCTTTGTGGTAAGCGGAAGCACAGCCAAGCCGGAGAAGAAGAACGAGACCTACGAGCTTGAACTAACGAATGTGCATCCATTCCAACCAGAGGAACAGATGCCACCGACTGAAAACTACAAGGCCTCTGTGCGGTTCTTCTATGGCAAGACAGATACGGCCGGCATGCGCGGATTCTGGACACAAGAGGCGCGCTCGTGGTCGCTGGGCGCCGATAATTTCATTGGCTATTACAGGGTAATCCGGGACGCAGCCGAAGCAGCCACCGGGAGCACGACCGATCCAGAAGAAAAATTGCGCAAGCTTTATGTCCGAGTTCAGGAGATCCGCAACCTGTACTGGGAACGCGGACGCAGCACCAGCGAGGAAAAGAAGGAGCATCTGAAACAGAACAACAGTGTGGTTGACGTGCTGAAGCATGGCTACGGAAACAGCTATGAGATTAGTGCCCTGTTCGTAGCGATGGCGCGCGCCGCGGGCTTCAATGCATCCCTGATTCCGGTAGCCGGCCGGGAACGCCGATTCTATCGCACAGAGTTTCTCGACTCATCCCAATATAACTGGACAATTGCCGGGGTCACGCTTGAGGGTAAGAACCTTTTACTTGATCCGGCCACCAAGTTCTGCCCTTTTGGGTTGGTCCGCTGGACCAACACCGCCACGTCCGCGCTGAAACTTGAAAAAGATAGGTGGTATTTCATTACCATACCATCGCTGGGGCAGGACCGAGCGGTGGTACAGCGCACTGCACGCGTGGCGCTGAACGACCAAGGATCGCTCATGGGGCACGTCACCCTCACCTTCGAAGGCGGTGAGGCCCTGGAACGGCGGCTCTTAAACTTGCAGACAGACGAGGCTGGGCGAAACAAGGGACTGGAAGAAGAAGTTACTTCATGGTTGCCGCCGCAGAGCACGGCCAAAATAAATTACTCAAAGGGCTGGCAAGAAACCGGCGGACCCGTGGTGGCCGACTTGGAAATCGAGGTTTCCTCGTATGCTGCAAAAGCAGGCAAGCGTCTGCTGCTGCCTTCAAGCTTATTTCCGACGAAACAAAAAGACGTATTTCGCCACGCGGAACGGAAATATCCCGTGTACTTCCCGTATGCATTTTCTGAACTTGACCTGACAGTGATCAAAATGCCGGCAGGATACTCAGCGGAGACAATCCCGGAAGCTATCGAGGTAAAACCCAAATTCGGAATGTACAGAAACAGCACCAAGATTTCCGAGGACCAGATCGTGACCACGCGCGGCCTGTTTGTGAACCAGTTTATGTTTGAACCGGCGCAGTATTCAGAGCTGAAGGAGTTCTTTGCAAAGGTTGAGACCGCCGACCAATTCCAGGCTGTATTGAGTTCGTCCCCTTCTGGCAAGCCCTAAGGCCCGGGCGAGCCCCCGAGCAGTGCTGTATTAGCAGATAAAACCTCTTATTCCTGGACTTCCTCCAGTTGGCCTTTTTCCAGCTTCTCCTGGCACTCGATGCAATAGCGCGTCCAGGGTACAGCTTCCAGTCGCTTGGCATTGATCTCATTGCCGCAGTTCACGCACTCGCCAAAAGCGCCCTCGCGTATGCGCTGAAGTGCGGTTTCGACCATCGCCAACAACTGGCGGTCGTTATTGCTCTGCGAGAATAGAAATTCCTTGGTGTAAGAGCTTGCCGCGCGATCGGCAATGTCCTGCGCCGTGTCCTGGTCAGCGATGCGGCCGTCTTCTTCCGTACGGCTCACGGTTTTGCGCAGAACCTGCTGGCGCTCTTCCAGTCGTTTTTTAAAGCCTTCCAGCTTTTTCTTGTCCATGTCTTTTGATAAACGATTCATATTAGTCGCCATATTTATTACCGTCAAATGTTGTGGAACGACGATTAGATGCATTGCCACCCCCACTTGTCACCAACTGGGCCAATGAATCTTCAGGGAAAATAAAAAAGCGGCCTGTTCACAGGCCGCTCTTTGCAAAGAGGCGAAGGAGGAAGGGAAATCTCTCAGGAAAGGCGATGCACGATGCAGTCCCGGCTCGCGCCAAGACACACGGATTGAAGAAGTCTCAATTCTTGGAAGAGGGTTGAAATCATTTTTTAGTTTACGTGCCTCTTTATTTGCTTTTTATATAAGCAACTCGGAAACCAAATGTTTCGCTGACGCATGTGGAATAAGGGGCAAAAACTAAGAGTTTTATTTTGTTTGATTTGCGGGAAAATCCAGAGGAATCGAGCAGGTTTGAACGACCCAGGACAGGGAGCATTAGGGTTACCTCGAGTGGTATTCGAATACCACTTTTAGACCTCTTCGTGCTTCAACTGTGTCTTGGTCTGCTCTTCCATCGCTTTCAGCTTATTGAGGAGAGCCTTGTAACTGATCTTCAGGATCTTGGCTGCCTGTCGACGGTTCCAGCGCGTCTGCGCCAGAACGCGCTCAATGGCTTCACGCTCCGCCTGCATGGCCGCTCGCCTACCGATCTCCAACAATGACGGCATTTCAATTTCGACGCCATTGCTGGATTGCAATGCTGGAGCTGCCGCAGCCGCAGCGGCTGGCTGCGTTGTCATTCCGCCAAACGATGTGACGATTGGCTTGTGGGTGGCTAATTCACGGATGATCTGCGCTTCATTGCCCACGATCACATAGCGCTTCACCATGTTTTCCAGTTCGCGAATGTTTCCTGGCCACGCGTACTCCATCATCCGATTCACCGCAAACTCGCTGAACATGGAAGGCTTCTTGCCGTAGTGCTCGCTGTATTTTTCCAGAAAATATTTCAGAAATACCGGGATCTCTTCCCGGCGCTCGCGCAGCGGCGGAATATGGATGGTGACCACGTTCAGTCGATAGAACAAATCTTCGCGGAACACGCCTTCTTCAACGGCACGCTCCAGCGGCTTGTTCGTCGCGGCCAGAACTCGTACGTCCACCTGTACATCACGCTTTCCGCCCAGGCGGGAAAATTCATGGTCTTGCAGCACATGCAGCAGCTTGGCCTGAAGGGCAGGATGCATTTCGCTTATTTCGTCGAGAAAAATAGTGCCGCCATTAGCTTGTTCGAACTTGCCCAGCTTCTGCCGGTTGGCGCCGGTAAAAGCCCCAGCCTCATAGCCGAAGAGCTCGCTTTCCAACAGTTCATGCGGGATGGCAGCGCAATTCACCTTCACAAACGGTTTCTCGCAGCGCGACGACTCCGAGTACACCATGCGCGCCACCACTTCTTTGCCAGTACCGCTTTCACCGCGGATGAGCACCGTGGCCGTGGTGTCTGCCACCTGCTCGATGGTCATCTTTACTTCCATCATTTTGGGGCTGGTGCCAAAGAGCATAGTGAAGTCGCTTTGGCGGCGCACCTGCTCGCGCAACTGCGTGACCTCAGTAAAGAGGCGCTGGTTGTCCAGTACTTTGCCAATGCGTATGTCGAGTTCTTTAGGATCGACCGGTTTGGTGATGTAGTCGTCTGCGCCGAGCTTGGACGCCCTGAAAATCAGTTCCGGGTCCTTAATAGATGACAGGACCATGATGGAAACCGTGGGTTTGATCTGCTTCAGGCGCTGCAACGTGTCATTGCCGGCTTCGCCATTCATAGAAGTTTCCACCAGCACCAGCACGGGATCAAAGGAGCGGAAGATCCGCAAGGCCTCCTGCTCGCTGGAAGCGACCGTAACCTCGAAGTTCCGGCGGGACAAATGGGCAGCCAGGTACTTGGCCATAGCTACGTCATCATCCACGATCAGCACACGGGTCTTGGGGTTCATTCGTGCTCCCAGCGGCAAAACAGCCCGCCTTCTAAATGGAAAGTCACAGCGGTTAAAAACTGGAACGGAAATACCCACCGGGGACGATGGCGTCCCGCAGACATTGTACTCCGATTCCATTTTCAGGTATTTGGATGCCTAACTAGCCCGGTTTGGGCAGGAAAAAGGTTGAAAGCCGCAGCTTTCAACCTTTGAGTGGTGCTGATTTACAGAATTTTGGCTCAAATCCGATCAGGAGGACCTTTTTCCCGTAATGAAGTGATATGGCGGCCACGGACCGCTCATGACGACCTCAATCCCGGGAAGATGCCGGGTAGCCATCTGATAACGGTTCTGGTATTTCTCTACTTTTTTGTGGTCAATCAGGTGGGCGATATCAATGAGCATTCCGCCGGAATCGACTTTGCGGCAGCAGACATCCTGGTCAAGCGGGGAGAAAATCTTGTGGACCTGGACGGAAAGAGCGCGCGCTTTGGTCTGGCGCTCACGCTGGCGGACGGCCTTTTCCCGCAGCTTGCTCAAATACTCACTGCCGACGGTTGCGGGGAGCTCGATTTCTTCCATGGCCTCACGCAAGGAGCCGTCTTTAATCAAAAGTTTCAGATGCATTTCGGCCTTGCCCTTGAGCTTGGTAACGCTCTCCATGAAGCCTTTGCGATTGATGCGTACGGCGCGGCGCAACGATTCATCGGTATCAAAAACCGTGCCAAAACGGAAAGGCAGCACCGTGGTGCGCTTAAAGCATTCGCTGACCACATGCGCATGCTGGAGCAGGGCTTTCTGACCGAGATCGCCGGTGGGAATGTACTCGCTTACCAGGACGGAAAAGTCGCCGCTGGGGTACGCGAATATCTGGGCGTCTGCTATACCTTTAAGACCTTCTACGGGAACGGGGCGACGAGCGCGAATACCACCTTGAACAGCTTGTTGCTCAACGATGCAGTACGCGTACCATGCCATGAGGGAGCTTCTCCTGTCGGAAAAACGTTAGTGGGCCGGCGTGAATGTTAAATAATCGGGCGAAGTTTTACTGCGAAGAGCTGTTATTCAGCGCCAGCGGGTTTTCCAGCGCTTAAACGTATCCTAAGCTGAGTCTGAAATAAATGCAACAGAGACTGTGCACGAAAAAGCAAGAAATCGTGAGTTGCTGCTCCGAAATGGTAAACCTTACGCTGCGGAAGCTGCGTCCATGAATGGAATAAGAACATGAACCTGTTTGTTTTCATCGATTTGATTCGCGTTCTTTAAGACGGCGGCGATGCGCGATATCTCGGCGTCCGCCAGCTCGAGATATTGCAATGTTTCCGGATCAGTACTCCTTGAGGCCGCAAGGTACAGTGCATTGCGAATGGCCGCCAGTGGGCTGTGGATTTCATGCCTTAACTCCTGGATGACTTCCTGGTGGCTCAGGGCCATGTTCGCACCTCCGTTAAGCCACTGATAATGCACGTAGTCGGCCAAGCAGGTAGATCGGAACCCCTTGGCCCAAAATGGGACTAATCTGTGCAATCGGCCGCAATAAAAGATGTATCGGCGTTCCGCACTTTGGTCCCACAGTTCCACAATCCAGCGGGCTTTTACCCGGCCATCTACCAGTCCTGCCCTGTACATTTGGCCATTGGCAGGTAAAAAAAACAGAGCACTTCCGTAAGTTTCCCCAAAGCGTCGCCCGGCATCTCACAAGAGGCTGAATGGGCCTGGCAGCCATGAGTTCTCCTAGAGAAATGTTCCCAATGCCATCTCACGAACCCGCTGACCTTGGCTCGTCTCCCCCGGAGCGATTTGTAGTCGAGGTATTTTCAGAGCTGCGTCCGGAGACCATCCAGAGGCGATGGGAAGACGTGAATGTCATCCTGCGCATGAGCATGCTTACCGGCCTGCAAATGCAACTGGAAGCTACCCTTAACCTGCTCTGTGATATGACCCTCGATATTTCTCCGTTTGATAAGGCCATGGTCTATTTCTGGGAAGAAGGCCGCGAACTGATGGAGTTACGAATCGCCCGCAACGTGGAAAAGAAGACCAGCGAGGAAATTGCCAGCGGTAACATCCTGAATTTCTGGGCTATTAAATATGGACGCCCTTTGCTGGTGGAGCAAGGCCACAACTCCCAGTCCGACGCGCTGATGCAAATAGTCAACGCGACCTCCGCGCTAGTTGTGCCTCTGTTTGTCAGCAACCGCGTGATGGGATCGTTACAGCTTTTCCGCGCGGCTGACAAATGCTTTACTAAAGAAGACGCACAGCTTCTATGGATACTATCTCTAGTTGCTGAAAATCTGCTCACCCGCGAATATGCCAATGAAGGTCTTCTCCGTTTTGCCTTTACTGACTACCTTACTGGCCTGCGTACTCGCGGATATTTTGAACAACAACTGGAACTGGAATTTAAGCGTGCTGAACGTAAGCAACAGAAGTTTGCCCTATTAATGATAGATATCGACCACTTCAAAGTACTGAATGATACGTTTGGCCATCATGTAGGTGACCAGCTTTTGCGCGACGTTACCTCCATCCTGATGAAAGACATGCGCGAAGTAGATACTGTGGCCCGTTATGGCGGCGAAGAGTTTGTGATCATCCTGCCGGAAACTACAGAAACCGGCGCGATATTTGTGGCCCAGCGCCTGCGGCGCGCGGTGGAACAGGCCAAGTTTTTTGCCGGCTCGCCGCATTCTGTCCAGCATCTCACCATCAGTATTGGCGTAGCGGTTTATGATACTGACGCGCAGTTCAAGCGCGACCTGATTGAATTTGCCGATGCCGCGCTTTACGCTGCCAAACATGCAGGCCGTAATCGCGTAATATGTTATTCCGAACTGAGCAAACAAGGACGCGAAGTTTCATAATGAGTTCAAGCTCTTTTCAGGCGCAACAGCGCGGACAATCCGACAGCACGGGCACTCTGCCCCGCTTCACCAAGGCCAAAGTGTGGCGCGTGATCCATGCCTGCGAATACGCGCGCGACGTTCTGCCCGTAGTTGAAGGACAAGTCGCCGTCGGCATGCGGCCGTTTATCGTTACGCCGCAAGGCGCCGGCACCGCGGAACTGTATCTTTCCGGCGGCAACCAGGACCAGCCACGCTCGCTCTCGCTTCTCCGCTCCTGGCAGGACGTACGCAACTGGCGCAAGTCTCTGCTCGACTGCGCCCCCGAAACCACCTCTGATCTGGTGCATGCGCATTGCTTTGCCGCCGGCATGGCCGCTGTTCGCAACTGCAGTTGCGTGGTCTATGACCTGGGCGCCTGCATTGAAGAGCTGGCCATCTCCGCCGGTCTCTGTGAGTCCGGCAGCTGGATGGGACGCTCCTTCCGCGTGGCTGAACAGTTTGTCCTTTCCCGCGCCTCTGCGGTGATCGTTCACTCGCTCGGCCTGAAAGCAGCAGCGCTGGAACGTGGCGCACCGCCCGACGCAGTATTTCTCGTTCCCGAACCTATCAGCGAAGCGAACGAGCCTCCCGCACTTTCCCAGGACATCGACTTTCTCACTCGACGCTTCGGCTTCGCGCCTGGCTCCGTCTCTTTCTTCGTTCCGCAGTTCGCTCTGCTAGAGCAGCTTTCGCCCGCCGCCGTTTCCGTGCTGGAAGGCTTTGCTCTGGCTTCCAATGAACTGCCGCAGTTCAACCTGCTGCTGGAAGCGCCGGAAAGCGCGCGCCGCGCCATCAATGAACATGCTTCACGCCTGGGAATCTCGCTGCACGTAGCGCTGGTCCACCAGTTTGACGTCCCTGCAACCATGGAGAGCGCGCATGTTGTCGTCGCCATGGGCGAACTTCCCGCCGATCCCGTTGCTGCCCGTCAGCCCAATGAAATCTGCCTGAAAAGCCTGTGGCAGGGTAAAACCCTTCTCGCCGCTGACGTTCCGCGCAATCGCGACGCCAGCCCTGAAGGCCGCGGCTGCCTGTGGTTTGAAGCCGACAACCCGCGCGATCTCGGCTATCGCATGGCCTTCGTCGGACGCAAACCCGAGTTTCGCGCTGCTCTGGGCGCCGCCGGACGCATGTTCATCTATGAAACGCGCAACTCCGCCGCTATCGGCCAGCTCTATGACGAAGCTTACCGCTTCGCCGCCAGCCGCAAAAAATCCAGCGGCGTTGGCCCTAACATGATCCGATTGGAGACTGCGGAGAACTTTGGATAGCTGGGTTCTTCCATCCCTGGTCTTTCCGATCTGCTTTTTTCCGATCAGCGTCATCTGTGTTAATCAGTGGTAAGTCTGGTTTTCAATTTTGGCAATCTTGGCAGTTTCGGCGATTCTGGCAATCCTTAAAATTACTTTCTAGTTACTATCCGCTCCCCGCTACCCCCTCCCCCTGTATCCCAGATCATCCCACTTTGGCGTAGGTTTATCCCAATTCCTTTGGGGATAGCATCCCGCACATCCAGTCTTCTCGGCCTATGTGGATTGTTACTACTTGATAAATGGAAATCGATGCTGCATCCTAGCCGATTTCCATGACTGGTTCAAGCGCGAAATAGTACATCTTGACAAAGCAAGTCTGCGGAACTATTTTAAGATTGAAAAGTACCCAACATCTTCTGTTCTTATCTTGAAACTCCCAGTGAGTACCATTTATCTAACGACACGCTGCTGAGTAAGTGCTGTTTGAAAAGGGCTGTTTGCGCGACCTTTGCACACCAGGCAGACAAACTTGTTGGAAAGGATCCTTCACGTGAATCTTAAGCATGTTGCAATTGTCGTGATTATCTGCTGCACCAGCGGCGCTGGACAATCGGCTCCAGCGGTGGATGCAGAGCAAGGGCTGAAACCATATGCACCCCGGGATTTTGGTGATTTTGATGTTGTGGACTTGTCTACAGGAAACCTTAACGTCATGATTCCGCAGTTGTTTTCGCTCCCCCAACGCGGGGAGGTTGGGTTGAGTTTTTCGCTCCGAGTGTTGTCAGGAAAGAACTGGATCGCAGAACGAGTCCCCAACGCGCCGAACCCACCTTTAAGGTGGAAATTTATCGGAAACGGCGTTGTAGTTGCACGGGATCAATTGGTAAGACATGATCACTCGTCCCCTCACAATATCTGTTGCACGAGTCTTCATCGAGCCATTACGAGTGATGGAGCTATGCATGAGTTTGGTGTAAAGCCCAACGGCGTGGGTGGCACTCTTGATGCAACAGGGATGCAGTTATTGCCAAATGGCACGATCATCACTAAGGGCGGCATCGCTCACGTAGGTCTTGCATCTATAGGTGACGACGGCAGACCTCTAGCGACCACGATAGATGACACACGCAACTCTTATATACAAGATAGAAATGGTAACCAAATAACTGTCACCGAAACCGGGTGGCGCGATACTCTGGGACGATTGATTGAAGGGTCGCCTCTGGGATCCCAGCCCCGAACGGAATATCTATTCCCTGGAGTTCCAACAGCAGACTTATCCTCGTGTCCTGCAGGGACAGCTGGGGCTAGGCTGTGGACCCTCCCTATTCCTCCGGGTTCAGCTACAGCGCCCAAGATCACGTTTTGCACAAAGATATTCGATCTCCAAAGCGCGTTCAACAGTCCAGTGATTAATGACGCGCACTGGACGCCAGTGCTCCTAACCCGGGTAGTTCTGGCGGATGGTACTTACTTCGCGTTCGATTATAACAGCTACGGGGATATTATTAAGATAACCTTCCCAACAGGCGGCGTACTCTCCTATGAGTGGGCCACACTTCAGGAATGCGGGGCCATTTTCGGCGGTAACCGGTTTGTTACATCACGCTCGCTCGATGCCAATGACGGCAAAGGTCCCCGAAAGTGGGTTTTTAGTTATGACACGACCAACCTCTTCGGCGGTCGCCAGACAACCGTGAGAGACCCTGCGGGAAATGAAACGGTACACACGTTCACTTCATTCGATCCTGAGTCGACCGATGCAGGTTGTGCGCTTTACGAAACGAAGCTGCAACAATATCAAGGCACAAGCGGTGGCACCCTGCTTAAGACGGTGGATACCCGGTATGATCTTGGTGCTGTAAGTCCCTTCTGGACATATGACGTAATCGAACCAGCGATGATGAACATGGTGCCTACGCAGGTGACAGAAACATTGTCCAACGGCCTCGTGTCGCAAACCACATTCACATACGATGCAGGAGAACAGTTTACGTTCACTCCCATGCAGCCGGGATCATCGCCACCAGTAGCCGGCACACCGCAGAACTACCAATTCATCAACGGGAGCCGCACTGGAACAAAGTATTTTGACTACGGTCAAGGTCATCCGGGGGCACTTTTGCAGTCGACGGCGACAACATTCCAATGGCAAGCTGACGCAAACTATAAAACTGCGAATCTCCTGGATATTGTCGCATCGGTAGTGACATCGGATGCAGGTGGACATCAATGCTCAGAAACAGACACAATCTACGATGAAAGTAACTACCTAACACCTCCAACCCCCCCAGTTGTTATCCAGCATGGATTACCGCTATCGTCGGTCCGGGGGAACCCCACAACGGTGAAGCGCAAATTGAGCAGCACGCCCTGTGCAACTGGAGCTGCTTGGAGTGACATCATCAGCCACTCAAATTGGTTTGATACGGGCGAGGTGTTTCAGGAAACTGATCCGCTTGGCCACATCACTACTCATAGTTATGATCCTGCATATGTCGGATCACTCGCCACGAAGACTTGTGCACCTCAAACTGGTAGCACAGCTCACTGTGTGAGCGGAACCTACGACTTTAACACTAGCCTTCGTACCAGTGTCACCAATGAGAATGCTGTCACACAAGCGTCAGGGAACAGTCAGGGTGATTCAGCACACACGTCCACCTACACATATGATCTCATGTCACGCCTCACATCCACCGTGATGCCCCCCGATCCCGGTGCTGGTAATTCTTCTGCATCTGCCGTCTTCAATTTCTCAGCTCCTGGTGTTTTGCCAATTACAGTACAGCACCTGACATCGATCACTAGCTCTACAAATCGTTCAACCACCATCACTTATGACGGTTTCGGAAGACCAGTTAAATCCGAGCAACTGGTACCCGACTCTGCGGGAGCTATGGTTAACAGCACTGTCAGCATGTCTTACGATCTCGTTGGGCACCTCACAGACGTGACAAATCCATTTATTTCCACTGCAGACCCAACTTTTGGAGTTACCCACACCGATTTCGATGCGATTGACAGACCTAAAACGATAACAAAGCAGGATGGCAGCCTCAGCTCTGTGGCTTATGACGTTCCGACTACGATCTCTGCCAATGGAGACTGCACCATCTCCGCCGACGAAGCCGGCAACCAACGTGGCACTTGTTCGGACGCCCTGGGGCGGCTAGTGGAAGTCGATGAACCGGGAGGAATCCAATCGTCTGGAGTCCAGGCAACCGCAAGCGTCACCATTAGCGGTGCTTTCAATTCGACCTGGGCCGGTGCCGGCACGCCGCACCTGGCGGCAACAGGAACAGCCATTGCAAGTCTGACCATAAATGATGGCAGTTCTCACGATTTTTATTTTGATACAAACCAACATCTGTGCCAGATGTCATGGTTCAGCGGCTCAGGCTGGTACGATCAGGATTTGACCAGCATGACCGAAGCGCCTCTTCCCTTGGCTGGTAGCTCAGTCGCCGCCGTAGCCCTTGGTGGCGTGATTCACGTTTTTTATCAGGGAGCAAACCAGCACATTTATGACATGAACTGGACCGGCAGCATCTGGCAGAATCTCGATATGACCGTATTGACCGGTGCTTCGCCGGTATCAAATACAAAGATGGCTATCGTTAACACTGGCAGCCCAAATACGCCGATGATGTTTTATGAAGGCACCAATCAGCACCTTTTCTGCGTCTATTGGAATTCCACGGCGAATGCATGGCAGAATGCCGACCTTCATGGCCTATCTGGAGCGACAAATCTCATAGCGCCGAACGGCGCAATTTCCGCCGCTATGTGGGGAACCACAGGCAACATTCATGCATTGTTCCTCGATACAAACCAAAACCTCAACCGCATTGTCTGGAGTGGCACGGCTTGGATCACTAACAATTTGACTAGCATAACTGGGGCTGCATTGGCCGTGCCGGGAAGCAAGCTGACCACCATTCCTACGGGAACGTCGATTGATCTGATAACCTTTTACGAGGGCGCAGGGCAGCATATTTACTCGATTTATTGGAATAATTCTGCCGGTACATACCAGACTCTCGATTTCACTTCCTGGTCGGGAGCCACGAATATTGCCGCAATTCTTACCTCTCTGGCTAACAACCCGGTCGGCCCGCACATGTTCTATTTTTCCAACAATCAGCATCTGGACGACATGTTGTGGAATGGCTCGGCCTGGGTAAATGCAGACCTGACAGCCCTGGCAAATACAACAGCGGTACCCGCTTCGGGAAGTTCTCTCTCCAGCCACGGGACATCTGGTGGGAATACATACAACATTTTCTTCGAGGGCGGAAATCAGCACATCTACCATACGTACTTCAGCCCTTCGGCATCAGCGTGGTTCAATGAAGATCCTCTGGTTGCAGCAAGCAATTTCATTGTTGATTCCGGAACGGTGTCACTGAACATTCCGAATGGAACTTCTAATTTCACTGCCACAGTGTGCTATGGATACAGCACCAATCCGTTTTGTGCAGGGAAGCCGGTCAATGCTTCTTCAACTGACATTGCCAATGCCCTGGCAACGGTGCTAGATGGTGCAGGCTCCCCAGTTAACGCAGCTGTCTCAGGATCGACACTTAACCTCATATGGCGTAGTGCCGGTTATAACATCGAGACCGTCGCATCCATCACGTCGACACCCGACAATTCCAGTTTGTTTCCAGCCGGATCGTTCACGAGCACAACCGGAATATTTAGTGGCGGCCAGGATGTAGGCAGCCAGTCGCTGCAAGCTCCCATGACAACTCTCTACACTTACGACGCGCTGGGCAATCTGCTGCGGGTTGACCAAAAAGGCACAGCGCCCAATGACAGTACGCAGTGGCGCACCCGCACTTTTAGCTACGATTCACTCTCGCGCCTTCTAGCTGCCACGAACCCCGAGTCCGGCACCATCACCTACTCTTACGACGCTGACGGCAATCTCCTGCAAAAGACGTCGCCCGCGCCCAACCCAAACCCGGTACCGCCGACGCAGACCGTCAGCTACTGTTATGACGAGCTGCATCGCGTCACCGGCAAAGGGTACGGCGCGCAGAGCTGCCCATTGACCACGCCCGTCGTTACCTATGCGTATGACTCCGGCACAAACGCCAAGGGCCATCTCACTTCGCTTACCGATCAGGCCGGAACCGCCAGCTACACATATGACATTCTGGGAAGATTGGCAACAGAGACGCGCCCAATTGCAGGCGTCTCCAAGAGCACAAGTTACACCTACAATCTTGACGGTTCGGTGAAGACCCTGACGTACCCCAGCGGCAGAATCGTTACGTATACTCCCGATTCCGCTGGCAGGCTGGTTTCTGCCGTCGACGGAAATGGGACGAGCTACGTGAGCTCAGCCAGCTACAATCCAGACAGTTCACTTAAGAGCTTAGTGAATGGCAGCACTCCGGCTCTGAATCAGAACTTCCGGTATACGCCGCGTCTACAGTTGTGCCGAATCACGACGCTCACTTCTGGAACATTGCCTACCTCCTGCACAGATTCCCAGAACATCGGCAATATCATGGATCGAGGCTACGATTTCCATGCTGGCAACGGGACCCCCGGCAGCGGCGCGGACAATGGCAAGGTTTTTGGAATCACCAATTATCGTGATAGCACTCGCTCGCAGACTTTCACTTATGATTCGCTGAATCGTCTTGCATCAGGTTCGTCCTCTGCTAACAGCGGACTGTATTCATGGGGAGAGAATTACTCGATTGATGCTTGGGGAAATTTACAGATTTCTCCTATGAGTGGAAAGGCCCATGGTGGTAATTTCACCCTGAGTGGAAATACGCAGAATCGCCCGACTGGTTTGGCATACGATGCGGCTGGAAATCTCACGTCGTATCTTTCTTCCGCGTACACTTACGATCAAGAGAATCGGCTTTCCTCCGCCGCTGGCATGGGCTATACCTATGACGCCAATGGCGAGCGAGTGCTAAAATCCAACAGCAGCACCGGCGCGGCAATGAAGCGTTACTGGTTCATGGGCGGCAACACTCTGGCTGAAGGCGATGGCTCAGGAAATCTCACCGCCGAATACATTTATTTCGGCGGCAAGCGTGTAGCCCGGATCGACCTTCCGGCCAACACCGTACATTACTACCTGTCAGATCATCTCGGCTCAACCAGCATCGTCGCCAGCGCTACAGGAGCGATCGAGGAAGAGTCTGACTACTCGCCCTACGGGACCGAATTCGTCGGCACCTCTGGGCCTAATCACTATAAGTTCACCGGTAAAGAGCGCGATTCGGAGAGCGAGCTGGATATGTTCGGTGCCCGCTACTACTGCAGCAGTCTGGGCAGGTTCATCACGCCGGATTGGGCGGCCAAGGCGACTGCAGTGCCCTACGCCGAGTTTTCTGACCCGCAGACGTTGAATTTGTACAGCTACGTCAGAAACATTCCCACTAGCAAGGCTGATCTAGATGGGCATGGCGCGTTGAGCGACTGGTGGGGCGACTTAAAGGAGCGCATCAACAACGAACTATTTTCGACTGCCGCTTGCTTCTGCACCAATCAACAGGTAGACAACAGAGAACTGAGTTGGTTAAATAAACATTTCCCAGGCGGTACTTACCAGCCGGGGGATCAAGCGATACCTTTCAATCAACTTGATTCGTCACAACTGAGGGAAGCTTACAATGCGGGCATCGTTCAGTGGTGGGCAGAAAATAGCAAACGGGTCGATGTCTACAATGCAACGCTTGTTCCTGGCATTACACGCATGGTGCTGATGAGTAAGGTCCAGGATCCAAAACTGAAGAATGTCGTCGACATGTATTACAGGGAAAAAGCATCACATGGAGATGGGGGCGTTGCCGATGCGATTGAATATGAAAGAGCTACAGGCCAACTAGTTGGAGGGAAAGATCATACCCAAAAAGGCCAAGAACTTTCTAATGCCTTGAGAAATTTATTGAATGGCGGTAGACTCAATGCAGGTGATGCAACCGTCGCTCAGCGCTTGCTGGATCGACTTACGAGGGCACTAACTTACACGAAGTAATAGCTTCAATGATCATAAGCGTTTCAATGACCATAAACAAAGATACGTTGTTGAATGAATTGAACTCCGCCGTTCCTGATTTTGTGATTGATTCTGACTGGGCTCAAGATAAGCTAGGCTACTTAATTATTAGCGACTTGGCCCGCTATTTGTGTGAACAGGCGGAATTGTCTGAGTGGAAGATCGTAAAGCAGGGAATGGATTTTTTGGAACGGTCCCTTGAGGCCGGAGATCCATATATGCACGATCTCGTCCACGAAGCCCTCGAAGTATTTCTGTCATGTAGTGAGGTGGGCGAAATGAAAAAGCATTTCGGGTTGCGGACTCAAGCTTTGTGGAACAAATTCATGGAAGACACTTATCAACAAGTTTTGCGTGACAAAGACCTACGTTAACATGCCGGGTTCTCACCTCGGAACATACGTGTCACGTCACTGAGCGACCAGGCCCGGAACAGCCAGCTACGGCTATGACATTCTGGGAAGGCTGACGGGGGAGACGCGGACGCTCACCGGCGCGAACAACGCTGCAATTTCCAAAAATCTGAGCTACTCGTACAATCTCAATGGTTCACTCAAGACCTTAACCTATCCGAGTGGCAACGTCGTTACTTACACTCCTGATTCTGCTGGTCGGACGCTTTCAGCTATCGACAGCGGCAATGGCATCAACTACGTCACCAGTGCAACGTACGGACCAGACAGCGCTCTCACAGGCTTCATCAGCGGCTACAGTACAAGCTTCGCCGGCATAACCAACGCGTTTAGCTACAACAAGCGTCTACAACCGGTAAACATGTCGGCCAGTGCGCCCAGCCAGACTGTGTTCTCCATCGGATATGACTTCCACTTGGGTAACGGCACATCAGGCGCGGACAACGGCAATGTCTTCGCACTACAAATTACAAAGACACAACCCATGGTCGCGATCAAACTTTCACCCACGACGTACTAAACCGTCTGGCGTCGGCGCAGAATACCGGCACGAACTGCTCCGTCACCATTCTTCAGAATAAAACCGAATACTGGGGTAACGCCTACACCTACGACGCCTGGGGCA
>Ga0209488_10002028_pt1 | contig 17032 bp, 18 predicted proteins | sample Rivendell_Oct201_8_FD_188349 | JGI IMG/M metagenome (GOLD analysis project Ga0209488, IMG submission 188349) | Vadose zone soil microbial communities from the Eel River Critical Zone Observatory, Northern California, USA -... | ecosystem: Environmental > Terrestrial > Soil > Vadose zone >...
GGCACTAGCAACTCTATGATTCTAGTGCCGCTTTCGATTTGAAGTTCCTAACAGAGTTTGCTGCAGGTGGTGTAGGAACTTCAAATCGGCGGCACTAGACGGACCAGAACCATGCCGGCCCTTTCCGCCACTGATGTAATCAACCTGCTGGCGCTCAAGCCGCATCCGGAAGGCGGATACTTTCGCGAATCGTTTCGCGACCAGCGCGCCGTAGCAGGCGCCCGCGCGGCGTCCACGGCGATCTATTTTCTGCTGGCGCGCGGCGAGCGCTCGCACTGGCATCGCGTCGATGCGGCCGAGGTCTGGCACCACTACGCGGGCGCACCGCTGATGCTGGAGATTGCCGAGCATGTGGGAGCGCCGATCACGCGCATCACGCTCGGACCTGATCTCGCAGCAGGCCAACGACCGCAAGCGGTCGTGGCTGCTGGCGCCTGGCAAGCCGCCGCCAGCCTCGGCGACTGGACGCTCGTCGGCTGCACGGTCGCGCCGGGTTTCGAGTTCGCAGGCTTCGAGCTTGCCCCGAAGGACTGGGAACCCGGCTGAGCTTCCCTCTCGTGGCGAAACCATCGCCGCCGCCAGGCGTTGAACTCCAATCGAGGGAGATCATCATGCGCACCTGGATTGTGATACCTGCGATTCTCTTCGCTTGCCTGACGTCGTCGCCGCACGCGGCGGCGCAGACGGTCGGTGTTTACGTGCCGGGAGTATCGGCGGCGCAAGCGCAGGACATTGCCGCCATCAATGGCGTCATCGCCATTCGCAAGATCGAGTTCGACGACGGCGCGTGGAAAATCGAAGGCCGAGATCGCGAGGGTCGCCGGGTCGAGATGAAGGTTCACCCGGGCACCGGCGAGATCTTAAGACTCGAACGCTACCGTTAGGGCGAGCGTGACCGCGGGACCTGTCCTCAGCTGCGATCGCGCACAAGAAAAAACTTCACCCAAGAATAAACTCACCGCGGCCGCAGGCGAAGCAGCGCCGGCAACATTACAATGCCGCCGGCGATCGCAATCGCGAGGCCCAGGAGCTGCACCAGGACCTCGTCGCGCAATGGCTGATCGGAACCGATGCCAAGCGCGAGCGCATAGCCCCCGAGCGTCGTGCCAGAGAGCGCCGACCATCTGATCCAGTCCCCGACCTCACGCGCTGCCTTGCGCAAGACCAGCGCCTGCAGCGCGCCCGCACCGGCCCCCATGAAAGCACCGAGCATCGCGCCGCCCACCGCGATACTCAGTATCGAGGAGGGCGTCAGATTCTCGCGCGTGGCGGAATCGGCCCCGAGCTCGAGCAAGGCCACAACGGTGCCAACACCCAATCCCATCAGGATGTGCAGAGCCTGCCAGGTCAGCGGTGGAAAGCTCGGCAGCTTGCGATGGAGCACCGCGCCGGTACGCACCCCGTAGACCGCAAACCCGGCGATCGCGGCGATCACTTCGGCACTGCCTTGCAAGGCCCTGACGAATGCACCGGCGTCGGGATCGGGCAGGCCCAGCATCTGACGCAGGCCGAACGTCGCGACGCCTAGAATAAACGATACGAGCGCCGCAACTGCATTGGCCCTTATCCAGTCGACGCTCATATCGGTCGGCGAGCGGGCCAGATCAGCGCTTTCGGGAATCGACACGATACGCTCGTTGTGGTTTGAAAACAGCCGCTACATCATCACCTGGCCGCCATTGGCCGATAGCGTCGAGCCGGTGATCAGGCCGGCGTCATCGGAGGCGAGGAACACCACGCAACGCGCGATCTCCTCCGGCTCGCCGAGGCGGCCGAGCGGAATAAGCGGCAGGATGTTCTTCTCCAGCACGTCCTTAGGCACCGCCTTGACCATCTCGGTCGCAATATAGCCCGGGCAGATCGCGTTCACGGTAATGCCGGCGCGCGCGCTCTCCTGCGCCAGCGCCTTGGTAAAGCCAAGCTCGCCGGCCTTGGCCGCGGAGTAGTTGGATTGCCCCATCTGTCCCTTCTGGCCGTTGATCGAGGAGATGTTGATGATGCGGCCGAACTTGCGCTCGCGCATGCCCTCGATGACCGGGCGGCACATGTTGAACAGGGAGCTGAGGTTGGTGTTGATGACGGCGCTCCACTGCTCAGGCTTCATGCGGTGGAACATCGTATCGCGTGTGATGCCGGCGTTGTTGACCAGCACCTCCACCGGCCCGAGCTCGGCCTCGACTTTCTTTACGCCTTCGACGCAGGAATCGTAGGAGGAAACGTCCCATTTGAAGACCGGAACGCCAGTCTCGGCCTTGAACTTCTGGGCCGCCTCGTCGTTGCCGCCATAGTTGGCCGCCACCCTGTAGCCGGCCGCCTTGAGCGCCTTTGAGATCGCCTCACCGATCCCGCGCGTCCCACCTGTCACCACAGCAACCCGAGCCATCGAACGACCCCTCTGGCGTTTCCCTTTTTATCCCACGGGGGCACGCCCTGGCACACGAGCGCCCCCTGGTGCATGCGTGACTTATCGTTCCACGCACATCGCGATGCCCATGCCGCCGCCGATGCATAGCGTGGCGAGGCCCTTCTTGGAGTTGCGCCGCTGCATCTCGTGCAGCAGCGTCACCAGCACGCGCGCGCCCGACGCGCCGATCGGATGGCCGAGCGCGATCGCGCCGCCGTTGACGTTGACCTTCGAGGTGTCCCAGCCGAGATCCTTGTTGACCGCGCAGGCTTGCGCCGCGAAGGCCTCGTTGGCCTCGACCAGATCGAGATCTTCGATCTTCCAGCCGGCCTTCTTGAGCGCCGCGCGCGAAGCCGGGATCGGGCCGGTGCCCATAATCGCCGGATCGACGCCGGCATGCGCCCAGGAGACGATCCGCGCCAACGGAGTCTTGCCGCGCTTTTGCGCCTCGCTCGCGCTCATCAGAACCAGCGCCGCGGCACCGTCGTTGATGCCCGAGGCATTGGCCGCCGTTACGGTGCCGTCCTTGGCGAAGGCCGGGCGCAGACCAGCGACCTTCTCGAGCGTGGTGCCATGTTTGGGATACTCGTCGGCATCGACCGCCACGTCGCCCTTGCGGCTCTTCACCGTCACCGGCACGATCTCGTCCTTGAACCTGCCGGCCTTCTGCGCCGCCTCCGCCTTGTTCTGCGAAGCGACCGCGAACTCGTCCTGCTGGGAGCGGGTGATCTGCCATTGCCGCGCGACATTCTCGGCGGTGTTGCCCATGTGATAGCCGTTGAAGGCGTCCCACAGGCCGTCCTTGATCATTGTGTCGATCATCTCGAAGTTGCCCATCTTCACGCCGTTGCGGAGATGCTGGCAGTGAGGCGCCACGCTCATCGATTCCTGGCCACCCGCGACCACGATCTCGCTGTCGCCGTTGAGGATGGCCTGATAGCCGAGCGCGACCGTCCGAAGCCCCGAGCCGCAGAGCTGATTGACCCCCCAGGCCGGGCTTTCGACCGGGATGCCGGCCGCGATGGACGCCTGCCGGGCCGGGTTCTGGCCCTGCCCTGCCGTCAGGATCTGCCCCATGATCACCTCCGACACCTCGGCGCCGGCGACACCCGCTCGCTTGAGCGCCTCGACGATTGCAACTTTGCCGAGGTCGTGGGCTGGCAAGCTGCTCAGTGCACCACCGAATGCGCCAACCGGGGTGCGGGCCGCGCCCACAATGACGATATCGTTCTTCATGTTCTGGGCTCCTTTGATCGGACGCGTGTGGTCGGACCGGGATTGTTCGGACCGGGATTGTTCGGACCGGGATTGTTCCGACCGGGATCAATCGGACCAAGTGATCAGACCGAGCGGGACAAGCCATATATGTGGCTCATTTGGCATTCCCGCGACGCCGATGTCCATGCAATCTGGCATCTGGGTTACCCATGGCCCGCGGGCTGCTGACGTGTCAATGAGACCAAGGACGGGCAGACCTGCAGCAGTGGCGGCAGGATGTCACGACCATGGGATCAACATGACAAAACGGTGGCTCGCGCCTCGAAAAGGGCTATGCTGGCCACCATGGGGAGGCGGAACCCAATCCACATGGCGCGCGTCACCAGACCCAAAGCGATCAGACGCTTCGCCAGCCGGCGGCTTTGCAACACCGGGACCGGAACTTCCGTGACGGGCGAAGGCCTTGCCGATATGGTATTGGCAACCTTTAGCACCGAGACTGCCGCTCAGATCACCCGTTCGGTGCTGCAGCAGACCACTCGCAGGCATGTACGTCATGGCTAAGGACGAACCCGTCACAATCAAGAAATATGCCAACCGTCGGCTCTACAACACCGGCACCAGCACCTACGTGACGCTGGAAGACCTCGCCTCCATGGTGAAGGCGGGCCAGGATTTCGTCGTCTACGACGCCAAGACCGGCGAGGAGATCACGCGCTCGGTGCTCGCCCAGATCATCTTCGAGCAGGAGAACAAGGAAGGGCAGAACCTGCTGCCTATCAACTTCCTGCGCCAGCTCATCCGCTTCTATGGCGACTCCATGCAGATGCTGGTGCCGCGCTATCTCGAAGTGTCGATCGAATCGCTCACGCGCGAGCAGGAAAAGTTTCGTCAGCAGATCGCCCAGGCCTTTGGCGGCACGCCGTTTGGCGCGCTCGAGGAGCAGGCGCGGCGGAACATGGAGATGTTCGAGCGCGCCTTCGCGATGTTCGCGCCATTCGCCCGACGCAGCGGGCAAGCCGGCACGGAGGCGGACAAGTCCGCTCAGCCTGCCGGCGGCAACGGCGTCGATGAGATCGACGATCTCAAGCGCCAGATGGAAGAGATGCAGAAGCGACTCGACCGGCTGAGTCAAAAGGAAAGAAGCTAGTTTAGTTACTGAGTGCGGCGATCCGAGCGCCTCATCCCGCGGCCGCAGTGTTTTGCGTTTTCATGTTTTGCGTTTTCCGCCACGGCCGTTCGGTCGAGGCGAGCCCCACCAGAGCCCCCTGCAAATAGTCACACCCCCAGCCGGCCAGGATCGCGGCGGCCGCTTCGTCCTGCACCCATTCGGCCACGGTCCTGAGGCCAAGCCGGCGGGCAAGGTCGATCAGCGTATGCACGAAGGCGCGATCATCCTCCGAGCGCGTCAGGTTCTGCACAAAGGCGCCGTCGATCTTGACCATGTCGACGCCGAGCTTGCGCAGGTTGCGGAACGACGTATAGCCGGCGCCGAAATCATCGATCGCGATGCTGCAGCCGAGGTCCTTCGCGCGCGCCACGAAGCCGCGCATCTCGTCGACGTCATGAATGGCGGCTGTCTCGGTGATCTCGAGCGTGAGCCGCTCGCCCACGCCCTTATGCGCGTTCAGCAAGGCGACCAGCGCCGACCACCACTCGGGATCGACGGCAGAAGGCGCCGACACGTTGAGGCTCGCGTTCAGCTCCGGCGCCGCGATCAGCTCGCCCAGAACGAGCTCCAGCACCCGGTGATCGAGCAGCCGCACCAGACCGAGCCGCTCGGCGAGCGGCACCACGTCATTGACGGGCAACATGGAGCCGTCGGTACACTGCACACGCATGAGACATTCGAAATAGGCGATCTGCCGCGAATTGATGGCCACGACCGGCTCGTAGGCGAGGAAGACGCGCCGGTCGTTGAGCGCACTGATGATGGCGTCGGTCGCGCGCACGTTCTCCTTGCGTTGCGCCTCGCGCTCGGGATTGGGCCGGTAGACCGCAAACGAGCCGCGCCGTCTCGCCTTCGCGACATCGAGCGCCTCCTGCGCACGACTGAGAACCTCGCGCAAGGTGCGGGCGTGGCGTGGCGCCGTGATGCCGCCGACCGTGACGGTGACGGCGACCGCCCCCGCGCTGGTGCTCACGACCTGATCGCGCGTCGTGGCCAGCACGCGCTCGGCGGCGACCTGCATGTCCTCGATCGTGCAATTGTTCAGGATCAGCCCGAACTTGTTGCCCGAATAGCGGCCGAGATGATCCTTGGCGCGCAGCTGCGAATGAATGCGCTTGGCAACCACCGTGATGACCTCGTCGGCGATGTCGAAGCCGTAGGCGCGGTTGATGCTGCCGAGATTGTCGATCGCGGCAAGCAGAAAGCCGCACGATGAGCGCAGCTTGGTCGCCTCCGCGATGCTCGCCTCAAGCAGCTCGGTCAGATGCCAGCGATTGATCTCGCCCGTCAGAGCGTCAAAGCGCGAGAGATAGGCGAGCCGCTCTTCGCGCTCGTGGCGCTCGTTGATGGTCCGCAGCACCCCGTGCGCCCGCAGCGGCCGTCCGTCGGCGCCCGCGAACCAGCGGCCGATGTCCTCAACCCACGACAGCGCAGATGCGCCTGGCAGCCGCAAGGCGTATTGCAGCTCATAGGGCACGCCGCGTCCCTGATCCACCACACTCGCGTGGCCTACCACATCGGCGCGCGAGCGCCCGCTGTTCGGCTCGACCCACTGCGCAAAGCCGCGCCCGGTGGCAATCGCGGCCGAGCCACCCAGCACCTCGACGACATTGGCTCCCCAGCTGATCGCGTCAGTGTCGAGCCGCCATTCGTAGGCCACCTCGCCCACGGAGGTGATGATGGCGCCATGATCGATGGTGACAGCGGCGGGCGCGGACGGCTCGCCGACTACGCACGGCTCCTGCCCGTCGACATAGGGGCGCATGCCGGCGGTCTGATCCCGAGTGGCCACGACAACTCCACAGGAAGCCATGTCGCGGCGGATGGCAGGCAGGGGACAAAGCCGCAGCGACCTTCGGATCACGCTACCGGAAATCTTTAAATTAATGGAAAATCACACCATCGGAGCTTGATCGAGGTCCTGGCAGTGTCATGGGCGGGCGGCACAGCCTTTGCGACGCAGAGCGTGCGCGAGACCTCGGTGTCTCGTTCCGGGACACGTAAGGCGTCAGAATGGATATTGGTAAGCTTTCCGGCCTTGGGACCACCGGCGGCCGCTCCGCACCGGCACAGAAGCTTCATCGGCAGGAGCCTGATCAGCAGGCTGGGACGACCGAGCGCGGGCTCGTTCCGATCGCGCCGAGCCCGCGAGAAAGCAGCCTGCTCCAATCCACGCGGCCGTCACCCGCCTTCCTGGCGCAGCTCATCGCCACCGCCCAGCATGCGCCGCAGACGCGGGCGCGTGGCCGCATCGCGCCAGCCGACGCGATCGCCCATTACGCCAGCGCGATCAGCGTGAGTGTTCCGCCACGAAACTGGGAATGGTCGGTGTAATGGAGCCGGCCGGTCTCAGCCGGCCGTGCGGCCTTCCGACCCATCAAAACTAACGTCACGCTGAGCGGTCCTGATTGTGATGGTGAAGCCACCGACCACGTCGACAAAGCTCAGGGCCGTCAGGATCAGGAAGGTCGAGGTCGCCGCCTTCTCCGCCACGATGAATTCCACCATCATGGCGATGAACAGGATGATCGACAGGACGTGGTCCACGATTGCCTTGGTCGAGAAGCGCGTGGACTTGAGAATTTCAACGTAGAGCAGAATAACGCCAAGCAGGACCAGGATGTCGCCGGTGCTCACCTGCATCTGGTGGCCGGAAATGAGCGGCATAGTGAACACGGTCTGATGGAAGTCCGTGTCCAGGAGGTAGGCAATCATGTTGTAGATCGCGAACGGCACGATCAGCATGGGGAAGGCGAACACGTACATCAGAACACTGGATCTTCGCGCGGCCTGTGCCATATGGCGGCTCCCCACAATGGATGAATTGAGCTGATCTCATTCTGCCGACGAAATTATGCCTCCGCTTTGGACTTGAGCACCTGCCGGCCCCTGTACATGCCGGTCTTCAGATCGACATGGTGCGGCCGGCGCAACTCGCCAGAATCCTTGTCCTCGACATAGGTCGGCCGCTTGAGCGCATCGGCAGACCGGCGCATCCCGCGCCGCGATGGCGAGGTTTTTCTTTTGGGGACGGCCATCGGAGCACTCCTTAGTAGCAGGGCCAACGCAATTGTTTCGGAAGGCCGCGCTTATAGAGGATCGGCGCGCGAAGCGCTAGTGCCCCGCCTGGGAAGGCTGTGATCCATCGAAGCACCGCCGGGCACCAGCTAGTGCCGCAAGGGCTCTCGCAAGCCTATGATTCTAGTGTCGCTTTCGCGATTTGAGGCTCCTAGCGAGCGCGCAGACACGACACATCGGCGCTGCGAGCGCGCGCTTCCAGGACGCCGGCCAGCCGGCGCACGGCTGGTCCGGGCAATCGGGCGCTGCGCCGATGTGGATTGGGCAGGACTGCGGCAAGCAACGCGGCCTCGCGCGCGCTCACGTCGCGGGCCAGCCTGCCGAAGGCATAACGCGAGCCCGCCTCGGCGCCGAACTGCCCGCTCGGGCCCCATTCGGCCACATTGAGGTAAAGCTCCAGAATGCGCCGCTTGGGCAGGACCAGGTCGATCCAAAGCGAGAGCGGCAGCTCCAGCGCCTTGCGCAGATAGCTGCGCCCGCCCCACAGGAACAGGTTCTTGGCCAGCTGCTGGGTAATGGTCGAGCCGCCGCGGGCTTCGCTGAGGTCGTCGGCCTCCTCCATCGCATCGCGGATCACTCCCCAGTCGACGCCGTGGTGAGTGCAGAAATGCGCATCCTCCGAAGCGATGACGGTCGCCGGCAGAACCGGCGCGATCCGCTCAAGCGGAACCTTCGAGCGCGCCACCCGTGCGCCCGTCGCCCAGCGCCCCAACATGAGCGTGGAGACCGGGTCGACCACCCGATAGAGCGGAACGAGCAGATAGGGCAACAGCAGCACCAGCGCCAACGCGATGGCCGACACCCGCACCAGGCGCCACAGGGGATGCCGCTGGCGCTGCGGCTGTGTCGATGAGCTCATCGTGACGGCAACCATAGCGACCGCAACCTAGGCGCGCCCCGCGACAGGATTGCGGCAAGACGCCGCTCGCTGCTACATCTGAAGCGTGTTTTCAGCCGCATCCGATGATGGAGCGGGAAGAGCTGGAGCGGAACAGGGAGGTTAATGGTGGCCAAGGACGTGCTCGTTTCCGAGGAGATGGCGAACAAGTTCAAGACCGAGAAGGATACGCCCTATCTGCGGTTCGTGCGCGGCGAAGGTCTCGACATCATCAGCGCGCAATATGTTCCCGATCTCTGCACCGTGGAGCTCAAGCCGTGGCCGCGTCGCGGCGAAGGCACCAAGGGCGTGTTCATCAATCACGAGGCCTCACGCACCTCGAACGACTGCTATGTCTGCGAGATCGCGCCCGGCAAGAAGCTCGCGCCGCAGCATCATCTCTACGAGGAAATGATCATGATTCTGGCCGGCCGCGGCTCGACCACGGTCTGGAACAATGCGGGCGCGCGCGTCACCTTCGAATGGAAGGCGGGCTCGATCTTCGCCGTTCCGCTCAACTGCTGGTACCAGCACTTCAATGGCTCCGGCCAGGAGGTTGTCCGGCTCGTCGGCGTCACCAACTTCCCCTCAGTGATGAACCTCTACGAGGAGCCGGAGTTCGTCTTCAACTTCGACTATGATTTCAAGAACCGGTTCTCCGGCGAGCCCGACTATTTCAGCGCCAAGGGCGAGCAGATCGGCTTCCTGCTGCAGACCAATTTCGTGGCGGACGCGATCAACCTGCCGCTGATCACCGCCAAGGAGCGCGGCGCCGGCGGCGGCCACATCCGCTTCAACATGGCGAAAGGCTCGATCGCGAGCCACATCTCGCAATTCCCGGTCGGCACCTACAAGAAGGCGCACGCGCATGGACCCGGCGCCCACGTCATCGTGCTCACCGGCGAAGGCTATTCGCTGATGTGGCCGGAAGGCGAGGAGCCCAAGCGCTTTGACTGGAAGTACGGAACCCTGATCGTGCCGCCGAACGCCTGGTTCCACCAACATTTCAATTCCGGGCCGGTGCCGGCGCGCTATCTTGCGTTCAAGCATTCCTCGCCGCGCAACAGCCAGGGCGTGCCGCTGTCGTGGATCAGCCGCCGCCTCGGCGGCAACCAGATCGACTACGCCGACGAGAGGCAGCTGGTGCGCCAGATGTTCTCTGACGCACTGGCCAAGCATGGCCTCACCCCGCGCATGGACGCGGTGTACGAGGCCGAGCTGCCGAACCTGCCGCCGCCGAAAGCCTGAGGCGGCGAACAGCGCAGGTACGCTCCCGCAGGCCGAACGGGAGGACTGCATGGAACTGGACCATACGCGGCGGATGCGACGCATCCGTGCGTCCGTGTTCGCCTTTGCGGCGCTCACCCTCACTTTCGGCTTGAGCGCGCAAGCGCAGTCGGTTGCCGAGCTCGCGGCGTATAGCGGCGCTGACCGCGCCCAGCGCCTGGTCGATGGCGCGCGCAAAGAAAATGCGCTGATGATCTATTCGTCCATGACGGTCGCCGATATGGGCGTGCTGATCAATGCATTCCAGGCCAAATACGGCGTCAAGGCGCAGCACTGGCGCGGCAGCTCGGAAGACATCCGCAACCGCGTCACGCGCGAATATTCAGCCAGCCGTTACGAGGCGGATCTCGCCGAGACCGCCGGGACCGACATGGAAGCCATGGTGCGCGAGCAGGTGCTGCAGAAGGTCGTGACTCCAGTCTCGAAGGAGCTGATCCCGCAGGCGACCTTTGCGCACGGCCAGTGGATCTCGACCCGGCTCTCGGTGTTTGCCGCCGCCTACAACACCAACGTCATCAAGCGCGCCGACGCGCCCAAGACCTATGAGGACCTGCTCAATCCGCGCTTCAAGGGCAAGCTCGCAGTCGAGGCGGAGGATGCCAACTGGTTCATGTCGGTCGTGCTCTCCATGGGCGAAGAGAAGGGCCTCAAGCTGTTTCGCGACATTGTGGCCAGCAACGGCATGTCGGTCCGGAAGGGCCACACCCTGCTCGCCAACCTGGTGCCAACCGGCGAGGTGCCGCTCGCGCTCACCGCGTACAGCTATCGGGTGGAGCAGCTCAAGAACGAGGGTGCGCCGATCGAAATCGTCTATCTGCCGCCACCCGTCGCCTTCCCGACCGGTATCGGCCTGTTCAGGCACGCTCCGCATCCCCATGCGGCGCTGTTGTTCCAGGATTTCATTCTGACCGACGGCCAGAAAATCCTGGCCGAGCGCGAATCGGTACCAACCAATCCCAAGGTCAAGGCTGCGCCAGACGGCTTGATTTTCGTCGATCTGCCGCGCTTCATGGACGAGGGCAGCAGGTGGACCAGGCTGTTCCGGGAAACTTTCACGGTGCGTTAGATCATGACTACTACGAAGACCGAGCATTCACACCATCGTCCACCCAAGTTCATCCGCATGGTCAAGGCCCGTCCGCGCTTGTTCATTGCGGTTGCGCTCGGCTCGGTAATCGCATTGGCGCTCGCCACATTGACAAGCTGGCGCGTCGCCTCGTCATTGCTCGTCGGCTGGGACGTCTGCGCCGGGCTTTATCTCGTGCTCGCATTCCATACGATGTCCCAGGCCGACGTCCATCGCATGCGCCGACGGGCGCGACTGCAGGATGAAGGCCAGTTTGGAATCCTGATTCTGACTGCGGTCGCCGCACTCGCGAGCCTGGTCGCCATCTTCGCGCTGCTCGGCAGCTCCAGCGCTGGCATGCGCAGCGCCGCCGACCTCTTCCTCGCCACCATCACGATCCTCTTGTCGTGGGCATTCACGCACACGATCTTCGCGCTGCACTACGCGCATGAGTATTACGACGAGAATGACGGCAAGGGTGGCGGCATGCAATTTCCCGGCGACGAGCCCGAGCCGGACTATTGGGATTTCATGTATTTCTCGTTCGTGATCGGCATGTGCGCGCAGGTGTCTGACGTGACCGTGAGTTGCAAGCCGATCCGCCGTACCGTGTTCGGCCACAGCGTCGCGTCCTTCATCTTCAACGCCGCGCTGCTCGCGCTCACGGTGAACATTGCGGCGAGCGCGATCTGAGCATCGTCCCCCCCGCTGTCCGCTTTTGCAGGCGCAGCGACGGTGCTACGCTGGCGGTCTGGTCAAGCGTATAAACGTCGCAACAGCCGCCTTGGGAGGACGCTTCGATGAAGGATCTGATCAAGCAATATCTGGACAACGGAATTTCGCGTCGCAAGCTCATGACCGGCCTGTCCGCGCTCGGGATGAGCTCGGTCGCCGTGAAGACGATGGCGCAATCGCTTTCGGCCGCGGCGCCCGCATCGGCCATGCGCGAGGTACAAGGCACCGGCGGCGCGCTGTTCGTGCAGCAGCTCAAGGCGGCGGGCGTCGAGTTCATCTTCTTCAATCCCTCGACCGGCGACTTCCCGATCTTCGATGCGCTGGTCGACGAGCCCTCGATCCAGTTGATCAAGGGCGTCCAGGAGGGCGCCGTCGTCGCCATGGCGGACGGCTATGCGCGCGCGTCCGGCAAGACCGGCGTGGTGATCGTCGCCAATATCGGCCTGCCGAACGCCATGACCCAGATGGTCAACAGCTGGAAGGACCAGATCCCGATCCTGGTCGCGGTCGCTTCCGTGGAGCAGGACGCGCTCGGCCGCGACCTGACGCAGGAGACGGACCACGGCGAGGTGATGACACAGCCGATCACCAAATGGCACTGGTCCGCAAAAACGACGGAGGGAATTCCGGAAACCACCCGGCGCGGCATGAAGTTCGCATCGACCGCGCCTTGTGGGCCGGTGTTCCTCTCGCTGCCGACCAATGTGCTGCGCGGGCAGGCCAAGGCTGCTATCTGGGATCAGGCCAAGTTCGACGTGCCGATGCGCATCCGTCCTGACAAGGACGACATCGAGAAGACCGCGCGCGCGCTCATCGAGGCGCGCAACCCGCTCATCAGCGTCGGCGACGAGATCGCCTGGTGTCGCGCCGAGAAGGAGCTGCTCAAGCTCGCCGAGTTGCTCGGCCTGCCGGTCGCCGGGCAGTCGCTCACGCTCGGCTACTGGTCGCGGCCGTTCCCGACCCAGCATCCGCTCTATGTCGGCGCGCTGCTGCGCGACATGCGTTATCCGGGCAAGCCCGATGTGCTGCTCAATCTCGGCAACAAATTCGGCGAACGGGCCTCCCCTGGAACAAAGCTGATCTCGATCCGCGTTGACCCGGCGAGCCTTGCCCGCAGCGCGCCTGTGGACCTCGGGATGGTGGCCGATCTGCGGCTCGCCATCGCCGACATCATCGAGGCGGTGCACAGCATCGCACCGGAAGCGAAGATCAAGGAGATCGCGGCCGAGCGTCATGCCCGCACCGCCGCCTACACCAAGGAGATGCGCGAGTTCCGACGGCAAATCGTCAAGGAAAACGCCGACCGCTCGCCGGTGAGCCTCGAGCGCATCGGGCTCGAGCTCGAAGCGGCGCTCGACAAGGACACCTGCTTCGTGGGCGACATCGATTCCGGCCGCACCATGGAATCCGCGATGTCATTTGGCGGCGACGGCAAGCAATATTTCGGCACGGGGCCGAACGTGCTCGGCTGGGGCATGGCGGCGGCCATGGGGGTGAAGCTCGCGCGCCCGAACCAGCCGGTGGTCGGGGTCGTGGGCGATGGCAGCTTCCTGTTCAGTGGCGCGCAGCCGCTGTGGACGCAGGCGCGCTACCGGGCGCCGATCATGAACATCGTGCTGAACAACAAGAGCTACAACAATGAGCGCAACCGCATCTGGCACTATGGCGGGCGGCAGTTCCAGACCGGCCGCGACATGACCTGCTATCTCGGCGATCCGGACGTCGACTACGCCAAGGCGTCGGCAGCCTTCGGCGTCGAGGCGGAGACCGTCAAGGAAGCATCGCAGCTCAAGGCCGCGATCGCGCGCGCCCAAAAGGCGGTTGCGGACGGGCGGCCTTATCTCCTCGACATCGACACCCATCGCGATGGCATCGGGGCAGCATCGACCTGGCACCCGACCTATTCGGTCGCCGATGCCCGCAAGCGGAGGGTGTAATGACACGTCTCGGGGTTTTCGGCACGGCAGCCGCGCTTGCGCTCGCCGCCACGACGCAGGTCAACGCGCAGGGCACCCTGCCGCAAGGCGAAGGGCGCGACATCGTCGCAGTCGCCTGCACCCAGTGCCACGCGCTCACGCCCATTCTGGCTGGCCGCGAGGGACCGGCCGGCTGGCGAAAGCATGTGCACAATATGGTGCTGCGTGGGGCACAGCTCTCGTCCTCCGAAGCCGAGACCGTAATCCGCTATCTGGCGGCAAACTTCGGCCCGGGCGCGGCACCGCCCGGCAAGGTTGCGGTCACGCTGCCGGCGGGCGCCGGCAAGGAGCTGGTGGAGACCCGCTGCACGCTCTGCCACGACCTCGAGCGCGTCGCGATGGTCAAACGGCCGCGCCAGCACTGGCCCGCGATCGTCGCCAACATGGTGGCACGCGGCGCGACTGCAACGCCTGAGGAAGCCGGCACGATTGCAACCTATCTGGCGGCGCAGTTCGGCAGCGACTAACTAGTGCCGCCGATTTGAAGTTCCTACACCACCTGCAGCAAACTCTTTTAGGAAACTTCAAATCGAAAAGCGGCACTAGAATCATGGAGTTGCTAGTGCCCCTTTGTTTCCGAAGTTCGTGTCAGAGTGTGCTGAGGTGTATCACGAACTTCGGAAACGGGGCACTAGTTGAGGCGGCGGTCATCTTCGGGCATGACGGTCCGCGATGACCGCGACCATCCAGATCCTGCTCGTCCTCCTGGCGGTGCTCGTCGCCGCCGCCCTGATCGCGCGCCGGCTTCGCACCGCGCCCTCGATCGTGCTGGTGATCGCCGGGGTTGCGCTCGCCATCGTTCCCGGCCTGCCGCGCATCGAGCTCGCGCCCGAATTCGTGCTGCTGGTGATCCTGCCGCCGCTGATCTATTCGGCCGGCGTCGCCATGAGCTGGCGCGAGTTCCGCTTCAACCTGCGGCCGATCTCGCTCCTTGCCTTCGGCTGCGTGGTGTTCACGACCTGCGCGGTCGCAGGCGCTGCCCACTACGTGCTCAACCTGCCCTGGGCGGTCGGCTTCCTGATCGGCGCGATCGTGGCGCCGCCCGATGTGGTGGCACCGCTTGCGATCGCGCGCCCGCTTGGCTTGCCGCGGCGGCTCCTGGTGGTGCTCGAAGGCGAAGGGCTCGCCAATGATGCGACTGCACTGATCCTCTACCGTTTCGCCGTGGTCGCGATCTCGACCGGCGCCTTCTCATTCGGGCAGGCTGCCGGCACATTTGCGGCCATCGTGGTGGGCGAGATCGCCTGGGGCGTCGGCATCGGCTGGCTCAGCCTGCGGGCGCGGCGGCTGGCGCGCGATCCGCGCGTCGAGATCGTGCTCTCGCTGATGGCGCCCTATCTCGCCTACTGGGTGCCCGAGCATTTCGGCGGGTCGGGTGTGCTCGCGACCGTCGCGACCGGGCTCTATGTGAGCTGGAACGGGCCGCTGCTCATTTCGTCGGCCACCCGCCTGCAGGGCGTCTTCTTCTGGGACCTGTTCATCTACGTGATCGAGGGCTTCGTGTTCCTGATCACCGGCCTGCAGGCGCGAACGCTCCTCGACAAGGCGCCGAGCTTCTCGCTGCGCGAGCTCGTCGTTGCGGTGCTGGTGACGACCGCGATCGCCATCGCGGCCCGTTTCGTCTGGGTCTTTCCCGCCACCTACCTGCCGCGCTGGCTGTCGCCGTCCCTGCGCAAGCGCGACCCCTCACCGCCCTGGACCTGGACCTTTGTGATCGCCTTTACCGGCGTGCGCGGCGTGGTGTCGCTCGCGGCCGCGCTCGCGATCCCGCTCACGGTCGCGAGCGGCGCGGCGTTTCCGAATCGCGATCTCATCCTGTTCATCGCCTTTGGGGTGATCCTGCTGACGCTGGTGGGGCTCGGCCTGATGCTGCCGCTGGTGATCCGCTGGTTCAAGCTCGGCCACGCCCGCGAGACCGAGGAGGAGCAGGAATACGCGCGCGAGCTCGCCGCCCGGCACGAGGCCATGGAAGCAGCGTTGCGTCAGATCGAAGAGGAGGCCAGCGCCCGCGGGCTATCGGATGACGCGCTCGCATTGGCGCGCGCCCGTCACGAGTCGCGCAGCCAGCAGTTTCCGAAGAGCGTCGAGGAAGGCTGGGACGCCGCCACGCTCGGCGCGCGCGTGCGCATGGACCTGATCACGGCCGAGCGCGAGTACATCTATCAGCTGCTGCGCGACGGCAAGATCAACGACGAGACCCGCCGCAAGATCGAGCGCGAGCTCGATCTTGAAGAGGCGATGATCGCCTGCAAGGAGGACGAGAAGTAACCTCTTGTAGGGTGGGTTAGCGTGGCCCGTGCTCTTTGTTACGTGGTTGGCTTCTGATCCATGTGTAACCACCATTGCATGCGCCGCGGTGGGTTACGCGCTTTGACTTCACCGCGAGTCCCGGGCCACGCTAACCCACCCTACAAGAGGGAGCCTCAATGTTGCGACAGCCAGCGCCGGAAGCGCCACCAGTACTGGCGTGCGGCTGCGGCGATGAGCAGCGCACCGACCGCCAGCACGAATACCGGGATCCAGATCAGCACAGCGCCGAGCACCACCAGCAAGATTCCGCCGACGACCAGTGTGACGAGCGCCAAAGCGAGGAAAATCGTGAACGGTCCGGGCAGCGTCACATTGGCTTGCCGCATGCCCTCGCGGTCAGCAACCCACACCCAGACGTGGGGCTTGGAACCGTCGCGCCGATTGTCGCGGCCCGGCGGAATGATCTCGGGCTCGGATCGCGGGCGATCCGGAGGACCCTGGTCGGAACTGGTCATGCCCGAGCATGTAGGTCAGGGACGGGGAAACGCAATGGCGCCTGCAGCCGCATCGGCCCCTACTCCGCCGCGGTGCGCCCCGCGCCGCCATGGCCGAAGCGGCGATCGATGTAGTCGATCACCATCTGCTTGAAGTCGGCTGCAACCGTCGGGCCGCGCAAGGTCACCGCCTTCTTGCCGTCGATGAAGACCGGCGCCGCCGGGCTCTCGCCGGTGCCGGGGAGCGAGATGCCGATGTCGGCGTGCTTGCTCTCGCCCGGCCCGTTGACGATGCAGCCCATCACCGCGACGTTGAGCGTCTCGACGCCCGGATAGCGCTTCTTCCACTCCGGCATCGATGTATGAATGAAACCCTGGATGTCGCGTGCGAGCTCCTGGAACGTGGTCGAGGTGGTGCGCCCGCAGCCCGGACAGGCCGCCACCAGCGGCACGAAGGTGCGGAAGCCCATGGTCTG
>Ga0209488_10002029_pt1 | contig 17032 bp, 17 predicted proteins | sample Rivendell_Oct201_8_FD_188349 | JGI IMG/M metagenome (GOLD analysis project Ga0209488, IMG submission 188349) | Vadose zone soil microbial communities from the Eel River Critical Zone Observatory, Northern California, USA -... | ecosystem: Environmental > Terrestrial > Soil > Vadose zone >...
CAGCTCGGAGTCCAAACAGAGAAAAAAGTCCAAGTAACATTGCCATCCTGCGAGGCCACTTTTGCCGTTGAGACCATTATAGACACCCTACCAATTGCACACTTGAATATATGTCATATGGGAGCTTCGATTGCGCTTACAGCCTGCAAGAACCCGCTAACCATGGGGCCGATGGCGCTAGCAGTCTACATGAATGTGAACATCGGTCACGATGATGGCTGTAATTTCCAGAAAAACCAGATACTCCACGTACGTGGAATATGCAAGACCTCTTCGCCAACTCCTCGTTTTTGTACCAGCTACCGATCACGTACTACGAAGGATGTTCATTAGCTGCCGTCGTCATACACATGAGATCTCGCACCCACCTGCATTGCAGGATAAAAGGTCGACTCTGCCAATCCGACAAGGAAGCGCAATGCGCAGAGGGTCGAGAAATTCTTGCTCGATGCGAGACTCATTGTAAGAGAACTCCATAGTAACTCCATCGTTGGAACCTTGGAACAGCATAGGTGCGGACATATCAAGAAACGACGATCTATCCTACCCATATTGATGGCCGGACACGCGTGATTAGCATGCTGAGTACTTGTGAGGTGCTTTGTAAAAGGCAACAATGACGCCCACTTTGAGGGTATTTGCCCGATGACATATCCTACGGTCCATGAAGTGATAATATAATTAAGTTGATTGCCGTGAAGGTTAAGGCTTGCCGTAGTTGCGTCAAAGGTAACGCAAAAAGAGCTCGGGATTAGAACGACTCACTCTTCTTTCATCCCAGATACGTAAGCATTCTATTGCGCGCATATTGGTCAATCATTTTCGACGGACGTGGGTTGCATAAACACTCACGGTGACATTTTGTTGGTCAAGATATTTACTAAAATAGGATAGCGCTGCATATGTGATAAGACAGGCATCTAGTCGGCGTAGGAACCGGCGTTCCTCCTGTGACTTATTCCAAGTATCCCTGATTTGAATAGTTGGCTGAAATATTCTCGATGAACGGAAGAGGGTGTGGGACAGACCAAATGTAACTTGTCCAGGGACGAATATCCTTCTTGGTGTCAGCCATTATGTCTGGCGTGGACACTCGAGATGGGTTGTCAGAAGCGATGGGGCCTCGGTGAGGAATTACAAAGGACTGTCAGTATTTAAGGCTGATCTCGGAGAAAGAGGAACCCATCAGAGTTGGTGCCATGCGGCTTCTCATCACGCCATCCAGGAATCAATAGCACCAATAAGGTAGAAAATGAGGCTTTGGATAGATAAGAGCTCCAAAAGTCCGACGCAGTCGGGTTCCCCGGCATACATACGAGGCGTATACAAATAGCGCAACCTAAAAGACTCGGGGAGAAGGAAACAACCGCCGCTCACGTCATGATGAGATACTGTAGAAAATCAGATGACCCACTGGCACTGAGTCAGAGTTTCAACTTTCCAGACTGAGTGTGGATGGAAACGCCATCGCGAAGCAGAATGAGCACCAGAACAGTCATCAATGTTACGACTAGGACTGGCCAGTACTATATATGAAGAGTGGGTGTGTCCAACAGAGCCCACCGTGTGACGATGCCTGGTCAAGTCCAAGTGACTCTCGGTCTGTGCCGGGCCATATTTCCGCTCAATTTAACTCACTGACCACCCTCGACCAGGTTCATACACCTTCGTTCCAGAGACAAAGGTGAGCCTTGTGATATCATTCCAGTTTTGTTCTCCCCTTGACGTGCTTATCAGGAAAATCTTGACTGGGCCGAGCTCGTCACTCTCGACTTGTCCAAGTACGGCACTCCACAGGGTAAACAGGAGCTCGCACAGTTCCTCATCAAGGCGCTACGTGAAAAGGGATTTTTCTACGTCAAGAATTTCAACATCTCCCATGAGGATGTAAATCGCCAGTTCTCAATCGGAAGAGAGTTTTATGAGCTTCCTCTTGAGGAGAAACTCAAGTACGCTCCCGACGGTTTAGGTATGGTCACTCGCTGCCTTCGATCACCGACTGATATGATTTTAGACCAGGGCCAATTTAATGGTTATGTTCCCGCTGGCCGTCGCATGTGCGCGCCTTCCTGTTATGCCATCTCTTGCGAGCTCACTGGTTGCTCAGCCTTGACACGAAGACGGGTATCAGGGATCGCGTGGAAATTTACAATATTCCGAGTACTTCGACATCACCCATCTAGATATCACTTGACTAATTTTGCCTTTGTAGAGTTCAACGGGTACTTTAAGCATCATCATCCTCAGCTTATACAGGAGAACATCCACGAGGTCGAAAGGTTCGCAAGGGTGAGTTTCACTTCTCCTGATTATTTGTCCTCTTTTGGTGTTCACGTCTTACCAGTTGCTTCATTCTGAAGTTTTGGACCCGCTTCACACCCTCCTCGCCATTGCCCTTGAGCTACCCGAGGACTACTTCCGCAACATCCACAAATACGAGGTAAAAAGCGAAGATCATCTCCGGTATATGAAGTACACAAAGTTCACCTCAGAGGAGAACGCGGCAATTGGCGATAGCTGGGTCCGCGCTCATACCGGTGCGTGTTTCTTATCCTATCGAATGCGCACGTTGGTCACGTCACCACTCGCAGATCTCGGCAGCTTCACCTTGCTCTTCCGTCAGCCTGTCGCGGCGTTACAGATCCGCGACCCCATCCATAACGAGTGGAAGTGGGTCAAGCCCCAAGACGCCACACTCACCGTGAACGCGTGCGATGCGATGTCCTTCCTGACCGGGGGCTACGTCAAGAGTACCATCCACCGGTACGAATTTTCGAACGACATTTGGATCTGCTTGCCCGTTGTGTTGAGCGAACCTGCACCCTTTTAGAGTCGTCGCGCCCCCGAAAGACCAACAACACGTAGACCGCCTCGGGCTGCTCTACTTCTCCCGGTGGGCAACCGAGTCTACGCGATGGCAGGACACATGCACTGACGTTTCCTTTATCTCTTGTAAACCCCTTTATCACAGCCCGCACAACGACGTTGTCCTGAACACGACCGCGGACTCCCCCGTGCTGCAGTGCGAAGGCTTCACACAAAACGTGTTTGAGAAGAGCGGCAACCCCGTACCGACCGTCGAAGGTATGTATTGCCCCTCCTCACACCGCCGCCATGGGCTGTCTCGAAGATCTTGACCCCGCCTGCACGCTTTGTATCATAACAGCTTGGACGTTCGCCAAGCAGAAGTGGCAGCGTAAGAAGGGCGTGAGTACACAGGATGATGCCTACCGTACCGCGGAGATTTTGCCTGGCTTCCGCGAGCAGAAATATGTTTGAGCCGCTCGATGCTTGTCAGGGGCGTGGTTTGATGCCGTAAGTATAGGTGTAAGAGGTTCAGACGTATGCCATGTATGTTCACAATTCGCCATTTTGTGAGAACGCTCATCCAGGACCATTGGTGAGAATGGCGTTGATCGCGCTAAACAGTCTCGATAGGTTAAAAGTGGTGGCTTGTTAAAAGATCGATGCCACGTTACTTTAATTTATTCGGCCCACAGGTAACCCACATCCGAAGTAGCTGTGAGGCCTGTGTTGTATCTGTTGGAATTAGGCGGTTTTGAGCGGGTACTCCCGGGATGCGAGAACGCGGACGCCTGTAGCGCACGAGCGCGGACCTGTATGGACGCTAAAGCGCATGAACACAGACTCAGTCTTTGAGGAAGAAAGACTGCACGCGCTTTAGGTCTGCGCTCTCGCGCTAGCGGAGGTTCCCGCACCCTTGCCCTACGGGGCTATGGCCGAACGCTCATTGGCAAATTCCAACACTCAATTGACAAGTGTTTCAAACTAAGTTATATGCCCTCAGCCTCGTCTCGAAATTGTCGTCTCGAAATTGAACGCGCCTCATTACATAAGCGCTGGACGGGCTAAGGGCTAAGACTCGGAATGCGTCATCTAACTTCCTGTTGTGTGCTATTTCGAGAAGTCACCACGGAAATCTCCCAAGTCTGGCAACGTAAGTAAATGCTTTCCAAATGTCAGGATTTGTTTGGGGAGTCTGTTGGTCAAGTAGTTGTCGGAACCGCTTTTTTCCCTGCCCACAGATGCATTCACAGGTTTGAGGAGCCCAGGATGGGGTCATTAGAGTCTTTAAGGGTATCTATCGGGACCGGAATGACTTTTCAAGATCGCGACCGCCGATCTGGTCTGGTCATTACACAGGCGCGACAGCTTGCTACCATTCATGGTACCTTTCAAACATTGCGAACGGTACTGGTAATAAGCACCCGTTTGTAATCTCTACCGGAAGGACTCGGAGTTCATAGACAGTGGGTTTCTGGTGCAATATCTTGGCTGATCAACTTGCAAGAACGCTCGACGCGAGGTATTGAAAATCCCCGGCGTCCTAGTTATAACACATACTCACGCTATAATGCCCAAGATACCATGGCCGTGTGGTTGCGGCAACAGACTGGAAATCTGTGTCCATTTCGAAAGTGTATACAGACAAGAAATCTGTGCAGAGTGCAGGTTCGAATCTTGCTGGTGTTCTAGTAGTACTTTTTTTTGGCGCGGGCCGTCCTCAAGCTGCATCATTCTCAGGCTCCTTTCCACCAGGTAAAAAGTCTCGAGTCGTAACTCGTTCAGTCTACCAATGTCCGGATCGACTCGAAAGCCCGGCGAGAGCAACTGTACGGTATTTAATTGATAGCAAGTTTGTATTGTCCTATTGGTATAATAGTATTAGTCCACACCAGGAGTATATCATATGATATGTGACTCAACGACCTTCACAAGTAACTTACCCTTGGTACTTCGGTAGTACATACCCACAAGCATCTGGCTTGTTGCGCCCCGCGCTGGGTGTCCGCGGAGGTGCCTTAAATCTAGGCTCGTATAATTGTAAAAGTGGCCAGTGATCACGATGCAGCTGCTCTGATACACTGCAACCAGTTCCGAGTTATCACGTGAAGACGGTCGTCAGAGTCGTATGTTTGGAACACGTGATAGCAAGCAATAAGAGGTGTGAAATTTTGGAAATTGATTCCCGTGGACCCGTCGAAACCTGACAGATCATATTATCGTATTAGAAAGAACTACGCGGCCTCTGGATGACGTCTTACATCTGGCCAGCATCTTCCGATTCCCCCCCCTTCCATCGCCATATCACGGAAAAAGTTGACCTCATCAACCACATTGTCTTGCCTCCCTCCGTGAAGGGGAGAATTGGCGGTACGTCGGCGGCGCGCGGAATCAGACATAACATGTCGATATCAGCACGACTAGGGACGAATATATACGTATATGCGTCACCAGTCGTCCAGAGACAGGCATGCACATCAAAACTACTATGGGCATGAGTAATGGGGTGCGTACACTACCGCTGGGGCGGCCATACAGCGGTTCCAAGTAACAATGTCGATCTCAGGACAACTGGAGACAATATATATCTGCGTCACCAGTCGTCCAGAGATAGACATGCACATAAGAGTGATGTAGGCACTAGGGTGCGCATATCACCGCTGAGGAGCTGCGCCATCGGATAGATCACACCTCACAACGAAGTCGAGACACAAGGTAGCTCCGGTGAGGATCAAAGCCAGCTGAGGGTGACTAAAAGTGGGCTCTCTGCGAGGGTTGTTGGGTTGTTTGGTTACGCTTGCACATGAACCCCTTAATCCGACAAAGTCTTATCTTAAATCTTATCACTTACCTCCTTTTTTCCGCATGCCCTTGTGATGTGCGCGAGAATTTGTCCGAAATACGGCTCGCGCACACCACAGGGTCGGGTATTCGAGCAGAACTTCCAGTAGCGTAGCAACATCAAGACCCCTGACCGAAAGGCCACATTTTATCCAAAGCGGAGCGCGGATTTTAACATGTACGCAGAGCTAGAACTCGAAAGAACTGAAAGTATTTTATATAATTTTTGGAATGGCCACTGGAACACCTACGACATACGACCAGGCGGAGCATCCCATTATGTCCTTTCCAAGCGACCTGGTCTCTGCCTCTGCGTTCCAGGGTGCCCATGATCGGAATGCCCCTCCCTCCCAGCGCCAATTGCGACGGCGTTTCGTTATATTGTCGTCCTCGTGCACATCCGCACCGTGCCCAAGCAGCGAGCCCACAACTTCGGGGTGTCCCTTCCCCGATGGGAAGCGCAAAGCCACGCAACCATCTTTATAGAGATTCACATCTGCCTTCACGTGCTCACTTGGCCAACGCGCGATCGAGGGTTAGGGAGCAACTGGATAACTTCAACGTGCAGTCACTGAAGCCCCATGCAACGGGGTCAGCCTTTCTCGGAGCAGAAACTCCCGGGAGGAGTAAACGCACGGCCTGATGATTCCACGTGCAACGGGATCCGACTTTGGCTGTCCGCAGCATTCGCATCCGCTCCATGCTCGGCATTTACCAGGGCCATGAATAGTCCTGTTTCGGGAGTCTCAAACATTCACGTTTTCGAGCACCAGACACATGATTTCGAACTTGCCGTTTTTCGGTGGCCAAGTCCAACGGAGTGGCGCCCAAAGCGCCTTTGACATTTGCGTTTTCTCGGTGCTCAAGCAGTAAGCGCGCGATTTTGAGCTTCTCGTTTCTCATTTCCAGTGGCAGTGGGGTCCTGTTTCGATCGCAGCGAACGTTAGCTTTCTTGAGGTATAAACGTGCGAATTCGAGTTCCCCATCCCTCGAAGTCAGGCGGAGTAGCACGAGGCGGTCCTCTCTGCGAGCGTTCACGTTTGTGAAATGACCGAGCAATAGCGCGGTTGCTTCCAGATTCACACGCTGAATGTTATACGTAATGGGGTCAGGTCCTTGTCGCCTCGAGTGTTCACATTGGCACCATGTCCAAGCAGCAAGCGTATGACTTGGAGATTCCCATTGTACAATGCCAGGTCTAAAGGGGTCTGCCAGTCGTCCCTCATCTGTGCGTTTACGACAGCTCCCCGCAGAAGGAGCTGCTGTCGTACCACCTCTGTGTCCCCTTGCAAGGTGCAGCGGTGTCCAGTAGTTGTATAGGAAGGTGTGCACCGGAGTTAGGTGACCATGGACGTCTTCTTCGACACCTAAGCCCAGGCGGCAAAATGCGGTTGCTTGGGATGTCATGGCCAAGATGAAGGAGGACATCGAGGCAGATTTTTGCGAGAACTGTGTATAGGCAGAGCTAGGAAGGACGTGAGAGTAAGATACAATGGAAGGGGTGAGACGGCTGGACATGACGTACTCCTTGAAAAATGGGAGAATTGAACGACGGGAACCGTCGATTTTGTTTCATTTGTTTATGGTTGTGGTCGAACTCGAACATGCGGATAGAATCATCGGGCGTCAACCTGCGGCCCTGCCTCGGTGTCGGGATCGACCCCATAGCCTCCACGGGCTCTTTACGAAGAGGGCGAACGGAAGTTGCCAAGAATTGGAATACACGCATAGCATATTCTCGCTTCTCCTCGTCGATTCACAGCGATACGATAAAGGTCGGTCAGAGAAGGCTTTCGGGAAATAACGAACGTCGCATCTCGTTTATATTGTCGGTTGTCTCCATGGAAACTAGCACCCAGTCAGTTCCCGAAGCATCCACTGCCATCTAAAGTTACTGAGACCTCGAGAGTTATGTCCCAGGAGTTTCTTTCCAAACTTCGCTGTCTTATGTTCAGCCTATTTTGAATTACAAAAGTTCTGTAAGAAGAGCGGACTTACTCAATCGCCTCGTTTTGACCCGTGCAGTTGCAAACGCAAGGGCAGACAAAAACTCAGCTATAATTTTCACAGTTCTCTCTGCTGTGCCATGCGAGAAGCGTGGATGATGTTTCAAGCGCATCAGAAACTTTTCGATGGAGTCAAAGAGGTCAATAGCTGGTCATACTGTCACAAGAACTTGAAGGCCAGCCTGCGGAAGGCCGTGGTAGACCATAAGGAGAACCGTGACGCCGATGCCGCCAAAGATTGCCCTTGCTGATGGGAAATAGGAACAACCATCTGCGGCCGGTTTACTCAAGAAGTCTTACTAGGCCGCCAGTACTATCACCAAAACGCGCCTTGGCTTGAAAGCGCTCATGAGCTCGTACTGTCAGAGAACATTCATCAATCTTTGGTTGCCTTCCTGAAATTCACGAAAGGTCTTGGCTTGCTCTCGAAGCAGGTGAAGGAAGAATGTCATCGAGAGACTTGCGCTTTTCAACTCCATCTAGCGAAGGGACGCCTAACGAGGTCATTATCTGTCTTGTCTGCGTAGCCTAGTATTCAACCAAGGCGGCGTTGTAAATTACTTGAAAGCCAAGGAAGGAATCGTTTGTATACTGAGTAGATGACACAGAGCAAGTAAGGCAGATTTCCTTCGTCCAGAGGGTGTCAATGTCAGCAAATGTGGTAGGCGTTAGATCCACGCGAGGCGACACGGGAGGCAAAGTAGAGTGGGAGTCTGTAGGGTGGGAGGAGTTTGCGGTTGCACAATCCCATGCATTGCCTTGCTATATATCAATCGGTGACACGCTCCTCGCATACAAGCGACGCAAATTCGAGATCGGTGATGTGTTATTAGTGAAGACAATAGGATGCCACGGATCTACAAAACCCTCACCAGTGCGTGATGATTTCCGAGTCACCAACTACGGTAATTACCGGACACGGGATCTGCAGTCATTTACTGCTTTACGCGCAATGTGCGCAATCATTTCCCGTCACCTCAGGAGCTCCTGCGTGAAATTCCTGCACCACGACTTGGAAAATACGCCGTGAGTGGTCGAGGATTACGCTGTTTGAACCACTATCAGCGGTGACCTGACCCCTGACCTTATATGACCCACAATCAGCGCTGAACGTTGAACTTCTGTGGATATGCGGAATTGAACGAATGCGGAACTCTCATTCCTCATCAAAAAAAGTACAGATAAGTGTGACTCGCCTCTTACTCTCATCGATGCGGCGCTCGTTCGCTTCTTAAACACGCTGATTTAATCGAACCGAGCTTCTCTTACTTTGGCTCTATCACATCGACGCACAGAGCAGAAAAATGTAGCACAGTAGTAAAAGCGTACATGTAGGATAGCTTGTGCAAGACGCCTGTTAACGAGTCAACTCTTGAAATAAAATGCTCAGGATACATCTGCGTCCGTGATAGCTTGTGGTCGACCCTAGCTGAGACCCCTCCCCGGCGTACCCGGAGTTCAACCTGATTCTCCCAACTATGCTCAAGTGGTTGATGCACAAGAGCCATGAGTCCTCATGCCGATGTCAGGGGAGTTCTCGGGCAACCTGAGGTTTTCCGTAATCCACCTCGAGATGTAGCACAATCCAGTCCTTAACCGTGAGGGCTACGAATACAGAACAGCCAGGTGGCTCGTGTCATCTGCACCCAAGGATAACGCCCACCTAAGCGAGGCCGAGTACCCCTGCACAGTGACATTTTCCACAGGCTAAAACGGACACTCCCAGTTCATTCGAGCGATATAGTGCCGAAGATTGGGAACTACAAAGCGACTTGGCGCTGAGCCATCAGTTCTTCGGCTCTCGAATATACATAGCTTGAGTTTGCATACTTGCAAAAAAAAACACAAGGGCAATGGCATCGGTGAAGCAGAACTTTATCGCAGCGTGCTTGGTCTGTACGGACTTGTTAAGAATCGACTTTATCGGATAGGTAGGGAAAACCCATTCGCATAGTGCGATAACGACCCAGCTGAGGTGTTGCTACATTTCGTGGAATCGGGGCAGTGGGGAGTAACATATCAGACTTAACCTTAACCTTAACTGGACCAAGATCGGAAGCGCTAGTCAAAATTCTGGGACTTATACGCTGCCTGCGTTTGAGGTTCAATCTGCGAGATATCCTGGCTCTGTCCCTGAAGGTACATCAATACCATGCAAAAGCCGGACGATTGAAGATAAAAAATGAGTAAACCTACCACAGCGAGAAGGCCAGAGACAATTGCTTGCTGCCCTTGCGGGGAAAACGGGAGGATGTTGGTCGAACCAGAGGCGAACATCGGAGCATGATTTATGGTTTGAAGACTCTCTGGTGTGCGGAAAGCTGAATGATTCGCCTTGACAATCATTTGTAAGGAGACAACAAGGATAGCTACACGCTCACAATCGATGGCCTAGGTTGTGAAACGGATTGGGGAGCTTCGGATTGGGTGCTCACGGCCGCAAAGCTTGAGATGCCACCTACAGGGGAGTTCAATTGGTAGTAGGAAAAATGGATCGGTCGCGGGCTGGCCAGAAGGTAACGGACCACTGTGACTGGAAGCGCCTTGCTCAACATGACGAATGAGGCTAATATCCTCCCTCTTGACCGTCTCTGCCTTGTCTATATGCACTTTTATGACATGTTGAACGAAATCATCATGGGATGGTGTAGTGAAGCGGCACCAGTCCCAATGGCAAGAGTGTTGAGCCTGAGAGCTCATGGTGGCCCGTGACTAAGCAGCCAACACTTTGACCTCATCATTCATGTTCTCTTTTCTTCAAAAATAACTGATTCCTCGTGTGTGGGTTGTGTGTAAAAAGTCATTTCAGATACAAGCGCCCACTCCACCTGGATTGGCGTCGACAGCGACAACAACAACAACCACCAACATTACAGCCCCTACCCAGATTGGCTTAAACCTTGTTGTTCAACCGTGAATAGCCCTCTCTCCCAATCAAGCTTCTCTACTGGTTGTTGCAGACGGTCCACCACTGGCCTGAACCTGAACTTCAAGATGAGCGGCGCTTCAACATCGGCGTCTCAGGCGTTGGTGAGTGTTCTCTTGGCTTTCTTTCCAATCGGTCATTTGACCAGGCCACGTTCCTGCCCGCAACAGCAAACGGCAGGGACGACCGCCACGTCACGGTCGACAAACAAAAATAACCTTGCAATCATCATCGTCGCCTGTCTCGGCGGTTTCATCTTCATCGTCGCTCTCCTCCTCGTTCTCGTGCCGTACGTACGGCGGAAAGCCGCCCGTCACCACTCCAAGAACACTAAAGGTTCATCGCCAAGCGGGAGCAACTCGACTGCCACCGTCCACAGTCGTCGAGAGGTCCACAACCGTACTGTTTCCGCTGATGCATCCGTTCCGCTTCTCGAGTCAGACCCAACCACTAGCCCAGAATACTCACGCTTTAGATCCACCACTGCGCAGTCGAATGCCGAAACCCTACCAAGCGCTCCACACCCACCCGGCGCCTATTCTCTAAACAACCTTCCGAGACGCTTCGCACCGACATTCAAGCTGTCCTCGGTGCGTCCTTCCTCCCCCGACTTGGAGCCTGGGTTTCCGCGACCCGTCCTCTCCTCTCAGCCCCCCCTTCGGCATGCCCGCACACGCATCGCCCGTGTGCCGATGGATACACTCCCGGAGGATGCCGCCACGGATGGCCCGACACAGCGCGTCCCTTCCCCTACCACAACAGACGAATCACACGCCCCGGCGCCCACAAGCTGGCTGCACATCCCGAAAGCATCGGGCATGCCGCTCATAGGTGCTTTCCGTGGGAGCTTCTCTTCCCTTGCGAGCGCGGCGTCGTCTTCCCTTCCCACGATGCAGCATTACCCGTCCATCAGTCAAAACTTGAAGAGCGCGAGCGCGAGCGCGTCGACTCGGTCGTCGCAGACGTTCTACACTGTCGCCTCTGACGGACCGACAGCGAGCCATGACGTGGGCCCGCCACCATCTGAGCATGGGGAGCTCGTGCAGCCGCCGGGTTCGGCGGCGTGGCTAAAACCCAGCGGCGTGGGAAAACGCATTCCGCAGGTACACGAACAGACCTCGTCAGAAGGTTTTCACGCCTCACGGCAGGCGAGCATGGTGTACAGCCAAAAATCTTCGACGGTGTCTGGACTGCGGTCGGGAGAACGCGGTCGGCCGCAGAGCGGCACGGTGGCGAGCGGTTCGTCGCTATCTCTCTACAGCGATGCCAGATCGCAGCCGGGCTCCGCAGAGGACGGGAGATGGAATGGTAGTACGGGCGGCAGTAGTACGGGTGCTCCAGGGAGGCAGTTATAGTGTGAGGTGGCCCTCGAGTCGTGATGACGATCATAGGACAGAGTCTCCCTTTGGTGGGCGGCAGTTTCATTGTGGTTGTATCTCATTTAGTATTGTGCATCAGTTCTCCGCGCTCATCGAGTATCTATTGCAGACTCAGTTGGTTCATATCATATCTACGGCCGCTCTATTCCCCTTTCGGGCATCGCATATCTGTACCTGCACAGGAGCTGTGTACCGCTCGCCCCCTGCTGCTTTCTGCATGTTTCCATCTTTCCCAGACTGTCGTCATCCGAAGACTAGGCACCTCTGTTTTGTATTATCCGCTTTGTAAACTCTGGACATTCGAGAACCCCCGATAGCCGCCACCTGATCTGGAAGGACGAATGGCAATACGACTTGTTGACAATTGGCGCTGAACCGAGGCGTTCCTGTTTTTTTTTCGCAGCCGACTGCCGTAAATAAATCGAAATCGGTTTCGGCTCGAGAATGCGACGCAACATCTTAATACTTTTTTGGGCAGCTAGGCGGTCCACAGTTTCAGCACAGTTCTGTCTCGTGTCTTAAGCTCCGACTCGGGTCAAGCGACCGTACTGGTTGCAACCCTCCACTTCTCGTAAGAAGGGGGGGTTCCTTGACCCCCCTCCTCTCTGCGACCGTAACAGGACATGCCATGCGGATAAGCCATCACTTGAACACGCTTCGAAAATTCGAAATACGGATCGGTGATCATTTTTCCCTTTCTAATCTGTGCGCGTGTAAGGGGCTGTCAACAACTACCCGTAAATGGGGTTACGCAAGAGGTATCTTTGACTGATTGGCATGGGCAGAACACGGAATTCTGTGTAAACGTGATGTGTGTGGGGGGATTCTCGGACGGCCTTTTTTGGGCCTTACGTTCTCTTACGTTACAGGGGGGGGGATGACACCTGCTCCCTTTTCGCAATCGCCAACGAGGTATGTAGTAATCTCCACTGTAGTGGCGTGCTGAGATTCCTTTTTTTTTTATTCCGTCATCTAGACTCTGTACGGAGATTTCATGGGGCCGTTTCGGATTTTATTGGAAGAATAACATCCAAGTATGTTTTGCTGCCCCCTGCGGACTTGTATACGTGTACCTCGTCATTCCGTCATTGACCCCTCGCCAGACAGATTTCCACCGACACAGGTATTTCCCATACTATGGGCGAGTACTCGTCGCCTTGGGATTCGTATCGGACCCTCAGGCCCGAGCACGAGCACAGCGCGCGTAGGTTGTGCAAGGCGCGCACGATAGACCTGCCCTAGCTTAAACCTGATCCGTACTCGTTTACCGCCGCCATCATCGGACGCTACCACTCTTGACTTTCACCAGCATACCATGACTGCGGTTTCGGATTTGACGCTAGTGTTTCCCCAGTTGTCAAACGAATCTACAATAGGAAAAGGCAGGCAAGGCGGATAGGTACTAGCGTACTAGTGCGTATACGCACGTTGCAGCGATAATTATTGACCATCCCAGATCACCTATCTACGTTGATTGCGCCCTCTTCGGTCCTGCTGATAACCATTTATTTGCCATGTGCGCAAATTGCTATTCTATCCCTTGGCGGCATTCTCTTTCAAGGTTCCGACAGTCCGAGATCAGGACACGGAGGGTTTGTGGAAGTCATCCCTGAGACAACATGATGCGCAATGAAAGTTCTCCTTGGAAATAGAGCCAGGATCAGCGGGTTTACTGCACCCGCTCCAATCATCCAGGGTCGCACGCACCTTTACGCCCACGTTCAAAACATCGAGGCCACGAAGAATTCCCTGCCAAGGCTGAGCCTCAACGAGGCGGGCCCCGCGACCGTGTTTTCCTTGCTGATCTGCCGCGATGGGAATGTCCAGGCCTTAGCGAGTTTCAGCTGGGGTCAAACGGGTGCGTACCTGTTTACAGCGGCGCCACGGGTGCAACTGCGCCACCGGTCATTTCACATTCCACCACGTTTTGCACTCTACTCGGTCGAGACCATGCACCTGCCACTCTGCCGTACACGGCCTGCGAACGGCATCGCTCGGTGCGCAAAAAAGATAGTTGTTAGCCCTGACCGGACAGGGTTATGAGGCCGGACCCGGGAGTCGGCGATGAGAGAGGACACAAAACTGCCAGTGGACGTTTCCGGGAATTTGTGCTACTTTCAAACTATCTACTTACGCATATATGCTCCTGCCGTAAGAGGTGACGAAAGTCGACTGGGACGAATGGGAGGGTAGGTGCGTCCCGTCCGGTCTCATGGGCGCATGGGAGGTGGCGCCGTCCGAGTGGAGCAGAGCAGGAGGGCGCCAGCCAACTCCACATTTTGACCGAGCCGCGGACTTGTAGAGCCCCCGGGCAGACAAACTATGGGTCGAGGAGTGGACGATAAAGAGATAGTTGGGATTACGTTAGGCTGAAAAAGGCAGGAGACAGATCAGGGATTGAGCGTGTGGGGAAGTTGCAATCCCGGCCTCGAGGCTGAACACGCGATAACCATTTTTTTGTTTCTCTCTCGTCATGTGCGGGAAATGGTGCGTCATGCTAAATCTCGGTCACCGAGTTTCGTCTCCCCGGTACCGTACGTGAGTTTCAGGATACCGAATACTATTTCCCGTGCGGATCCACATCGTCTACGACAGCCAGTGCATCATGCCCATGTCTAGACCGTGTCATCCTCCGGGCCATCCCGACACGTCGTTGACCCCGTCTGGAATGGAGCGACATGCCGTCATCACAGGAACGCATGCATCGCCCCCAACCCTCATCCGCTCCTGGAAATCCTACAGCGCTCGCGGTCTGTTTGTAATCTTTATCGCTCCCTCAAGCTTCGATACGCGCCGCTAACTGAATCAGGACGTCAGGAGACCGAATGAGGGCGCCAGACGGAGTGCCCCCCCGCACACGAGTCGGCAGAAAAAGGCCTGGGCGCACGACATCGCCATGATTTGGGCCACTGAGGATCTCACACCCCGAAAAATCAAAACATTCATTGAAAATCTACTAAACCGAAAAGCGGAGCATCAAAATATCAAAATACCCGGCGCATGACTGTCCTGTCTCAGGCTGTCCGATACAAGAAAGATATATATATACGGAGGGGTTTTTGTCTGCGAGATAATACTGCCTACCGTCCATCACCGTTATGGATGAGACAACTTTCCTCCTGCCATCGCGGTCGCGCGCGAGCTCGTCCTCCGAGTCCGTGCAGCCCGATCAGTTGCTCGCCGATGTGGATGAATCTGGTTCAAGTTCTTCTCGCCTGCTCGAAGCAGCAGCTCCGCCCCGGCCGCGTGGCTTGCCCGAGATCGCGGACCTACTCAGAGATTCCGTCCCCGGTCCGTCCTCCCTCGTCATCGTCACCGAACATCACCGTCGCTCACATCGTCATCGAATCATCCAGTCATCTTCTCTTACATCCTTCAGAATTCCATCCAAACCGTTTCCATCGCTATCGTCGGACGGCTCGGCTCAGCTCAGCTGTCCGTCGCTGCCTTCTCCCTTATGTTGGCATTCGTGACTGGCTAGTACTGGCTCCTTTACCGTCACGACAAAGTGATCCCACATGTTTGCCTTTTTTTTTTTTGCCACGTACAGGGTGGTGCGTCGTGCTTGGCGGCTCGACTGCCCTGGACACATTAGGTTCCCAAGCCTTCACTGGAGGGAAGCATTCGACGGACCTCTCAATCCACTTCCAGCGCTGCGTGATCATGTTATGTCTACTCTTCGTGCCCATCGGCATTGCGTGGGCAAACATGGCGCCCATCCTAATTGCCCTTGGCCAAGAAGAAGAGCTTAGTCGCAATACCCAACAATTCTTGCGGGTCCTAATCCTCGCCGCGCCGGGCTATATTGGCTTCGAAAGTCTCAAGAAGTACTTGCAATGTCAAGGTATGATACAAGCCAACTTTGCTATCCTGTAAACATGACAATGAATCACGCCCCGCGCTAGGGATAATGGATGCGTCCTCGTGCATGCTCATCCTCGTGAGCCCCATCAACATCGCGCTCAACGTCTACTTTGTGCACTTCACCGATTTCGGCATTTATGGGTCGCCCATCGCTCTCTCCTTTACCTTCTCGTTCGCGTTCTTCTTCCTGATCATATACACCGCATACTCCCCGACTCATGCGCGGAACCAGACGTGGGGCGGTTTCCAACTGCGCGCCGCCCTGGATGCACGGAGTTGTATCGCTTTTCTCAAGCTCGCGCTTCCCGGAATTTTGATGTTCGCAACGGAATGGTGCGTCGGGGTTTCTCGTCACTGCCGTCATCCCTCAGGCTTTTCCCATACCTACTTACTCCGGTGATATCTGTCCTCATACACCGGTCTCTTTCAGGATCGCGTTCGAGATCGTCGCACTAGCAGCTGCTCGTCTTGGCCCCGCCCCGCTCGCCGCACAGTCCATCATCATGACTACAGACCAAAGTGTGTTTCCCCGCCAAACCTTCTTTCGTTCGCATATATTCACATTTTACCTCCTTTCAAGTCCTGAATACCATCCCGCTCGGCATCGGTACGACCGTTCCCTCTTCTATCAAGCGCGCTCATGATCATAGCTGACCTCTGCGCCCCCCTACCAATATGGCCCACGTAGGTATCGCCGCGTCCACCCGAGTGGGCAACGCCATCGGCCGGCGCGACGCTGCCGGGGCCAAGTTCACCGGTCACATCTCAGCCCTAATGAGCGCGCTAATAGGAGCAATCGTCATGCTCTCGCTCCTCGCCTGCAAAGACGTCCGTCCCCCCTTTCCTTTCCTTCCCCCCCCTCCAAACCCGCTACTAACCCCCCCCCCCCTTTCCCCCAAAAGGTCTATGGCTACCTCTTCAGCGATGACAAAGCTGTCGTAAAGCTCGTCAGCCAAGTAATGCCGCTCGTCGCCTCGTTCCAAGTCGCAGACGGCCTCGCCGGCTCTTGCGGCGGCGTCCTGCGCGGACAGGGCAGGCAACACCTCGGCGCGGCGTTCAACATCGTCGCGTATTACGTCCTCGCTCTCCCCCTCGGCATCACCCTCGCCTTTCGAGCCGGGTATGGCCTGCGTGGCCTCTGGATCGGTGCGCCACCCCTGAGTTTTTTTTTTTTACGTTACTGCCGTACTGCTGCCCTGACACTCCCTGTG
>Ga0209488_10002030_pt1 | contig 17009 bp, 17 predicted proteins | sample Rivendell_Oct201_8_FD_188349 | JGI IMG/M metagenome (GOLD analysis project Ga0209488, IMG submission 188349) | Vadose zone soil microbial communities from the Eel River Critical Zone Observatory, Northern California, USA -... | ecosystem: Environmental > Terrestrial > Soil > Vadose zone >...
TATCCGGGGATGGCGCGGCCGGCGATGGACCTCGAGGCAGCCCACCGGGATGCGCGCGCGATCGAGCGCGCGACGGCGGAGCTGCGCAAGGTGGCGCCGGATGCGGGCTCGTATGTCTCCGAGAGCAACTTCTTCAACAAGAGGTGGCAACAGGACTATTGGGGAGAGCATTACCCGAGGTTGCGGTCGGTAAAGAAGAAATACGACCCGGAGAGCCTGTTCTTCGTCCACCACGGTGTGGGGAGCGAGGACTGGAGCGCGGATGGCTTCACGCGCTTGGCGTGAGCCGGCCGGGAGTGTCGTCTCATGTACGAACACCGCCGTCAGCGCCCGCTGCCGCAAGCTGAGTTTCTGGTGCGGCTGCTGCGGCACTTCGCCCTCGCCGCGCTGCTGCTCGTGGCTTCCCTCGGGCTCGGCATGCTCGGCTACGAGCACTACGAGCATCTCGGGTGGCTTGATGCGTTCGAGAACACCTGCATGCTGCTCGGCGGCATGGGGCCGGTGAACAATCCGGTGACGCCGGCGGGCAAGCTGTTCGCGGGCTGCTACGCGCTGTACGCGGGGCTGGTGTTCATCGTGTCGGCAACCATCATTCTGGCCCCGGTTCTGCACCGCATGCTGCATCTGTTTCATTGCGACGAGCGCGACTCATGAGCCGTCCACCTCGCGTGCCATCCACGGGTGCGGCCGCGGTGTGCGCGGGCCTCACCCTGACGCTGCTGCTCCCGGCGGCGCTGCACGGCGCCACGCCGGCGGGCGAACCGCAGAAGAAGCCGCTCAGCGGCGCGGAGGTGCTGGCCGCGTCCACGGCGGCGGACTGGCGCGCGCTCGATCCCTCCAACACGCTCTACCTGGAGCTGCCCGCCGGGCGCGTCGTGATCGAGCTCGCCCCATTGTTCGCCCCGCACCACGTCGCGAATGTCCAGGCGCTCGCCCACGGGCATTACTTCGATGGGCTGTGGATCATGCGCGCCCAGGACAACTACGTCGTGCAGTGGGGCGATCCGGACGGCAAGAGACCCGTCGGCGCGGCGCACCGCACCGTGGGCGCGGAGTTCGAGCGCCCGCTGCGGGGTCTGTCGGTGACGAGGTTCCAGGATCCGGATACCTATGCGCCGGAAGTTGGATTCGTCGACACCTTTCCGGTCGCCGCAGACCCTGCGATCGGGCGCGCGTGGCTGGTGCACTGCTACGGCATGGTGGGCACCGGGCGCGACAACGACGTGGATAGCGGCGGCGGTACCGAGCTGTACGTGGTGATCGGCCAGGCCCCGCGACACCTGGATCGCAATGTCACACTCCTCGGGCGCGTGGTGTCGGGCATGGAGCTGCTGTCGGTCATGCCGCGCGGGGGCGGCACCCTGGGCTTCTACGAGCACGCCGAGCAGCGCACGCCGATCAAGTCCCTGAGGTGGGCTGCGGATGTGCCGGCCGCCCAGCGCACGGAGCTGGAAGTGCTGCGTACGGATACGCCGACTTTTCTGAGCTTTGCCGAGGCGCGCCGCAGCCGGCACGAAGAATGGTTCAAGGTGCCGGCCGCACGCCTGGACGTGTGCAATCTTCCCATCCCGGTGCGGCCACGCAGCAACGGCGGCGCCGCTAAATAGCCCCCGGGGGCCGGCTCAGCGGCGCTGCGGCCGCGACGCCTGGGGGGATGGCCGCGGCATCGGGCCCTTCTCGTGCCGCTCGCGCGCGTGCTCGATCATCTGCTGGCGCTGGACGGGGTTCGCGTTGTGCCACTGCTCGCGCAGTATCTGGCGCTGCGCCGGCGGCAGCTGCTGAAACTTGTGGAAATTCTCCCGCACCCTCGCCTGCTCGTTCGGCGGCAGTGCCTGGAACTTCTGCCAGCGGCCGCGCAGTGCATGGCGCTGCTCGGGGGGCAGTGACTGCCAATGCGAAAAGCGCTCGCGCGCCTTGTCGCGCTGCTCGCCCGACATTCCCAGCCAGCGCTCCGAGCCGTGCGCGAGCGCCTGCTGGCGCGCGGGCGGCAAGCTGTTCCACTGGCCTCCGTATTGCGACAGCAGCTTCTGCTGCTCGGGCGCAAGACTCGACCAGGGGACCGGGGCCAAGGGATTGGCGCCCGCGGCGGGCGCTTCCTGCGCAAACGCCGGCGCTGCCGCAAGCAGCAGGGCGAGGGTGCACGTAGGCCAGGTGTTACTCATTATTTTTCACTCCCCCTGTGCTCGGCGGCGGCGGTGGAGGCGCGGTGGCCGGCGGTGCCCGGCCCCTGGCCAGCTGCGCCGCGCGCCGCGGATCGGCCTGCGCGAGGTAGTCCGGGTTCAACTCGGCGAGACGATCGACGCTTCCCAGGAACTCGAGAAAGCCCGGATCCGGGTCCGCGGGCTGCGGCTTGCGCGTGTCGTCGCTGCGCGCCAGGGCGCAGGCGAGCGCCAACACGGCCAGCACCGCACAGCTCACGCGTGGTGTGCACATCAGCCGTCGCTCTGGACATTGTCGGTCTGCGCGGTCGCCCATTCATAGAACGGGCCGTCCCAGCCATCCAGGAGCTCCAGTGCCTCACTGTCTGCCAGCAACTCCATGTCTTCCACGTGCTGTGCCTCGAGCACCGCGGGTTCGCCGCCGGGCTGGCGGTGCCACAGCAGCACCGCCACCAGCAACACAGCCGCTGCGGCGCCTGCGGTCGGCAGGAGGGTGAGACTGCGCCACCACGCACGGCGACGCGTGCCGGCCGCCTCGAGCGCCGCGTGGCGCGCCTGGTTCAGGCGCGAACGGGTGCGAGCATCGATACGCGCCAGGCTCTGCTCGAGCACTGCGCGCGCGTTGCGCTCGAATTCCGTCAGGGGCTCATTCACCGCGCTCATACGTAGAACTCTCCGAGTTGCGCGCGCAGCGCCCGCAGCGCGCGAAAGTAATGAGTCTTGACACTCCCCTGCGAGCAGCCCATCGCCACCGCGGTCTGGGCCACATCCAGGCCCTCCAGCGTGCGCAGCAGAAACGCCTGCTGCTGCCGGCGGGGGAGCTCCCCGAGCGCCTTCTCCAGCGCCGCTACCGCCTGATCCAGCTCCAGCCGTCTCGGGGGTTGCGGGTCCGGGCTCGGCGCCTGGGCGATGGGATCGGGCTCCTCCTCATCCTCGTCGCCGCGAAACGGCAGCCAGGCGATCACCCGTCCGCGCACCGTGCGCCGGCGCTGCATGTCGCGAATGCGGTTCTCGAGAATGCGGTAGAAGAGCGGCTTCCACTCCTGCTCCGGGCGGTCGGCGTAGGCGCGGGCGAGCTGCAGCATCGCGTCCTGCACGGCATCGAGCGCGTCGTCCTCGTGCCGCAAAGCCGCCTGCGCGATCTTGAACGCCTTGAGCTCGACGCCGGCCAGGAACTGGTTCAGCGCACGGGATCGCGTCTGGGCTTCAGGATCCGTCAGGTCCACGTCGCCGTGTGTTGCGGCCGGCATGCTATAAGGCGACGCGAGCGTAGCAAACTCGGACATGGCCTGTATAACGCGCGCGCGCGCGACCTGGTTGACGAGCTGGATGAGGCGCAAGTCGCTGATTTGACTTACACGTGAGACCCGGCACCGCAGTCTTTCGGGTGGCGCTCGACACCCCGCTCCGACGGCTGTTCGATTACCTTCCTCCGGCGTCCCCGGGCGCCCATCCGCCCCTGCCCGGCTCGCGAGTCCGGGTCCCCTTCGGCCGCCAGCATCTGGTGGGCGTGATCATGGCGGGTGCCGACACTTCGGAAGTTCCGCCTGCGCGCCTGAAGCCGATTCTCGAGGTGCTGGACGGGAGGCCGGTGCTGGATGCGGCGGCGCTCGAGCTCCTCACCTGGGCCGCGCACTACTACCACCATCCGATCGGGGAGGTGCTGGCCGGGGCGCTTCCCCGGGCGTTGCGGCTGGGGGCGAGCGCCACCGGGAGCGAAGAGCGCTGGGTGGCGACTGCCCTTGGGGCTGAGGCGTGCGCCGCGGGTGAGCCGCGCCGCGCCCCGAGGCAGCGCTCGCTCCTCGAGTTTCTGCTTAGCTGCGGCGGCGCGGCGGCCGCCACCCTCGATGAGCGCCTCGGCTCATGGCGTGACCCCGCCCGCTCGCTCCTCGCGCGCGGCTGGATCGCGCGCACCCAGAGCGCGCTCGAGCCGCAGGCGCAGGTCGCGCGGGTGCGCACCGCCGGCCCCACGCTCCTGCCCGAGCAGGGCGTCGCGGTGGAAGCGGTGGCGGCATCCCTCGGGCGCTTTGGCGCCTTCGTACTGCACGGAATCACCGGCAGCGGCAAGACCGAGGTGTACCTGCGCCTGATCGAGCAGGTGCTGGCGCGCGGTGAGCGCGCGCTGGTGCTGGTGCCCGAGATCGGCCTCACCCCGCAACTGCTGGGCCGCTTTGGTGAGCGCTTCGACGCCCCGATGGCGGTGCTGCATTCGGCCCTGACGGATCACGAGCGCCTGCTCGCCTGGCGCGACGCCTTCAGCGGCCGCGCGCGCATCGTGCTCGGCACGCGCTCGGTGGTGTTCGCCCCGGTGCCGCAGCTCGGGCTGATCGTGGTCGACGAGGAGCACGACGCATCCTTCAAGCAACACGAAGGCGGCTTTCGCTATTCGGCGCGCGACCTGGCGGTGATGCGTGCCCGGCACGCCGCCGTGCCGGTGCTGCTCGGCTCGGCCACCCCGTCCCTGGAGACCCTGCACAACGTCGCCGCGGGGCGCTACGCGCACCTGCGGTTGCAGCAGCGGGCGGCACAGTCCCAGCCGCCGCGGCTCGCGCTGCTGGACCTGCGCACGAGCGCCGTGCGCTCGGGGTTGGCGACCCCGGCGGTGCTGGCGATGGAGCGTCATCTCGCCGCGGACGGCCAGGTGCTGGTGTTCCTCAACCGCCGCGGTTATGCGCCGACGCTGTTGTGTACCGCGTGCGGCTGGATCGCGCCCTGCCGCGAGTGCGACGCGCGCCTCACCGTGCATCTGACCGCCGGGCGGCTGCGCTGTCATCACTGCGGCGCCGACGCACCGCTCCCGCAGCGCTGCCCGCAATGCGGATTCGCGGTGAAACCGGTCGGCCAGGGGACCGAGCGCATCGAGGAGACCCTCGGGAGCCTGTTCCCCGGCGCGAGCATTGCGCGGCTGGACCGGGACACGGTGCGCAGGCGCGGCGACCTGGAGGAGGTGATGCGTCGCATGTCCTCGGGCGAGGCGCGCATTCTCGTCGGCACGCAGATGGTGACCAAGGGGCATGATTTTCCGAACGTGACGCTGGTCGTGGTGCTGAACGCCGACCAGGGCCTGTTCAGCAGCGACTTCCGCGCACCCGAACGTCTCGCGCAGACCATCGTGCAGGTGGCGGGACGTGCCGGGCGCGGCGCGCGTCCCGGGGAGGTGCTGATCCAGAGCGAGTTCCCGGATCACCCGCTGCTCACCAGCCTGCTCGCGGAAGGCTACGAGGGATTTGCACGCGCGGCGCTCGCGGAACGCTCGCAGGCGGCCTGGCCGCCGTTCAGCCGCCTGGCGGCGCTGCGCGACTCCGCCACCACGGCACAGGCCGCGCTCGCCTTCCTCACCGATGCCCGCAAGCTCGCGCAGCGCCCGCCGCGCGGGGTGCGGCTGTTAGGTCCGGTGCCGGCGGCGATGCCCAAGCGCGCCGGACGCTACCACGCCCAGCTCCTGGTGGAGAGCCCGCAGCGCTCCCGCCTGCACGAATTCCTCGATACCTGGCTGGCGCAGGTCGAAGCTCTCGGCAGCGCGCGCGCGGTGCGCTGGTCGCTCGACGTGGATCCGATCGAGCTGTTCTGATCGGGGAACGGCTCTGTGGCGCTTGTTGACTTTTAGATCAATGAGAGTCACGATCTATTGATGTCAAAGTCTACGGGGGCACTGGCACAGACCGTCGCCGCGCTCACCTGCCGGGCGCGGGCGCTCGGACTGACGGATACCGAATGGGCGAATCGCGCCGGCCTCTGGAAGGAGACGCTGTCGCGCCTGCGCAGCCGTGAGACTTGCGATTTCGAAACGCTGCGATCACTGGCGCACGCGGTCGGAGCGCGCCTGGGGGTCCTCGAGATGCCGGCGCCCGACTCTACGCCCGACGGTCATTTCCCGGCGCGGGTCGATCGGGAGTATGAGGATCGGCTCCTGGAACTGTGCGCCTCGGGCGAGCTGGATGCGGCGCGCTGGGCGAGCGCGGGACCGCGCTTTTTCATGGCTGGCCTTGCCGTCATGCTCGCGAGCGCCCGCCCTCACGATCGGCGCGGCCTGTTGGCCCTGGCGGAGCGCCTTCATCCCGGCGCGGGCGAGGTTGCGGTGTTCGACCGCTGGCTGACGCGCAGTCCCTTGCGACCGACGCGCTTCCTGTCGCTCCTCGGTGCCCGTCCCGCACATGCGGCCTGATCGAAACGCGCGACCGGAGTACCTGGCGGCGCTTCGCGAGATCCTGCATCGCATCGCGACCTCGCTCGGCGGGTCGCCACCGCGTGCGCTGCCCGTCCGGATGTACCTCGCAGGCGGGGCGGCGCTGCACCTGTATACCGGGGAGCGAGTCTCCCGGGACATCGATGCCACGTTCTCTCACCGCATCGCACTGCCGGAGAATCTGGAAGTCGCGTATCGCGACGCCGACGGTGCGGCGCGTCTTCTGTACTTCGACCGCCAGTACAACGACACGCTCGGGCTCCTGCACGAGGACGCTTACGAGGACTCGGTGCCTCTCGCGCTCGAGGGCATTGATTCCACCGCCCTGCAAGTCCGGGTGCTCTCGGCGCTCGACCTGGCGGTGAGCAAACTCGGCCGATTCTCCGGCCAGGACCAGGAGGACATCGCGACCCTGGCGCGCCACAAGCTGATCAGTTCCGCGACGCTGCGGCGACGGGCAGACGACGCCTTGCGCAGTTACGTGGGCGATACTGCCCGGATTCAGGGCACGATCGCAGTGGCGGTGCGGGTGGTCGCCGACCTCGAGGCGCGCGGCGGGAAAAAAAGGCGCGGGTAGTTACTCGGAGAACCCGGCGGCGGCGATCCGCTTGGCTTCTGAGGCTCGAGCGGCAGGGCGCCGCTGTCGCCGCAGCGCTTCGGGTACACTTGCGCGCCTGCCAACGCGCGGACTTCTCTTTGAAGCAGGAACTCGAGCAACTGCTGCTGGCCTCACTCGGCAAGCTCACCGGGAGCGTGCTCCCCGAGATGCCCGCACCTTCCGCGGTGGTGGTCGAGCGCACCCGCGACACCCAGCACGGCGAGTTCGCCACCAACCTCGCGCTGCGGCTGGCCAAGGCGGCACGCCGCAATCCGCGCGAGCTGGCGGCCGCGATCGTGGCGGCGCTGCCGGCGAGTCCCTTGCTGGCGCGCACCGAGGTGGCAGGTGCCGGGTTCATCAACTTTCACTTGGCGCCCGAGGCGTACGCGCGCGAGCTCGCGAGCATCCACGCGCTCGGGGGCGCTTACGGTGAGAGCCGGCTCGGCCAGGGCGAGCGGGTGCTGGTCGAGTTCGTGTCCGCGAACCCGACCGGGCCGCTGCACGTGGGACACGGGCGCCAGGCCGCCTACGGTGCCACGCTGGCGAACATTCTCACCGCGGTGGGGTTCGAGGTCGCGCGCGAGTACTACATCAACGATGCCGGGCGGCAGATGGACATCCTCGCCGTCAGCACCTGGCTGCGCTATCTCGGCCTGTGGGGCGAGGAGCTGCCGTTTCCGCAGAACGGTTACCGCGGCGACTACGTGCGCCCGCTGGCGCACGAGCTCAAAGCCTTGGTGCGCGAAGAGCTGCGACGCCCGGCGGCGAGCGTGCTCGCGCAGTTGCCGCAGGATGCACCCGCGGGCGACAAGGAAGCCTACATCGATGCGCTCATCGCGCGCGCGCGCGAGTTGCTGGGGGCGGAGGCCTTCGGTCGGGTGCTGGAGCTGTCGCTCGCGCAGATGCTGGCGGACATCCGCACTGACCTCGCCGAATTCGGTGTGCGCTTCGATCACTGGGCTTCCGAGCGTGCGCTCGCGGACAGCGGCGCGATCGATCACGCCCTCGCGGTACTGGAATCGCGCGGACGGCTGCAGCGGCGCGACGGCGCGCTGTGGTTCCGCGCCAGCGAGTTCGGCGACGAGAAGGATCGTGTGGTGGTGCGCGAGAACGGCCAGAAGACCTACTTCGCCTCCGATATCGCCTATCACCTGCAGAAGCGCGAACGCGGCTTCGCGCGTCTGATCGACGTGCTGGGCGCGGATCATCACGGTTATGTCGCGCGGGTGCGCGCCGGGCTCATCGCCATGGGCGAGCCGGGCGAGTGCCTGGAGGCGACGCTGATCCAGTTCGTGAGCCTGTTCCGCGGCGCCGAGAAGATCCCCATGGGCAAGCGCGAGGCGCAGTTCGTGACCCTGCGGCAGCTGCGTGAGGAAGTCGGCAATGACGCCTGCCGCTTCTTCTACCTGATGCGCAGCCACGAGCAGCCGCTCGACTTCGATCTCGAGCTCGCCAAGTCGCACAGCAACGATAACCCGGTGTACTACATCCAGTATGCGCACGCGCGCGTGGCGAGCGTCATGAAACAGCTCGCCGCCCGTGGCCTCAGCTTCGATCGCGATGCCGGGCTCAGCGCCGCCGCCGCCATGCTCGATGACGCCCACGAGCAGGCGCTGCTCAGCTCACTCACCCGCTATCCGGAAGTTCTGGAGCAGGCGGCCGTCAACCGCGCGCCGCATGCGCTGGCGCACTACCTGCGCGATCTCGCCAACCTGTTCCACACCTACTACAACGCCCAGGCCTTCATCGTCGGGGAGACCGCCCTGCGCAACGCGCGCCTCGCGCTGGTCCTGGGCGTGCAGCAGGTGCTGCGCAACGGCCTCACGCTGCTCGGCGTAGCGGCGCCGCAGAGCATGTGACGCATGGGGAAACTGACGACCCGCGACTACAAGTCCACGCAGCGACGCTCGCCGGATTTCAGGCGGCTGCGCGAGTTCGGCTATGGCATGCTGGCCGGAATCGTGGTGGCGAGCATGGCGTTCGTGTACCTCGGGGGCACGCCACGCAGACCGAAGGACACCGCCGATGCGCCGCGCCCCGATCCGCACCGGCCCGCGCCGGCCGAGGCCGAGGGCGGCGCCGCGGGCCGCAGCGCCGAAAAATACGACTTCTACCAGATGCTGCCGAACTTCGAAGTGGTGGTGCCGGAGAAGGACAAGGACGTCAAGCGCGACCCGGCGGCGGCGGCGAAGATCGAGCGCCCGGGGGTATACGTGCTGCAGGCGGGCTCGTATCGCAACGAGACCGACGCCGATCGCGTGCGCGCGCAGCTCGCGCTGCAGGGGGTCGATGCCAGGGTACAGCGCGTCGCGGTGGACACGGATGTCTGGCATCGGGTGCGCATCGGGCCGATCAGCAATCTGGACGAGCTCAACAAGGTGCGCCGGCAGCTGCGGGCGGCCGAGGTCGATGCGCTGGTGATCCGGGTGGGAGACTGAGGAGCAAACACATGAAACTCGTCATGACCCTGGTGCTCGCGGTGGGTGCGAGTCAGGCTGCATATGCGCAGGACGCAAAACCCGCGGAAGCATCCATCAGGCAGCTCTTCGAGGTGATGCACAGCAGCGGCCTCCTCGACGCCTACCTGACACAGATCGACGGCACGGTGCGCGCCTCGATGCAGCAGGCTCTCGCCGGGCAACAGCTGAACACGAAGCAGAAGAAGATCCTGGAAGACATGGGACGCGAAATCGGCTCGCTGGTGAAGGCGGAGCTGAACTGGTCGGCCATCGAGCCGGTGATGATCGAGGTGTACCGCAATACCTTCAGTCAGCACGAAGTGGACGGGATGCTCACGTTCTATCGGTCCGAGGTCGGACAGGCCGTCATTGCCAAGCTGCCGACGGCCATGCAGAAGTCGATGACGAGCATCCAGGGCCACGTGAAGACGCTCACGCCCAGGATCGCGCAGCTGGAGAAAGATACCGCCGCGCAGCTCAAGGCGGCCGCCGACCCGCAGTCGGCCGCGCCATCCGCGCAGGGCGCGCAAGCGCCGCCGCAGACACCGCCGCCCGCCTCCCCGCAGCAACCGCAGCGCTAGACGGCTCAGCCCTCAACGCCGGCGTTTCGGGCGTGCGGCGCCGCGGGTTGCGCGCTTCACGCGCGGGGTTGCCCTGGCGGGCTTCGCGGCCCTGGCCGGCTTCGCCGCGGCCAACGCCGCGGCCACCGAGCGACGCGCCCAGGCCACGAGCGCCGCGGCGTCCTCCAGCACATCCGCCGGTGTCTCGTAATAGCTCATGCTGAGCTGCGGGCTGTCGGGGTAGGGCCGGAACTGACCCATGCCGCGGGTGGTGAAGTCCGCGCGGTTGGCATCGTTGACGCGCAGATACAGGGTGTCGTTGTCGATGAGAGCGAAAAAGAACTCATCGCAATACAGGCCGGCGCCGCCGAACATGCGCCGCGAGGTCACCCCGCCCAGGCCGCTGAGCTGATCGTGCACGTAGTCGAGGTATTCGCTGCTGACGGCCATCAGAGCTGGCGGTCACGAACCGAGCCGTGAGCGCGAAAGAGGCCGGATGTACTTGCGGCGGCCACGAAAGGCCTCTTTCGCGATCGCGGCTGAGCACATGCGAGCGTGGCTCTTAGTCCTCGCTGATGTTTCTGAAGTCCACGCCGAGGGAGCGCAGCTTGCGGTACAGGTGCGTGCGCTCCATGCCGACGCGCTTGGCGAGCTGCCCGACCTTGCCGTTGCACAGCAGCAGCTGTTGCTGCAGGTAGGCGCGCTCGAACTGCTCGCGCGCCTCGCGCAGCGGCAGCGCCAGCAGGTCCTGCTTCACCAGGGGCTCATTCGGCGGGGTCTGCACCGCGAGCTCGCGCTCGATCTCCTCCAGGCGGATCTCTTCCGCGCCGCCGTGGATCAGCAGCCGATGCACCAGGTGCCTGAGCTCGCGCACGTTGTCCGGCCAGGGATAGTTGCGCAGGCGGTTCTGCGCCGCGACGGAAAAGCGCCGGTACGGCAGGGCGTCGGTGTCGACCAGGCGATCCACCTGATGCCGCAGCAGCTCCGGCACGTCCTCGGCGTACTCGCGCAACGGCGGCACGCGCATGAGCAGCACGTTGACGTGCGCGAGCAGATCGCGGCGCAGCGTCTCGGTGCCGGCACGCTGCTCGACGCCAGGCTGCGCAGAGGCCAGCAGCCGCGCGCGCACGCTCACCGGCTCGGCTCCCCCCAGGCGCGTGAACTGCCCCGATTCGAACACACCCACCAGCAGTCGCTGCACGCCCGGTGGCAGGTCCTCGAGCTCGTGGATGAACAGCGTCCCGTTGCCCGCCTCCTCCAGAACACCCGCGACCGCCGGCCCGTCCGCCGGCTCGCGGCCGAACAGCCGGCTCTCGGCGTCCGCGTCGCGCAGGCTCGAGGCGATGAGCGGCACGAACGGCGCGCCGGCGCGCGGTCCGTGCTCGTGCAGATAACGCGCGAAGGCCTCGCGTCCGGAGCCGGGCTCGCCGACCAGCAGTACCGGGGAGGGATTGGCCGCCATCTGCTGCAGCTCCGCGCGCAGCTGCTGCATGAGCCGGCTCTTGCCGATCGGTACCGCGAGCGGGGAGCCGAGGAGCTTGCCCGCCTGGCGATGCCGCCGGCCCGCATCCAGGGCGCGCTCCACGGTGCGCAGCAGCTTCGCGAGCGACAGCGGTTTTTCCACGAAATCGAAGGCGCCGAGCCGCGTGGCCTCGACCGCCGTCTCCACCGTGCCGTGCCCGGACATCATCACGACCGGGCAGCCGTCGGCGGCGGCGGCCGACCATTCACGCAGCAGCGTGATCCCGTCCACGTCCGGCATCCAGATGTCGAGCAACACGAGATCGGGGATCTGGCGGGCGCGCGAGGCACGTGCCTGCGCGGCGTTGGCGGCGACGTCCACCTCGTACCCCTCCTCGGAGAGGATCTCCTTCAGCAGACCGCGGATATCCGCCTCGTCATCGACCACCAGAATGTGTGGACTGCTCATGCCCTCTCCCTCCGCAACTGATCCAACCGCTCGCGCGCGCCTCCCGTGGCAGACCGGGTGCTGTCCTTGACCGGCAGCACCATGCGCACGCGCGCTCCACCCTCGGGCCGATTGTCGGCGTCGATTCGCCCGCCGTGCTCCTCGATGATCTTCTTCACGATGGCGAGCCCCAGTCCCGTGCCCTTCGGCTTGCTGGTCACGTAGGGGTCGAATACCTTACCCAGGAGCTCGCGCGGAAACCCGGGGCCATTGTCACACACGGTCACGGCCGCGTACTCGGCATCCGCGCCGGCCTCGAGCCGGGTCGCGATCTCGAGCGTCGGGGTGCCCACGCCATCGAGGGCCTCCAGGGCGTTGGTCACCAGGTTGTTGAGGATCTGGCGTACCCGGCCGCGATCGGCCTCGATGCCCTCGAGGTGCTCATCCAGATCCAGCCGGATGCGTGTGTGCGGCGCCTGCGAGCGGTACAGGTCCGCCACCTCGGTGATGAGCTGATTCAGGCTGAAGCGGCTGATCTGCATCTCCGGGGCGCGCGCGTATTCGCTGAAGGCGTTCACCATCTGCTGCATGGTCTGCACCTGCTGCACGATGGTGCGCGTGCCGCGCTCGAGAATCTCGGCGTCGCGCTCGTTCATGCCGCTGAGCAGGCGCCGGCGCAGGCGCTCGGCCGACAGCTGGATGGGGGTGAGGGGATTCTTGATCTCGTGCGCCAGGCGCCGCGCGACCTCGCCCCAGGCGGCATCGCGCTGCGCCTGCAGGAGCGTGGTGATGTCGTCGAACACGATCACGAAGCCCATGTCGGAATCCTCGCCCGGGAGCGGGGTACAGGCGCACATGAGCGTGCGGCGTCCGGCGGCGCCGTCCAGATCGAGCTGCTCGCGCCACTCCTCGCGCCCCGCGGCAAAGCGCACCGCCAGCGCCGCGACGAACTGCCCCAGACGCTCGTTGCCGCCGGCGAGCTCGGGGAGCGAGCGCCCGGTGGCGCCCGAGAGGTCCGTGCCGAGGATCGCGCCGGCGGCCTCGTTGGCGGTGCGCACCACCATGCTGCGGTCGATGGCGAGCACGCCGGTCGAGAGGCGCGCCAGGATGATGGCGAGGCGCTCGCGCTCGCGCTCCACCGCCTGCTGGCTGTGGGTGGCCTCGGCGCGCGCCCGCCGCAGCCGCTTGGTCATGTCGTTGAAGGAGTGCACCAGAAAACCCATCTCATCGCGCGAGGGGAGCGGCAGGCGCGTGCCGAAGTCGCCCTTGCCGACCGCGCGCGTGCCCTCGATCAGATCCTGTACCGGACGCACCAGGCGCTGTGCCGAGAAGATCGCGCCGTAGATGGCCGCCAGCATGGCGAGCAGCAGGACCAGCGTGAGCGTGAGGCGGAAGCTGTACTTGAGGGGCTCGCGCAGCGCGGCCAGATCGCCATACTGGTGGTAGGAGCTCTGCACCGCTTCCGAGAGCGCGGCGAGCTGCGCCGGCACCGGGTAGACCGCCACCACGAAGCGCCCGTCGTGGCCCGCGGCAGCGTCCCCGAGCGCCGCGGCCGTGCGGATCAGGTACTGCCCGCCGGTGAGGGGCTCGAGGCTGACGTAGGGCCGGTGCTGCACCACCTGTCGCACCAGATCCGCGGGTAGTTGCGAGGGCAGGCCTTCCAGGGGATTCTCGAGGCTCGCGGCGAGGATGTGCTCGTGTGGACCGAAGAGGGCGATCTCGGTGGCCTGGCTGGCGCGCCGCTCGGCATCGAGCCTCGACTGCACGCCGGCGGGCGCCGCATCCGTGAGCGCCGCGGCGAGTGCCACCGTTCTGGCCGAGTACTCACGCATGCGCAGGTCGAGCGCCGCGCGCGACAACCGCAGGGCGTCGTTCAGTCCCTGCTTCACCTCCACCTTGAACCAGCTGTCGATGCCGCGATTGATGAACTCGAGCGACGACAGGTACACGATCAGCAGCGGCGCAATGACCAGCCCGCCGAAGATGCCCACGGTGCGCGCCGTGAGACGCGAGCCGGGCACGTGGGCGCGATAGTCGCGCACCAGGCGCCAGAGCTTGCGCGCCAGCAGCACGCTGAGCACGATCACGCCGCACAAGTCGACCAGCAGGATCCAGGGCCGCAGGCGCTCGAATTCCGCGGAATTCTGCACGCTCTCGGCGAGCAGCAGGAACGCTCCCAGCCCGATGGCGCACCACAGCAGCGCCTGCGCGACCGCCACCCAGCGCAGGCGCCGCGGGCGCTCGTTCACGCCGGGAGTAACCATGAGTACCACTCGCTCACCCGTGCCCAGTCGTCGGTCCAGAAGAGAATGGCGCGCAGGCTGGCCGGCAGGTGGCCGCGGCGCACGCCGGCGCGCACACTGATAGTGTAGTTGCCGCCATCCAGCTGCGGCTCCACCAGGATCGGCCAGGCATCCACCTTGCCCAGGTACCCCAGCGCCTCGTCCAGCGTTGCGAAGCTCTCCTGATCGCCGCTCTTGGTGTCGCGCACCACGTAGCGGTCACTCACCGCGTGGTAGCTGAGCTCGCGCCGCAGCGTCAGCTCGACGATGTTCAGGTTGAACCAGAAGCGCCGCTGACGATCCACGCGCGCCTCGAGGTCGACCGTGAGCGTCAGTCCGTCCCGCAGCGCGCTGCGGATGGCGGGACTGATGGGGTAGTCGATGCGCGCGTGCAGCAGAAACACCCCCTTGTCGAGGTTCACGTAGGCCGAGCGCACCTCGAGCACCCCGTCGAGCGCATCGCCGTAAGCTGGACCCCAGCTTGCAAGGGCCATCACGCACAGCGTCGTGAGCAGGCTGCCCCGGGTCAAACCATCCCTTGTTGGAACACCGCGTAGCATGGATGCAACGACAGACCTGTGATGGATCTGCGACCGGAAGCGCCGTCTCAGGTTCCGGCCGTTGTCTTTTCGAGACAAGCATAATAGAAGCCGTCCGTCCCCGCCTCTGCTCCGGGCAGCAGCTGCACGCCCACCGTGCAATCGAGCGCTCCCGGCGCCAGCGCGGGGCCTTCCGGCATCGCGGCGCGTCTCATCTGCGGCTGCTCCGCCAGCAGCCGTGTCACGACCTCCTCGTTCTCGGCCGGCAGTATCGAGCAAGTGGAGTACAGCAGGCGCCCGCCCGCGGTGAGCATCGTGACCGCGGCCCTGAGGATCGCGAGCTGTCCGGCCGCCAGCGCGGCCATGTCACCCGGGCGTCGCAGCAGCTTGATGTCCGGGTGACGGCGGATCACCCCGCTCGAGGAGCAGGGAGCATCCACCAGAATCCGCTCGAACGGCCGCCCGTCCCAGAAGCTGCCCGGATCGCGAACGTCTGCGGCCAGTACGTGCGCGCTGCGCTTGAGGCGGCGCAGATTGTCCTCGATCAATCCCACCCGCACCGGGTCGATGTCTACGGCCGTCAGATCCGCCCCTTCGCTCAGCAGCTCCAGGAGGTGACCCGTCTTGCCCCCGGGAGCGGCACAGGCATCGAGCACGCGCATGCCGCGGCGCACATCCAGCAGCGGTGCCGCGAGCTGCGCGCCCGCGTCCTGCACCGAGACCCGGCCTTCGGCGAAGCCTGGCAGGCGGCTTATGGCCATCGGGTGATTCAGAGTGACGGCGTTCTCGGCCCACTTTACCGGATACGCCTCGATCTGAGCTTCCGCCAGTTCAGCCACATAGGCTCGCGCCTGCGCGCGCGAGGCGTCGACACGCACGGTCATCGGTGGATGGCCGTTGTTGGCCGCCAGGATGGACGGACATTGCCCGGGCCAGGCGGCTGCGATCTGCTGCACGAGCCAGGCCGGGTGCGCCGTGCGCGCGGGCAGCTGCACATCCACGCGGGCGAGCAGTGTTGCGCGCTCGGCGACGAAGCGGCGCAGCACGGCGTTCGCCAGTCCGGTGGCTCGCGGGGTGCCCAGCAGCCGCGCCGCATCGACCGCCGCGTGCACGGTTGCCTCGGGCACGTTGCGCGAGTACTCGATCTGGTGGGCGGCCACGTTGAGCAGCGCCCGCACTGCACTCGCCACGCGGGTCTCGAGCAGCTCCTCGACCGCGGGTGCGAGGCGCAGGTACCAGCGCAGCGTGCCCAGGGTAATGGCTCGAATCGCCGCACGGTCCGGGCCATTCGCGAGGCCGGCGAGCACTGCGTCCGCGGAGTGGCCGCATCTGATCACCTCGTCGACCGCCCGCGCCGCCGCCGCCAGCGCCGGCGCGCCAGGGGCCCAGGGGGTTCTAGCCAAGCTGCCGCCCGGTGAGGGCCACACTGTGCGAGTAATCGCGTACGCCGAGCCGGCGGCGCCCGGGCCGCTGCACTTCGGTCACCCGCAGGCAGCCGCGACCGCAGCGCACGCGCATAAAATCATCATGTACGGCGATGATCGCCCCAGGATCGGCGCTTTTATCGCCAGGCTCAGCCTGGGCCGCCAGGATGCGCAGCGGCTCACCCTCGAGCGTGGTTTCGGCGACGGGCCAGGGATTGAAGGCCCGGACCTGCCGCTCGATCTCGAGGGCATCGCGCCTCCAGTCGATGCGTGCCTCGGCTTTCTCGATCCGGGGCGCGTAGGTGACGCCCTCGGAGGGCTGGGGGCGGGGCGCGAGGCCGCCAGAGAGCCCATCGAGCGCCGTGAGGAGCGCCGCGGCGCCGAGGCTCGAGAGCGCCTCGTGGAGCGAGCCGCTGGTGTGGCTCGCGGCAATCGCGAGCCGGCGCTGCAGCAGCACCGGACCTGTGTCCAGACCCTCGTCCATCTGCATGATCGTGACGCCGGTTTCGGTGTCCCCGGCGAGGATCGCCCGCTGGATGGGTGCCGCTCCGCGCCAGCGCGGCAGGAGCGACGCATGGATGTTGATGCACCCGAGGGGCGGGAGCGCCAGGACCTCGCGGGGCAGGATCAGTCCATAGGCCACCACGATCAGCACCTGCGGGTGCCAGTCCCCAAGTGCGGCGCGCGCCTCGGGGCTGTTGAGAGTCTGCGGCTGGGCGAGCGGCAGCTGCGAGGCGAGCGCTGCGGTCTTCACCGGGCTCGCGGCGAGTTTGCGGCCGCGGCCCCGGGGCCGGTCCGGCTGCGTCAGGACCCCGACGACACTGTGTCGAGCGAGCAGCGCCGCGAGGGCTGGCAGCGCGAATTCAGGCGTGCCGGCAAAGGCGACGCGCAAC
>Ga0209488_10002031_pt1 | contig 16992 bp, 14 predicted proteins | sample Rivendell_Oct201_8_FD_188349 | JGI IMG/M metagenome (GOLD analysis project Ga0209488, IMG submission 188349) | Vadose zone soil microbial communities from the Eel River Critical Zone Observatory, Northern California, USA -... | ecosystem: Environmental > Terrestrial > Soil > Vadose zone >...
TTGGAGGCCGAGGAAGGGCATGCCGATGTGCGCCGCGGAAAAGACGCCGAGAATGGAACCCAGCGTATTGGCGGAATACACCGCGCCGATCGACTTTTCTCCGTGGCCACCGTGGAGCAGCGCATAGGTGATGAGCGGCAACGTGATCCCTGCGCAGAAGGTTGCCGGGAACATGATAGCGAGAGCGATGCCGTGACTCGAGAACAGGAACAGCGTGTATCCGGTTTCCGTCTTCGCGAGCGCGTTCATTACGGCCTGCATCAACCCGAACATCTCGCCATAGAGCGGCAGCGTGGCGAGCGCAAGCAAGCCCATCGTCACCAGCACGATACCGAGGAACCTGACCGGGTCGGCGATCGAGTCGATGCGCCGGCGCACCCAGTAGCCTCCGCAGGCCAGCCCCAAGATGAAGGCCGAAAGCATCAACTCGAACGAGTGCGTCGAGGATCCGAGGACGAGCGAGAGCATGCGGATCCAACCGATCTCGAAGACGAACGAAGCCGCGCCCGTGAGGAGCGCGACCGCGAGGAAGAGTCGGAAAGGCGCCGCGCCTTCGGAATCCCGCCCCGCACCGGGGCGAGCCCTCATCGGCTCCTCGGCGCCGTGGGCGAGCAGCCATACGGAAGCGGCGAGGGCGAGATTCAGGACCCCGGCGGTCTGCACGGTGCCTGGCAGCCCCAGCTTCTCGATCATGACGAATCCGCTTGCCAGCACGCCGACCGACGCCCCGAAGCTGTTGGTGAAATAGAGCATCGCGAGCGACTCACCGGGCGCCGCCGGATAGCGACGGATCAGCCCGGCGCTCATCAGCGGGAAAGTCGTGCCGAGGAGGATCGATTGCGGCAGAATCAGCAGTCCCGCGAGGGCCCATTTGAACAGAGCGGCTGATGTTTCGCCGCCGAGCGCGGGCAGGATGCTCTCGTATGCAGTCTCGGTTGCCGTCACGAAAATCGGATGGAACGCAAGCCCCGCAAGCCCGATCAAGCCTTCAGCGAGCGCATAGCCGCGCAGCAGATTTCCCCAGCCTGCCGACCACCGGCTGCAGAGCCACGACCCGATCGCCATCCCGCCCATGAACAGCGCCAGCACCAGCGTCTGCGCGTAGGCCGCGTGGCCGAGAAAGAGTTTCAGGTAGTGGCTCCAGATGGACTCGTAGATGAGTCCGGCAAACCCGGATACGGTGAACAGCAAAAAAAATACGCTTCGGGGGATGCGGCTCATGTGTGGATCGCCGGACGCGGGTTGGTGAGCGCTGGCATTATACGGGGGGGTGTCGCGGGGCTTGTTGACGCGAACAAGGCGTGGAAAATACTTCTCTCGGAGCGCAGATGAAATTCTCAGCGTGGTTCTCTCTTCTCGCAGCGACGGCTCTCGCCGCCTGCCAGACGGTGCAAACGACCGAAGGCGGCGTCGTCGGCGTCGAGCGCCGTCAATCGATGTCGTCGTTGATTTCGGCTTCCCAGGTCGATCAGAGCGCCACCGAAGCCTATGGCCAAGTCATTTCCGAAGCCCGCAAGAAAAACCAGCTCAACCGGGATTCCGCTCAAGTCGAACGGGTGCGTACCGTAGCAAGGCGTCTGATCCCGAACACGGCAGCGTTCCGCGCCGATGCGCCGCGCTGGAACTGGGAGGTCAACGTGATCACCTCGCCCGAGGTGAACGCGTGGTGCATGCCCGGCGGCAAGATCGCCGTCTATTCCGGTCTCCTGACGAAATTGGATCCGACGGACGAAGAGCTGGCTGCCGTAATGGGGCACGAGATCGCGCACGCGTTGCGCGAGCACGGGCGCGAGCGCGCGAGCGAGCAGATGGCCCAACAGATCGGGGTCAGCGTGCTCAGCACAGCGCTTGGGCTCGGCGATCTGGGCGCTCAGCTGACGCAAACCGTGCTTCAGGTTACGCTTTCGCTGCCGCATTCTCGGATCCACGAAACCGAGGCCGATCGCATCGGCGTGGAGCTCGCCGCGCGCTCGGGCTACGATCCGCGCGCTGCCGTTTCGCTGTGGGAGAAGATGGGGAAGCTCGGTGGCGGCAAGCCGCCCGAGTGGCTCTCGACGCACCCTTCGGACCAGTCCAGGACCCGCGACCTCCAAAACTACTCGGAGCGGGTCGCTCCCCTCTATGAGGCCGCGCGCAGGCGCTGAAGGGACGAAGGGGCGATCCGGTATAATTTTCCCTTTGGGCAGCGAGCCGAATGATCGCGCGCACGCTTTACGACAAGCTCTGGGAGTCGCACACGGTGCACGTCGAGGAAGACGGCACGACGCTGCTCTATATCGATCGCCACCTGGTGCATGAAGTGACCAGCCCCCAGGCGTTCGAGGGCATGAAGCTCGCGCGGCGCAAGCCCTGGCGCGTTTCTGCCAATCTCGCCGTCGCCGATCACAACGTCCCGACCACGGATCGCTCCCGCGGGATCGCCGATCCCGTGTCGCGCCTCCAAGTCGATACGCTCGACAAGAACTGCACGGAATACGGCATAGTCGAGTTCAAGATGAACGACGCTCGCCAGGGCATCGTGCACGTCATCGGTCCGGAGCAGGGCGCGACCTTGCCCGGCATGACCGTAGTGTGCGGCGACTCGCACACGAGCACCCACGGAGCGTTCGCCTGCCTCGCGTTCGGCATCGGGACCTCGGAGGTCGAGCACGTGCTTTCAACGCAATGCCTGCTCGCGAAGAAAATGAAAAACATGCTCGTGCGCATCGAGGGTCCGCTTGCGCGCGGGGTCACGGCGAAGGACACGGCCCTCGCCGTGATCGGCAGAATCGGCATTTCAGGGGGAACCGGCCGCACGATCGAGTACGCGGGCGGCACGGTGCGCTCGCTGACTATGGAAGGCCGCATGACCCTGTGCAACATGTCGATAGAAGCGGGGGCGCGGGCCGGATTGGTAGCGGTCGACGAAGCGACCCTCGGCTATCTGAAGGGCAGGCCCTTTGCGCCGCGCGGCGAATTGTGGGATCGCGCGGTCGCGCATTGGCGCACGCTGAAGACCGATCCGGACGCGAAATTCGACCACGAGGTGACGATCGACGCACGCTCGATCAAGCCACAGGTGACCTGGGGAACCTCCCCCGAGATGGTCGTCACCGTGGACGAGCGCGTGCCCGACCCCGACAGGGAGAAGGACGCAAGCCGCCGGGAGGGCATGGAGAGAGCGCTCACCTACATGGGTCTCAGGCCCAATACGCCCATGACCGACATCCGCATCGACAAGGTATTCATCGGCTCGTGCACGAACTCGCGCATCGAGGACCTGCGGGCCGCCGCCGCCATCGTGCGCGGCCGCCGCCTTGCCGCCAACGTCAGGCTCGCCATGGTCGTGCCGGGCTCGGGGCTCGTCAAGGCGCAGGCGGAGCACGAAGGCCTCGACCGGATCTTCAAGGACGCCGGGTTCGAGTGGAGGGAGCCAGGCTGCTCCATGTGCCTGGGCATGAACGCCGACCGGCTCGAACCGGGCGAGCGGTGCGCGTCGACTTCGAACCGCAATTTCGAAGGGCGCCAAGGCACCGGCGGCAGGACCCATCTCGTGAGCCCGGAGATGGCCGCAGCGGCGGCGATCGCCGGACACTTCGTCGACGTTCGCCAGTGGAGATGATTTGATGGAGCGATTTACCGTCCTGAACGGCCTTGTCGCACTGCTTGACCGGGCGAATGTCGACACCGACCAGATCATCCCCAAGCAATTCCTGAAGTCGATCAAGCGCACGGGTTTCGGGCCGAATCTCTTCGATGCCTGGCGTTACCTCGATGAAGGCCGGCCGGACAAGCCCGATGCGGACCGCCCGCTCAACCCCGATTTCGTGCTCAATCAGCCGCGCTACAAAGGCGCCAGCATACTGCTTGCGCGCAAGAACTTCGGCTGCGGAAGCTCGCGGGAGCACGCACCCTGGGCGCTTGCCGAGTACGGTTTTCGCGCGCTCATCGCACCGTCCTACGCCGACATATTTTTCAACAACTGTTGCAAGAACGGCTTGCTGCCGGTCACGCTCGCCGAGGCGGAAGTGGACCGGCTGTTCCATGAGGTCGCCGCTTTTCCCGGATTCCGGCTCATTATCGACCTCGAGAAACAGACGGTCGCAACCCCGGACGGCCGCAAGGTGGCGCGCTTCGACATCGATCCTTTCCGCAAATACTCCCTGGTCAACGGTCTTGACGACATAGGACTCACTCTGCGCCACGCGGACAAGATCCGCGCCTTCGAAGAGCGGCGCCGTTCCGAACAGCCCTGGTTGTTCGGTTAGTCAGCTCCTCTTCATGAAGATTGCGGTCCTACCCGGCGACGGCGTCGGCACGGAAGTCATCGCCGAGGCGGTCAAGGTGCTCGGCACGCTGGGTCTCGGATTCGAGATGGAGCAAGCCGCCGTCGGTGGCGCGGCCTACGACACCTCGGGTGACCCCCTGCCCGAACCGGCGCTGGAGCTGGCGAGAAAGGCCGATGCCATCCTGTTCGGCGCGGTCGGCGGTCCTCGTTACGACGCGTTGCCGCGCGAAAAGCGCCCCGAGCAGGCGATCCTAAGGCTCCGGAAGGAGCTCAATCTGTTCGCCAATTTGCGCCCCGCGTCCGTTTTTCCCGACCTCGCCGATGCCTCGACGCTCAGACCCGACGTGGTGGCCGGGCTCGACATCCTGATCGTGCGCGAGCTGACCGGTGACATCTATTTCGGCCAGCCGCGCGGCATCCGGAAGCTCGAGGGAGGGATGCGCGAAGGCTTCGATACCATGCGCTACACCGAGGGGGAGATACGCCGCATCGCCCACGCGGGCTTTCGCGCCGCGCTCAAGCGCAGCAGAAAACTGTGTTCAGTCGACAAGGCGAACGTGCTCGAGACCTCGCAGTTGTGGCGGGAAGTGGTGAGCACAGTCGGCAGGGAATATACCGCGGTGGAACTTACGCACATGTACGTGGACAACGCCGCGATGCAGCTCCTCAAGAATCCCAGGCAGTTCGACGTGATCGTCACGGGCAACATGTTCGGCGACATCCTCTCGGACGAGGCTTCCATGTTGACCGGCTCGATCGGCATGCTGCCTTCGGCTTCGCTCGACCAAAAAGGCAAGGGACTGTACGAGCCGATTCATGGATCGGCCCCGGACATCGCGGGAAAGAACCTCGCCAATCCCCTGGCGGCCATCCTGTCAGCGGCGATGATGCTTCGCTACAGCTTCGATCAAGACCGGGTCGCCGCCCGCGTCGAAGGCGCGGTGAAGAAAGTTCTCGCCCAGGGATATCGCACCGCAGATATTTTTCAGCAGGGAACCCGCAAAGTTGGCACCCGGGAGATGGGAGATGCCGTGGTCGCGGCGCTCTCCTGATTCGGTGCAACCTTTTTGGGGCTCAGTACGTTAGCATACGGAGATCGGAAGTTCGGGAAATGCGATGAAGCGAGTCGGAGTCGTCGGTTGGCGCGGAATGGTCGGATCGGTGCTGATGCAGCGCATGCACGCCGAGCGCGACTTCGCGCTGATGGAGCCGGTATTTTTCTCGACTTCCCGAGTGGGGGAGCTCGGGCCATTCATCGGAAAGGAAACGGCACCGCTCAAGGATGCGAAGAGCGTGAGAGAGCTTGCGCTGATGGACGTCGTCATTTCCTGTCAAGGCGGCGACTATACCGACGAGGTGTTTCCCAAGCTGCGCGCTTCGGGGTGGAAGGGCTACTGGATAGACGCCGCATCCGCTCTTCGGATGCAGGACGACGCGGTCATCGTCCTGGATCCGGTCAACATGAGCGTGATCAGGAATGCGCTTTCCAGGGGCGTGCGCAATTACATCGGGGGAAACTGCACCGTAAGCTTGATGTTAATGGGCTTGCACGGCCTGCTGAAAGCGGACCTTGTCGAATGGGTGACCTCGATGACCTATCAGGCCGCTTCCGGCGCGGGCGCCGAGCACGTGCGCGAGCTGGCTGAGCAGATCGGATTCGTGCACCAAGCCGCGAAATCGCTCCTGGAGGATCCCGCCTCCGCGATCCTCGAGTTGGATAGGGCGGTGACCTCGGCGCTGCGGGACGGGTCTTTGCCAAGCCGGCAGTTCGGGTTTCCGCTTGCGGGCAGCTTGCTGCCGTGGATCGACAAGGATCTCGGCAATGGCCAAAGCCGCGAAGAGTGGAAAGGCCAGGCGGAAGGCAACAAGATTCTTGGCCGCGAGGGAAACCCGATCCCGATCGACGGCATTTGCGTGCGCATCGGCGCAATGCGCTGCCACAGCCAGGCCCTCACCGTAAAACTCAAGCGGGATCTGCCGGTGGACGAAATCGAGCAGATACTCGCCGAGGCAAACCCTTGGGTGAGAGTTGTTCCGAACGAGCGCGACGCAAGCCTGCGCGAGCTGACTCCGGTCGCGGTGAGTGGCACGCTGCAGGTGCCGATCGGACGTTTGCGCAAGCTTGCCCTCGAAAAAGGCGGCTTCTACCTTGCCGCCTTTACGGTCGGAGACCAACTGCTCTGGGGCGCCGCAGAGCCGCTCCGGAGAATGCTGCGCCTTCTGCTTGAGGGCTAGGCCTCCCCCCAAGAGCGTCCGGCTAGGGCTCGCGTCCGGTCTACTCCCCTTTCCCCGGGCTTTTCAGGGGAAAAACAAGCAAACTTCGTGAAAAAATAGTCACTTGAGGCAATTTCTGAGATGAAAGTTGAGCTTGCAAGGCTAAGGCCATGATGGTATTTTAATTTGTTTCCACTTAGGTTCAGGGTGGCAAGTGGGGAAGTTCGCCTCAAAAATTTGTCTGTCGGCAATCGCGAGCCTGATTCTGCCTTCGCTCACTTGGGCAGCGGGCTTGGGCAAGTTATCGGTTCTCTCCCAACTTGGGCAGCCGCTCAGGGCGGAAATCGAGATCGTTTCTTTGCAGAAGGGTGAAGGCGATACGCTGGGTGCGCGGCTCGCGGCGGGGGAGGTCTTCCGCCAAGCCAACATAGACCTGAATCCGGCATTGATGTCGGTTAAATTTGCCGTTCAGCGACGCCCCAATGGCCAGTATGTGATGACCCTCACCTCCGGCCAGCCCATCAACGAGCCGTTCATCGACGTGCTGGTGGAGTTGAACTGGGCGAACGGACGTCTGGTCCGGGAATACACCTTCCTGCTCGATCCACCCGAATACGCCGGTCCGCCCAAACTCAAGGCGCTTCAGGCCGCGCAGCCGTCGTCGACCGAGCTATCGGAACCGCTTGCGTCGGCACCATCGGCCGAGCCCCTTACACCGGCTGAGCCCATTGCGCTGGTGCCACTCGGGGAGCCACCAGAGGATTCCGCGCCCGCAGAACCGATTGCACCCGCTCAGATAAGGGCAGCGGAGACCGGAGCACCAGCGCAGGATGCGGGGGAGTCGGCGTCGCCGGCTCCGGCGCAAGTTCAGGTGCTGCCGGCTGAGGTGAATCCGGCCGAACCCGTGCCTGCTCAGGTGGACGCGGCGCCTGCTGCTCCGGCGCCCTCGGGCTTGGTCCAGGAGTTCGGCGTTTCGGACGTCTACGAGGTCGTGCGCGGCGACACGCTCTCGAAGATTGCTATCCGAAACCGAGTTGAGGGCGTGACCTTTCAACAGATGCTGGTGGCGCTTTTTCGCGCGAACAAAGAAGCGTTTGTAGCCGACAACATGAATCGTTTGCGCGCGGGCAAGATCATCAGCATCCCGGACAAGGACGTGGCAGGAGCCGTGGCGCCGGCGGATGCACGGCGCATCGTCTCCGCCCAGTACGCCGACTTCAACGAATATCGCCGCAGACTCGGAATCGCGGTCGCATCGACGTCGGGGTCTCAAGGTGGCCGTCAGGCATCCGGTCAGATCAGTGCACCCAAGGAAGAAAAGCCGATGTCATCCAAGGAAGCGCCTAAGGATGAGCTTCGTCTTTCCCGCGCCGACGACGCCAAGCGCGGTGCAAAGGCGGCAGGCACCGCCGCGGCCGACGACTTGGCGGCCAAGGACAACGCGCTGAAAGAAGCACAAGAACGCATTGCTCTCCTGGAAAAGAATTTGCAGGATATGCAGAAACTGGCGCAGATAAAAAGCCAGACCGGAGCCCAGTTACAGCAGCAGGCCGAAGCTGCGAAAGCTGCCTCCGCTGCGAAAGCCAGCGAGCCCGCCAAGGTCGCGCCTGCAGGCAAAGCGGAAGCGCCCAAGGCCCCCGAGCCCGCTAAAGCAGCGGCCAAGGCACCCGCCGAGGCGGCGAAAGCCCCTGAGCCCGCAAAGGCGCCGCTGGCCGCCAAGGCGCCGGAGGCGACGACAGTTCCGGAACCAGCCAAAGCTCCCGAAGCGGCCAAAGCATCCGCAGCCCCCAAGGCCCCTGAGAGTGCCAAGGCGCCCGAACCTGCGAAAGCACCGGAAGGGACAAAAGCTACCGAAACTACGAAAGCCCCCGAGCCGGCAAAGACTCCCGAATCTGCGGCCAAAGCGCCCGAACCGGCCAAAGCCGAGGTCGCGAAAGCCGCTCCCAAGACGAAGGCTGCGCCCGCGCCTCCGCCGATTGAAGTGAGTTTCGTCGACGAGTTGCTCGACGACCCCTATAAGCTGGGTGGCACAGGCGTCGCCGCGATCCTGCTGGTGGGTTACGCGGCCTACCGCTGGCGCAGGAAACGCAATTCGCAGTTCGAGAACAGCATCATGAGCGTCGTGCCTTCGGATGCGGACTCGGTACTGGGGAGCGTCGGGGGTCGTAACGTTGACACCAGCTCGAGCTCGCTTCAGAGCGATTTCAGTCAAGGTGGCGTTAGCAAGGCGGACACCGAGGAGATCGACCCGATCGCGGAAGCCGACGTCTATATGGCCTATGGCCGCGATGCCCAGGCGGAGGAGATCCTGAGAGACGCGCTCGCCAAGGATTCCAGCCGCCAGGCGATTCGCGTCAAGCTCCTCGAGATTTACGCCAATCGGAAGGACACAAGGTCCTTCGAGGCGGCCGCGAACGAGCTGCGCGCCGCAACCGGCGGACGCGGGGCGGAATGGGAAAAGGTGGCGGGTCTGGGATTGTCGATCGATCCGGCGAATGCGCTTTACGGGGGCAAGCCGGGAAACGCACCGCATCGGTTCAATGAAACGGCGCAGATGCCGGCTTTCAGCACGGGCACGACGCAGATGCCGGCCCTCAGCACAAGCACTCAACCGGCGGTGGAGCCCGCGGCACCGCTCAACATCGATTTTGACATCGGCGCGGCGACATCCGGAGGTTCTGCTCCATTGCCGGACCTCGATTTGGGGGTTGGATCGGCGTCCTCGGCGGAGTCCGCGGCTGGCCTCGATTTCGATCTCGGTCTCGGCGGAGACAAGTCCGCCGCCGGAACCGCCGCGAGCGCCGTCTCGGCAGCGGCGCCCCTCAGCATCGATTTCGATTTACCGATAGGCGACAAGCCGGGTCAATCCACCTCGGCCGACGCTGCGCCGGGCGCCTCTCCGGGTTCTGCTACGGACTTGGGAGCGATCGATTTCGACCTTGGAACACCGTCAGGCGGCGGTGAAGTGAAAACCGAGGTTCCCGAGCCGCCTTCCGTGGATCTGGCGGCCATCAGTCTGGATCTCGGTACGCCCGGCAGCGGCAACGGTTCAGGCAGCGTTCCGGACGCGCGATGGCAGGAGGTCGCGACCAAGCTCGATCTCGCCAAGGCGTACGAAGAGATGGGCGACAAAGACGGGGCACGCGAGTTGCTGAAGGAAGTGGTGAAGGAAGGCGATACGGCACAGCAGCAACAGGCCCAAACGATGCTCCAGGCACTCGGCTGATCTCCACCGAGGTTTCCTTAAAACGATCGGCGCCTCGTGCGCCGATCGTTGTTTTCGGGATCGTAGAATGAAATTTGCCATCGGCTTGAGCTACTGCGGCGCGGGCATGGAAGGTTGGCAATCGCAGCCTTCCGGCAACACCGTGCAAGATCATCTCGCGCGCGCGCTTTCGGAAATAAGCGGCGAGCCGATCACGGTGACCGGCGCCGGGCGCACCGACGCGGGCGTACATGCGAGCGCTCAGGTGGCGCATTTCGAGACGTCGGTGGAGCGCCCCGAGTCGGCGTGGGTGCGCGGCGCAAACTCGCTTCTTCCCGAAGAGATCGCCGTGCAATGGGCGACCCCGGTACCCGGCGATTTCCACGCGCGCTACTCGGCGGTTTCGCGAAGTTACCGCTACGTTCTCTACAACCACCCGGTGCGGCCGGCCCTCCTGGCGGGGCGCACCGGATGGTTCCATCTGCCGCTCGACCTGGAGAAGATGCGCAAAGCGGTCGATCGCCTGATCGGAGAGCATGATTTCTCCAGCTTTCGGTCCGCGGAGTGCCAGGCAAAGAGCCCCGTGCGGGTCGTGCAAAGCGCGGGAATACGCGCAAGCGGTGCGTATTTCCTCTTCGATTTCACCGCTAATGCGTTCCTGCATCACATGATCCGCAATATCGTGGGATGTCTTGTGTACGTCGGCAAGGGCAATCAGGCACCGCAATGGATCTCGGAGCTGATTGCCGCGAGAGACCGGCGGCTTGCGGCGCCGACCTTCTCCGCAGAAGGCCTGTATCTCTTCGGAGTCAGATACGACGCCCGCTGGAGCCTGCCGGCGTTTCCCCCTATGATGCCGTTCGACTTGGAATCCTGGCGATGAGAACGCGGGTCAAGATTTGCGGCATCACGCGCGTGGAAGATGCGCAAGCTGCCGCTGCGCACGGCGCCGACGCCATCGGGCTGATCTTCTATCGCCCCAGCCCGCGCTGGGTGAGCTTCAATCAGGCGCGAGAGATCGCGACGAGCGTCCCGCCATTCGTCGCGACCGTGGCCGTGTTCGTCAATCCTTCGCGCGAGGACGTCGAGCGTGTGATCGGTGAGTGCTGCGTAACGCTCCTGCAGTTCCACGGGGACGAGTCCCCCGAGTTCTGCTCGAGTTTCTCCCGGCCGTACGTCAAAGCGGCGCGCATTCGGCCCGGGCTGGATTTGCTAAAATACCTCTCGCCTTACGGGGCTGCCGCCGCGTGGATGCTCGACGCGTTCCACGAGGATCTCTGGGGTGGAACAGGCGGCTCGTTCGATTGGGGCCTCGTGCCGGAGCGCATGGCGAGGCCGATCATCCTCTCGGGCGGCCTGACTGCCGGCAACGTCGCCGGCGCCATGCGCCGCACCAGGCCCTACGCCGTCGATGTTTCGAGCAGCGTCGAGGCGTCCAAGGGAATCAAGGACGCGGCGAAAATCGCCGGTTTTATCGGAGCGGTAAAGCATGAAGATGGATGAGCTTCCGGACGAGCAGGGGCATTTCGGACGGTACGGCGGCGTGTTCGTCGCCGAGACCCTGGTGCACGCGCTCGATGAACTCAAACGCGCGTATGAGGCCTGCCGGAAGGACCCGGAATTCGTCGCAGAATTCGAGTACGAGCTCAAGCACTACGTCGGTCGCCCGAGCCCCGTTTATCACGCCAAGCGTTGGTCGCAGATGCTCGGCGGAGCCCAAATCTACATCAAGCGCGAGGATCTCAATCACACCGGCGCTCACAAGATCAACAACACGGTCGGACAGGCGCTGGTTGCAAGGCGCATGGGCAAACCGCGCGTGATCGCCGAGACCGGGGCCGGAATGCACGGCGTGGCCGCCGCGACGGTGGCGGCGCGTTACGGCATGGAATGCGTGGTGTACATGGGCTCGGAGGACATCAAGCGCCAGGTGCAGAACGTCTATCGCATGAAGCTTCTTGGGGCGGCGGTCGTGCCGGTCGAATCGGGATCGAAAACGCTGAAGGACGCGCTGAACGAAGCCATGCGCGACTGGGTCACCCATGTCGACAATACCTTCTACATCATCGGCACCGTCGCCGGCCCGCACCCGTACCCGATGATGGTGCGGGACTTTCAGTCGGTCATCGGGCGCGAGTGCCTGATGCAGATGCCGGAGCTGTGCGGCCGCCAACCGGACGCGGTGATCGCCTGCGTCGGCGGGGGCTCGAACGCAATGGGCATCTTCTATCCCTATATTCCCTACGCAGAGGTCAAGCTTATCGGCGTGGAGGCAGGGGGATTGGGCATAGCGAGCGGCAAACATGCGGCGTCGCTGTGCGCGGGCAGGCCGGGGGTGCTGCACGGAAATCGCACGTATCTGCTTCAGGACGAACACGGTCAGATCATCGAGACGCACTCCATCTCGGCAGGGCTGGATTACCCGGGGGTGGGCCCGGAGCACGCCTGGCTCAAGGACACTGGGAGGGCTCAATACGTCACCATCGACGATGAGGAAGCCGTCGCCGCCTTCCACGACCTGTGCCGCCTCGAGGGAATCATCCCGGCGCTTGAGTCCGCGCATGCGCTCGCTCACGCGGCGAAGCTCGCGCCCACGCTGCCACGGGACAGGATCCTGCTGGTCAATCTCTCGGGACGGGGCGACAAGGATATGCACACCGTCGCGGAAAAATCGGGAATCCGGTTTTGAGCAACCCGCGCGCATCGCTCGTTAACGGAGATGTCTTCGATTGCATCGTCCGCGTCCCCGAGGCGAGCGTGGATCTCATCGTCGCCGACCCTCCGTACGGCCTCGGTAAGGACTACGGAAACGACTCGGACTGCCTGAGTGGAGAGGCCTATCTCGCCTTCAGCCGGCGCTGGATCGATGCGGTGATTCCGAAGCTCAAGCCCAGCGGCAGCCTCTATGTCTTTCTGACCTGGCAGCACAGTCCGGAGGTCTTCAGTTACCTGAAGACGCGCCTGACGATGGTGAACGAGATCGTCTGGGACCGGAAAGTGCCGAGCATGGGCGGCAGCACGCGGAAATTCTCCTCCGTCCACGACACGATCGGCCTGTTCGCGTGCTCGAAGGACTACTTTTTCGATATTGACAGTGTGCGCATTCCCTACGACGCGGAAACAAAGCGCGCGCGAACGCGCTCGATTTTCGTCGGCAAGAAATGGCTCGAGGTGGGCTATAACCCGAAGGACGTGTGGAGCGTGACGCGGATTCACCGCCAGGACCCGGAACGCGAGAATCACCCAACCCAGAAGCCGCTCGAGATCGTCGAGCGCATGGTATTGGCGAGCTGCCCCTCCGAGGGCCTCGTGCTCGATCCGTTCATGGGGAGCGGAACCGCGGCAGTCGCGGCGCTCAAGCACGGGCGGAGCTTCGTCGGTTTCGAGATCAATCCGGAATATTGCGCGCTGGCGAAGCATCGTGTGGCGCGTCTGTGCAAATCGGATGTCGGAGCGGGGACGGGCCCGATCCGTAGCGCTGCGGCGGTATGAAAGCCGCGGTGTCGAGAATCCAGTCTGCTTTCGAACGGCTCGCACGCGAGCGCCGAAAGGCCCTGATTCCCTACGTTACGGCTGGAGATCCGCGAGCCGAGGTGACGGTGCCGCTCATGCACGCACTGGTTGCGGCGGGAGCCGACGTCATCGAGCTGGGCGTGCCCTTCTCCGATCCCATGGCCGACGGACCGGTGATCCAGCGCTCGAGCGAAAGGGCGCTGAAAAACCACATCGGGATCGACAACGTACTTGCGTTCGCCGCCGAATTCCGCGACAGTGACTTGTCGACTCCGATCGTTCTGATGGGGTATGCCAATCCGATCGAGGCGATGGGTCTGGAGCGTTTCGCCGACGCCGCACGCCAGGCGGGAGTGGATGGAGTCCTAGTGATCGATTATCCGCCCGAGGAGAGCGCTGAGTTCGCGGCAATGCTCCGAGCTCGCGGCATCGATATGATTTTCTTGCTTGCACCGACTTCCACCGGGGCGCGCATCGAGCAGGTGGCGAGGCTCGCCAGCGGCTACATCTACTACGTGTCCTTGCGCGGCGTGACCGGGGCCAGGCACCTCGATTTGGACGACGTTGCCGCGAAGTTGCCGGGGATCCGCGGTAAGACGAGGCTTCCGGTAGGGGTGGGATTCGGCATTCGCGATGGACAGACCGCGCGCGCCGTGGCCCAGATCGCCGACGCCGTCGTGATAGGCAGCAGAATAATCCAAGAAATGGAACAGGCCTCTCCCAAGACTTGCGTGGAGAAGGCCGCGACCTTGCTCAAGGAAATTCGCAGGGCGATCGACGCATGAGCTGGCTCCAAAAGCTGCTTCCACCCAAGATCAACCGCACCGGAACCGGCGCGAAGAAGAACGTCCCGGAAGGTCTGTGGAGCAAGTGCCCCTCTTGCGCGGCTGTGCTGTACGCAACCGATCTCGAAAAGAACGCCAATGTCTGCCCCAAGTGCGGCTATCACAACCGTATTTCGGCGCGCGGGCGGCTCGATCTCCTTCTCGACCCCGAAGGGCGCTTCGAGATCGGCGTCGAGGTCGCGTCGGTCGACAGCCTGAAATTCAAGGACGACAAGCGTTACCCAGAACGCCTCGAGGAAGCGGAGAAGGGCACCGGCGAAACCGAAGCGTTGGTGGTGATGCAAGGGGCAATAAAAAACGTGCCCCTCATCGTCGCCGCTTTCGAGTTCGAGTTCATGGGTGGATCGATGGGGTCGGCCGTGGGAGAGCGCTTCGTGCGCGGCGTGCATGCGTGCCTCGACCAGCAACTGCCGCTTGTGTGCGTCACCGCGACCGGCGGCGCACGCATGCAGGAAGGGTTGTTCTCGCTCATGCAGATGGCCAAGACTACCGCGGCCTTGACACAACTCACGGCACGCAAGCTCCCGTTCATCACGGTTCTCACCGACCCGACCATGGGTGGAGTGTCGGCGAGCTTCGCCATGATCGGTGATGTCGTGATTGCCGAACCGCGTGCGCTCATCGGTTTCGCCGGGCCGCGCGTCATCGAGCAGACCGTGCGCGAGAAGCTCCCCGAAGGCTTTCAGCGCGCCGAGTTCTTGCTGGAGAAAGGCGCAATCGACATGATCGTCGACCGGCGCCAGATGCGCGACAAGCTCGCGAATCTTCTTACGCTCCTGCAGCGGCAGGCCCCCGCGGCAAACTGATCGCTAGGCGCCGTTTCATGCCCGGCCGGAGCCTCCCCGAGTGGCTCGACTACATCGAGCGCATCCATCCGAAGTCGATCCAGCTCGGGTTGGAACGCGTGGCGAAAGTGCGCGACGTGCTCGGAAGGTCGAGCTCGGCGGTGCTGTTCACCGTCGCCGGCACCAACGGCAAGGGCTCGACCTGCGCGATGCTGGAAGCGATCCTGCTCGCCGCCGGATACAGGGTGGGTCTGTACACTTCGCCGCACCTCCTTCGTTACAACGAGCGCGTTCGCCTCGACGGCGTGCCCTTGAGCGACGCGCGCCTGTGTGCAGCGTTCGAAACGGTCGAGCGTGCTCGCGGTGAGATCAAGCTCACGTATTTCGAGTTCGGTACCCTGGCTGCGTGGGAGATTTTTGCGGCGGAAGCGCTCGACGCCGTGATACTGGAGGTCGGCCTGGGTGGGCGCTTGGACGCGGTCAACGCGTTCGATGCCGACTGCGCGTTGTTGACCTCCGTCGATCTGGATCACACGGATTACCTCGGCGACACGCGCGAGCGCATCGGGTACGAGAAAGCCGGGATTTTCCGTGGGAGCAAACCCGCGATCGTCGCAGATCCGGATCCGCCCCGCAGCGTTCTCGACCACGCAGGCGCGGTGGACCTTTGGTTGATCGGCCGGGATTTTGGCTACCAGAAACAAGGGCAGCAATGGATGTTTTGGGGGCGCGGCGTGCGCCGAGGTGGGCTTGCGCCGCCCGCGCTCAGGGGCGAGCGCCAGCTTGCAAACGCCAGCGCGGCGCTTGCCGCGCTCGATGCGCTGCGCGCGCGGCTCCCGGTCGGCATGCAGGACATCCGCAACGGTTTTGCGCAAGTGGAGCTTCCGGCGCGGTTCCAGGTACTTCCGGGTCGACCGACTGTTGTTTTGGACGTCGCGCACAATCCGCAGGCCGCGGGCGTGCTCGCGGAGAACCTCGCCGGGATGGGTTTCTATCCGGAGACCTACGCCGTGTTCGGCATGTTGCGGGACAAGGACGTCGAAGGGGTCTGCCGGGCGCTGAAGGACAGGATTTCAACTTGGCTTGCAGCCGACCTTTCGGTGCCGCGCGGCGCTGGCGCGCGGATGCTCGCCGATGCCCTTGCAAGCGCGGGTGTGGGGGGCGACGTGCTTTGCTTCAGGAACCCTCTCGAAGCCTATGCCGCCGCGCGGAAGCGGGCAAACGAAAATGATAGAATTGTGGTCTTTGGATCGTTCCACACCGTGGCCGACGTCATGCAGGGGATCGAGGCCGCCCGGATCGAAATTCGGGGGGCGCGGCAGGGGTCTTGAGGAAGGTCCGAATTCGCAGCTTATTTGGGGTCTTTTCCATTGGCAGACGACGCCAACCTGCTTAAGCGCCGCGCGCGCCGGCGGCTGGTCGGTGCAATCGCGCTGGTGGTGCTCATCGTCGTGGTCCTGCCTGTCATTCTGGATCAGCAGCCCAGGCCCGTGCCTCAGACGCTGACGGTGCAAATTCCCGGCCAAGATGGAGGGCCGTTCAAGTCCCGGGTTCTCCCGCCGCTGCAGTCGCCCCCCGTAACGCCGCAGAAGGCTGAATCGACGCAGGCCACGAAGGATCCGTCGAATAGAGCGGCACCAGCCGAGCCCGAACCAGCCTCGCGGTCTCGCGCTCCGAAGAAAGAGAGCGCGAGGACCGCGGACAAGGAGCGTGCGAAGACCCAGGTCGCCGAGGCCCGCCGTGCCCAAGCGTTGTTGAACGACGAGGGGTTTGTCGTCCCGCTCGGCACCTTTACCAACCCTGACAACGCGAAGCAGGTACAGGACCGGGCGGCTTCCGTAGGCATCAAGAGCTATACCGAGAGCGTCAAGGGCCAGCAGGGCGAGCAGACGCGCGTGCGCGCCGGACCTTTCGCGAGCCGCGACGCCGCGGAGAAAGCCCGGGACCGGCTCAAATCGCTCGGCCTCGAAGTCGGGCAGGTGGCACAGCGATGACCTGGTTCGATTTTGGCGTGCTGATCGTCCTGGTCGTGTCGATCGCGATCAGCCTGCTCCACGGCTTGGCGCGCGAGATGGTTTCGCTCGCAGTGTGGGTCGGCGGGTTCATATTGGCGACGCTTTTCGGAGGCCACGTCGCCGGCTTCCTGCCGCAGAGCCTGGGTCC
>Ga0209488_10002032_pt1 | contig 16989 bp, 16 predicted proteins | sample Rivendell_Oct201_8_FD_188349 | JGI IMG/M metagenome (GOLD analysis project Ga0209488, IMG submission 188349) | Vadose zone soil microbial communities from the Eel River Critical Zone Observatory, Northern California, USA -... | ecosystem: Environmental > Terrestrial > Soil > Vadose zone >...
CGGCGCCAATCGGCCGTACCGCTGCAAGATCCGCGCGCCGGGCTTCGCCTTTCTGCAGGCCACCGAGTTCATGTCGCGCGGCCACATGCTGGCCGATCTGGTGGCGATCATCGGCTCGATGGACATCGTGTTCGGCGAGATTGACCGGTGAACACGACCGAGGGGCCTCCGGTCCAGCAGCCGGACACATTCGAATTCACACCCGAGAACGTTGAGCGCGCCCGCGCCCATATCGCGAAATATCCGCCAGGCCGCGAGGCCAGCGCGGTTCTGCCCCTGCTCGATCTGGCGCAGCGCCAAATGGGCGGTTGGGTGCCGCGGGCCGCGATGGATTACGTCGCGGGCCTGCTCGGCATGGCGCCGATCCGCGTCTACGAGGTTGCGACCTTCTACACGATGTTCAATTTGCGGCCGGTCGGGCGCTATCTGCTGCAGGTCTGCACGACGACCCCGTGCTGGCTGCGCGGCTCGGACGCGGTCGTCGCCGCGTGCGAGAAAAAGCTTGGCATCGGCATTGGCGGCAAGACCGAAGACGGCCTGTTCTCGATGATCGAGGTCGAATGCCTCGGCGCCTGCGTCAACGCGCCGATCCTGCAAGTCAACGATGATTTCTACGAAGACCTCGACGGCCCGGCGACCGAGGCCTTGATCGACGCGCTGCGCGCCGGCTCGCCGCCGCCGCCCGGCTCGGTCATCGGGCGGCACGGCTCGGCGCCGCTCGGCGGCAAGACGACGCTGACCGAGGTACCAGCGACCGCGGCCGACGCCAGAGGGAGCGACGATGCTCGCTGATCGCGACCGGGTCTTCACCAATCTGTACGGCGACCATGATTGGCGCCTCGCCGGCGCGCAGCGCCGCGGCGACTGGGAGGGCACGCGCGAGGTCATCCTCAAAGGCCGCGATTGGATCGTCAACGAGGTCAAGGAATCCGGGTTGCGCGGCCGTGGCGGCGCCGGCTTTCCGACCGGCCTCAAATGGTCCTTCATGCCGAAGGAGAGCGACCGGCCCTGCTATCTCGTCGTCAATGCCGATGAGAGCGAGCCGGGCACCTGCAAGGACCGCGACATCCTGCGCAACGAGCCGCACAAATTATTGGAAGGCTGCGTGCTGGCCGGGGCCGGGATGGGATGCACCGCCGCCTACATCTACATCCGCGGCGAATTCTACGCCGAGGCGCAGCGGTTGCAGGCGGCGATCGAGGAGGCCTATGCCGCCGGCCTCATTGGCAAGAATGCCTGCGGCTCCGGCTATGACGTCGAGGTTTATCTGCACCGCGGCGCCGGCGCCTACATTTGCGGCGAGGAAACGGCGCTCCTCGAAAGCCTCGAAGGCAAGAAGGGCATGCCGCGGTTGAAGCCGCCCTTCCCGGCGGCTGTCGGGCTTTATGGCTGTCCGTCGACCGTCAACAATGTCGAGACGATCGCGACCGCGCCCGCGATCCTGAAGCGCGGCGCGGCGTGGTTCGCCAGCATCGGCCGGCCGCGCAACACCGGCACCAAGATCTTCTGCATTTCCGGCCATGTCGAGCAGCCGTGCAATGTCGAAGAGGCGATGTCGATCCCGCTGCGCGAGCTGATCGAGCGCCATGCCGGCGGAGTTCGCGGCGGCTGGGACAATCTGCTTTCCGTCATTCCGGGCGGCTCCTCGACGCCCTGCCTGCCGGCGTCGACCTGCGACAATGTCCTGATGGATTTCGACAGCCTCGTCGCCGAGAAGAGCGGGCTCGGCACCGCCGCGGTCATCGTCATGGACAAGTCGACCGATATCGTGCGGGCGATCGCTCGCCTGTCGCAATTCTACAAGCATGAGAGCTGCGGTCAGTGCACGCCCTGCCGCGAAGGCGCCGGCTGGGTCTGGCGGGTCATGGAGCGCATGGTCGCCGGCAACGCCTCGGTCGCCGAGATCGATATGCTGTATGAGGTGACAAAGGAGATCGAAGGTCACACGATCTGCGCTTTGGCGGACGGTGCCATGTGGCCGGTACAGGGCCTCATCCGTCATTTCCGTCCGGAGATGGAGCGGCGCATCCAAGAGTACCGCGCGGCCGCGTCGCGGAAGGCTGCGGAGTGAGATAGCGCATGCCCAAAGTAACGATCGACGGGCAGGAGATCGAAGTCACGCCGGGCACGACGATGCTGCAGGCCTGCCAGCAAGCCGGCGTCGAGATCCCGCATTTCTGCTACCACGAGCGGCTAATGATCGCCGGCAACTGCCGGATGTGCCTCGTCGAAGTTGAGCGATCCCCGAAACCTGTGGCGTCCTGTGCGATGCCGGTTGCCGACGGCAACATCATTCACACGAACTCACCGACTGCCATCAAAGCGCGCCGCGGCGTTATGGAGATGCTGCTGATCAATCATCCGCTCGATTGCCCGATCTGCGATCAGGGCGGCGAGTGCGATCTGCAGGACCAGGCGATGGCCTACGGCTTCGACCGCGGCCGTTTCGAGGAAAACAAGCGCGCGGTGCGTGACAAGGATTTGGGGCCTCTGGTCGCGACGAGCATGAACCGGTGCATCCACTGCACCCGCTGCATCCGTTTCCTGACCGAGATCGCCGGCGTCGAGGAATTGGGCGCGACGGGGCGCGGCGAGGCGATGGAGATCACGACCTATATCGAGAAGGCGCTCGGCTCGGAATTATCCGGTAATATCATTGATTTGTGCCCGGTCGGTGCGTTGACCTCGAAGCCCTACTCCTATGTCGCGCGGCCGTGGGAGTTGCGCAAGACAGAGTCGGTCGACGTCCTCGACGCGGTCGGCAGCAACATCCGCATCGATTCCCGCGGCGCGCAGATCCTGCGCGTGCTGCCGCGCCTCCACGAGGATGTCAATGAGGAGTGGATCGCGGACAAAACCCGCTTTGCGATCGACGGGCTCGTGCGGCGCCGGCTGGACCGGCCTTATGTCCGGCGCAATGGCAAGCTGGTCGAGGCCGAGTGGCAGGAGGCGCTCGATCTCGTTGCCGATCGCCTGAAAGGAGCGCCGGGCGAGCGCATCGCCGCGATCGCTGGCGATCTTTGCGACGCGGAGGCGATGTACGCGCTGAAGGAATTGCTCACGGGCCTTGGCGCGACCAGTCTCGATTGCCGCCAGGATGGTGCGCGCCTCGATCCCGGTTGCCGCGCCGGCTATCTGTTCAACACGACGATCGCCGGCATCGAACGCGCCGATGTCTGCCTGCTCGTCGGCGCCAACCCGCGCTGGGAAGCCCCGCTCGTCAACGCGCGTTTGCGCAAGCGCTACCTGCGGGGCGGTTTCCGCGTCGCGGCGATTGGCCCCGCGCACGACCTGACCTTCCCGGTCGAGAGACTCGGCGAAGGCGGTGAGGCATTGAACGCCTTCGCGCGCGGCGAGGGCGCTTGGGCCGAGCTGTTGCGCGCGGCGAAGGCGCCGATGATCGTCTTGGGGCAGGGGGCGCTCGCCCGGCTCGATGGCGCTCGCGTTCTTGGCGCCGGTCGGGCCATCGCCGAGACGTTTGGCATGATCCGGCCGGAATGGAACGGCTTCAACGTGCTGCACCGCGCCGCAGCGCGGGTCGGCGGTCTCGATCTCGGCTTCGTACCGGGGCCGGGCGGCCGCGATGTTGCCGGGATTCTGGAAGGCTGCCGGTCGGGCGCGATCGAGCTGCTCTATGTGCTCGGGGCCGACGAGATCGACCTCCCGGACACCGGTTTGGCCTTTATAGTCTATCAGGGTCACCACGGGGATCGCGGCGCCGCCCGCGCCGATGTTGTGCTGCCCGGCTGTGCCTACACGGAGAAAGACGCGATCTACGTCAACACCGAGGGCCGGGTTCAGCTCGCCCGCAAGGCCGTGTTTCCGCCCGGCGAGGCGCGCGAGGACTGGGCGATCCTGCGGGCGCTCTCCGGTGCGCTCCGCCGGCCATTGTCCTTCGACTCGCTTTCCGAGTTGCGCCACATAATGCGCGCCGCCCATCCCGTGTTCGGTGACATCGATCACATCGCGCCGGCACCCTGGGGCGCGTTCGGCGAGACGGGACCGGTCGGGTCTGAGCCGTTCGCCTATCCGGTCGCCGATTTCTACCGCACTGACCCGATCAGCCGCGCCAGCCCGACAATGGCGCAATGTAGCGAATTGTTCGGCGGCAACCCGGAAACCCAGCCGCGGACCGGCACGCATGGCTAGCTTCTGGACCGGCTACGCGCTGCCGACGGCGATCATCATCGGCGAGATCCTGGCGATAATCGTGCCCTTGCTGCTCCTTGTCGCCTACTACACCTATGCCGAGCGCAAGGTTCTGGCTTATTCGCAATTGCGCAAAGGGCCGAACGTCGTCGGGCCATTCGGGCTGCTCCAGCCGATTGCCGATGGCCTGAAACTCTTGATGAAGGAGACGGTGGTTCCGAGCGGGGCCAACCGCGTCGTCTTCATCGCCGCACCGATCCTGACCTTCACGCTGGCTCTCGTCGCCTGGGCGGTGATCCCATTCGATTACGGTGCTGCCGTCGCCAACATCAATGTTGGGATCCTGTACCTCTTCGCGATCAGCTCGCTGGGGGTCTACGGCATCATCATGGCCGGCTGGGCCTCGAATTCGCGCTATGCCTTCCTCGGTGCGCTGCGCTCGGCGGCGCAGATGGTGTCATACGAAGTCTCGATCGGCTTTGTTCTCGTCACGGTGCTGCTCTGCGCCGGCTCGCTGAACCTGAGCGATATCGTGGTCGCGCAGCGCCATGTCTGGTTTGTGTTCCCGCTTTTGCCGATGGCGGTCATCTTCTTCGTTTCGGGGCTTGCCGAGACAAACCGCGCGCCGTTCGACCTGCCGGAAGGCGAATCGGAGCTCGTGGCCGGCTACTTCGTCGAGTATTCGGCGATGGCCTTCGCCCTGTTCTATCTCGGCGAATATGCGAACATGATCCTGGTCAGCGCGATGACGACGATCCTGTTCCTGGGAGGATGGCTGCCGCCGTTTGGGTTAGAGCCGTTTTCCGGGGTCGCGGCGCATATCTGGCACGGGCTATGGCTGCTCGCGAAAACGTTCTTCGTGATGTTCTGTATCCTGTGGATGCGCGCGACCTTTCCGCGCTTCCGCTACGACCAGCTGATGCGGCTCGGTTGGAAGGTGTTTCTGCCGTTTTCGCTGTTCTGGCTTGTGCTGACCGCCGGTGTGCTGACCGCCTTCGGCTGGGTCCCGGCGCGTTGAAGGGCCGGGGACCGGCCGCTATGGTGCGATCGAGGATTGAGAGATGAATGTCGTGGCGCGCCTTTCGCGCAGCCTCCTCTTGGCCGAGCTGATTTCCGGCCTCGCCCTGACCTTGCGCTACATGTTTAAGCGCCCGGTCACGGTCAATTACCCTTATGAAAAGGGCCCGCTGAGCCCGCGGTTTCGCGGCGAGCACGTGCTGCGCCGCTACCCCAATGGCGAGGAGCGGTGCATCGCCTGCAAATTGTGCGAGGCGATCTGCCCGGCGCTCGCGATCACGATCGAGGCGGAACCACGCGAGGATGGCAGTCGCCGCACGACCCGCTACGACATCGATATGACGAAATGCATCTATTGCGGCTATTGCCAGGAGGCATGCCCGGTCGATGCGATCGTCGAGGGCCCGAATTTCGAATTCGCCACCGAGACGCGCGAGGAGCTCTTCTACGACAAGGAAAAGCTGCTCGCGAATGGCGACCGCTGGGAGGCCGAGATTGCCAAGCAGCTCGCCCTCGAGGCGCCCTACCGATGACAAATACCACCGCCGCCCCGGCGAAAGCCGGGGCCGACTCTTCAGCTGTCCTGGCATCCGAACAATCAGTCCCGGCTTTCGCCGGGACTGCGGTGTCGGTTGGATCACGCCGATGATCCTGCAGGCGATCATGTTTTACCTGTTCGCCGTCGTCGCGGTCGCGTCCGGCGTCATGGTCGTGGCAGCGCGCAACCCCGTTCATTCGGTGTTGTTCCTGATCCTCGCTTTCTTCAACGCGGCCGGGCTCTTTGTGCTGATGGGGGCCGAGTTCCTCGCGATGATCCTCGTCATCGTCTATGTCGGCGCGGTCGCGGTGCTGTTCCTCTTTGTCGTGATGATGCTCGATATCGATTTCGCCGAGTTGCGCAGCGGCTTTACGCGCTATTTGCCGATCGGCGCGTTGATCGGGTTCATCCTTCTGGCCGAATTGCTGCTGATCTTTGGCAGCTGGGTCATCGCTCCCGGTGTCGCCGGGCTCAAAGCCGCGCCGTTGCCGGCCAATGCTGGCGCACTGACAAACACCCGGGCACTCGGCGAACTGCTCTACACCCGCTACATCTTCGCCTTCCAGGCGGCCGGCGTGATCCTGCTCGTCGCGATGATCGGCGCGATTGTCCTGACATTGCGGGCGCGTGTTGGCGTGCGGCATCAGTCGATCGCGAGGCAGCTGGCGCGCACCCGCGCGGAATCGGTCGAGGTCGTTAAGGTACCGATCGGCGGCGGGGTAGGGGATTGAGAGGATGCCGATCGGCCTCGCCCATTACCTGACGGTCGCCGCGATCCTGTTCACGCTCGGGATCTTCGGAATTTTTCTTAACCGCAAGAACGTCATCATCATCATGATGTCGATCGAACTGATGCTGCTTGCGGTCAACATCAATTTCGTCGCCTTCTCGGTTGTCCTCAACGATCTCGTCGGCCAGATCTTCGCGATGTTCGTGCTCACCGTGGCGGCCGCCGAGGCGGCGATCGGCCTGGCGATCCTGGTCGTCTACTTCCGCAACCGCGGCACGATCCAGGTCGAGGACATCGACATGATGAAGGGCTGAGGCGTTGGCCGTCCTCGTCGTCTTCCTGCCATTGCTCGCCGCCTTCATCGCCGGCTTTTTCGGTCGCGTGATCGGCGACCGCGCGTCCCAGCTCGTCACCTGCGGCGGGATCGTGCTGTCGGCCTTGCTCGGCATCCCGCTGTTCCGTGAGATCCTGTCGCAGGAGCACGCGCAAATCATCCCGATCGTGACCTGGATCGCCGCCGGCGGCGTCGACGTTCAGTGGTCGCTGCGCCTCGATACTCTGTCGGGCGTCATGATCGTCGCTGTGACGATCGTCTCGGCGATGGTGCACATCTATTCCGTCGGCTACATGGCGCATGATGCGGGAATCCCGCGCTTCTTCGCCTATCTGAGCCTCTTCACCTTTTTCATGCTGATGTTGGCGACGGCCAACGATTTCGTGCAGCTGTTCTTCGGCTGGGAGGGCGTCGGGCTTCTCTCTTATCTGCTGATCGGCTTCTGGTACGACCGCAAATCGGCGAACGATGCCTCGATCAAAGCCTTTCTCGTCAACCGGGTCGGCGATTTCGGCTTCGCGCTCGGCATCTTCGCGACCTTCGTGATCTTCGGCTCGCTCGATTTCGACACGGTTTTCGGCAAGGCGCCGAGCGCGGTCGGCACGACAATGAATTTCCTCGATTGGCAGGTGCCGTCGCTGACCCTCGCCTGCATCCTGTTGTTTATCGGCGCGATGGGGAAATCGGCGCAACTCGGCCTTCACACCTGGTTGCCCGATGCGATGGAAGGCCCAACCCCGGTCTCGGCACTGATCCATGCGGCGACGATGGTGACGGCCGGCGTCTTTATGGTTTGCCGGCTGTCGCCGATGTTCGAATACGCGCCGGCCGCGCTCGCCGTCGTCGGGGTCATCGGCGGCACGACGGCGGTGTTCGCCGCCAGCGTCGGCATGGCGCAGAACGATATTAAGCGCGTCATCGCCTATTCGACCTGCTCGCAGCTCGGCTATATGTTCTTCGCTGCCGGCGTGTCGGCGTACACCGCCGCGATGTTTCACCTGTTCACCCATGCCTTCTTCAAGGCGCTGCTGTTCCTCGGCGCCGGCTCGGTGATCCATGCCATGAGCGCCGAGCAGGATATGCGGCGCATGGGCGGGCTGTGGAACAAGATCCCGATCACCTATGCGCTGATGTGGGTTGGCAGCCTGTCGCTGGCCGGCATCCCGATCTTCGCCGGATATTATTCGAAGGACATGATCCTGTCGGCGTCCTGGGCGTCAGGGACCGCGGTCGGCCGTTATTCCTTCTGCCTTGGGATCTTCACCGCTTTCCTGACCGCCTTTTATTCCTGGCGTTTGTTGATCATGACCTTCCACGGGCAGCCGCGGGCCGACGAGGAGACGCTGCACCACGTGCATGAAAGCCCGTGGGTCATGCTGATCCCGCTCTTTATCCTGGGGTTCGGGGCGGTGTTCGCCGGCATCCTCGCCGATCATTGGTTCGTCGGCGAGGGCCGCGGCGAATTCTGGAAGCACTCGATCCTGGTGCTGCCGCAGCACGATTCGATCGCCGCCGCCGAGCACGTATCGTGGATCATCGATTACCTCCCGCTGATCGCCGGCTTGCTGGGCATCGCGGTCGCTTATGTCTGCTATTCGCTGATCCCGGAGCTGCCCAGCCGGCTGGCCATGCGGTTCCGGGCCATCTATCTGTTTCTCCTTAACAAATGGTACTTCGACGAGCTCTATGACCGGCTCTTCGTGCGCACCGCTTTCTCACTCGGCGAGGGGCTGTGGAAAACCGGCGATGCGACGATCATCGATGGCCTCGGGCCCGACGGCATTGCCGCCGCGACGCGCGAACTGGCGCGGGAAGCCAGCCGGCTGCAGACCGGCTATGTCTACCACTACGCCTTCGCCATGCTGATCGGTGTCGTCGCCCTGGTCACCTGGTATCTGGTGCCGCGGTGAGCGAGGGCGAGCCATGAGCCACTGGCCGCTCCTGTCACTGGTCACGTTCCTGCCCCTTGTGGGAGTCGGCTTCATCATGACCTCGCGGGGCGAGGACGCGATCGTCGCGCGCAACGCCCGCAACATCGCGCTGTCGACCTCGCTGATCGTTTTCGTCCTGTCGATCGCGCTGTGGGTCGAGTTCGACCCGAGCACCCCGGCCTTTCAGTTTGTCGAGCGGGCCCGCTGGGTGTCGATCGGCGGCTTCACGATCAACTACCACTTGGGGATCGACGGCATTTCGCTGTTCTTCATCCTCTTGTCGACCCTGTTGACCGTGCTGTGCGTGCTGTCGAGCTGGAATTCGGTCCAGGTCCAGGTGAAGGAATACATGATCTCCTTCCTGGTCCTCGAAACGATGATGGTCGGTATTTTCTCCGCCCTCGATTTCTTCCTGTTTTACGTGTTCTTCGAGGGTGTGCTGATCCCGATGTTCTTGATCATCGGGGTCTGGGGTGGGCCGCGGCGAGTCTATTCCGCATTCAAGTTCTTCCTGTACACGCTGTTGGGTTCGGTGCTGTCGCTGCTGGCGATCATCGCGGTCTACGTCCAGACCGGCAGCAGCGACATCGAGGTGGCTCTCGCGCACCACTTTCCGCCCGACCTGCAGAAATGGCTGTGGCTGGCGTTTTTCGCGTCCTTTGCCGTCAAGGTGCCGATGTGGCCGGTGCACACTTGGCTTCCCGACGCGCATGTCGAAGCGCCGACCGCCGGCTCGGTCATCCTTGCCGGGGTCCTGCTGAAACTCGGCGGCTACGGCTTCATCCGTTTCTCACTGCCGATGTTCCCGGCGGCCTCGGCCTATTTCACCCCACTGGTCTTCGCATTGAGCGCGATCGCGATCATCTACACCTCGTTTGTCGCGCTGGCGCAGACCGACATGAAGAAACTGATCGCCTATTCGTCGGTCGCGCATATGGGTCTTGTGACGATGGGCCTGTTCGCATTGACCAGCGAGGCGGTGCAGGGCGCGGTGATCCAGATGCTGAGCCACGGTCTCGTCTCGGCCGCGCTGTTCCTGGTCGTCGGCGTCGTCTATGACCGGCTGCACACCCGCGATATCGACCGCTATGGCGGACTGGTCGAGCGCATGCCGGTCTACGCCTTCGTCTTCATGTGCTTCATGCTGGCCTCGATCGGCTTGCCCGGCACCAGCGGGTTTGTCGGCGAGTTCCTGATCCTGCTCGGCACCTTCCGGGTCTCGACGCTCGAATGCTTCCTCGCCGCGACGGCCTTGTTCCTCGGCGCGATGTACATGCTCTATTTGTACCGGCGGGTCATTTTCGGCACGATCACGCGCGATGATCTGCGCGGCATGACCGATCTCAGCCTGCGCGAGAAAATCGTCTTCGCCCCGTTGCTGATCCTGGTGCTGTGGATGGGCGTCTATCCGAGCTCGTTCCTGGTGCCGATCCGCACCTCGGTCGATCACCTCGTCGCGCAGGTCAACGCCGCCAACAAGAACCCGCGTCAGGCCGATGCAGGAGGTGGGGATCAAGTTAACACCGTCATCCCGGCGAAGGCCGGGATCCATCCTTCAGCGGTTCGGGAAGTCGATCAGTGGGTCCCGGCCTTCGCCGGGACGACGAGTAAATAATGCCGATCGTCGCGTTTCCCGGGCTCGCGCCGGCCGTGCCGGAAGTGGTGCTCGTCTGCGCCGCGATGGCGCTGCTGATAATCGGCGTCCTACGCGGCGAAGGATCGAGCAAGCTCGTGTCGTGGCTGTCGGTAGCCGTGCTGATCGCGACCTTGGTTATCGCCGGTCTCCTCGGCGGCGAGCGGCAGATCGGCTTCTACGGCATGTTCATCAACGACGCCTTCGCCGTCTTCATGAAGGCGCTGGTGCTGCTCGGCTCGGCGGTGACAATCATCATGGGGCTCCGCTACAACGAGGAGCACCAGATCGCACGCTTCGAATTCCCGGTCCTGGTGTTGCTCGCCACCGCCGGGATGATGGTCATGATCTCGGCCAACGATCTGATCACGCTCTATCTCGGCCTCGAATTGCAGAGTTTGGCGCTCTACGTCGTCGCGAGCTTCGACCGGGATTCGGTGCGCTCGACCGAGGCCGGGCTCAAATATTTCGTGCTCGGCGCGCTCGCCTCGGGAATGCTGCTCTACGGCGCCTCGCTGATCTACGGCTTCACCGGAACCACGAGCTTCGCCAATATCGCCGGTCTGTTCGGCGGCGGCGCCAAACCCTCCGCCGGGCTGATCATCGGCATGGTGTTTGTCGCGGTCGGCTTGGCGTTCAAGTGCTCCGCCGTGCCGTTTCACATGTGGACGCCCGATGTCTATGAGGGCGCGCCGACGCCGGTGACGGCCTTCTTCTCGGTCGCGCCGAAGATTGCAGCGGTCGCGCTGTTTGTCCGGTTTCTGGTCGAGCCGCTGGGCGGGCTCTTGGCCGAATGGCGGCAGATCATCGTTTTTCTGTCGGTTGCCTCGATGCTTCTTGGCGCCGTCGCCGCGATCGCGCAAACCAATATCAAGCGGCTCATGGCCTACAGCTCGATCGGCCATGTCGGATATGCGCTGATCGGCCTCGCCGCCGCGACGCCGAACGGCATCCGGGGCGTCCTCGTCTACATGGCGATCTATCTGTTCATGAATATCGGCACTTGGGCCGTCATCCTGTGCATGCGCCAGCGCGGACAGATGCTGGAGGGGATTTCCGATTTGTCAGGGCTCGGCCGCTCGCAGCCCGGGCTCGCGCTTGCGCTCGCGATCTTCATGTTTGCCCTCGCCGGCATCCCGCCGACTGCCGGCTTCTTCTCGAAGCTCTACATCTTTCTCGCCGCGATCGAGGCGAACCTCGTCGGGCTCGCAGTGATCGGCGTTGTGACGAGCGTCGTCGGCGCCTTCTATTACCTGCGCATCGTCAAAGTCATGTATTTCGACGAGCCGGTGGGCGCCTTCGACCGGCCGATCGCTCCCGAGCTCAAATGGGTGCTCGTCGTCACGGCGGTGCTGACGATGTTCTTTATCCTGATGCCCGACCCGGTTGTCGGCGGCGCCGAGGTGGCGGCGAAGTCGCTGTTCCTGCGATGACAAACGGCATGCCCGCGCTCCCCGAGGGCTTTCGGCTGCACCGCTACGAGACGATCGGCAGCACGAATGACGAGGCCCGTCGGCTGGCGCGCGAGGGCGCGCCCGAGGGCACTTTGGTCTGGGCCGATGCGCAGGAAGCCGGGCGGGGGCGGCGCGGCCGCCCATGGCTGTCGCCGCTGGGAAACCTTTACTTGTCGCTTGTGCTGCGGCCCGACGCGCCCGCTTCCCGCGCGCCGCAATTGGGCTTTGTGACAGCATTGGCGCTCGCCGACGCGCTGCGCCTGCTCGCCGGGACCGGCTTGGCGCTGAGCTTCAAATGGCCGAATGACGTTCTGGCCGGGCGCGCAAAGCTCGCCGGCATCCTGCTCGAATCCGAGATGGCCGCCGGCGGCGGTCTCGATTTCGTTATCGTCGGGGTCGGGGTCAATCTCGCCTCGGCGCCCCGCGATCTGGAATATCCTGCGGCCTCGCTTTCGGATCAGGGTTTTCCCGGCATCACGCCGGCATCTCTGCTTGAATCATTCACGGAGCACTTCGCGCTGTGGCTCGAGTGCTGGCGCGCCGAAGGGTTTGTGCCGGTGCGTGCTGCGTGGCTCAACCGCGCCGGCGGGATCGGCGAAGCGGTCCGGGTCCGGCTCGAAACGCTGACGCTGGAGGGCCGCTTCCTCGATCTCGACCAGGACGGTGCGCTCGTGATCGAGACCGGCGGCGACCGGCGCCGCATCGCCGCCGGCGAAGTTTTTCCGGCCCTCGGCTGAGGAGCGCCCGATGCTGCTCGCGATCAACGCCAACAATACCAACACTGTGTTCGCGATCTGGGACGGCGCCGATCTCAAGGGAAGCTGGCGGACGGCCACCGAAGGCAAGCGCACCGCAGACGAATACGTCGTCTGGCTCGATCACCTGCTCGCGCTCGATGGGTTGTCTCGCGGCGATGTCGATAACGCGGTCATCGCGAGCGTCGTGCCAGAGGTCAATTTCAACCTGCTGACCTTCTGCCGCAAATATTGCAAGACCGAGCCGCTTGTCGTCGGCAACAAGGGCGTCAAGCTCGGCGCAAAGGCGCTCGTCGATCGCCCGGAGGAAGTCGGCGCCGACCGCCTCGTCAATACCGTCGCCGCGCACGACCGCTACAAGGGGCCGCTGATCGTCGTCGATTTCGGCACCGCCACGACGCTCGATGTCGTCGATCGCGACGGCAATTATTGCGGCGGCGTCATTGCCCCGGGGATCAATCTGTCGCTGACCGCGTTGCACATGGCAGCAGCCAAGCTGCCCAGCGTCCGCATCAGCCGCACGGAGCACGTGATCGGCAAGGATACCGAGAGCTGCATGCAGTCCGGCATCTACTGGGGCTATGTCGGGCTCGTCGAGGGGCTGGTCGGCCGCATCAAATCCGAGTTCGGCGCGCCGATGCGCACGATCGCGACCGGCGGGCTGGCACCGCTTTTCGCCGGCGCAACCGACGCGATCGAAGACGTTGACCCCGACCTGACCCTGTGGGGACTGCGCCTCATTTTCGAACGCAACGCCAAACGATGAGCCTCTCCTCGCCGCCCTTGCGGGACGGGTTCACCGAGCGCGATCCCGACGCGCTCTTCTTCGTGCCGCTCGGCGGTTCAGGCGAGATCGGCATGAACCTCAACGTTTACGGCTATCGGGGTCAGTGGCTGATCGTCGATTGCGGCGTCACCTTTGGCGAGGAGGAGCATCAGCCTGGGGTCGATGTCATCATGGCCGACCCGAGTTTCATTGTGGAGCGCCGCGACAAGCTGCTCGGCATCGTCGCGACGCACGCGCATGAGGACCATATCGGCGCGATCCCGTATCTGTGGCCGCAGCTGCAATGCCCGGTCTGGGCAACCCCCTTCACCGCCGCCGTGTTGCGGGCAAAGCTCATCGAGAGCGGCCTCGCCGGCCAGGTGCGTGTTACGACCGTGCCGATGTCCGGCCGCTTTCAGATCGGACCGTTCGATCTCGAGCTGATCACGCTGACGCATTCGATCCCCGAGCCGAACGCCGTCGTGATCCGCACCTCTGCCGGCACGGTGTTGCACACCGGCGATTGGAAGCTCGATCCCGAGCCGCTGATCGGCTCGCCGACCGATGAGGACCGATTGCGCCAGGTCGGCGACGAGGGCGTGCTCGCGATCGTCTGCGACTCGACAAACGCGCTGAAGCCCGGCAGCTCCGGCTCGGAAGGCGAATTGCGCCAGTCCCTGACCGACCTGATCGGCCGTTACGACGGGCGAGTCGCCGTCGCTTGTTTTGCCTCGAATGTCGCGCGGCTGCAGACGATCGCCCAGGCCGCGCGCGTCAACGACCGCGACGTCGCTCTGGTCGGGCGCTCGTTGTGGCGCATGGACAAGGCGGCGCGCGAGACCGGCTATCTTGCCGATGTGCCGCGGTTCTTGACCGAAGACGAAGCGGGCTACGTGCCGCGCGACAAGATCCTGATGATCTGCACTGGCAGCCAGGGCGAGCCGCGCGCCGCGCTCGCTCGCATCGCTCGTGATGATCACCCCAACATCACGCTCGAACAAGGCGATGTCGTGATCTTTTCGTCGCGTGTCATTCCGGGCAACGAAAAGCCGATCGGGCGGCTGCAGAACGCGCTCGTGCGGCTCGGGGTCGAAGTCGTGACCGAGGCGGATCATTTTGTCCATGTCTCGGGCCACCCGGCGCGCGACGAGCTTGTCCGCATGTATCAGATGATCCGGCCGCGGATCGCGATCCCGGTACATGGGGAGGCACGCCACCTTGCCGCTCATGCTGAGCTGGCGCGCACTTGCCAGGTATATGAGGCGCTCGTTATCCAGAATGGTGACATGATTCGGCTCGGCGGCGGTGCCGCCGCGATTGTCGATGAAGTACCGGTCGGCCGCATCGCGCAGGATGGCAAGAGCCTCGTGCCGCTGTCCGGCGGTGTCCTGCAGCAGCGCCGCCGGGCAGGACGGGACGGAAGCGTTGTCGCCTCTCTCGTCGTCGATCGCCGCGGTTGGCTCGCGGCGCCGCCGCAAATCACGCTGATCGGGCTCGCCGAGGCGAATGAGGCGCCCGCGACGCTATTGCGCGACGCGCTGTCCGACGCGATGGAAGGTCTGCCTGCGCCAATGCGGCATGACGACAATGCGGTACGCGACACGGCGCGTCGGGTGTTACGCCGCGCCCTCAACGAGCGCTTCGGCAAGCGCCCATTGATCGAGATCCAGCTCGTCCGGCTGTGAGCTCGTGATGATCGGGCGGCTCAATCACATCGCGATCGTCGTCCCCGACCTCGATGCCGCAGCGGCGGTCTACCGCGATGCGCTCGGCGCGCGCGTGTCGCCGCCGCAACCTTTGCCGGCGCACGGCGTGACGGTCGTCTTTGTCGAACTGCCGAACACGAAGATCGAGTTGCTGCAACCGCTCGGGGCCGATTCGCCGGTTCGCGGCTTTCTCGACAAGAACCCGGGCGGCGGCATGCATCACCTCTGCTACGAGGTCGACGACATCATCGTGGCCCGCGACCGCCTGCGCGCACAAGGCGCCCGCGTGCTCGGCGACGGCGAGCCTCGCCTCGGCGCGCACGACAAGCCGGTGCTGTTCCTGCATCCCAAGGATTTCTGCGGCACGCTGATTGAGCTCGAACAGGCGTGACGTTTTAGCCGTCGCATGAACTGGCTGACCGGCATCGTCGTCTATATCCTGGTCTGGTGGGTGACATTGTTCGCGATCTTGCCGCTCTGGGTCAGCCCTTCCGAACCCGGCGAGTTGGGCCACGCCGCCGGCGCGCCGCGCCGCCCGTTGCTCGGGCGGAAATTGGCGCTGACGACAATCCTGGCCGCGATCATCTGGCTTGGCATCTATATCGTCGTCAGCGAGCCGTGGTTCAGCTTTCGCGGTTCCTGACGTGAGCGCCGCCTATTGTCGCGCGGCGCCGAGCCATCCGCTGCACGGCCCTTACCACGATTCCGAATACGGCTTTCCGGCCGATGAGGAATCCGTGCTGTTCGAGCGTCTCGTTCTCGAAATCAATCAGGCCGGTCTTTCCTGGCTGACGGTGTTGCAGAAGCGCGCCGCGTTTCGCACCGCTTTCGCTAATTACGAAGTTGACCGGGTCTCCGCATTCGGTGATGCGGATGTCGCGCGCCTGCTCGCCGATGCCGGAATCGTTCGCAACCGGCTGAAGGTTGCCGCCGTCATCGACAATGCCCGCGTTATCCAGCAGCTGCGGCAATCGCACGGCTCGTTTCATGCGTGGCTGGCGGCGCATCACCCGCTTTCTCTTGAGGAATGGACGCGCCTGTTCCGCCGCACGTTTCGCTTCACCGGCGGCTTGATCGTCCACGAATTCCTGATGAGCCTCGGCTATCTGCCGGGCGCGCACGAGCCGGATTGCCCGGTTTATGCCCGGATCCTCCCGCTCGCGCCGCCGTGGACATGTGTGCATACCCCAAATTGACCCGTGAAAATGACGGTGTAGTGAAATTGACGTTCCAGTCGATGTTGAGCTAGGCTGCTGACGCGACGGTTGGGGCCAAAGGGCAACCTGCCGCTCGTCATCGGGGAGGGGGAATAGTGTCGTTGGCGCGGAAGTACCTTAATGTCGTGTCGTACCTTGTGAGCCCCGGCACTATCGGAATGGCAGTGTTGCTCGGCTCCACCGTGGCTGCGCCCGCCGCTCAGCATCCCGCCACGGCGCAAAATACGGGTGCGCAGGAACAACGCGTCTCGGAACGGCTTGCGGCAATCCGCGAGGCAGTGTCGGCGGTCTCCGGCGCCGAAACCGACACATCACCGTCCAGCGGCGAGCAGCGCCTGGCGTGGCACAATTGGGGCAATGGCGGAGGCTGGGGCTGGGGCCGGCCTTGGGCCAATTTCAACTTTGGCCAGCCCTGGAACAACTGGAACAACTGGCGGAACGGCTGGCACAATTGGCGCAACGGCTGGGGCAACTGGTAAGCGCGTATCGCCCCGCCCGCCTCAAACGCCGATGCCGCACATTCAGCTGGTGGTGGTCCAGCCGACGCCGTTCTGCAACATCAATTGCCGGTATTGCTATCTGCCGGACCGCAGCAACAACGCGGTCCTCGCAGACGAGACCATCGCCAATCTGTTCTCGCAAGTCTTTGCCTCCGGCTGGTTACAGCACGGCCTCACCGTCGTCTGGCATGCCGGTGAGCCGATGGTGCTGCCGATCGATTTTTACCGGCAAGCGTTCCGGCTAATCGACAGCCTGAAG
>Ga0209488_10002033_pt1 | contig 16978 bp, 12 predicted proteins | sample Rivendell_Oct201_8_FD_188349 | JGI IMG/M metagenome (GOLD analysis project Ga0209488, IMG submission 188349) | Vadose zone soil microbial communities from the Eel River Critical Zone Observatory, Northern California, USA -... | ecosystem: Environmental > Terrestrial > Soil > Vadose zone >...
CCGGGGTAGCCCGTCACGCTCATCGTGCCGCCAGAGGCCTGCGCGATCATGTCGAAGGCGAGCGATTTCTCGTACGGGCTGCCCTCGCCGAAACCTTTGACCTGGCAATAGATGATCCCGGGGTTGATCTCCTTCAGCACATCGTAGCCGAGCCCTAAGCGCTCGATCGTGCCGGGCGCGAGGTTCTCGGCGAACACATCGGCCTTCTTGACCAGCTCCTTGACGAGCTCGACGCCGCGCGCGGTCTTGAGATCGACCGTCGCCGACTTCTTGTTGGCATTGAGGATCTTGAAATAGAAGGAATCGGGATTTTTCGGATCGGACGCCGCGATGCGCCGTCCCGGATCGCCGCTCTTCGGGTTCTCGATCTTGACGACTTCGGCCCCGAGCCAGGCCAGCGCCTCCGTGCAGGTGGGCCCCGCCTCGAACTGGGTCAGATCGACGACCCGAACGCCTTTCAGGCAGCCAAGCGGCGCGTAATTTTCAGTCATTCTCTGCGTCTCCTCCAGGGCGGCAACTCGCCGGGAATCTTGCTCTGAGGATAACGCATCTGGTCGCGGCTCGGAAATCGCTGTTTTCCGCGAGCATCCCTGCCTTGCGCTCTGCGTTTAGGAGAGACCGGCCGCCTGCAATGGAACAGCGCGCCTGCGCTGCCGCGCCCCTCTGAGGGTTATCGGAACCGGTGAAGGGGGGGCGGGTCGTAGAGCCCGTCGGTCAGCCGTTCCGAGGCGACACCGACCGGCGGCCGCGGCGCGACCCGGACCGGAACCCCGGTGCGCTGCCGGGCGGCTTGGGCGACGGCGTTCCAGTCGACCGTCTCGGCATAGTGGCCGGCCGTGGTGCGCACCACCGCCTCGACACCCTGGGCGGGCTCGGGCGTGGGCCGGCGGTCGATGCTGATCTCCTCGACCTGCGACTTGCTCGGATAGACCTGCACATAAAGCCCGTCGGGGCCCCACGCGGCTGTCGCCGGCTGGTCGACCGCGCGCACCGGCGTCCCGACGCCAACCACGTTGAACACCCGCTCAATATCCTCGGGGTACAGCCTGATGCAGCCGTGGCTGACATTACGCCCGACTCCGTCGGGCTTGTTCGTGCCGTGGATGAGATAGCTGGTCCAACCCAGATGCAGCGCATAGGCGCCCAGCGGATTATCCGGCCCCGCCGGCACGACGGCCGGCAATTCGGGCCGCTCGGCGCGAATCGAGGGCGGCGGATACCAGGCCGGGCTCGCCTCTTTGCTGACGACCCGCGTGATACCGAGCGGCGTCTTGCGGCCGATAACTCCGAGCCCCAGCGGGAAGGTTTCGACCCGGCCGCCGCCCGGCGGGAAATAGAACAGCCGCCATTGCGCCAGGTTGATGACGACGCCCTGGTGTGGCGCATCGGGCATGATTTGGAGCGCCGGTATCGTGATCTCGCGCCCGACGCCGGGGAGCCAAGGATCGACGCCGGGGTTGGCGGTCACCAGCGCCGTGTAGCCGATATCGAAATGCCGCGCGATGTCGGCGAAAACCTCGCCTTCCCTGACGGTATAACGCCGCATTTCGCCGACGACGTTCTGGTCCGGCGCCAGAGGGTATTCCGCCGCCATGGCCGGCAATGCCGCCCATGCGGCGAGAAGCGCGATCCCGGCAGAGAACCCGCTGCGCCAGTGACCGCTAGCCGTGCACACGCGCTTCGCAAATCGCGAGAATGCCCGGATCATGATTCACCCCTAACATCGCCGTCGCGAGGCGCGGCGGCTCGGCGCGCCGATCGCAAGGACCGGCGCGCCGCACCGACTCTACTTCACCAGCGTGCGCTGGTACATCTGGCTGGAACGGGCCATCGCCTGCTGCGCGAGGCTCAGCGCCTGATTGGCGGTCGCCTCCGCCCGCGCCGCGACGGCGCAAGCATCGCAAGGCGGTGGCGGCGCAACACACGCGCCGAGCAGCAACAGCGGCGTTCCCAGCGCCAGCACGCGCGCCAGGGTCACTGAGCCTTTCCCGAAGAGCTTGGTCATTTTCGCGTCGTCCTCCGCAAAGCTGAGTCTCCCAGACGGCGAGCGCAGCCTGGGCCTAAGGCCAAAGCCTCTATCGCACTACCAACCGGCGAATAGGCGTTGCACCGATCTCGCCTTGCGTTCCAACCCAATAAGCCGAGGAAAGTTCCCCGGCCTCGCGAAAAAAGCGAACAATGTCAGCTAAAGCTTGGTCATCCGGATCCGCTTCCCGCCGCGGCGCTGCTGGGCGTGAGCGCCGCCGGCTCCAGGCTCTGCAGGCTGCGGCCACGTGTCTCTGGGAGCATCAGGAGCATGATGATCATCAGCCCGGAAGCGAAGGTGCTGAATACGGCAATGGCGACGCCGAGCCCAAAGCTGTCGCTGAGAAAGCCGACCATCGTCGGGAACAGCGCCCCGATCGCCCGTCCGGCGTTGTAGCAAAAGCCCTGACCGGTCCCGCGCACCTCGGTCGGGTAGAGCTCGGTCATGAAGGGCCCCATCGGCGGGAATTTCATCAGGATCGCGATATTGAGCGGGATCCCGAGGAAGAGGAGCGCGACATCGTTCATCGGCAGGAACATGTAGACGAGCACCATGACCAGCGTGCCGATTGCCGACCACAAAAAGGTCCATTTGCGGCCGATCGCGTCGCTCAGATAGGTGCCGATCAGGAAGCCGATCAGCGCGCCGAGGATCTGCACCAGCAGAAACCCGCCCGTGCTCGGCGCCGACAGCCCGCGCACCGTGCGCAGATATGTCGGCATCCAGATGCCGAGCGCATAGCCGCCGCCCTGCGCGCCCGCGACCATCAGCGAGACCTTGATCGTCGTCCACAAATAGGGGCCGCGAAAAGCCGCGAACAAATGTGCCGCGCCAACAGGCCGGCGCTCTCGCCGCGCGGCGTCGAAAATCTCGGGTTCCTCGATATGCCGGCGGATCCAGAACACCATAACAGCCGGCAACAGTCCGACGCCGAACAGCACGCGCCAGGCTATGGCTTCGGGCAAAAAGGCATACAGCGCCGTATAGACCAGCGCTGCGCCACCCCAACCGACCGCCCAGCCGGTCTGCACGAGACCGACGCCGCGGCCGCGGTATTTGTCCCGGATGACTTCGCCCATCAGCACGGCGCCGGCGGCCCATTCGCCGCCAAAGCCGAGCCCGTGCAGCGCGCGCAACACGAACAGCTGCTCGAAATTCTGCGCAAAGGCGCACAGAAACGTGAAGAACGAATACCAGAGGATCGTGATCTGCAGCATGCGGACGCGACCGAAACGGTCGGCGAGCGTGCCGCAAAACCAGCCGCCCAGAGACGAGATCAGCAAGGTGACGGTGCCGATGAGCCCGGCCTCGCCCTTTGACAACCCCCACAGCGCGATGACGGTTGGGATCACAAAACTGTACATCTGGACGTCGAACGCATCGAGCGACCAGCCGCCAAAGCAGGCGCCCATCGTGCGCCGTTCGCGCGGGGTCAGATCCTTCATCCAGGCGAGCATGCGGTCCTCCCGACAGCCTGTTTCGCCACTGACATCTACGCAGGCGTCGGTGCGACAGAGCTTGTCGGCAATCTTAGATCGTTCCGCGGCGGGCGCTAGCCCGGTGCTCGCATCGCTTATGAAAGCGGATCAGTGTCAGCGATGCCCGCCGGCGAAACCGTGAGCGACTGGCATGCCACGAGACGCGGAGCCGCGCGCAAGTCCGGATCCGCGTGCGAAGCCGGTCGCCGCGTGCCGATGTGGTCGGAAGGGGCGGCGGCGGTAATCGTTGGGCCAATACCACCAGTCGTATTCTGGCTCCGAGCTGTAGCCTGAGCCGCCGCCCGATACGATACATCCCGTGTCGGGGTCATAGGTGTAGCCCGGTGGGCATGGGAAACCCGCGAATGACGGCGTCGGTGGCGGCGTCGAGCCGCGCAATACGATCGAGGAGCGGTCAGAGCTGCCGCTGCTGTTTGCTGGAGCAGCGGATGTCCCCGTGCCGCGAAGGGTCACGGGCGAAGATGAAGAGGCGGCCGCAGCCGGTTCGAGAGCGGCCGCAAGGAGGCCGAGCAGTACGGCCGCGGACAGAATTCCTGTGGCGCTCTTCGCCATGACGTCCTCGCTAATCCTCGGCCCGCACCTTCACATAGGACCCGGGCGCATCCTCGATCGGCATGAGCTTGCCATCGCCCGGTTGCCGCGCCGGCACCTCGCCGCCCGAATATGGCGCGACCCATTGCTCCCAGGCCGGCCACCAGGAATCCGGGTATTGCGTCGCGCTGGCGAGCCACGCTTCCGAGGTGGGGGGGTTGCCGTCGTTCTGCCAGTGCCCGTATTTGCCGCCCGGCGGGTTGACGACCCCGGCAATGTGGCCGGAGGCCGACAGCACAAACTTGACCGGCCCGGAATAGATCTGCGTCGCCGCATAAGTTGAGCGCCAGGGCGCGATGTGGTCCTCGCGCGTCGACAATAGAAAGCTCGGCGTCTTTATCTTGCGCAGATCGATCGGTACGCCGCCCAGGGTGATGCCGCCGGGCTGTGCCAATAGGTTCTCCTGATACATCTTGCGCAGATAGAAGCTGTGCATCGCGGCCGGCATGCGCGTCGAATCGGCGTTCCAGTACAGTAGATCGAACGGGAAGGGCGATTTTCCGAGCAGGTAATTGTTCACGACAAACGACCAGATCAGGTCGTTGGCGCGCAGCATGTTGAAGGTCGTGTGCATGTCGCGGGCTTCGAGATAGCCTTTTTTCTCCATGCGCTCTTCGAGTGCGTGCAATTGCTCCTCGTCGATAAAGACGCTGAGCTCGCCCGCTTCCTTGAAATCCACCATCGTGACGAAAAAAGTCGCGCTCTTGACGCGGTTGTCGCGCTTCGCGGTCATGTAGGCGAGTGTCGCGGCGAGCAGCGTTCCGCCGAGGCAATAGCCGATGACATTGGCTTCGCGTTCGCCGGTCGCCTGCTCCATCGCGTCGAGCGCGGCCAGCGGCCCCTCGCGCATGTAATCCTCGAAGCTCTTTCCCGCGAGCCGCTGGTCCGGATTGACCCAGGAGATCACAAAAACCGTGTGGCCCTGCTCGACGGCCCAACGGATGAACGAGTTCCGCGGCCGCAGATCGAGGATGTAGTACTTGTTGATCCAGGGCGGCATGATCAGGAGCGGCCGCCGCTTCACGGTTTTGGTCGTGGGCACATATTGCAGCAGCTGGATCAGCTCGTTCTGGTAGATGACCTTGCCCGGTGTCGTCGCGACGTTCTCGCCGATCTTGAACGCCGCCATATCGGTCATCGAGATCGCCAGCCGGCCCTTGCCGCGCTCGAGATCGCCGAGCAGGTTCTTCAGCCCATTCAGCAAATTTTCGCCGCGGCTCTCGATCGTCGCGCGCAACACCTCGGGGTTCGTCATGACAAAGTTCGACGGCGCGATCGCGTCAACGAATTGCCGCGTGTAGAAATCAACCTTGCGTGCCGCGCCGTCGTCGAGCCCTTCGACGTTCTTGACGGCGCTTTGGATGCTGCGCGCGGTCAAGAGATAGCTCTGCTTGATGAAGTCGAAGACGGCATTGTCGCTCCACGCCTTGTCGCGGAAACGGCGGTCCTCGGAAGGCGCCGCGATGACCGGCTCGGCCTCGCCGCCGAGCATGCGCTGCGTCGTGCGCTGCCACAGCGTCAGATAGTCGTTCCAAAACGACATCTGCGCTTCGACGAGCTTCGAGGGATCGGACATCAGCCGCGACGTCATCTCAAAAAAGGCGGCGCCGATCGCCGTCGGCGTCGCCATCCCCAGGCCGCCTTCGCCGTTCTGGCGAGACAGAAAATCGGTGACGAGGCGCTGGCTTTGTTCCGCGATCTCGGCGAAGCGCCGCGACAGCTCGGCCGGATCCGGGAGCGGCTTGGACCCCGGCGCACCGCCCGCTTCCGAGGTGCTGTCGCGAGGTGCGGCGCCTCCGGGAGATGGGCCGCCTTTGCTCCTACTCATTCCAATGTCCTTAACCCGTACCGGGGGATCAAATGTAGTGACGCGCAGGCCCGGATCTAATACATCAGCGGTTCGATTGTCGGGCCGCAGGGCGCGGCGGATCCGCGCCGGCGAGCGGCCGTTGGGTGGGGCCTCGTTGATGGTCGTGCGCGGAGCCCGGTTTCGCAGCATAGCCGGCTGGCCGGCCGCGAGATCGGCCGGTTGGGCGCTGGTTTTCGGATTGGCGGCCTGCAGCCCAGTCGAGAGCTATCGGTCCTTTGTCGGTGTCAGCCTCAACGATCCCGATCCGACGAAATCCCCTTTTACCCAAAACCTGGCGGCCGGCGACGCAATGGGTTACCCGAACCTCGCAACCGTGCCGCCGCCGCCGACCCGCGCGACAACCACCGCCGAGCGGCAAAAGCTGACCGAAACCCTGGTCGTCAACCGCACGGAAACTGAGGCGAGCGCCACCGCAGCGGCGCCGCCGCCCGCGAATGTGACGCTGGCCAGCGCTAAGCCGCGGGAGCTTGCGCCCTGCAAGACGCCGATGGCAGCATCATCGACGCCAGCTCCCGCCCCGCCGCCTCGCTCGGCCGAGTCGCACCAGCGCAAGCGCGGCGATCCGCCTGAACCGCAGCCGCTGGAATCATCGCTGCAGATGCCTTCGCTTGCCGCGGCCCCCGAGCCCGAGATGCCCTGCGCGCCGCTGTCGCCGCCCAATATTCCGCCGATGCCTTCGCTTGCCGCGGCCCCCATGACCCCGCCCGCCGAGACCGTCATCGCCGGAATGCCGGTGCCGCCCCCGTTGGTCCCGGTCATCGCCGAAGTGCCGCCACCCCCCGCCTCGGCCAAGCCGCCGCCGAAGCGCCCGGTCGCCGCCACACCGGTCGCGTTCATCGAGCTGCCCGGTACGCCGCCCCGCATCGGCGCCGAGGCCCGCGCGCAGATCGAGCGCGTCGCGGCGCTCTACAAGCAGGAGCCGCATCCGGTGAAGGTCATCGGTTATGCCGCGCCGGCGGCGCAAGGTGCTCCTGGCGGCGAGCCGCTCGCCGGCTATCGCGCCGCGCTTGAGCGCGCCCAGGCCGTGGCGGCGGCATTGCGGGCCGCGGGCATACCGGCGGATAAGGTTCAGGCCGAGGCGGCGCCGGCGGATGCCGGCGGCTCGGCCGATCGCGTCGAGGTTCAGCTGCTGCCATGATGATGACCGTGATCGGACCATTCTCGTGAAGCCTGCCCTGAAAATTGCCGTGGCTGGGCTCGGCACGGTCGGCGCTGGCACCCTCCAGCTGCTGGCGCGCCAGGCGGAGCTCTTGGCGACCCGCGCCGGACGCCGCATCGTCGTCGTCGCGGTATCGGCGCGCGACCGGCGTCGCGACCGCGGCGTCGATTTGTCGGCCGCTCGCTGGTACGAGGATGCGGCGGCGATGGCCGCCGATCCGGAGATCGATGTCGTCGTCGAGCTGATCGGCGGCGCCGAGGGCGTCGCGCTCAACGTCATCGACAGCGCGCTCAAGCATAAAAAGCACGTCGTCACCGCCAACAAGGCGTTGATGGCGGAGCACGGCACCCGGCTCGCCGCGGAGGCCGAGAAGGCCGGCGTCGCGCTCGCTTTCGAGGCTGCGGTGGCGGGCGGCATCCCGGTCATCAAGACGTTGCGCGAGAGCCTCGCCGGCAATCGCTTGGCGCGCGTCTACGGCATCCTCAACGGCACCTCGAACTACATCCTGACGACGATGCGCGAGACCGGCCGCGAATTTGCCGAGGTCCTCGCCGAGGCGCAGAAGCTCGGTTATGCCGAAGCCGATCCGAGCTTCGACATCGACGGTGTCGATGCCGCGCACAAGCTCGCGATCCTCGCGAGCGTCGCCTTTGGCCGCCCGGTCGACCTCGGCGGCGTCTATGCCGAGGGGATCCGCCACATCTCGCGGCTCGACATCGATTTCGCCGAGGAACTCGGCTACCGCATCAAGCTGCTCGGCATTGCGCGGCTGACCGATCACGGGCTCGAACAGCGCGTCCATCCCTGCATGGTGCCGCGCGAGACGCCGATCGCCGCGGTCGAGGGTGTCTTCAACGCGGTCGTCGCCGAAGGCGATTTTGTCGGGCGGGTCGTGCTGGAAGGCCGCGGCGCCGGTGCTTTCCCGACCGCGTCATCGGTGGCCGCCGATCTCGTCGATATCGCGTCCGGCCGCTATGTGCCGGCGTTCGGCGTCCCCGCCGCTTCGCTCAACGCGCTGCCCGGCGCCGCGATGGAGCGGCATCAGGGCGCCTACTACATCCGCCTGATGGTCGTCGATCAGCCCGGCGTCATCGCCGATGTCGCGGCCGCGCTTCGCGACGAGCATGTGTCGATGGAATCGATGATCCAGCGCGGCCGCGCGCCGGGTGAGGCGGTGCCCGTCGTCCTGACGACGCATGTTACGGTCGAGGCGGCGATGCAGCGCGCGATCGAGCGGATCACGGCGCTCGGCTCCGTGCTCGAGCCGCCGCGCATGATCCGCATCGAAGATTTCTGACGTGCCTCTAGGGAGGAAGCCGTGGCCGACAACTCCAGGATGGATCGCAATCTCGCGCTCGAAGCGGTTCGCGTCACCGAGCTGGCGGCGTTGTCGGCTTCGCGGCTGATGGGGCGGGGCGACGAGAAGGCCGCCGACCAGGCCGCCGTCGATGCGATGCGGCAAGCGCTGAACAGCCTGTCGATCGACGGCACGGTGGTGATCGGCGAGGGCGAGCGCGACGAGGCGCCGATGCTGTATATCGGCGAGACGGTCGGGACGGGGCAGGGGCCTAAAATCGACATCGCGCTCGACCCGCTCGAAGGCACGACGATCACCGCCAAGGGCGGCGCCAACGCGCTCGCCGTCTTGGCGATGGCCGATGATGGCGGCTTTCTCAACGCGCCGGACGTCTACATGGATAAGATCGCGGTCGGCGGCGGGCTGCCCGACGGTGTCGTCGATCTCGACGCGGCGCCGGCTGAGAATTTGAAAAACCTTGCGCGCGCCAAAAAGGCCGAGATTGCCGATCTCGTCGTCTGCATCCTCGACCGACCGCGCCACTCCGATCTGATCGCGAAGGTGCGCGAGGCCGGCGCGCGCATCATGCTGATCGGCGACGGCGATGTGGCCGGCGTCATCGCCACCTCGAGCGCCGACACCGGCATCGACATCTACATGGGTTCGGGCGGCGCGCCGGAGGGCGTACTCGCGGCGGCGGCATTGCGCAGCATCGGCGGGCAGATGCAGGGGCGGCTCCTCTTCCGCAATGACGACGAGCGCGGCCGCGCCCAGCGCCTCGGCATCACCGATTTCAATCGCAAATATGGCCTCCTCGACATGGCGCATGGCGATGTCATGTTCGCCGCGACTGGGGTCACCAACGGCGCGATGTTGCGCGGTGTACGGCGCTTTCCCGGCGGCGCCTTCACGCATTCGGTCGTCATGCGGTCGAAGACCGGCACCGTGCGTTACGTCGAGGCAAAGCACGACTTCACCCGCAAGCAGCCCTTCGCACCGCTCGGCCGCTAAGTCCTTCAGCCCCTCACCCTGTCCCTCTCCCCGTAAACGGGGCGAGGGAACGCGGCTGCCAAGCCTGACAAAATCGCCGGTAGGGTTTAGCGCAGTCGATGCCACAGCTCCCCCTCTCCCCGCCTGCGGGGAGAGGGCCGGGGTGAGGGGCCGATCAGGTTCGATTCTGCGCTTCGGCGTGTCGCCATTGCTGGCGTGCATGCGGGAACGCAAGTGGTGCAACGCCAAACCCGTACCCATAGACGCTCGCCGTCGCGCCACGCGACGATGCGGCATGGATGGGATGGCAATGGGGGGCCTCGCGCCGCCGTTCCTCGGGATCGAGCGGTCGGTCTGCGGCCGCCTATGGCGATTGCGCGATGCCGATGCCGGTCTCGCCGCCGCCATCTCCGAACGCCACGGTCTGTCCGAGATCGTTGGGCGGCTGCTGGCGCAGCGCGGCGTCGGCATCGACGAGGCGCCGGGCTTTCTCGCGCCGCGACTGCGCGACGGGCTGCCCGATCCCGCGCATCTCCGCGATATGGACCGCGCCGTCGCGCGGCTCCTGCGCGCCGTGCAAGAGGCCGAGCCGATTGTCGTGTTCGGCGATTACGATGTCGACGGCGCGACATCCGCCGCGTTGCTGTTACGGTTCTTCGCCGCGATCGGCGCACGCGCCTCGCTCTATGTCCCCGACCGCATGCGCGAAGGCTATGGCCCAAACGCGCCGGCTCTCTTGCGCCTCAAAGCCGACGGGGCGGCGGTCGTGGTCACGGTCGATTGCGGCGCGACCGCGCATGAGCCGCTTGCCGCCGCGGCCGAAGCCGGGCTCGACGTCATCGTCGTCGATCATCACGTGACCGAGCCGCGCCTCCCGCCCGCGCTCGCGCAGATCAATCCGAACCGGCTCGACGACGACAGCCCGCATGGGGTCCTTGCTGCGGTCGGCGTCGCGTTTCTGCTGGCGGTCGCGCTGAACCGCGCGTTGCGCGAGGCGGGCTGGTATCGCAACCGCGCCGAGCCCGATCTCTTGCAATGGCTCGATCTCGTGGCGCTCGGCACGGTGTGCGATGTCGTGCCGCTCAGCGGCATCAACCGTGTGCTCGTCTCGCAAGGCCTGCGCGTTATGCGTCGTGCCGCCAATCCCGGGATGCAGGCGCTCGCCGCGGTCGCCGGCAAGACCGGTCCGCTCGACGCCTACCAGCTCGGCTTTGTGCTGGGGCCGCGCGTCAATGCCGGCGGCCGGGTCGGCGCCGCCGATCTCGGCGCGCGCTTGCTCTCGACCGACGACCCGGCGCTCGCCGCCGAATTGGCGCAGCGCCTCGACGCCTACAACCGCGAGCGCCGCGAGATTGAGGCGCAGACGCTGAAGGCGGCGATCGCTCAGGTCGAGACCGCGCCGCAATCGCCCGCCCTCATCTTCGCCGCGGCTGCGGGCTGGCATCCGGGCGTCATCGGCATCGTCGCCGCGCGGCTGAAGGATCGCTACGAGCGCCCGGCCTGTGTCGTCGCGCTCGCCGACGGTTTTGGCAGGGGCTCGGGCCGCTCGGTGCCCGGGGTGGCGCTCGGCCCGGCCGTGATCGCGGCGCGCCAGGCCGGGCTCCTCGTCAATGGCGGCGGCCACGCGATGGCGGCCGGCTTCACCGTCGCCGAAGACCGGCTCGACGCACTGCGCGAGTTTCTCGTCGAGCGCCTCGGCGACGGCCTTGTGCAGGAGCGGCTCGTTCCCGAGCTGGTAATCGATGCCGTCTTGTCGGTGGCAGGGGCGCAAAGCGGCGTCATCGAGCACATCGCCGCGTTGGCGCCGTTCGGCGCCGCCAACCCCGAGCCGCGTATCGCCTTCCCCAGCGTGCAGCTCGCCTTTGTCGAGCCGGTCGGCACCGGCCACCTGCGCTGCACCTTTGCCGATCCGATCGGCCCCGCGAAGCTCAGGGCGATCGCCTTCCGTGTTGCCGAGACGCCGCTCGGCGAATTTCTCGCCGCCTCGCGCGGCCGCGCGATCCATGTCGCCGGGCATCTCCGGCACGACGATTATCGCGGCGGTGATGCGGTGCAGCTCGTCATCGACGACGCCGCCCCCGCCGGGACCTGATCTCGCCTACAGAAACTCGCGAATGCGCGCGGCCACCGAGGCAATGTGCCCGCGCTCGCCGGGCTTCGGCTCCCAATTGAACAACAGCCCGTCGGCTTTTTGCCGCGGAATGATATGCAGATGGACATGGCCGACCGATTGCCCAGCGCCCTCGCCATTCGCCTGCATCAGGTTGATCCCGTCGCACGAAACCGCCGCGTTGACCGCCTTGGCCACCTTCGCCGCTATGCGCGCTGCGGCCGCGAAATCCTCCGGCCTGATCTCCATCACGTTCGGTGAGTGCGCCTTCGGGATCACGAGGCAGTGCCCGTCATGCACCGGGTTGATGTCCATAAAGGCGAGCGTCTCGTCATCCTCATAGAGTTTGAAACTCGGGATCTCGCCGGCGACGATCTTGCAAAAGATGCAGTTCGGGTCCGAGGCCATCATCGCCTCCTTCATGCTGCGCGGTGGCGTCCGTCCAGGTTGCCTCGTAGGATAGCCAAAATCTCGCCCTTGGGAGAAACGCGATGAACGGGCTTTCGCAAATTGTCGACCAGACCGAAGCCGAGCGGCTCGCGACCGGTTTTGTCTTCACCGAAGGCCCGCTCTGGCATCCCGATGGCTTCTATTATTTTGTCGATGTGCGGGCGAGCAAGTTCTACCGCATCCGCCCGGGTGGCGCGGCCGAATTGCTGCGCGAAAACACTGGTGAGGGCAACGGCACGACGTTCGACCCGCAAGGTCGGCTGATCCTCTGCGAGGGCGGCAACCGCCGCCTGACGCGCTGGCCTGCGGATGGCAAATTCGCCTCCTCCGAGGTATTGATCGACCGCTTCGAAGGGAAGCGCCTCAGCCGCCCAAACGATGTCCTCTGCAAGTCGGACGGCAGCGTTTATTTCACAAACCCGGGTCTCCGCGTGCCGCTCGCCGACCGCGAGCTCGACCCTTCGGCGGTGTACCGCGTCAATCCCGACGGTGCGATCAGTCATGTCGCCGATTTCGAATACCCGAACGGGCTCGCCTTCTCGCCCGACGAGCGCACTCTCTATGTCGCGAATACCCGGTTTGCGATGTACATCCACGCGATCGAACTGGACGGCGCCGGCAATGTGGTGCGCCGCCGCATCTTCGCCGACATGTCCTCGGACGAGCCGGAAGGCGTGCCCGACGGCATGAAGGTCGATGTCGAGGGCCGGGTCTATTGCACCGGCCCGGGCGGCACCTGGGTGTTTGCGCCGTCCGGCGAGAAGCTCGGCATCATCAAGACGCCGGAAGTGCCGGCCAATCTGTGCTTTGGCGGCCCCGACATGAAGACGATTTTCTTCACCGCCCGCACCTCGGTCTATTCGCTGCGCGTCAAGGTGCCCGGCCTCCCCGGCCACCCCTACCGGAAATAACCTTACAACAGTGCGCGGAGAACCAGGGACGAGGGCGATCTGGCGGGTTTCTACACTGTCGTCCCGGCGAAAGCCGGGATCCACTCGTCTCCTCGCCTGCCCCGAACCCTCCGGTTCCCTTCCGGATGGAGGAACGATAGGCTGGCCCCGCAAGCCAGGAAGATCGCCCAATGGCTGTTATTGCGAGCGAAGCGAAGCAATCTCCCGGCCGATGAGGCTCCGTTCCGCAGGGATTGCGTCGTCGCTGCGCTCCTCGCAATGACAGTTGGGGTAACGGGACATGAAGCTCGCGATACCGGATCTGATCTCGAATTCGTATTTCCCGGCCCTGGCCGCCGCCGAACTCGGCTTCTTCGAGCGCGAGGGGCTCGATGTCACGGCCGAGCTGATCTTTCCGGTCGATCGCGCCTATGAGGCGTTGCGCGATGGCGCCGTCGATTTCGTCGGCGGCGCGGCGCATGGCGCGCTTGCCGCCTTTACCGAATGGCGCGGCGTCAAATTGCTCGGCGCGCTGGCGCAGGGCATGTACTGGTTTCTCGTCATGCGCAAGGAGCTCGGCATCGCGCGCGGCGATCTCGCAGCGCTCAAGGGCCGCCGCATCGGCGCTGCGCCCTGGGTCGAGATGGGGCTGCGCGGTCTTTTAACCGCCGCCGGCCTCGACCCGCGCCGCAACGATATCCGCATCGGTCCGGTGCCGGGCGCGACCGGCCCGGGCGTTGATTTGAGCGCCGTCAATTTCGGCCTGACCGCGGCCCAAGCCCTGCAACGGGGCGAGATCGACGGGTTCTGGGCCAACGGCATGGCGACCGAGATCGCGGTCACGAGCGGCACCGGCACGATCGTCCTCGATGTGCGGCGCGGCGACGGCCCGCCCGGTTGCTTCGACTATACGATGCCGGTTCTCGCGACGACCGACCGCTTGATCGAGCGCTCGCCGGAAACCGCCGCCGCCGCGTTGCGCGCGCTCGTCGCGACGCAGAACGCGTTGAAGGCCGACGCGTCGCTTGCGACCCAAGCCGGCAAGAAGCGCTTTCCGCCGCGCGAGGCCGGGCTCATCGCCGGCATCGTCGAGCGTGACCTGCCCTTTTACAATGCCGCGATCAGCGAGCGATCGGTGGCCGGGATCAACGATTTCGCCCGGCGCATGAGCATTCTCGACGAGGACGTTCCCTACGCCGACATCGTGGCGGTCCAATTCCGCGATCTGTGGCGGTCCGGGACATGACAGGAGCGGCAAGGAGGATGCGAACCGGCGCAGAATATCGCGAAGCCCTGCGCGACGGCCGCAACGTCTGGGTGCTAGGCGAAGGCAGGGTCGAGGACGTCACGACGCATCCGGCGACCGCCGCAATGGTCGAGGAATACGTCGCCTGGTACGACCGGCATTTCGATCCGGAATGGCAGGACGTGCTGTTCGCGCCGGCGACCCCGGACCGCGAGCGCACCGCTTGGGCCTATGTATTGCCGAAAACCTCGGACGATCTGATCGGTATGGGCCGATCCTTCGCGAAGACGATCTTTCTGTCGGCCGGCAACATCACGCACACGCCGGCTTACGGCCATCTCATCTCGATGGGCGTCCTGACCGCGGTGCAGGAGCGTAACGTCTCGGCAAAGCAAATCGCCGATGCGGCGGCTTATCGCGAGATGATCGCCGACACCGGCCGGTTTCTGACCTTCTGCGGCGGCGCCGCGCCCCTCGGCTTCCGGCTGCGCGACAATCCTGCCGATCGCGCCGCCCTAAAGCTTGTGCGCGAGACCGATGCCGGCATTGTCATCAGCGGCCGCGTCGGCATGCATACGAGCCCGGCCTATGCCGAGGACGTTTATGTCGGCGCGCTGAACGGCGTCAAAATCGGCGAGCACAATGCGAGCTTTATCGTGCCGGTCGCCGATCCCGGTGTCATGACCGTATGCCGCAAATTGGCCGCGCGCCATGCCAATCCCTTCGTCTCGCCGCTCTCTTCGCGCTTCGACGAGCTCGACGGCCAGATGTGGCTCGACAATGTCTTCATCCCGTGGGAGCGCGTCTTTCTCGTCGAGGCGTCGCCTGAGCCGATCGCGACCTGGCTCCTCTGGCATCACCTCTATGGCTGGCTCGCCAAGGCCGAGTTCACCTTGGGCCTCGCGCTCGCGCTCGCCGATGCGATGGCGTTGAAGGAGCACGATCAGACCGTCGAATACCTGGTCGATCTGATTGCCGATATACAGACCGCGCGCAGCTGCCTCGCTGCCGCCGAGCGCGATCCGAGCACCACGGTCGGCGGCAATTGCGTCGCCAACCACCTGCATCTGCTGCCTGGCGGCATCGCGATCTTCAAGGCGCGGCAGCGCATCTCCGAGCTGTTGCGCATCATCCCCGGTTCGTCGCTCGTCGTGGCGCCCTCTGACGCCGACCTCGCGACGCCGGAATTGCAGGCGGGTCTCGAAGAATCGTTTGGTGGCGGCGGCTGGACCGCGTTGCAGCGTTCGGCGTTGTTGCAAATGGCGTGGGATCACGTCTCCTCGGGTCTCGACGGCCGCGAGTCGGCGTTTGAGCTGCATGCCAGCGGTGGCGTGCCGGCCTGGCGCGGGCGGTTGCGCCAGCGCTTCCCGAGCTACAACGAATTGGCCAACGCCGTGCTGCGCGCGATCGACATCCCGATGCCCGAGATCGATGTCGGCAACATCCCGGCCGCGCCGCTCGCGCCGCGCCGCGTCAACACTATCGCCGCCACTCCGCCGCCCCCAAAAAGCTGATGCGCACCGGCGCCGAATACCGCGAGGCCTTGCGCGATGGGCGCAAGCTCTGGGTCATGGGGGTCGGCGCCGTCGACGACGTGACGACGCATCCCGCGACACGGGCGTTGGTCGAGGAATACGCCGCCTGGTACGACCGCCACCTTGATCCGCAATTTCAGGACGTGCTGCTCGCGCCGCCCGGCGACAACGGCGAGCGCGCACCGTGGGCTTTCACCGTCCCGCGCACGAAGGAAGATTTGATCGGTATGGGCCGGTCCTTCGCGCGCACGACGTTCCTTAGCGCCGGCAACATCACGCATGACCCGGCCTACGGCAATCTGATCGCACTCGGCATCCTGACCACCGTGCAGGCGCAGGATGTCCCGCAGCAGCAGATCGATAACGCGCTCGCCTATCGCGACATAATCGCGCGCACCGGCCGCTTTATCACGTATTGCGGCGGCGCGCCGATCATCGGCCAGCGCCTCAAGCCCGACCCCGCCGACCGCGTCGCGCTGAAGCTTGTGCGCGAGACGGACACCGGTGTCGTCATTCGCGGCAGGCTCGGCATGCATACGAGCCCCGCCTATGCCGAGGACGTTTATATCGGCGGCATGTCAGGCGTCGACATAGACGGCAATCGCGCCGGCTTTATCGTGCCGGTCGGGGCGCCCGGCGTCACAATCCTTTGCCGCAAGCCGGCGACGCGCGAGACCAACCCGTTCATCGCGCCGCTGTCGTTGCGCTATGACGAGCTCGACGGCCAGATGTGGCTCGACGACGTTTTTGTGCCGTGGGAGCGCGTGTTTTTTGTCGGCCCCAACCCCGACCCGATCGCGCGCTGGCTGCGCTGGCACCACCTCTACGGCTGGCTTTCGAAAGCCGAATTCACCTTGGGTCTGGCGCTCGCGCTTGCCGATGCCATGGCGCTGAAGGAGCACGAGCCGACTGTCGAATATCTCGTCGATCTGGTTGTCGAAGTGCAAACCGTGCGCAGCTGCATCGCCGCCGCCGAGCGCGATCCCGATTTCACCCCGGCCGGCTATTGCGTCCCCGATCACCGTCACCTCGCGGCCGGTGGCATCGCCTTGTTCAAGGCGCGCCAGCGCATCTCGGAGATCCTGCGCATCCTGCCCGGTTCCTCGCTCGTGGTCGCGCCCGCCGATACGGATCTCGCCGCGCCCGAATTGGCCGCCGGTCTCGAGGAATCCTTCGGCGGCGGCGGCTGGACCGCGTTGCAGCGTTCGGCATTGTTGCAACTGGCGTGGGATCACGTCTCCTCGGCATTGGACGGCCGCGAGTCGGCGTTCGAATTGCACGCCAGCGGCGGCATGCCGAATTGGCGCGGCTGGCT
>Ga0209488_10002034_pt1 | contig 16966 bp, 20 predicted proteins | sample Rivendell_Oct201_8_FD_188349 | JGI IMG/M metagenome (GOLD analysis project Ga0209488, IMG submission 188349) | Vadose zone soil microbial communities from the Eel River Critical Zone Observatory, Northern California, USA -... | ecosystem: Environmental > Terrestrial > Soil > Vadose zone >...
ACGCTTCGAGCCAAAACCAATCGCAGGTGCCCAATCTACGTGGAGAAACCATCCCCACCTAGCCAGCTCCACTTCCTCGTACAAGCCAATCCAATACAACCTTGCGTGGGTCACGATCAGCGCGTGGCACAAGACCAACCACTTGGAAGGTAGTGCCCTCACAGAATTGCCAACACCGATCCCCCAGCATACTCCAATCCCGTTGGGGCGATGGACTGGCCATTCAGCGATAAAATTAACTTAGCCACTCCAATGGTGAATATCACGACGATATTGAGCAGCCTGTACCCAGTAAGCCTGACCCGGAGCGGAACGTCTTCATCGTCCCCCTCTGGATCATCTAGCTCTGCATTGGTATTGCTGGGGATGATAATGATATGCTCGGCAGCGGCAGAAAAGTTAACAGGTAAGACATGGAACTCTATGTGGCCGGAATTTGTGGGGGAAGGCGCTGCCACCGTTATCGTTGATTGGCTGGGTCCTTCCTCCATAGCTTGGGTATCATAGCTCGTGGTCATTTGATCGCCCGCGTCACTGGAACGTTAAAATGACGCGTATTGCGGGGACAAGTGGTTTAAGTAGTAAATGTGGAAGTAAAAGTCGTGGGACGGCGAGGCAACTTCATTCTGGCCGTGGTCGCAGTAGTGGCGCTGTAAGAACATAGCCTTGGCTTGGTCAGCGGCTGGCCAACACCGCCACTTTTGTTTACCTACGCTGTGACGACTCCTTGCTCACTCCATACATCTGAACGGGAGATAGCATCACACCTGCACACTAGGAACGTGATATCTTCCAATGTGCTGCTTATCTTTTCCTCTTTCCTCCACTACGTAGTTTCTGTTTCTGTCGTTCAGTGCTTTGAGTTGACTCACAACAGCGCTGATATGTGTATCACTGGCCCAAGTACTAACGAACGTGAACGATGTCCTTGGGTGACATGCAACGAGGCGTCATGTCATATGGGTCATCCCCCTTTCTTATAAATGGCCACGATGGAAGGTAGCAGTTCTCCTGTCCCCATAAAACCATTCCGTGAGCTACATGTGTGAATTTAGGGATCGAGTGACGTTGACGTACCCCAAGGCCACATGCCGGCTCGCATCGCACCCACGCGGACCAATCCAACCAGATCATCAGCTCCCCGACATGTCTACGACCCACCTCGATCGCTTGCACTACCTTCGCCTCGTCTGCGCCTTCAACATCAAAGAATTCCAACCACACGAGCATCAACCGCCGGCATATCTCCCGGAGCGTATGCTCGATCGCGGCATGGATCCGGACCTCTTGTGGCGTCAGCATGCCGAGCGGGATGCCCAATGTCTGCGTCGTCGCACAGCGATGCACCACCGGCGCCGCCCAGCTCGCGTTGGCGGATGACGCGGGGAGCTCTGGTGGGATATCCACGGTCGTGAGGTATGGGGAGAGCATGATGAGCAGCTGCACGCGGGCCGCAGATGCTTGTTCGGCCGTGTCTGCGAACGTCGCGTTCGGGGAGAGCAAGAAGCGCAGATATTCGAGACGGTCCGCGTAGCGCTCCATTACGACCCGCGCGATGCTGGCCCAGTCGATACTGCTCCCTTTATCTCGCTTGCGTGTTAGCACAGATTGCAGTTCTGTAAGCACACGCTCGACGTCTGCTGTGGAGATTCCTTCCAGGCGAAGATGTAATTTATCCTTTCCCCAGCGAGCGTCAACGAGGCTGGACAGCGTTGTGTCATAGAAGGTGACGAGGCCCGAGTAGTCAATGTGGACGCGGGTTTCTCCCGGGGCACGATCGTGCCAACCTCCAGCGACGTGAGCCTCGAAGAAGCTGATAAAATCGCTCAGGAGTGAACCACGCCAGCCTGGAGGCGGTTCTGGACGAGGGTGCTGGGGAGGTAGAGGTAGAGGTAGAGGTGGGAGTAGAGGTGGTTGAGGCACATTTTGACGGTCCACCGGGGGACGTCCGAATGGTATGGTCTCATTTTTCGGCAAAAGATTGAGGAGAGTAACGACCTCTAGACCATCCAAAAAGTCGCATATCATGACCTCGCTGTTATTGTATGATCAGCCTCGACAAGATGATATATCCCGCGAAAACCCACAAATGGAACTCCATTCTGACGAACCCATCCAATCCAAAGGGCCTTCCCCAATCACACAAAGCCTTGATACGCTCCTGCTCTGAGAAGAACTTGTCCGGTCGGGGTCTTCCCCAAGCGACGATGTCCTGAGAGTCCATCGGTCCGTCCGCCATCTTTGCTGCGCTTGAACCGTCAAAGTACAAGAGACGGAGGTCTCGCTTCGTCTGCAGGGATATCACATAGCGGGAGCCCCTCCCAAACAAGGCAGCGTGTTCAAAGTCAAATGCGAGCCAATCGGGCATAGCGGGAATATGGTCGTCAGAACGTCCGTGATACAAGATTGTACCCGTCGAGATAGTCGCAGGCACGATGCTATGACCTGAGCGTAGGAGGGACGTTAGTGTTGATTTGGTATGCCTCGAGCTACTACTATGGGGGAGGGGGCAGCGCACCATTTCTGCGAAGAGTGTTTGGCCATCGTTGCAGAAAACCACTTATGCTACTGAAAATCAAGTGGTGGGTGGAATTAGGGTTCGGAGGTACCTCCCAATCTATAAACGATTCCTCTTGCCCACCCTTGACACGGAAAGCGGTCTGAAATGGATCGTTACTATCGCGGCGGGGGCCATTGGATGGAAGAGAAAAAGTTGCTGAGACTAATAGGAGCGGAAAGACACGATGAAACTTCCACTTCATAGCAAGGTTGCGGATGAAGGGATCAATCAAAGTGTATGAGGAAGCATGGAACTGCGGCGGCTATTAATAAAACCCTACAAGCGCCGTCGTCAAGCAGGGCTCAGCCCTGTGGCCAATGACCAGCACTCTAGAACATAATATGACACGGTCTTTCCCGCGGAGAACTGAGGCGGCTGGCGGCAACGAGCTGGAGGATATAAAAGCGGACCCTAGAACCTTGAATGCGGGATCGTGCCTGCGAGTACCACGTGACGAGGGTCTAGTGCAGATGCCACTGGTCACTACGCTACCTAATCTAAACTTGACTGTTTCCGTCGTTCAGTGCGCTGGGGCTTTTAACAGTGCCCTCTGCACGACCATAACCGCAAGACCCAGAATACAAGGTCTCAACAAAATTTCGTGGGGGCGCAGCTAGAACAAAAACAATATAACAACACAAAGATCCTAGTTTGGTTTCTCCCATCAAAGACCCAATGGCCTAGTCTGCTACTACGGGTGTCCTACATTGACGGGTTAAGGTCCTGGAAGAGAGAGATAAATAAAGGTTGACTATAGATTGGAGGTAAAACAATGCCTTTTTCTTTTTTCAAGAAGGGAACTGGCAAGCCGGAGGTGAGAAGGCCGTCGAAAACAGGAAGATTGTCCACTACTTTGGTCAACATCGCATACAACGGGCGGGGACTCGAGCAGGACTTACGAAAAGGAAAAGTACCCGATCCCGGGCCCTTGTTAGAGAACTGAGGCAGTGGAGCAGCGAGAGCGAGCACGGCAAAAGACAGTGCCAAGGTAGCTTTAATGAACATCATTGTACTCGCAGGAGTCGGAACTATGAAGAGTATTGGTGCAAAAGAGACGAGGCTAGTGAGAGAAGCGAGGGAGGAGGCTCTGCTTTATATTCCAGACCGTTCGCATTCATAAGGGATCTGAGATTCCAACAAAGGCTGTCAGACTGAACTGAAGATCGTCGTCCCCATTGACGGAAATTCGGTTCCATCTGTCCGTCGGTTTGGGTGGAGCATCTGAGCGGGTCCATAACACAGACAATCTACACTGTCCTTCGGTTCCGTGGATCATCCAACTGAACATCTGAGTGCAGGAATCACAACACAAGCGATGAAACATCCTAGATCGGTTGTCAGACCAGTGGAGACTCTAGAACGAACTCGACTGCATGCCCACGCCAAACTATGAGTTGATACCCTCTAGCAAGTCGACCTCTGTAACGTCCTCGTAGACAACTCCGTAATGGGTGGGAGAGATGAGACAGTACAGCTCGCATTCCGTCATCACCACATCCTGTACTTTCTGAGGGTCAGATCCCAGTCATATATCATGCGGTGTCATGTGTCGCCGCGTTAGGAACTGTCTAAAACCTGCTCTCGCGTGGCACTTCAGTAGCCCATAGATGGACGGCGCTTCACATCTCTCTGGGAGGACGGAAAGTGCGGGTGACAGTCTGAGCGCGACGAGAACCATATTCAAGTAGTATGACTGATTTCAGGCTCGGCTGAGCCCGCGTTGAAGAAGATGTAGGGGCACCAGCACGACAGTGAAGGAAGGCGCAGAGAAGCTCGCCAGGCAATGGGAATAATCGGAGTGCGAGGTTGTTGGAATGACTTTCTTTGTTCGTCCCTCAGGCCGCAGTGGCCGGGGGCTGTCAACTGGGGCGTGTAAACCGGACCGGGTGGGCTGGAACTCGTGCATGAACTCGAGTCATCCCGTAGTACTGCGACTCGGACTTCACGAACGAGGTGTTTGCAGATGTGAACACATAGACCAATGGAATGACCTCGAAATACTCATTCGAACTAGTACCTCAGATGTACAGTAGGCTGCCTGACATAAATACCTCCAATCTAAAATTCCCGATGTCCGACTCGGAGTCCCTAGACTGGGCTCCTTGGCACACCACACGGAGCGGACGCGGCAAGTATGCCAACAACTGGGTTCATATTTGCTGAGAGGCGGCAGACTGGAATAAATCAATTTCCAGGCGCCACGTAGTCTTTGCTTAGGTCGATGCCCATGCCCTTCAGGTGAGTATTCGTGAGTCGAGTGGTTCGTTGTCGTGTCGCCGATTTTTTGCCCTTCTTCTTTCCCACTGGCGCCTTGATTACCGGGGCCTCCGACGCCGTCTCCTGTAAACCACCTGAAAAAGATAGTGGGTCAGCGAGTGGGCTGACACGATGACCAAAGGGTGATACCAGATTGAAGTTGCTTGAGCAGATCAACATCGTTGGGCACAATCAAATTGTGCCAGAGGTCGTAAAATTCTATGACCATGCGCATTTCAGAAAAAGATGGAGAGAGGCGTATAATTGCCTTGAAACGGCACCTTTCTCGACACTCAATCCGGTCCCGTTCTTGCTCGCATCACGCTTTGTTACAGCCTCCTCCCCTTCCTCGGCGAGGTCAGCCGGGTCCGCTTTGAGCTCGTTCCAAAACACCATGCGCATCTGGCCATCTCTTAGTGTGCGGGTGACGAACACTTCGCCCTCCTTCTCGAGCTCTTCGATTGCCGTAGGTGCATCCTTCCACGACTCCTTAAGCGTGCGCACCGAGATGCCGCCACCACGACGCGTTGCACGTTGAATTTCGGTGAGCAGGGCCGCTTTGCTACGAAAGTTGTAGTCATGCTAAGGTGAAGGTCAAGACCTGAAGGAGTGTTGGGACCGGTGTGGGGACGCACCTTGAAAGAGTAGAGATTGGTCCTAGGGTCGAACTCTACGCGCTCGTGAGCTCTGAACTTTTCAAAGAGAACCTTGTCGGCGTCGAGAGGTGTTTGTGTCCTGATGGCCAGATCGTCCAGGCGCATTGGGCCATTGTTTGCCTGTCCGGAGTGAGCATTGTCATTGTCAGCAGAACACACAGGCTCGACATACCTTGAGGTGGTTAATGGCATAAAGCAGTTGAGTGTTCACATCGGTGCCTGTGCCAGTATCAGCTGGCTGGGAGTACACGATGGCTTAAGCGCGAGGGTCAACAAAGCAGAAAGAGAGGCAAAGAACGAGACATGCTCGCTTTTGGCCGCTTCTTTTTCTTGGTCGAGTCGCTGTCTGGTGGAGTTGCGGGTTGTGAAGAAGACGCAGATGGCTGACTAGAGTGCCAAGAGGTCATATTTGCATTTGATAGCGATGTTTTGAATGCAGCGGCATCCCTTGCGAGAGAGGACATGGTGGTGAGTGGTGAGTCGGTGCCAATAGATGGGGTGGCTATGCTAATCACGCCCGCCTCACTCTTTCCCTTTTCCTCACCCCTACGGCCGACGACACATGGCCTTTTTCACCAGGCCACAGTCAGCCAGCGCCGCTGTAAAGATTGTCGCTCCCACTGCGGTCCAAGGCAGCTCTATCAAAACATCTCCGAAAAAAGGTGGATTGCGTTCTTGATCTCCATTCGATCTTGGTCTTCTTCATATATTCTCATAGACTCTACGCAACGACAATGTAGGAATGTTCTCATCTACGGGTGAGCGTATCATACTTGTGCACTTACCACGTCCTTCACTAAAACTCGCATAGTTCATGTAAATTTCAAGATAAAGGCTGTATTTATTCACACCCTCCGGTCAGCATGATCGACCATTTCCGCAGGATTGAGCCTTGACAATCATCTAGCGACCGACAACGCCACCGTCTACGTCAGTGTGAGTACTTCACGCACTCTTGTATCGATCCTACCAGCCTCATCATGAACTGGCAGCCCGCCACCTGAAACGCCTAGCGCTTCTGCGAATCTCTCTCAAGCCGTCAATGCCCCTGTATTCGTTCCCAAATCCTCGTCGCTCCCTCCTACGTCTCCCCCTCTTTCTCGTGCGCAGGCGCAGACCCCTCTTACGGCGTGCGTCCACCTTTTTTCGCTGCCGGTATTTCCACTGACGGACAACAGGAGCACGCTGTCTACCTCGCCACCTGCGTCCGAGTACGACGACAACGACTCTTACGACCCCACCTATTATGTCCCAAGTGAGAATAGTGAGAATAATGGTTTGTACGACATGTATCCAACCGAGAGTGTGGTTCCTCAGATGCAAGCCGTGCGTGTGGCGTGTGCACTCAGTCATGCCTGAGATGGAAGTAACCCTTTTCAGCTCGATGTGAATTCGTTGGACAAGTCGTATTATCCCCCATTTCAGTCGGAGTACGACCAGGGGTTGGAATACTTCCCTCAGCGGTCGACCTTCATTCGCCAACCGGTAAACACTTTTGAGACTTTTTTTTTCTCGTCTCACCAAGGTATTCTCTAGCTCGATTATCATTTATATTCTCTCCCGCCACCCTCCCCGCCACCATCACATTTCATCTCTCCGACCCTGCGAACCGATCTGCAACTGCGCTCTGAGATCATTCACACCTCACCTGCGCCAGGGCTCAATCTTCCAGATGAGCTGCAAGGTTACCATACTCTCGTCCCTCTTGAGAGCATGACTGGCGATCGCCGCAAGTTTGGTAACTGGTACAGTACCGTGTACCGCGCGACAGGCAAAGATGGTCGTGCCTACGTGTTGCGACGAGTATCAGGTATACTCATATTCCCAAACTCCGCATAGCAGCGATTGATAAACCATGGGAAAAAGACTTTCATCTGATGCACCAAGCTGCATTCCAGTCAATTGAGCAATGGTCGCGTGTCCGACACCCCAACATCGTCGGCGTTCACGAAGCATTCACGACCCGTTCTTTTGGTGACAACTGTCCGTCTCTCGCTGTTCGCCCGTCTCTCTTTCTCAATCTTGTCCAGCGCTCGTGGTTGCATATACGTACCACCCAAACGCTCAGACGCTCTTCGACGCGCACATCAAACCCCGCCCGCCGGCGTTCGTGCAGGGACGCCTGCAGACTACGCAGCCCCACGTCACGGAGCGAACTCTGTGGAGTTATATCATTCAGATAGCAGGCGCGATGAAAGCCGCGCACGACCAGGGCTTGCCAGTGCGAATGATTGACGTCACCAAAGTCATCGTTTCGGGCCGAAACCGCGTGCGGATCGGTTCTTGCGGGCTCGCGGACGTGCTAACATACAACCCTGCGTCGGCGCCGCACGTGCCCGGTGTTCCGCCACCTGCGGAGCAGCTCCAGGAGGACCTCGTAATGTTTGGGAAGCTCATCATGTCACTGTGCTGTAACAATGTTGCCGCGACGATTAACTTTGGGAAATCGCTCGATCTTGTCACGCAGCATTATAGTGCGGACCTTAAGAATGTCGCGTTGTTCTGTCTGTCGAAACCAGGTTCCCACAAGGTAAGCGCCCTCTATAGATGCGTTCTTCTATCGAGGTGCTAATGTGCTGAAGCACATCGGACAGCTGTTTGATATGATCGGCTCGAGACTCCTCACGGAAATGGACGATCTACAGAAGTAAGTCATGCCCGCACGGTTCCTGTGGTATGTCCGCGATCTGATGGCATCGGCGTAGTGGCATGGACTATCTCGAAGGTGAACTGATGTCCGAACTGGAGAACGCTCGCCTCGTCCGCCTGCTTTCCAAATTTGGTTTCATCAACGAACGGCCCGAGTGCGTCTTTTGGCTATAATAAGTTATCACTCGACTGAGACCCAAAACTCTCAGGTTCGCGCGGGACGCTCGATGGAGCGAAACTGGGGACCGATATATTATCAAGCTTTTCCGTGATTATGTCTTTCACCAGGTCGATGAGCGCGGGCGGCCAATCGTCAGCCTTTCGCATGTGCTTTCATGTCTCAACAAGGTATGGGGTGTTTCGAGTTTCAACATAGAAAATCCCGGGCTGACGGTCTGGTGGGATAAAGCTGGACGCGGGAACGGACGAGCGCATCACGCTTGTGTCGCGTGACGAACAGAGCGTGCTTGTGGTGAGTTACAAAGATGTCAAAGCTTGCATCGCGTCGGCATTCGCGTACGTCTTGTCTTTGGTGTTTCCACATCGCCCTGATCTGATGTAATGCAGGGAACTGTCGCAGAGATGAGCAGCCTGGCGATCCGTCATTGAATCTATACAGGATGAGAGGACGTAGGACATGGCGTAGGGAAAAAACAGGTAGAACCAGAAAAAGATTAGGAAACTTTGAAAACATCTGCACCTTTTTCTTTCATTCACCGTCCACTCTGCCAGTTGGAGACAGCACTTGTGAGTTGGTGAAATGGGTTGCCTCGTGTGTTTCATGGCCCTTTTACCGCAACCGGATAAGGGGACAACAATCACAATGCCCGAGAGAGTATAAGTTGTCCTGAATCTGTCACGCACGTCAATACCTGGAGGGGAGTCGCAAAGCTGACGGCGGCGCGCCTCTACTGAAAAGGAAAGTGTGCTACTCTACTCCGGACCCCGCCCCTGAACGCCACTGCGCCCTGAGTGCGCCCTCAGGCTGGCTGGTCAGATGACCTCTGAGCTAAGACCTAGCTGGAAAAAACACACCAGGGAAGCGAGGGATGTTACAACTGAAGTTCCGGAAATGGGACGGTGTATAAACATGATGCCAACTGGCGTGTCCAGTCTGTACTGTGATACTACTATCACCGATCGTTCGTCGTCATTATCAGCGAATTTTCGTGGCCCCGCTCCTGATGCCATGGTGATCACACTCTCTAATGAGCATCCCTTGTTCCGTGAGTCTCGGTGCATGTGCTAGTGTCCACTTTTTGATCCGGGAGCAGTCTTTTAACGGCATCCTTTCGATTGTCGCCCTTTTTGTACTTTTAAGCAACAGGTAGGGTTTATTGTCCGGGGGGCCCAAGGGCGGTCATCACATGGTTTGGTATGGTACAGAAACACCGGGGTTGGGGGGAACGTTATTATTTCCGGTTGGTTTCATTTTGGTGGTGTCGTTCTTTGACCGCCGCCGATGATGACTAGCTACTGACTCGGACTCTTGGCGAATACTATTAAGGTTGAACCGCACGAAGCAAGGTGACCGCCACCTACCTAAACCAACAGTAGTCCGCGCCAACAACTGGAGGACCGTGCCAATTGTCAGAGCGTGATGCTATGCCGCCAGGAATGCCGACAAAGCCGTTGATCACAACATTCAAACCACAGTACGGTCCTGGTTATGTTGTGGATATACCCATACATCATCACTGCCTCATGGCCGCACAGTACAGTATGTTTTGGGTTTTACATCAGTCAGGCCCGTTCAGGGCATGCTCGCTTGTCGTAGGTCTTGCCGGGTGGGGGCATTTAAATAAATAAATAACGTACGGATCGCCTTTTGCGGCGACCTCAGTGGGATATGGAATTAGGTGGAGGAGAAGAAGCTGCGAGGACAGAGTCCAGATCATCATGTGCGACTGGCAATTCATATGCACGGTCAGCTGCGCGGGTTGGTCTTGCGCAGTGGGCATGGGACGGAGACGGACGCAACAAACTCGCGAAAACTGCGTATCATACAAACCATCGATAGGAAGGATGGTTGACGTGGGAGCGGGCGGTATAAAAAACCAATTGTGACCGATCTTGAACTAGCGGGCGCAGGCGTGAACTAAGTACATCCATCTCATCCCATCCCTTCCCACTTGCCATTTTCCTCTTATCTCACTCTCACTCCCTCCTCCATCTCCCCACTCGGCCTTCACACCCACTTTTTCCTCTAAATATCCATCCCCTCAACTACCCCTCACCCATTATGGCCGTTGCAACTCAACACTCTGCAAGGGCAACCTCCCGCCATGTCCCACATTCTCACCCAGACCCGTCCCTACCTCGCGCGTCCAGGCAGCGCTTCGTCGCCAACCTCTCCCTGTCTCTTTTCGACTTTGTCGTGCAGCTCCTCCCAACGGCGGAGGAGCTTGCGGTAAAGGAGGACGTTCGCAGGCTCCTCGAGCGCCTCATCCGCACTATTGAGCCCGACAGTCGCTTGCTCTCCTTTGGCAGCACCGCCAACGGCTTTAGCCTCCGCAACTCTGGTGAGAGGACCCCTCTCCTCTCAACGTCGTTGTGTTGCTGACCAATCCCATCGCCTAGACATGGATCTCTGTTGTTTGATCGATTCTTCGGAGCGTCTGGCAGCCACCGACCTTGTAACTATGCTCGGCGACTTGCTCGAGCGGGGTATGTACCATGACCCCCTCTCTCCACTATCTTCTCATAATTTCCCATTTTTGGTACACCCAGAAACAAAATTCTATGTCAAGACACTCCCACATGCCCGTATACCCATAGTCAAACTCTCTCTTAATCCTTCTCCTGCACTCCCGCTTGGCATTGCCTGCGACATTGGATTCGAAAATAGACTAGCCCTAGAGAACACACGCCTACTATATTGCTACGCTATGATCGATCCGACCCGCGTAAGAACGTTGGTCCTCTTTCGTGAGTTAAGGACTGCCCAACGCCAGCATCATAATTATTGACATCTCACGCTCCACTTTCCCCAAACAGTCAAGGTGTGGTGTAAACGAAGGTACCGCTCGCGCGTGTTTATCCGTTAGCGCTTTGGTGTGCTCACCACCTGCCTTGCCTCCCCACAGAAAGATCAACTCTTCATACAAGGGGACCCTGTCATCGTATGGATACGTGCTCCTAGTCATCTATTTCATGGTCCACGTCAAGAATCCACCTGTACTTCCCAACTTGCAACAGATGCCCCCAATGCGTCCCATTTCACATGTTCGTCCCGAGTCCTCGTTGCCTCCATGTGCTACTCGCTGACCTTTGCCCAGGACGATATTCACATCAAGGGACACAATACCTGGTACGCATCTCATCAGCACCCAGTTTCGGTGGTCCTAATCGACGGATGGTCTTCAGGTTCTTCGACGACATCGAGCTGCTGAGGCAGAGATGGCAGTCCGCAAATACAGATAGCATCGGCCAATTGTACGTTCCCTTTTTACCACAATTGGTGATGACCCCAGTTCCTGAAATGGTCCACTTCTCTCTTCGTTTCCCAGACTAATAGATTTCTTTAAATACTTCTCCCGTGACTTTTCGTACAACACCGGTGTCGCATCGATCCGAGCTGGCCTGCTCAAGAAAGAGAGTAAAGGCTGGCAGAACGATGTAACGCATTCCTTTATGCGACCCGGTTTACTTCTCATCACATGATTGCCACTTAGCTCGATCCTGCGCGTTACAAGGATACCCGCGAGCGGAATCGCTTTTGCATCGAGGTATGCAGCTGCAACATCAACATTTGATTGGATGCTTATTGATTTCTACCCTTATAAAAGGACCCCTTCGAGACCGATTTCAACGTGGCACGATGTGTCACTAGGGACGGTCTATACACAGTAAGCGGATTTTGCATCAACTCGGATTTTTTTTCTCGGTTACTCGCTAACGCCATCCTACTAGATTCGCGGTGAGTTCATGCGGGCGTCAAGGATCCTGAGTACACGTCCCGAGCGCGCTAGCTACGCCATCGCGCAACTGTGCGAAGAACGGATGGACGGTCTGATCCCAGCCACATCACCCACCACGGCATTTGTGCCACCACGGCTATTGCCGTTCCCTCCTCAGACCCCGTACACGGTTGGGTCGAGCCCAATACGACCGACAAAGATTGACGTGCCGGATCCCACCAGCACCTCAGACATGCCACCACAAGTGCCTCCATCAGAAGCTTCTTCCGCGCCAGGTCCGTCTCCGTCAACGCCTGATCATATGGCCCCCAAGCGCTCCAAATGGACCTCGCCACCGCCACCGTCTGCTTCTGCCAAGGACCGTTCGCAATTCGAGAATCAACTCGATTTGGGCCTGGCACTTGCAACTTTGCCCACGGATGCCCGACAGACGAACGGTGGCTACGCTTCGTCGTCAAATAATAGTGAGATACTCACGGATGACGGCGATGACCTCCAATCGATACAGTCTCTATCACTGTCTGACGTGCCAGAGCACGAGCCGGATGGACCCAATGGTGTTTCAGAGTCGCTCCCAAGTACTTCTCTCGTGTCGTCATCGCCACAAACATCCACACAAAGTGGTGTGTCGATGTCTTCCGTACCACATGGGGGCAACGCTGCGCCATCGACAATGTCCTATATCACGCCTTACAGGCCATACCCACCTCCAATAATCTCGAAACCTCTTTCGGGGTTCCGCGGTCGCTCTCCACGCCACTTAGATTTTATCTCGACTTCGCCGCGGCTAAATTCGCCACGTCGATCACACTCTGGCCCACCAGGTCCTTCGTCTGCTGGGCTCAATGGCAAGCCGTTCCCATTATTCGCCATGGCAGTTATGACCCCGCTCCCTCCATCGCCGCCTCCACCGCCATTACCTTCAGCGCAGCCGTACGTGTACTATGAAAGCGCGCCGTCACCAACAATAGCGTACCCGGTGTCGCCCCGCTACCCACCTCGCTTCCATGCCGCGGCCGCCGCAGCCGCAGCGTCCATCGCAGCACGTGTGCGGCTGGCGCCGTCGCCGACAGCTACGCCCACTGCGCATTCGCAGTTTCGTATGCGTCACGGGCACTCGCAGTCAGTCTCAACTGTACACGCGCGGTCACCGTCACCGTCACCGGGTGCAACAGATGCGTTTACTGCTAGTGTCGCCCGTGGCGACAGCGTGCAGAGTACCGGCTCGATATCGCCATCCCCACCGGACTCGCTTTCCGCGGGGAGCGACTCGCCCGCTCCGTCATCTATGAGCTCGCAGTGCGACGTGGGCGTCGATCTGGTTCGATGGGAGGGTGGCGAGGCAGAGGATGGTGGACCCACCGTCGCAGCCGTAGCCGTAGCCGGTGCAGAAGTGGAAGGAGTGAAGACGGAAAAGTGGGTCGATATGCCGGAGAAAGTGCCTCCGGACATCCTTCTTGAGCCGACGCGGGAGCCACTGCCACCGTAGTGGGCTTCACTTTGATGTGGGGGTGAAAAGCGGCTGTGACTAGAAAGGCCCCCCCACCTGCGACGCTGCGGGTTAGGGCCTGGAGCGGCGAGGGAGGAAAAGGAAAGCGACCACACCACGTTCGTCTTCTAATGTGAATATACGCCACAACCGTCATCGATCGATTATCCATCGTCGTCGTCGTCAACAATCATCACCGCCACCGCCGGCGCTCAGCACTGGTGTGTTACCACTACTACTACAGTATCGTATCGGCAATTCCCCCGCCCGCGCACCCCCGGTCGTTGTATAATCTCATTTTTGCATAGTGCATCCCCGCATGCATGTGCGCACCATGATAACTTGCATCCCCGAACAGCATTCTCCTACCTACAACGTTTTTCTCTTCAACACTTTTTCTCTCTTCGTTGCTTCTACTACTCCCCTCGATATCGTCCTCCCATGGATGTCATATTTGTTCCTGACTTCCTGGTTTCGTTCAGATATCCTGCTTACTGCTACCGCTTCCCCCACCCCACCCCGGAATAACCTCAACGTCACACCTCCCTATCCCTACGAATCGTCGTTGGCGTTGCTAGCACTCTCACATTCGCACGGATGTTGGTGTTAGGGGACGTGTTTACGGCCATTGTTAGGCAGGCCGTAGACGCGTACACACATTATATACAGTGCTTTACGGGTTGCCAACCACACAACCACACTGCCTCCATATACTACAGCTCCTGTATTGCACAGCACACGCATCATAGATAAGGAGATAAGCGCTCATGATCTCGATATAACAACTCTTTTGGTTGCAGATGAGACACGTAAGAAAGAAGGGAGACGTGATCCGTTCATGTTCGTTTGCCTCATGCGACGTGATCATTCTTGGGCTATAAACGGATTCGAGATCTCTTCGAGCCCGTCGACGGGGCAGAGTAGTGTTATTGTTGGTCCGCGGAGTACGGCGAGGCCCAGTGTGCGTGTGTGCGGCTCTGGATCTGCGAGGGTTGAGGTTTGAGTGAGTGAGTGGAAACCCCGCCCGATCCTGACGCACCTTGTACCTGTTCTTCTACTTCGTCGAGGACGAGGTTGAGCAGTTGATCGTATCCCTTGAGCACGCCCGTGACTGTTCATTCGAGGAGGTTTGGTATTTTTTTTTTAAATGGAGGGGAACGGGAATGCACCTTCACGCCCGCCGGTAAACTTGACTCGGATACGAGCATTGACGTACTTGGCTAGGTCGAGGATCGCCTCGCGCTTGGGCTTGTCCAGCGTCGGCTGCGGGCCTTGGGGACCGTGTCGACCCCCGTACCCGTGCCCGCGCGGGGCGGATGTGCCGCCGCCGCCGCCTATTCCTCGTTGTGCGCCTCGCATTGCGCTGCCGCGGCCCTGTATGATAGTAGGGAGAGGACGGGAGGGGTTTGTTATTCATTGTCTCTCGTTCTTGGTATGATTATCGTGTCGGGGCGTACCCGGTCTGCCATGTAAATTTACGGAGATTTGTTTTTTGGGTGGGTGTGGAGGGAGACGTGGGTTGTATATATATTATATTTTTTATTTCGTTGTGGTGATGGAATGAAAGGGATGATAGGGCCACATACACACGCGCACACACACCCAAGTCTCAAGTGACCCCTGGAATTGTAACTGCTTTCGCTCTCTATCCCCTTCTCCTGTGTAAGATCTCTAACTCTTCTCTCTCCCCTTCCTATCCCACCTCATACTCTCCATTCTTACGATCCAGCTCACGACCATGAATGCCGGCGAGCTCCTTGCCAATTCCTTATCACCAGGTAGAGTACTTGGTTTCTCTTTCGACAAGGTCAATGCCGGCTTGCTGACTCGGATGGCCGCCTCCTCACATCTCTCCCTCCCCTCGCCTCTTCGGATCCTTCAATCCCTTTCCCTATTTCCCCCTCTCAGATCAGGCTACGCGTGAAAATGCTACGCAAAAACTAGAGCAGGCATCTCGGGAGAATTATGTGCGTCGTCCCTCCAACCATTGTTTCGGCAACCCCACACATCCTTTTTTTTTTCCTTTTTGTCTTTTGTTTTGTTTTTCGTCGACTCACATCTGGTACCATAGCCTGGATATGTGCACACGCTCGCCGCAGAGCTCGCCAATGAAGCTAGCCCCGTGTTTGTCCGCAATGCTGCGGGCCTCGCACTGAAGAACGCACTCACCGCCCGCGTACGTCGTGCCTTCCCCTCCCCCCTCCCCCCTCCCTTCCCCTCGCCTCTCCTCCCATCCCGGTCCTCACCTGTCCTCCCTCCGCCCTCCGCTCACGCCCCCCACACCGGCTCCCACAGGACAGCGCGCGCCAGGCGGAGTACTCGGCCCGCTGGCTCGCTCTCGATGGCAAGATCCGCGACGAGATCAAAGAGTTTGTCCTGCGCGGGCTTCACTCCGAACAGGTCAAGGCCGGCACCGTCGCCGCGCAGAGCGTCGCGGCTATCGCGACCGTGGAGCTTCCTCAGGGCCAGTGGCCAGATCTCATCGAGATACTCCTGCGCTTTGTTAACAGTGGCACGAGTGTGCCCTTACGACAGTCGACGCTTAGCGCGATCGGGTTCATCTGCGAGGTGCTGGTGCGTCTCTTTGTGTTTTCTTGGGACAATAGCTTTGGACCCCCTGTTCCGACGCTTCTTGTTTTTAGGACCCTGATGTGCTGAGCGCGCGCGCAGACGGGATCTTGACTGCCGTCGTCCACGGGGCGCGGAAAGAGGAGCAGTCGACGGACGTGCAGCTTGCTGCCATGCAGGCACTTTTCAATTCACTCTCGTTTATTCGTGAAAATTTCGAGCGAGAGGCGCGTGCCATTTTATTCAACCGCAGCGTGGTGGCTTACGCGGCTCTCCGCAGGGCGAGCGCAATTACATCATGCAGGTGGTATGCGAGGCAACGCAGAGTCCATCCGTCCAAGTGCAGGCCACGGCGTTTGAATGTCTGGTTCGGATCATGACGTTGTATTACAGCAAGATGGCCTATTATATGGAACGCGCGCTCTTTGGGGTGGGCCGTTTTACATCAATCCTTCGGCCCCGTTTTTCTGACTAACCGCACGTGATAGCTCACTGTGATGGGTATGAAATCAGAAGAGGAGTCCGTCGCGCTGCAGGCAATCGAGTTTTGGACATCCGTAGCCGAGGAGGAAACTAACCTCGAGAGTGATTACCTCGATGCCCAAGATGTAAGCCATGAGGAATTGGTTTGTCTCAGATCTTGCGCGCTTAACGTCACTCACCAGGGCCTTCTTGACGGAGATGTCGAGGTTCCCAAGTACTTTGCCAAAATCGCACTTCCAGAAGTCGTTCCCGTCCTCCTTCAACTTCTCACCCGCCAAGACGAGGATGCTGAGGAAGGCGAATGGAATGTTTCTATGGCGGCCGGCACATGTCTTGCTTTTCTCGCTCAGGCAGTGCACGATCCTATCGTTCCCGCTGTAATTCC
>Ga0209488_10002035_pt1 | contig 16960 bp, 20 predicted proteins | sample Rivendell_Oct201_8_FD_188349 | JGI IMG/M metagenome (GOLD analysis project Ga0209488, IMG submission 188349) | Vadose zone soil microbial communities from the Eel River Critical Zone Observatory, Northern California, USA -... | ecosystem: Environmental > Terrestrial > Soil > Vadose zone >...
TGGGTTGCTGTCGCCGTCATGTGATGAATGAAAAAATAAAATAAGGTGACTCACCACTAAAATGTCGCTGCTCGTGTCGGCGCGTCACGTGACGTCACCGCTGGGCCCGGCACCTCCCTGTAGTATGGAGGGGGTTGGCACTGCGGTGTGGGACCTGTACACAGAGCGTGATGAGTGAAAAAAATAAAAAAAAAAGGGCTACTCACCTTGTTACTGAGCCCACGGAATGGCAGCTTGAGGAGTAGGGGAAGAAGTTGAAGTGGATAGGAAGAAGCCGCCGAGGACAGACGAAAAAAACAAGACCAAACTGATTATATAATACAAGCAACATACCGAGCAACAAAAAGAGCAACAAAAAATAGGGAACGGAGGAAATAAAAAACATCGGGTCAAATATGCAGAAGCCAGCTACATTCAGGATTGTGCCCGCCCTGCAAAGTTTTGTTGCATGTCTACTAGGCGATTGTTTTGAAAAGACTTTTTAGTGTGATAATCGCGAAGCTGACTTAACGCAAGTCGGTCATTATATTACATAATCGCTTTGGTTGGTTTCGTCTGTCTTGTCCCCTCCACTTCCACTCCCACCGCTCCTCCCCCCACTCCTTAACCTGCCATTCCCTGGGTTGGTAAGTCAGTTTTATTTTATTTTTTACGCTAATAGGTTCCGTGTGCAGGTCCCCCAGCCCCCTTCACACCGTGGTGATACATTGGCACCAACAGCGATGGTGTTTGCAAAAAGGTTGGCCGCGGCGCGGAATTCGGTAAGTCACCTTTTTATTTCTTATTTGTTTTGTTCTCACTTCGTGCATGCCCCACCCCCCCACCCCCTCAATGCCACAGTGCTGGAGTAGTGTGGCCATGACATGATAGGCAGCAAACTTGACAGCAGCACGACACACTGCAGCGACATGACACGCCACAGCGCAAGGGCAACATGGCAGGCAGCAGTGCGCCATGGCATAACAGGCGGCAGCAACACGGGCGGCAACACGACACCTGGCAGCGACCACACGACGTGCAGAAGCGTGCCGTGGCATGATATGCGGCAGCGCGGTCACGGTGGCGCGACGAGTGGCAGCGCGATCGCAGCCACACGAGACGCGGCGGCGTGACGGGCGGCACCATGACTGTGGCGACATAACACCTGGCAGCAACGACAACAGGATGTGCAGCAATGTGCCGCAGCATGACATGCAACGGCGCGACGGGCGGCAGCGCGATCGCAGCGACATGATACCCGGCGGTGCGACGGGCAGCACCACGACTGCGGCGACACGACACCCAGCAGCGACAACAACACGGCGTGCAGCAGCGTGCCGCGGCAGCACGATTGTGGTGACACGACAAGCGGCGGCGGCACGACAGCTAGTAGCGCAGTGGAGGCATGAGGGACGGTAGCGCAGCGGAGGCACGACGGGTAGCTGCAGCAACGCGGCTGTAGCGGTGCGACAGGTAGCTGATACTATGTATTCTTTTGTATTTATACTTTGTAGTTTGAACAATATAAACCTTTTTTGATAACATATTCTTAAACATTCAAACAGAAATTCCTTTTAAATAGCACTATGTGCAAATGAAACCCTTTGGGTTCTCGAAGCTGAGGACTCAGCATGTTTCTTAGTACTTGTCCCATGTGCTTATATGCTTCTTAGAGATCCATGCTTCACTGAAATAGATTATAAAACCTTAGATTACTTGCAAGTACTTGAGGTATTGGTAAATTACTTAAACAGCTTAGCGCACTTAGACACGCAGGTCTAAGCAACGTCTAAGTTGCGTTTGGTTCTAAGCAGTCTAAGCAGGGACCATTTTCCTGATGCCTTGTTGATGGCTCAAGGAGTAATCATCGAACCTGATGTCCTAGACGCCGGAACTAGTAGAGGGCCCAGAGTCAACAACAGGAAGCGTGCTGGGGTGGGTGAATCGCATGGTCCGTCGAAAAGGCGTCCTGGTCCTCTTGTCAAGGAGGAAGAGAAGTCCGCCAACTATCACGAGCAGCGAATTCGAGTCCTTCAGGTAAGTAGGGTTAAGAGGTTCGGACTAGTTTCGGCATCACTTGACACTCGGCCTGATGGCTGTGCGTGTAGGCTGAACTGGATTCCTTAATGACTGAGGGATCCAGATCGTCTGTTAAGCGCGAGCCGCGATCTTTCTCCCCAATTGTCGTGGGTCGGGCCGCCAGGTGATTGATCTCACCCTTCACGACTGATCGACCTAGGAATGGGAGTGCGATAATGTTTTCAATGTCTTGCACCTTCGAGGCACTATGGATACACAGTGGCTCCGAGGTATACAGAAATGAAAGGTGGCTTCATGTTGGCTCTTATTTAAAGGTGTGGGGTTACATACTGGTACATTGTCTGATGAGGTGTGGCGACGACGACAAGAATGTCAGGCAGAGTAGGTGCTCTTAATACATCTCCAGACTCATCCCGTCGTGGATCTCATAATCTTCGAGTGTAATGTGATCCTTGAAGGTAGAATACCTGGACAGTATTTTCAGCATTAGCGACAGACATAACACAAGCAAATCACGCCAAACCATTTCTTAAGCTGAATCTTTTTCCAATCTGTACCCGTTTGCGCAGCAATCAGCTTCTTGAGATCTCCCACGGTATCTTGTGAGCTACACTTGACGCGTACTGGACCAATTGCCCGTCAATCAGTACGACGGGAGTGGCAGCAAAGCGGAAAAAGACTGACCTTTACGCCCCAAGCGATCGTTTGCGATGACCTATATCCGGTATGTCAGATGAATTCACAATTTTCTGTTCATTGGCGGGAATGCGTACTTCGATAAGAGCCATGTGTTCGCGACCAGGACAGACTCGGAGCAAACGATGGTGACGGAAGATGCTTTGTATGGTATGACATAAGCGGTCTCATACACCTCTTATGGATCTCGCTTGTCTCGAACCTCTCAAGGCATCAATCAATGTGCTTCTGGTCCAGGACAGAGAGCAGGGCACAGGGGGGAAGCGACGACGCATTCAAGTCCCTTCTGGATCTTCTCATCGGCAGAGGAAACCTCACAGAGCGCGAGGCGCGCCGCCTCGCACAACAGCCGGCGCGTACGCTCTCGCTCATCGACACGCACGGAGTGGCGCACCGCAGTGTGTACAATACGTTCCCCTACACTCCTCCCATCCACCCCCCCAAACACACACACACATACACAGATCTTAGAGTCGAAATATCCATGACCCCCCAGTGTCCGGCGGAGGACGCCGGGCCGTCCTCACGGACTTCACGTTCGCGGCTGCAGTGCCTCCTGCTCGGCGGCTTCGTCCGAGTCCGAGTCCCGGCCGTAGCGCGCGTCTGTGCCCTGTGCCCCGGACCGGATATGCTCCTCCAAGTTTTCCTCCCTGGCTCATGGCTCGGCAGAGCCAGGCGTACAGGTTCCGTACGCCGGTCCGCCCGTAGACGTGTGGGGCCTCGGCGTCGTGCTATACATGCTCAACTGTGGGCGCGTGCCATTTGATGGGCCCACGCTCGATGCGTTGTGGAAGGCGTCTCTGCGCTCACCCGAAGGCCTTCGGTTCCCCAAGCGGGTTAGCAGAGGTGCGCCATGTGCGCGTGCGCCCCGTCTGCGGTCATCAATGACCATCCCTCCATTCTATCTGTCATTTTAGATTAATATTGTAGGGACCTTTTACGAGGCATGCTCCAGGCGGATCCAAGCGCTCGTGCGTCTTTGGACTTGGACGAAGTGCTCAATCACTCCTGGACGAAACCAGCGTTTCCACGCCGTTGTTGGGCGCTGACGTGCCAAGGCACGCAGCGCTGAAGTGGCCAGATCAAGTCGACCGCGAGATGTCCTACAGAATTGCGGCGCTCGAGTCCAGAAATGGGGACAACGCAAGGTGTCGTCTAGCCAAGGCTTTGGGACCTAGCGTCGCGTCTTTACGAGGCTTGGCATAGTGACGACTCCCAAGCGCACCCCCTGAGGCTTACTTCACACCTGAGCCGGCCGCCCCCAGCGGGAGAGTTCCTAGACCGGGTTTGGTCCCTGCTTGGCAAAATCCGCAGTCGCGCAGTGCTGAAGTGGCCCACGCGGATCCCGCCCTTTCTCCCTTTGAGAAAGCGCCGAACAAACAGATGACAACACCAAACCCCACCGCCCATAGCGTGTAAACATCACCAAATATACTTGTTCAGCGCTCCGCTCATTTGTTCACAGGGTTCGCAAAAAAGGTATAATGGGGTCACGTTGTCGTTCGTATTTGTCGTAAGTAGAAATCGTGGATATTCGTGGTGTTTCACCACTTCTCTCCGGTCTCCGGTCCTTCCTTTGGTATCTATTTGTTCCTTAAACGGGTAAAATTGTCTCTGAGCCACGTGTTGGGGCAAAAGGGTGGAGTGGAATAACACACCTTCGAAATCCACAGCAGCCACACGCCCGCGCTGAAAGCAAGATCAGGGCGGCCCAAGTGAAGAGCATGCTGACGAGCACGATCCACACGCCGTTCCCAAAGCTGATGGTGACATTGACCTTGTTCTGTTGCTTGAGTTTGTGCTTCGCTACGATGACGAGGGCGAGATCTGCGGCGAACACGATGGTCGACACGATCGCGGTCCCGACGGACAACACGAGGGAGATGACCCAGGGTGCAAGGTGATAAACACAGCACGACGCGATCACAGGGAGAGCTGTGAGGAACGCCAGGCCTGCAGCGATGGGGTGCAGGATGAGCAAGATGGTAAGAGCCTTCAGAATGAGGTTCGCCAGGTCCCGCTCGTTTGTGACGGCCTGGATGGTGGCTGGATCAATCGTGTACCCGAGCTGTGGTCCAATACACTCTCCATTGTTAGTGAACAGGGTAGGCTTGTTCAACGCACTACAATATGATGATATGCGTCATTGAGTGCCCATGGACGCGATGAAGTCGTGGTCAGAGTCGGAGAACGTTTGGGAGATGGGAAAAGTTCAGACCTCGTTATGCAGAAGCCCCATACGCCGAAGCGTATCTCGGTGCCAATACTCGTCGCCGGCAACGATGACGATGGGTGTCCGTTAAGTCGTAGCAGATAGACCGACTTGATGATTGGGAGGGAGAGAGCGATGAAAATCAAGAGTATAGATGCAGTCAAAAGGAAGAAGGCCGTAATGTAGGCATGGTGATGTCTGCGCAAATGGGCACGGGGGCGGTAGTCATAATCGTAAAAGCGTCTACGACAGGGCCAGCAAAAGACCATGGTGAATATCGTTGGGAGAGCGCCAAGTGACTCGGAGGAGCAGAGCACAACGACAACCAATGCTTTATTTGGGTGTGCCTGGTGTTGTGGCGTCCATGCGTTAGGGAATCGTCAAGCTGCTCAGCGAGATTTCCTGTGATCTACGCTGCCAAGTGCAGCCTTTGGGTACATTCTTGCTCAGGTTCTTCGTGACAGAAACGAAAAGTGGCATTAGGACTCTCGGCTAACACGGTGATCGTACCAGTCGCTAATCGTACCAGTCGCTAACAAGTTGCCCCATACGGTAAACACACAAACTGAGATATAAAGTACAATCTAATTTCTGGTATATAGTCATCGTAGATCTCGGATAGCAATAGATACATTAAAACCAAAGAAAGCCGATAGAAAGGGTCAATTAAAGGTAAGTACTCTACCAGAGCGCAAGCCCAGACAGCTTCGAAGCCAAATGAAACCAACAAAGTCTCGTTCAGTTCGCGCACTTAGCCAACGCCATCCGCAGTCGCCGCCACCACTGACTGCAATCAGGACTCCTGGCCAAGAAGGAGCTGCAGTCTCTCGACGCCGTTCTCAGGCTCGAGCCAGGTAAAGCCCTTGAACCACGTATTCTTCAGCAGAAAGTCGACCCGCTTAACCCCTTCCGCCTGCTGCTGGCGTTCCGCCCACTCAGTCCCGGACGACTTGAACCGGCGCGTGTATGCACGTGCGACCTCCGTCTCCTGCGAGTAGGTCAGGCGCCCCCACTCCTCATGCGCGATCTTGCGGTGCAGCGACGCGTGTACGGCGCGCACGATGTCCTCGAGCGTGAGATAAGGCAGCGCGCCGCGCCGGTGGCGGTGCGGCGACAGTGTCGTGCCATTCACGTGCAGATCGACGGGCCACTGGGGGATCCCGTCGCACATGACGCGGACGCGCGTCATCTGCGGGTGCGTCGCCGGCTGCTCGAGATCGTATGGGCTCAGCGTCGAGATGTTGTACGAGCCGGGCCCGGTGCGCTTCTTGAAGACCAGGTCGGCCAGGGCAAAGTTGATGTAGAGATGTTGGGCGACGATCTCCCCGTTGATAAGGTTGTGTAGCTGTGGGCGCGGCAGCTCAACGGGCGCCAGCTGCCATCCGGGAGAGTAGTAGGGCGCTGGTACCGTTGGCCACGGCGCGGGGGCAGGCGCCGCTGTTTGCACTGGGACGTAGGCGATATCGAACGAATGTCTCCGAGAGCGGGTACCAGCGTATCCGGGATGGAGCAGCATTGGCTGCTGAACTGGCGTTACCAAGGGCGGAGCGGCAGAGAGCACGGGAAGAAGCGTTGGTATGACGGCGGGGGACCCGTACGGGCTGCCCCCCAAGGACCTTGTTGTCCGATGGGTAAAGCCAGAGTCGGCTGCTGTTGGGGGGAACTGGAAGTATGGGTGCGGCTGCTGCTGCTGCTGCTGGGGATAGTAATAAGGCCAGACGTATGGTGTTCCCATCTTTTCGTGAATGGGTGGTTGTGTGATGGTGGTTGTTAGGTGTGTCTGAAGGTGAAGTCAAAGCGGGCTCAGGACTCTCTTTATATACGTCTTCCCCGGACTCTGCAGTGGACGAGTCAATTGTTCCTCCTTAATGACGGCTGTGCAAGGTTCGGGGTCGTAAACATGTTTAACATCGTGCGTTGACCCGAAAGCGGTGTTTGCGAGGCACCGCAGCGCGAGGGCGCCGAAAGGAAAGCACTGGGAATGCTTGATTAGTAATCGTGGCATGGCAGTGTCCGAAACCAGATCTTGCAGGAGATTTGTGAACCTGTCAAGATTTGCATGGATGCGATGCCTCCTTCTCATCCTAAATTCCTCCCTTCCGCCTCGGGCGATGCTGTGCAATCGGAGAGAGTCACAAAATATATAAAATCGCGCAATACGTATCACGAGTAGAATCCTGGAAACAAGGTAATTTTCATGGGGCAGCACGAGCGCTCGAGTGATTACCTGCCACCCTCATTGATGGATACGACCGGTTATTTTCATTCCGAATGTCGATAGGAAAAGTATGGCCATGTGGTCGACATGGCGGAATCACCCCTGATTTTGTCCCATCTCGTCAAACTTCCTCCTCCGCTGGTTCCTCGTCATCCCCACCGGATGCTTCTTCCGGCCCTTCGCCAAAATTGTCTCGAAGTGTCCACAAATCATCCCCCAATTGTCGCGCCTCATCCTTATCAAGAATACCAACCGTCGCCCAGTCGATCTTCCGCCGCACGCGCCGGCCTACAAAGTCTGCATATTGTGAAAACAGACGAGGCAATGTATGTCCGGATGCCAGCGTCGACACCATCGGGACAGATCGGGGGCGCGTTAAGATACCGTGGGGGGTATGACGTAGTTCCGCCCTCAAGTCCTGTGCTCTGAAGAACGAGGGGAAGGAAGATGGCAGTGGATACTCCATAGGCGCATGTAAGCTGTGGGGGGGATCGGGCAGTGCCGATTCGAACGCATCAGATCTGCAGTGCTCGTAGCAAGGGAGGCCACTCACCAAAGTTCCGTTCCGGCGCTTAACTCGACAAATTGGCGTCTGTCGAGCTCCGGCCAGCCGCGGGTGACATCCTGTCGGCAAGGCCAAGCGCTGGTCTGCTGATAAGGCGACAATGATACGGTGAAAATTGTCATTTGAGCTATGCCACGCTGCGGCTTGATCGACGCGTGAGAACACAGCTACGCACCCTGCCTTTATGGTCGGTTTGATTCATGGTGAAACAATGTGCTCTAGTGCTTAACGCCTCTACGGATGACGCCGGGAAAGCTCCACTGAGCTCAGCGAACGGAGTGTTACCATACACATTCAATCGGTGACAAAGCCCGTACAGAAGCTCGCGGCCTTTCAACCTGGGTTGGCCACCTTTAATACAAACTTGGATCGAGGACCGGGGACAGACCCTACCGGAGGGGCATTGTCGCAGTCTCGAAGTGCGCTGATAGAATTCCAGAGGTATCGTAAACGCTTCGAAGCTGATGAACGCCGTCAGATTGAGAACACAAATAGAGAAAAAGTAAGGGCCCTTAGTAGATATTCAGGTGATTGGTCCAAACATCTACAAAGCGCACAGCTGGATGCGTTGACTCACGTCTGTAGTAAGCTCAGCCGTCCAAGGTCCGGGTCTCCAATTGCTTGGTGATTGTAGGGGTACGGTCATAGTGGAGTGCTCATTGAGACCGCGCAAGCACAGCGCATCATTCAGCGCTTTTCTGGTTCCTAGCGTCTGCTCCTTTGTCAGGCAACAAAGCCACTGATGGCTGACAATCTCCGTACATCATCAATATCCAAGTCTCCCAGCACGGCATCGGACATAACCGCGAACACTAAAGTGGACTGCTTGGGAAACTCATCACGAAAGGCAGTGAGAAATGAGTTGACGAAGGATCCGAAGGATGCATTGTCAGTGCAAAGTTGAAGGCCCTACGCGGTTTGTTCACGCAAAATGCTACCCCCACCATGCTGAGAGCAGACGGACCTGGAAAGTGTCACACTCCTCTACGAACAGGCGGAATGAGTCATCCATGAGTCCATTTTCCTGCCACGAGAAACCGAGTACATCAACTGTGTACCCACAGTGCGACTTCAGCGTAGCTCACCGAGTCGTACCGCAAAAAGGTTTCTCTCCCACCCTGCCAATCGCCGCCATCCGTAGCTTCCCAGTCTGCTAAATCGGGAAGCCTGTGTAGGGACCGGGGGAGGTAGTGGACACGGTTATAGTCAGACCAGTACCGGACGTCAGAGGCCCGGAGGGGAGGAAGTATAGGGCTTGTTTTGGGGTCCGGGGGTTTCGCCACCACAGCGTCCTCGTCCTCGTCTTCCACTGCTTCCTCGTCCAATTGGGTTTGATAGGGGATGTCCGGGATAGGAATTCGACGTATCTCGTCCACGCCGCCATCCCTAGTTCGGAAATCAGTCCCAGTAGGCAATTGGTAGTATCGACTCACCAGAGGGACGAGGAGGGGAGGTCATCCCCTTTGGCGTAGAGTCCCTTGGCACTGGACAAGGAACCAAAGTTTGCTAAATGAGAGTGTTGGGCCGTGCGATGGAAAACAATTCAGAAAAAATGTACCCTTTCTGTCGAATTGGAGGACCCGAGGGCAGTACGTCGGCTCTCCCTACCGTAACGTCTGAACCTGGGGCCGTGAAGCGCAATTTAGGGTGAAAATAAGACAAACCCGGGGGGAGACACCCTCCCTAAAGGAGACGTCGTGCTCGACGAGGACTTCCTTGTCCGCGCTGTATGTAAAGTAGCTCTGTTGGGCATTCCAAAAGTGTGTCCCAACGTGGTTGGATACGTTGCCAGCCTGTATGTATATTATCTCTTTCATCGATGGGTGTCGATGCCGAATTCGGCCTGACTGTTCGGTAGGAATATTGATTAGAAAGCTTGCAATATTTACAGGGTAGATGCATTGGAGACAGGAGAATGTCCGACCTTCGAGTCCTAGAGAGCCGCCTCAACCAGCCTGAGACACTGCTCGTGGGGAGCGTGTGAGTTTTCCCCCCAGTCGTTTTTGGTCGGTCGGAACATCACTGCATTCACTGCCTCACCGGTTCGACCGGGCCGTGACGACGTCCTGTGTGTTGTACGCACAACACAGCCTCAATGATGCATTAGCTGCTAGGTAGGAAGAATCAACACCGCTTCGGCTGGCTCGGCAACAGACAAAGTGTCTACTCTCTAGTAAGAGAAAGAGAGTTACAACAAAGTATCCCCTTGTCCCTTGTGTACCCAACGAACCCATACACCCAGCCATCAGGGTAAGACCAATACCGGCCCAATGTTCCCCGACCCCGAATCGACACCATCAGAGGCGTCGTCCGAGTTTTCATCGACATCGGCAACCTCAACCCTCTCGTCTCTGCGTAGATCGATAATCCGTACTGGGATACCCTCCTCTTCTGTCGCTGGTGGTTCTTCCGCGGAGTTCGGCGATATAAGTCCCGCCTTCCGTTTGTCCATGACGCGAATCCTTGGTATCCGTACGAATCCGCACTCGATGGGGATCAGAGACCACACCAGTTGGGCTTCTGCACCCGGAAGGAGCGTTGGGACGCGCGCGCTGCGCTGGCCGGCGACAAGGAATGCGTCCGTGGCGTCCGGCTCGAGCTGCACGGTGAGCCTCGCTGACCGCGAGGGATCGTGATTGCGCAGCGTCAAGCGTGCGTGGACCGGTGTGTGCAGCTTTGCTGATGAGGGAAGCTCGAGCAGGGCGATAATGCCTGTGCGTGGCGGTTGCAGATTGGGGAGTGGGAATAGACTGGTGCAGAGTGGCCCAGGGTCGCCGTTTGGCAGAATTCTGAGCGAGAAGTGGGATATTAAATATGTAGGTCGAAGCAAATGTAGTGCACACCTTCGCCATGAAAGCTCGTATTCTCCAGGACTCGAAATTACATCGTCTTCGCTAGGCTCGTCCTCTAGTGAAAGGCTAATGCGACAAACAGCAGCAAACTCGTCCCCCGGAAGCCAATCTGGGAACCTTCAGAAAGACAACGAGGATAAAACAGAGATTAAGGTACCTGAGGTCACATCGTCTTCATCCTCGTCCAGAGAGCACTCGAGTACCCTGGCATGTGGCCCATTCTAAGACGAGAAGTCAATATGACCATCACGAATGATAGAGCGCAACAGATTGACCTTCCTAACAAGCCTCACAGTCTCTACACTTACACCCCACGGCCCCGCGCAGACCATACGCGCCTTAACGAGCGCCTCCCCACCTTCCCCATCGTCCCAATAATCGTTCTCGTACGTACGCAAGTTGGTCAAGCCAGGCAGCGGGCCGCGCGAGTGCACATACTTCACGGTATACTCCACTTTCATCGATGCTACTGTTGGTACGAGAAGCGTGCGTAGCACTTCGCTCATATCCTGAGCGACGGGAGAGCGCGACTGGATAGAGATGTACAACACGCGGTCCCCCACTCCGCCAGCGTTCCTCAGGTAGAGTGTTTTCAGTGCGGTCACGCCAGGCGGGATAGTGCCAAGAGCGACGCCTTTGATGAAGCTCTGCGAGTGCTCATCATCTACGCAGATGACGTTCACTTTTCGTGCATATCATGCGTAAGCTCGCAGTTGACATGAGGCATGGATCTGCATGATCAGACGCACCTGCCTCGTCAATCTCGGTCGGCTGTAGAAGAACGTCAAGTAAAACATCAAGCGGACGATCGTCTTCGTTGATAACGCTGATCACAATCGGATATTCCTCGTCGAGATAAGCAGGAGACTGGTGTATCAGAGACACCTGCAGCCTGTGTGGGCGATAACGCACACTACGGGCCACGTTAGCACCATAGCTAACGGTAATGGACGTTTTGCGTACATCACATCCGCGGTGCTATCGCGTTGCAGAGGGGTGAATTTGATGGGGTTGGCGGAGATGAGCCACCTCGGTGTCGGGGAAAGCCCATCCCGCACAGAAGTCGGGTCGATAGGGATCTCAACAATCCAGTTACCCCCGCGAAGAACGAGCACAACACGCGCTATCTAATCTGAAAGATCAGAAGCGGAGAGTCGGGAGGCGATCCGAACATACGCTCAACGTCAGTGGCACATCCGACGAGACAGTGCCAGAAAAAAGGATCGTCGCGCCCTTTTCCCATCTTAAGCAGCCTTCACTCTCCGCAGCGACTTCGGGCGGTAGGTCACCGAGATCTATCCGCTGGATCTTTGAAGTGGACGCCGCATCAAGATTATGATACACGACAACAGGCTCTGCGCTGTGGGAGAAATAGATTGCAAGTGACGAAAAATGGAGAGCAGATATGAGAACGTCGCTCGGCGCAGTCAGAGACAGCTGGAATGCGATGCGCTCATCGACGTGAGCTTCACTTGACCAGAAAACGACGCTGGTATCAACTTGGGCATAGCCAGATCAGCACAAATACCAGATCCGAAGAAAAGTGCCTACATATTGGTTCCGAGTCAGATAGATCAACTCTAAGGGGCTCTTCATGGGACGAAGGCACGGTGCTCTGTGCTACACTGAAAGACAGTACATGACATATAAAAATCACCCCTACCTTGAGCACTGCAAGTAAGTCTTCTTGCAATACCCCATCATCGTCATCGTCTTCAGCTGCACCTGAACCTTATCTTATTGTCGGGAACCACAGTCCGAGCAAGCAGAGAGGCAGGGCGTACCATGTGCCAGCATTTCTACTAAAATTCTCACACTTAACTCCACGTCGCCCAGTTGCTGTGCACACTTGTACCAAATTGTAAGCAGGGGACGTAGCATTGAGCCCCACCGTTCTTGTCTGTATGTCTTGCCAATCCGATCAAAGAAGCGTACGGCCATGTCGAATTTCCCAGCGGCATAGTACGTCCCTGCAATCCGACCCACAATACGCAAGGTCAATCGACCCTGACCGTGTCCATTGGTCAGCGGCGAGTGCTTCTTGAAAAGTTCGTACGCTTTGGTGTATAACTGCGTCCAGCTCTGTACTCAGAACTATTTGATTCGCATGGAGAGACGGCGCACCTCGACCACAATTCCGAAATGATCAACCTTTCTTTCGTTAGCGAATCCAGGCGGGCTCGTTCCGCTCGCTTCTGTTGTCTCCAGCAATGCAAGGAATTGTTCACGCCGGCGCTCTGTTGCCTGTGCGGCCGCATAATAGTAGAAACCTGGGTGTTGGAGGGCGCTTGTAGGATTCAGGCCCAGTGTGTGCAAGGCATCCAGCTCGGCGACCCCTGTTGGCGCAGTGGATGGCGCAGGCAGAGCTGGTTTATGTATAGGGAGGACTAAGGTCGAGCCTGTGCCATGCTCCAGAAGCTCTGCGAATGCGCGGTGTCTGATAGGTTGTTAGTGGCCAGAGATAGGAAAATTGAAAGAAGGACTCACTGCCTCGCGATCCAGCTCCAAAACTCAAACGTCTCGTCGCCTATGCCCCAACCACGCGAGAAGTCGCTGAATCGTCTTATATGAATAGTGTGCTGGGAAAGTGCAAGTGCGTGCTCGTTGTTGTACAGATATAGTTTGCCGATCTGTGGATGAATTTGGCATTTGTGGGGCAAGGAGAATAAGAGTGGTCAACAAACCTTGAGGTTGATGCAGTCTGCTAGGACCTTAGCTTCTGCCCAGCGCTTTGTCCGTGGCGGGAGAATGGCAGTCGAACCGAACATAATAAGTAGACTTGAATAGGCATCCTGATAATGCCTTGCTTCCCGTCATCGTCTGAACAGTCTGAGGCAGACACGGTGACTTACTTCAAGGCAACTTCAAATTCACCTCGAAACTCTGCAAAACACGCCATCTTGTACTCATAGCGCACGGTCCAACCCTCTGGACGTAGCGGCCGAGCAGCAGCGGCACCTCCGAGAGGAGATATGGGTGGGACGTATGACGAAGCGGATTGGGCGTGGCGGTTGCGCTTGCGCCTGACGCGCTTAGAATGTGAAGTGTAATACTCGACCGCTGGTTCGTACAGGGCCTGGTGAAGGCTGGAATAACTTGAGTTCTCGAAGTGAGGGAGAAGTAACAGTTAATGGAACCTCTTGATAAACTCGCTGAGCTCGCCGGGGCTCACCGGGCTGAGCACGAAGAGGGCTGCGCGGTAGTCGAGTCCGCTCTGTCTCCGAATAAATGTGAGCCTTGTGTCCAACGTGGGGTCGTCTGCCAAAGGTACGTTCAGTGACAGCAGAAGTACAGCTGTAAGGGGAGACGCACCGAGCAACTTCCGACTGGCGAGGAGTACGACGGTAAGCTTTATGCCTCGCTCACCTGTCAACTTTTTGCGCAGCGCGATCTCGGCGGACATCTCTGTATCCCTCCTGCGTTCCTCCGCATCGCGATCCGGGTGTGGGGGGTCGAGTGGGGAGCGCGGCATATGATGGGGAGGCGACTCATATAGACGGATGAAGAGTACGAACACGGATGGCACAAGAGCGGTATGCTTTCGCACCCATATGGGCGCAACAAGACCGTCGGGATGTAACGGTGAAGTTGGGGTTAGTGGGGAAAGGGAGGAATGCGTAGGGCCATGTGGATCAGGAGAAAGCGGGACTTTACGGGGTGGAAAGCGGACGTCCTAGAATCACACGTATTAAGGAGCGTATCGCATAAAAAGGAGCGGGACACACCTTGTCGACAAAAACTGTCTGAAATATTTTAGACTTCTCAGGCTGCCAAATTGCGGTGGTCCTTTGGGAGAGGAGCGCTTCACGGAGGCGAATGGTAAGCACCGTGAAGGGGTCTTGGGTTGGACGGGCGTCGGATGTTGGAGCTGTCACTGGCTCCAGCGGAGGGGGCACATCAAGACCCGCGACAAACATCACCGGTGCTAACTGGATTAAGAATTCTGTTGGGTACGAGTTCATCGTGTTGAACGTCGGGGAGCCCTCTCGCTTGTGTGAATGTCAGAATGGCTCAATGAGGAAGGTCTTTCCCTGTTGGGTAATAGATTTTCCGTGGGAGTGGCCCCTGCTGAGTGGACCACTTTCGCCTTTAGCGGGTGGAACGGTCAATTTTGTTTTTACCGTCACTCAGCAACTTGCTATTTCAAGGGGGCCGCTGTCCCCTTGCACCCCACAAGGGCCCACTAGTCTGCTTTGGCGTGATCACAAGGTGGCCCCCACAAACAGTTTGAGCCACGGGACCGCGGCTCCTGACATCACCACTCGCTCAAAATGGCGCCCTGCACGTCGAGTATTTCCTAATCGTTTTATTTTTTTTCCGATTGTCTTGGAGGTCCCGGGGGTGGCTTACTTACCAAGTAATCCGGGGTGCGACCCCTTTATTGTATTGTCACATTCCAAACTCAACGCCCATCTCATCTCCTATTTCGATTTTCCTCTTACGTCAGCTGTTGTCCGTGGGGCATAAAAGCCTGCGAGTTGGGGCCCAACTCCTCAGAACCCAGTTCTGTCCTCTCATCTAACTCTAACAAAAAACTCATCGAATTATGGCTTGCTCCTGCTCCCAAAGCTGCTCGTACGATCTTCTCGCCTTTCTTACACTACCATTGTGTTGATTCCTTTACCAGCTCTTGCAACTCCTCCAGTTGCCAGTGTAGTTCTAATGCTTGTGGATGCGCCAACTGTGTCAACCACACTCACAACGCTAGTGTAAGACGTTCTACCTCGCCTTTCCTTGGCATATGCTGAATGTACATGCAGTGCAACCACTAAGCTGCTGCGAGGGATTGATGGATGATCCATCTTTGATAGTGTTGAATGCTGCCTGTCTGAAGCTTGTTCTTATGTGATAAATGGAAGTTTGTAGCTTATTGGTGAATGTGGAAATCGGGTGCCACACTCTGGCCCCGGTGATGTGAGTTCAGTGTGATCAAATTTCCCAACATACCATGTTTACGCCGATTTATGGCCTTATGGGGACCATACTACCTGGTAAACCTCAGCGATTTCCTAAATCAAGCCGGGTCGTTCCTGAAACCTTGTCGCATGACCTGAGGTCTTGGTATGGTTGACCGGGTGTGTCCGCTGTCGAGCTGACCGCGCTCATGAAGAGTGGTGCAAGGCGTCGTAGCCTCTACCACTTCGACTTGCCCGTGTCTCAGCCGATGACCTTTTGCGTAGGTCAGGAACAACTGTCCGTGTTAAGGGGAGATGGCCTGTACTTAATCCGAGGGGGGAAATGGGGCAGTTTTCATCATACCATCGATGATGCTTCTGGGCCATCAGCGGAGCGTAGGCATGACGGCAGCTGGACATCACTACGCTGCTTCCCTCCCATGCTTGGGTAGGTTGAGGAATCAAGCCGAGAGAATGGGTATGATCAATCGAATAATGGGAACTTGCCGGGACAGGATAAGCGCAGGGTGCTCAGCATCACGACGCCACCACACGGTGCACGTCTAAAATTGGGTTTTTGGGGTTCCCTGGGGCTATCACAAGTGAATGGGGCGCAAACCATGAATGATGTTCTCAGGTAGAGTTCCAGCGTCGCACGGTACGTGAGAAGGGAATGTGTTTTCCTAGTCAATGTTGGTCCCAACCTTCCGCGTATGTCTCCCATCCTCGCACCACTGTGAGAACGTGGCATGCGTGACGGCATAGTGGCGTGTCATTTCGAGAAAGCGTTCGCAACATTAAAGTGGCAATAATCGAGCCCGCAGCCCATCATGGGATGATCAGGTAGATCCGATAAGTTTGGGAGAAGGCGCCGCTCTGTAGAAAATCAAGTTGAAAACCATAAGGTCGTACCATGTGAAAGTAGCTAAAAGAACGGAGAAGGGACGCATGACTCGGAGCAACGTTGCGGGAAACAAACTGACGGTTATAACCGACCAGACAGCGGTGATAAGGATAGAGCTCACCCCAAGCGGAAAACACAAGTGATGCGACCGGAAGTTCTCGTGAATCCGGTCACTTTATTTTACTGCTGAAAGACATTGACAGAGACGAAGAGTGTTTCAGACGACCCCCAAGCGGCCAGGTGACCGCGACGACGTCCGTGGAGTGGAGTCGGAGAGGATTTGATTATGTCCTGGTACGAATCAAAAACTTCAACTTGAGACGTAGACGTAGAGGTCGTGAGCCTTCCGTAATCACATAAGATAACCAATTTGATGGATAACTGGTAAACACCGCTCAAACCCCTTCAGTTGAACGCAATACTGAAGCGATAAGCAGCGCCAATATTTCTCTTTCTAGTGACTTACATCCAACAAGTCAACTGCCAGTGGGTGGGAAGTAGTGGTACAGTACGTTGCCTGATACCATCCATCGTAACACGGTGTTCGCCGAGACCTCCTATCTCATGCACAGCCTCGTCCTTTGCCAGGACAACACAGC
>Ga0209488_10002037_pt1 | contig 16951 bp, 9 predicted proteins | sample Rivendell_Oct201_8_FD_188349 | JGI IMG/M metagenome (GOLD analysis project Ga0209488, IMG submission 188349) | Vadose zone soil microbial communities from the Eel River Critical Zone Observatory, Northern California, USA -... | ecosystem: Environmental > Terrestrial > Soil > Vadose zone >...
GGCGAATGGCGGCGTGAATTCGATCAAGACTTCATCGCCGGTCTTCAGTTCCATTCCGGCAAACACCAGGACGCCGCCCTCACTCATATCGTTTCCCCGGCCCGACATTATTTTTGTCGTTCCATCATGGGTATGAATGATCCGAATCGGAAGGTTGAGCCGGTAACGCTGCCAGCGTCTGAAAACCGCTCTCTCAGTTGAAGCCTTGCCACCCGGGACCGAACGTAAGCGCGCCTGCGTTGCCATGCGTCTGATGATATCCGCGGAGATTCCAGAGTAGAAGGTTACCGAGGTATCAAGCATCACGCCGCTGCCCTAAAAAACTACCGGCTTATACCTTAGTCGTATATTTCTCCCCCTGGAACGCTCTGTTGTCGGCGCAAAGAATAAAAAAGGCTGGCCAAAAATGGACCAGCCATCGAATGAGAGGAAGCCAGGCCCTAAGACTCTTAGCAGCGCACGATCTTAGCGCTCTGAATGCCCTAGGTCGCGTTCCGCGTGTCCACAACAAGGCTCGACTCGGCCACGATTTCCGCATAATTATAAGAAGAATGGTCGGTCACGATGACCACACAATCGTATTGGCCAAGATTTTCCAGAGGCGTGTTCTTCATTTCCAGGTTGTATTTGCGGCCGCGTCCCACATATTCAAAGAACGGATCGTTATAGCTGACCTTGGCGCCTTCTTTCTGCAGCAGCTCAATAATGGTGAGAGACGGCGACTCGCGCAGATCGTCGATATCCTTCTTATATGCCACGCCCAGAATCAGGATGTTTGCTCCGTTCAGGCTCTTGCGCTGTTGGTTCAGCGCGGCCGCGACCGACGCAACGCAGTGATACGGCATTCCCAGATTGATTTCTCCCGCCAGCTCGATAAATCGCGTATGAAAGTCATACTCCTTGGCTTTCCAGGAAAGATAAAAAGGATCAATGGGTATGCAGTGTCCGCCCAGGCCAGGTCCGGGATAAAACGGCTGGAAGCCAAACGGCTTGGTGGACGCCGCGGCAATCACTTCCCAGATGTCGATTCCCATGCGCAGGCACAGCAGCTTCAGTTCGTTTACCAGCGCAATGTTCACGCAACGATAAATATTTTCCAGCAGCTTGGTCATCTCCGCCGCCGCCGGCGTAGAAACCGGAACTGTCGTGTGGAAGATGGTGCCGTACATCTCGCGCCCAAACTCGGTCGCCGCAGGGTTCAGTCCGCCCACAACTTTCGGTATGTCGCAGCGTGCTACCGTGTCATTGCCCGGATCTTCGCGTTCCGGAGAGAACGCCACGTAGAAAGTGTTCGCGGTGTCTTCGTCGCCGCGCGCTGCCTTCAGGCCCAGAGGGTTCTTTTCCAGGATCGGTATCAGCAACTCTTCGGTCGTGCCCGGATACGTAGTGCTTTCCAACACCACCAGCTGTCCGGCGCGCAGGTAGGGAACAATCGCTTCGGCGGTCGCCTCAATAAAGCTCAGGTCGGGCTCATGATGATCATCAAGCGGCGTAGGCACGCAGATAACGATGGCGTCCATGTTGGAGATCTGGGAATAGTCGGCAGTCGCGGTAAAGCCTTTGCTTTTGGCCGCCTGAATCTCGGTCTCCGGAATGCGCACAATGTAGGATCCGCCGCGCGTGATCACGTCAACCTTCTTAGAGTCGATATCAAACCCGGTAATGCGGAAGTCTTGTTCACTGAAAAGCAACACCAGCGGAAGACCAACATAGCCCAGGCCTATCACGCCGATTTTTGCGGTACGGTTTTCCAGCTTGGTCGTCAGGGAATCAGAGGGTGCAGAAATATATTCCAAAGTGCTCATAATGCCTGTGATTAGGGCATTTCAACTACCACTTTCACGACCCTGATGGCCATTCTCTTTTCGGCCGCAAAAGTCTTTATAGTCTTAGCGATATGCTTAAGCTCCGCTGCTGGCAGGACCAACCCTACGTCACGGAAGATCGCAAAACATTGCATACTTTTTGCGAAAAGTAATTCAACCTCTACAATCCAATTTAATAGGCCTGCGTGTTTGTGCTCAACCACTATTTCTTATTAGTCTGGTGATATCGCCGAAATGAGCTCAAGCTCCAGCCAATCTGTCCAGACACCGCCACTGGATCCCGCACATGGTCCTGTCCTCCGATCCAGGAAAGCCATCATCTTTTCTTTGGCGCTGCTCGTGATTTTTCTATCGCTTGCTCGATTCGCCGGCCACATGCTGGTGCGTGATCATCCGGAAAAGTCTGATGTGATCGTGGTCCTGGCCGGTGACAGCCAGGACGAACGTTACCGTCGCGGCATGGAGCTGTTGCGCGCCGGCTACGCCCGGCATTTGTTGCTCGACGCCTCCTCTGATTCCAGATATTTCGGGCACACCCCCGCCGAATATGCGGAAGCGTTTCTCCAGCAGGAGGCCAACGAGATGGCCGCGCAGGTAAGCGTTTGTTCGTTTGAAGAAGATTCCACGTTGACTGAGACTGGTTATGTGGGCAAATGCCTGGAGCCATTCCACGCTGCCAATGTTTTGCTGGTCACCAGTGACTGGCATACGGCCCGCGCCCGCTCCGTTTTTAAGCGCCGTCTGCCGCAATACCGATGGTCAGTGGCTGCCGCCAAAGATCCTCGACTCTTTGGCACAAGGTGGTGGCGTCGTCGAGAATGGGCCAAAACCACATTTCAGGAATGGCTCAAAGTCGTTTGGTGGAATGCCATCGACCGTTGGCGCTGAGCTGTCCAAAGCGTGCTATTTGAAATGTTAATCGTGATCGATCAAGGTAGATCGCTGCCGTCTGGTTGGTCCGTCTTGAATTATGTTCATCGAAAACCAGCTTGGATACCCACGTCCTCTTACCTGGTTGCGCTCAGCCGTATAATGTCTGCCCATGATCGTGCTCGATATTTCAAGCTGGATACAGGCGTTCGCTGCCGTGGTGCTGGTGGTGCTCACAGCTGCAACGCTTTGGGTGTTAAAACGTTACGCCGACGATACCAAGACAATTGCTCTCGCAAGCGTAAGGCAGATTGAAAATTCACAGATGCCGTTCCTCACCGTTGCTTGGGTTGAGCCAGCACCATCGAATAAGGCATACGGATGGAGCATTGCCAACCAAGGAGCTGGGCCAGCTTTGAGTGTTCGTTTTGGAACCTACCATCAAAGCTCAGACAAATGGCGCTCAATTGCTGACATTTCAAAAGGAGAGGTTAGAACGACATTTCATGGGGAAATTAAATTGCACATTCAAAATGATGTTCCCGCTAAGATGCACCCATTCAGGATCGAATATTCCTCTCTGGAGGGAGTTCGCTATCGCACAACGGTTGAACGATTAAAGGACGGAGAGTTAAAGACTGCGTTCGAGAAAATAAGCAAATGATTAGGCCAACTCACTTTTTCACCCATTCAGCTGTATCGAGAGAAACAGTTACGCCAAGTCTCGCCTTCTTGTATACAGCCTTCCATTTTGGGTCATCGAGATTGTTTAGCAACTGTGTAAGAATCGAACGCCTAAAAAGGCGATCAGTCAAGACAACTGCTTGCGTCTCTTCGGTCGGCAGCGGCTTGTGACTCGACTTTCCGCCGTGAACGATTCTGCTTCGAAGTCCATATGTTTCTCGGACAGCCGTCATCAAATGCTCCCGTTTAAGAGGATCTGCTTCCAAGAGCCACGCCAATGAGATTGCCAACTTAAACTGAGTCTCTCCGCCACCTTCTCGGTACAGCGATTCAAGCCCAATACACACGTCAGCTGCGCGCCCAATGATGTGAGCGCTAGCTTCTTTTTCTGAAAGAATGTGCTGCTTTGATTCGAGCAGCCGATCAATAAGAACAGGATCAAGGTATTGATATCTAGGGCTGTTTTAAGCGCATTCTCCCCTTTGGAAGGCGTATCGGGTGCGGGTGGCTCAAAAGAGAAATCCCTCAGATATTCTTGTTCGGTTATTTCCCTCATATTTTTTGCCATTTTTGCGATCCCTCAGCTTCATCTTCCATTAAACTATGAATTATTATAAGGCAGCTAGAAAAATACCATCATCAATCATGCGGTTCGATATTAGAACTTTCTAAGTGCTCCTAATCGTTTCTTTCATTTTAGGTGCTGCTCATACTCGTGATCTTTCCCTGAGGGAGTTACTAAACTACCCAATCAAGATGGTTCTCAACGCAAATAAAAAGGGGGAGAATTCTCCCCCCAAAATAGATGAACCAGCGGTTCACTTGATGGTGCTTCCTCCCGTCTGCTTGACAAAGAACGTGCGGGCCGCGCCGGACGGGCTGGAGCTGTTCTTATCATCGGGATACACGATGAGCGATTCGCCGTTCAGCCCCACATCCGTGGCAAAGTATTCAGCCAGGTTGCGGGTACCGCTGGCACAAGCCAGTCCCTGATTGCAGATTGGACCTACGTGAATAACAGGAGTGGCCGTGGTCTGGTTGAAGGTTGGAACCGCAGATGTGGCATTGCGGGATTGTGCCGAAAAGACGTTCCACTGCGCGTTGGGATCATTGGCGTTACCCGCGCTGGTGCCCCACCACGTGATGTCCACGCTGCCTGCGCCGCCTCCGGCGATCCATGCCCCAATCGCCGTCTTGGTTCCCGCCCCGTTATTGACGCGCACCGGTTTAGTCCAGGTGGCACCTTGATCCTTCGAAGCCGCCATGAAGACGTTTGTCCCGTTCGAGAACGACACATAGACATTGCTTGCGCTGTCAATTGCCACGACCGGGAAAATGTTGGCCAGGTTCGCACCGGCAGGAGCGGCAAAAACCTGTTTAATGGCCCAGGTAACTCCGCCGTCAGTGGAGCGGGCCAGCCACACGATATTTCCGTGCGAGTCAATGAACACGGTGTACACATTGCCATTGTTCTGATCCACGATGATGTTGCCCTGGTCTCCAGGTTGAACACCGACTTCAGGGGTCGTCACCGGAGATACCTGCGTAAAGGTCAGGCCGTTATCAAACGATTTCGCTACGAACAGAGTGACCGTACCATTGAGATCAGCGCCGAGCTGCTTCGTGGTGAGATACAGTTCTTTGTTGCCGTGCGCCGCAATCCACTGCCGATCAACCAGCGGCAAACCGCTGGAGACCGGGTTCGATACCCAGACCGTTCCTCCATTGAATGAGGTGCTCTGTGTGGCCGAACCCAGCCATAGCGAACTTGCATAGACAGTGCCCGCGGGACTCACCGCGAGGTCTTCATCGCCGCCGCCCAGGCCCACTCCATCCACGCCTGCAAGAGCAGAGCCGATCTGAATTCCGTCAGGCTGCCCAAGGTAGCTGAAGCTGGCTCCGCCATCGGATGACTTCCATACATCGATACCGCCCGGCACGCCTTCAATAGCGGCCACGTAGAAGTTGCCCAAAGTGTCGTGGACGATGCGCGGTTCCACATCCTGATCTGCCGTGATTACGTTGCCGCTGGAGTTTACGATATTGTTGGGCCGCTGCAATTCTTTGGGAGCGCTGAAAGTCATGTTGCTCTTTTTATACCGTGCGGTGCCGGTCGCCAGCGACGGCTCAGGAGCAACTGTTGCCGTGCCCGTATAGGTGGCGTTCACAACAGTGAATCCGACCACCTGCACCGTATAGGACCCAGCGGGCAGCGGGCCGCAGTCGGCATCTTCGAAATTGGTCTGCCCCTGTGCGGAAGAGCACACGGTGTTGCCGGCTGCGTCATTCACATTCAGATCAAAATCGTTGGTATTGCTGGCCCAGGCTATTCTGACGTGAACTGCGTAAGTTGGATTAGAAGAATAAAAAGTGGCCGGGACATTGACGGTGAGCGCGAAAGTATCACAGGTGATGCTGGTGCAAGCGGCGGGATCAGCCGTGGCCCCAGTGAATGGTCCGCCCGACCATGTTACCGAACTGGTTTGTCCTGCTGTCGGCGCATTGAGTGTTGCGCTGGAAGGTGTTGCGGCGACTGCTGAGGATACGATAAGCAACAGCGCCGCAAAAGTGAACCCAACCCACTTTTCAAGTTTCATAAGTGCCCCTCAGGAAGGAAGTGAACCGCTGGCGAGCGCACCCCGTAGTGCTACTACGATGCGGATAGTGAGAAGATGCACCCGGCCTCAATGAGGGTTGCTCGCCACAATAGCAATATTGAAAGACGTTTTCGGCCAGGATGCCGCCGATGGCGAATTCAAATGGACGTGGTGGAGCTACCAATGATCTTGCCCGGCAAAACGGAAGCGGACTTCTGCGGGGACGCAACCATGCTAAAGGATAACTTGATGGGCTGATCGAGACGGTAGATAGCAGCACCGGAACCTTTTCCTTGCGCTACGTCCAAATCCTCATCGGGATCGCGGACCTCGATGCCTTGAAAATCCTGCCATCCCTCGAAAGATTAGAGATTCGAAAAAATTAGAGATTCTAATGCAATTTTAATCTATCTCCACTTCATTCAAAGCGATGATCTTGTCAAGTTACTAATTCAGAGAACGGTTGATGGGTTCCCTGAGTTGGTTGTTCTAAGGCTCGCAACTCTTAGTTAGGCTTGACTGCAAGAAAAGTCCTTCCGGTGTTGACAATTCAAATGAGCGTTACCTTCCGGCTGAGTTAAAGCAACTGGCGTTATTTCAATGCGCGCAGGGTAAGTGCAAGGTCCTTCCGGGACTTCATCCTTCCGCAAATTTTTCTTGACCATTCGATCCGCCGTGGCGGGTCCTGGGGAGGCACTGTGATTTCTGCGCCAACAACGAAACCTTATCAACATGCTGGAGCCTTTTGGCTCATGGCGACGCTGCTATTGACCACCGCACTTGCGCTTCCTTCGGCTGCGCAGGCACAGAGCAATTACGTTTACGTCAATAACCAGGCGACCTCCAACACCGTCTCCGCATACTCGGTTTCCTCCAGTGGTGCTCTTACCGCCGTGCCCGGATCACCCTTCCTGACGGGTGGTCGAGGGGCCAACGTCAATTGTTATGGCCTTGACCGGATTGTAATCAGTGCGCCCAACAATTTGTTGTTCGTCACCAACACACTTGATCTGACGATCAGCGCGTTGCAGATCAATCCTGCTTCCGGCGCCTTGACCGCCGTGGCCGGGTCGCCATTTGCCAGCGGCCTTACTCTCGACGCCTGTCAGGGAATATCCCTGGCGGCCACCCCGGATGGCAAATTCCTGATGGCATCCAGCAACGGCCAGATTCAGACCTTCAGTATTGCGGCAAGCGGAGCCCTCTCTCTGGCGGCGACAACGCCGAACTGCTGCACCCCAATGGTCAGCATGAAGATTTCGCCCAACGGCCTATTTCTGGCGACCTCGAATCAGACCAGCGCTTCCGTCTTCACCGTGAACACCGCGACTGGCGCGCTTACGCCTGTCCTGGGATCACCTTTTCTGAAAACCGGCACGGGAACTCTTGCCGGCCTGGATTTCAATAGTTGCGGCAATAACCTGCTGTATGGCGGTGAGGCGACCGCAACCTCAACCATCGCTGATGCCTGGACCGTCGCGGCTTCGGGAGCTTTAACCGCCCTGCCCGGAAGCCCATTTCACAGTGCTTCTGGAACCAACTCCAACGTGGTGCTTCTCAGCCCTGATAACACGCGGCTGTTTGAAAGCAACCAGCTCAGCAACAGCGTCAATTCATTCACGGTCAACGCTGACGGCAGTCTGAAGAATATCGGCAGCTTTGGCGGCACAGGGTTCCTCCATACGCCTGCCGGAATGGCAACGGATCAATCCGGGAGTTTCCTGTATGTGGCGGACGATCCGTTTGGAATAGCTGTGTTACGAATCAACGGCGATGGATCGCTCTCCAACCTGAGTGATACGGCGATTAATCGTCCGGGCTCGATTCAGGGATTGGCGGCCTATCCTACGCGCAGCTGCGCCAGCGCGGACTTCTCGCTCACCATGACCGCCGCTCCAAATCCAGTCGTGGTCGGGACCAACCTGACCTACTCAATCACGATCACAAATAATGGACCAGCTGCTGCCTCCGCCACCATTGAGGACATTCTGCCGACTGGAAAACTTTTCGTGAATTCCTGCAGCGCAACCGGCGGCGGCGTGTGCAGCGGCACAGTGAATCATCGGTTCATCAGTTTCCCTTCCCTCCTGAGCGGTCAAACTGCCACGGCAACCATCGTCGCTCAGGTGAGCACATCGCTCGCCAATAACAGCGCGTTGAGCAACACGGTCAGCCTCAGCAATAGTTCCGCGATTGATCCCAATCCTGCCAACAACTCAGCTACCGCCACAGTCAACGTGGTCACGCTGGTTCCAACAACGGTCACCGCTGCTCCGGCAAACGGAACATTTGGCGGAAGCGCGCTGCTTTCGGCGAACCTGCATCGAAGCGTTGATAGTTCTCCAATCGCGGGCAAGTCCGTGGCTTTCACGCTAAACGGCAGCGCGGCAGGCAGCGCAATCACTGACGCCACAGGCACGGCGTCTCTAACCACCAGCATCGCCGGCATAGCTGTTGGGACTTATCCCGGAGCCGTCGTGGCCACGTTCGCCGGCGATACAGCGTTCGCTACCAGCAGCGGAACAGCCCCGCTGGTTGTAGCGCCTGCGGTCCTGACAGTCACGGCAGGCAATGCGTCCAGGATTTACGGCGATCCCAATCCTGTGTTCGCCTTCACCATCTCCGGTTTCGTCAACGGTGACACTGCCGCTGTAGTCTCAGGCACTCCGATCTGCACGAGCGTGCCAGCAACCAGCAATGCCGGGTCCTATCCCATTGTGTGTACGCTGGGAACGCTTGCGGCAGCCAACTATACCTTTGCTTTCGTTGACGGGACCCTGACCGTGACACCGGCGGCATTGACGGTCACGGCCGCGAATGCCAGCCGGTTGTATGGTGATCCCAATCCGGCATTCACCGGGACCGTCACTGGATTGAAAAACGGAGACAACATCACGGCGACTTACGCCAGCACTGCCACGCCAGCCAGTCCGGTAGGAAGCTATCCGATAATTCCAACATTGGTGGATCCAACGGCGAAGCTCGGCAATTACACGGTGACTTCCAACAACGGAACGCTCACGGTGAATCGGGCGCCATTGTCCGTGACTGCCGCCAATGCAACTCGTGTTTACGGCGATCCTAACCCTGTGTTTACCGGCACGATTACAGGCATCAAGAACGGCGATAACATCACGGCGACTTTCGCCAGCGCTGCCACCGCCGCCAGTCCGACTGGAACGTATCCGATCGTACCCACGCTAATTGATCCAACAGCGAAGCTCGGCAACTACGCGGTGATATCGAACAACGGTACGCTAACCGTCAGTCCTGCGATTTTGACAGTGACGGCTGCGAATGCAAGCAGGCTTTTTGGCGATCCGAATCCCGTCTTCACGGGAACAATAACCGGCCTGAAGAACGGGGACAACATCACGGCCACCTATGCCACGAGCGCCACAGCGTCAAGCCCGGTAGGGACTTATCCGATCGTTCCAACTCTGGTGGATCCGACAGGTAAGCTCGGCAACTACACAGTTGTCTCAAATAACGGGATCCTCACTATTGCGGGCGCATTACTAACCGTCACCGCCGACAATGCAACCCGCTTGTACGGCGATGCGAATCCGGCCTTTACCGGCACAATCACCGGTCTGAAAAACGGTGACGTCGTTACCGCCACATACGCCAGCGCGGCCACGCCGGCCAGCTCCGTGGGAACTTATGCGATCGTCCCCACCCTGGTCGATCCCGCTGGAGTACTCAGCAATTACGCCGTGACCTCGAACAATGGCACTTTAACGGTAACTGCCGTCGCTTTGACTGTGACCGCCAATAATGCGAGCCGGTTGTATGGTGATCCGAACCCAGCATTCACAGGCGCCATCACTGGATTGAAAAACGGAGACAACATCACGGCAACGTATGCCAGCGTAGCAACCCCGGCCAGTCCTGTAGGGACGTATCCAATCGTGCCCACACTGGTGGATCCAACCGGGAAGCTGAGCAATTACACGGTTACATCGAACAATGGCGTCCTCACGGTGAACGTTGCGGCATTGACTGTGTCCGCCGCCAACGCGAGCCGCGCCTATGGTGATCCCAACCCACTCTTTAGTGGAATCATCGGCGGGCTCAAGAATGGCGACAACATCACGGCGACTTACGCCAGCGCCGCCACCGCCGCGAGCCCGGTGGGAACATATCCCATAGTGCCCACGCTGGTTGATCCGGCAGGAAAACTCAGCAACTACGCCGTTACCTTGACAAATGGCACGCTGACGGTCAACCCGGCATTGTTGACTGTGACTGCGGCCAATGCCAGCCGGGCATTCGGCGCACCCAACCCGGCCTTTACCGGGACGATTACCGGACTGAAGAATGGCGACAGTATTACCGCCACATTCGCCACCACGGCGACGGCTGCTAGTCCCGTCGGCACGTATCCGATCGTGCCCACTCTGGTAGACCCAACCGGAAAGCTCAGCAACTACACCGTGGTTTCCAACAACGGAGTCCTCACAGTGACTGGCGCGTCGCTGACTGTGACTGTGGACAGTGCAAGCCGGCTGTATGGTGACCCCAACCCTGTGTTCACAGGCACGATTACAGGAATTCAGAATGGCGACAACATCACCGCGACGTACGCCAGCGTTGCCGATCCGACGAGCCCGGTGGGCACTTATGCAATCGTGGCAACCCTGTTGGATCCGACTGGCAAGCTCGCTAATTACAGCGTGGTCGTCAACAACGGAATCCTGACGGTAACTCCTGCTCCGCTGTCTGTGACCGCTGATAACGCAAGCCGCCTGTACGGTGATCCGAACCCGGCGTTCACCGGCACAATCATTGGACTGAGAAACAACGACAACATCACGGCAGCATTCGCCAGCGCTGGTCCGGCGAGTCCGGTCGGAACGTACCCGATCACGGTCAGCCTGGTTGATCCAACCGGGAAAGCCGGCAACTATGTTGTCACCTTTGTGAACGGAACGCTCACGGTGAGTCCGGCACCGTTATCGGTGACCGCGGCGAATGCCAGCCGTTTTTACGGTGATCCAAACCCGGCTTTCACAGGGACGATCACGGGAATTAAAAACGGCGACAACATCACTGCGAACTATTCGAGTACCGCGACTCCGGCCAGCCCGTTGGGGACTTATCCAATCGTGCCAGCTTTGGTCGATCCAACAGGAAAGCTGAGCAACTACACTGTTACTTCGCTCAATAATGGGATTTTGACGGTCACTCCCGCGCCTCTAACGGTTACAGCCGCTAATGCATCGCAGCTCTACGGCGATCCTAATCCTGTCTTGACTGGGACCATTACGGGAATCCGGAATGGCGATGCTATTACCGCCAGCTATTCGACGGTGGCAACGCAGGCGAGCAGCGTAGGAACCTACGCCATCGTGCCGGCTTTGTCTGATCCCACAGCGAAGCTCGCAAACTACACCGTCGTCTCAAACAATGGCATTCTGACGGTGAATCCTGCTCCGTTGACGGTGACGGGGGCCAATGCCACGCGTTTGTACGGAGATCCAAACCCGGCCTTCACGGGAACAGTCAGCGGTCTCAAAAACGGTGATAGCATCACCGCAACCTTCGCGAGCGTGGCTGATCCAACTAGTCCGGTGGGAAGCTACGCGATCATTGCCACGCTAGTCGATCCAGGAGCCAGGCTTGGCAATTACACTGTGATCTCGAACAACGGAATCCTCACCGTGGCCCCGGCGCCATTGGCGGCAACGGCAACCAGTGTGAGCCGGCTCTACGGTGATCCGAACCCTGCTTTCAGCGGCACGATTACAGGACTGAAAAACGGCGACAACATCACTGCCACCTTCTCCAGCGCCGCCACAGTAGCCAGCCCGGTGGGGACTTACCCAATCGTGCCAAGCTTCATTGATCCCGCTGGCAGGCTGGGAAATTACACAGTCACTTCGAGCGGCATACTTACCGTGACGCCGGCTCCGTTGACGGCGAGCGCCGCCAACGCAAGCCGGGTGTATGGCGATCCCAACCCCGTCTTCACCGGCACGATTACCGGTCTGAAGAACGGCGACAACATTACGGAAAGCTTTACCAGCGCCGGACCAGCCAGCCCTGTGGGAACGTATGCAATCGTCCCCGCATTGGTCGATCCGACCGGAAAGGCCGGCAACTACACTGTCACCTTCAGCAATGGAACGCTGACGGTAACTCCGGCGCCACTCTCCGTTGCTGCTGCCAATGCCAGCCGGTTGTATGGCGATCCGAATCCTGCATTTACCGGGACGATTACCGGCATCAAAAACGGCGATAACATCACCGCGAGCTTTGCGACAGCCGCAACGCCCGCCAGCGCTGTAGGAACTTTTGCCATCGTTCCAACGTTGATTGATCCGACTGCGAAGCTGGGCAACTACACCGTAACTTCGACCAATGGCACGCTGACCATCAACCGTGCGCCGCTTTCAGTGACCGCCGCCAACGTTGCGCGCACGTACGGCGCAGCCAACCCGGCCTTGACTGGAACGATCACTGGGATTAAAAATGCGGACAACATCACGGCGACCTATGCAACAACTGCCGTAGCGTCAAGCCCGGTAGGCACGTATCCAATTACTCCAACTCTTGTGGATCCTACCGCTAAGTTGGGGAACTACATCGTGACCAGCACCAACGGCGTATTGACCGTGAATAAAGCGCCACTGAGCATCACGGCCAACAACCAGACCAAAGTCCTGCATGCAGCCAATCCAGCTCTTACGGCGACTTACAGCGGCTTTGTTCTGGGCCAGACTCCGGCGTCACTTACCGGAACTCTGACCTGCACGACTACCTCAACCACTCTCACGGCGGTGGGTAACTTCCCCATCACGTGCTCGGGGCAGACCTCAACGAATTACGCGATCACATTCGTGCCCGGCAATTTGAGCGTGTTGTACGCTTCCGGTGGAGTATGCAACGGAGCGGCTGGTCACGCGATTCTCGCTCCCATCCTGGCGAACGGAACCAGTTCATTCCTGCAAGGAACACTCGTTCCCGCCCGGTTCCGGGTTTGCGATGCCGCCGGCGTTTCTCAGGGAACGGCCGGAGTCGTCTCCAGCTTCTTCCTGGTGAAGATCATTACCGGGACGACTACCACCACAGTCCATCAGGTACCGCTTGGCGCGCCTGGTTTTGTTTTCAATACTTCGCCCGCCCAGCGCAGATGGGAGTTCAACAGCATCACCACCTCGAACCTGCCGAGAGGCTCAACCTATGGCTATCAGATTGGGTTAAATGACGGCACGTCTATTACCTTCCAGTTCGCAGTGAGGTAGATCAAAATGGCGAGGGCGGCTTCGGCCGCCCTTGCCTTCTTCTATGTGCGGACGAGTGATTTCCAAAGTGTGGAGCAGAGGGTTGGTCATCGTCTATACGCATGGCTCACTGACGGAAAAACGGTTACTCTCCATTTCAGACTGAACCAACAGGTCGAACCATTCCCTCAATTCTCGCCAGAGATCTAAGCAAATCCTTATCTTCAACCCCACCCAAGCTATGGGAAAGGTAAGTTCCCTGTGTGAAAACATTTTCCTATTTTTTTGGGTTCCGCTTGCATCTTTCTGCCGCCTCCATCTCCTTAAAAGCATGCCTGTTAGGTAGTTAACACATTCATTTTCAGTTAGATGAGAGCAATGCATCTCTCGGGATCCCATTGTCCTTAAGTCCATGTCCTTTCCGCAGCTTTGGCTCTGAACATGCACATATTGGATCGTCCCGCAAACTTAAATTCGCTTTTTTGGCAGCCGGAGCAAGAATGAAACATACCGTAGAGCGCGACTTCGACATTCCACCTCAGTCGGTTATTTTTGGCGCCTCTGACGCCATGAAAAAGGTCCAGCATGACCTGGCCATGATCGCTTCGGCGGATGTGCCTGTGCTCATTCAAGGTCCGAGCGGCACCGGCAAAGAAATCATTGCCAAACTGATCCACCGCGGATCATCCCTGGCCAAGGGGCCGTACGTGAAGGTGAACTGCCCGGCGATTCCGGATGCGCTGCTGGAAAGCGAGCTTTTTGGCTATGAAAAGGGCGCTTTCACCGGGGCGATCACTTCCAAACGCGGTTTAATAGCCCTGGCCGATGGTGGCACGCTCTTTCTCGATGAAATAGGCGAACTCAGTCTGGGTCTCCAGTCCAAGCTCTTGCAGGTATTGCAGGATGGAAAGTTCAGCCGTCTCGGCGCCGAAGAGGATACGCGTTCAGAAGCGCGCGTAATCTGCGCCACCAATCGAGACTTGAAACGGGAAATTGCCGCCGGTACTTTCCGCGAAGACCTTTTTTACCGCGTCAATGTCGTGAACATTACGCTGCCCTCCTTGCGTGAGAGAAGCGCGGACATTCCTGAACTGGTGGAATATTTCCTCGCCCATTTCAACATGACCTACAACCGCAGGGCCCTCCCGCTTTCGGCTTCGCTCGTGCGCCTCTTGCAGGCTTATCACTGGCCCGGCAATATCCGCCAGCTGGAAAACCTTATCAAGCGCTATGTGATTCTGGGTACGGAAGCCTGCATTAGCAGTGATCTGACTGAGCCCGCGCCCAACAACTTTGACTTCGAGATTCCCATGGAAGGTCCCGTCCATCTCAAGAAGATTACCAATCAGGCTGTGCACCGTCTTGAGAAGGAAATCATCCTCAAGGTCCTTCAGGCCCATCACTGGAACCGCCGCCGCGCCGCGGAAGCGCTCAAGATCAGCTACCGCGCGCTCCTATACAAAATCCGGGATGCCGGTTTGTCGCCCAATCGCACCAACATAAAAAGCATGCCAGCGGAAAGCAGTGCCCCCGTCCATGGCGATCTGGAGCCTGACGCTGCCGCGCAAAACGTGGAAGAACTCTTGCCCATTGCCAAGGTGAGCAATGCTTAAAATCGGCGGACAAAGGATTCCCACCAAGACGCTGGTGCTTCTGACGAGCGAGAGCCTGCTGATTATTTTCGGGCTCGCGCTGGCCACTGCCATGCGTTTTGCCTCTTCGCGATGGGAATACGCCGGCGGCAACACCATTGCCCGTTTCGTCATAGTCGTTCTGATGTGCGAATTTGCCCTTTACTACAACGATCTTTATGACATTGAAGTCATGAAGTCGCGGGCTCGGCTCTTGATTGGTCTTTTGCAGGCGTTGGGCGTGGCCTGTATGGGGCTGGCCCTGCTTTATTACCTTGCTCCCGGCGTGAGCCTGGGCAGAGGTATCGCCGCATTGGCCGTTCCCACCATCATGACTTTTATCTTCGCGTGGCGCGTCCTGCTTGATTCCAAGGGCTTCTTCTTCCTTCCCCGGCCGGAACGCGTCTTGATTGTCGGGACTGGTTCCACCGGCATTTCGCTCACGCGGGAAATCTGTTCTCGCCCCGATCTCAACCTCAAGGTGCTCGGCTTTCTGGATGAAAAGGGAGAAAACATCGGCATGCGGCTGGTCAATCCGGGGATCATCGGCGGCCTGGGTGATCTGGAAGCGCTGGTGCGCGAGAAGAATATTGATCGCGTGGTGCTCTCGCTCAAAGAGCAGCGCGGGCATATGCCGTATCGGGAGCTGTTGCGGCTCAAGTTTGCCGGCGTCACGGTTGAAGACGCGCATACCGTTTTCGAAAGAATCAGCGGCCGCATCGCCCTGGAGAGGCTTTCGCCCAGTTGGCTCATCTTCAACGATGGCTTTGGCAAGAGTAAGTTCTTGCTGGCGGCTAAACGCACCATGGATGTTGTGGCCGCACTGATCGCCATCACGCTGACTTTGCCGATCATGGCCCTTGTTGCGCTCGCGATCCTGATTGAGAGCGGCGGCCCTGTGCTCTTCCGGCAAAAGCGCGTCGGATTGCACGGCGACCAGTTTGAAATCTTTAAGTTCCGTTCCATGCGGCAGGACGCCGAAAAAGGCGGCCCCAGTTGGGCCACTGACGGCGACAATCGCATTACCCGCGTCGGCGCGTTCATTCGCAAATATCGCCTGGACGAGCTGCCACAATTCTTCAACATTCTGCACGGCACCATGAGTCTGGTGGGGCCGCGCCCGGAGCAGCCGTACTTCTGCGAAATGCTGGAAACCAGCCTGGATTTCTTTTCCCAGCGCCATACTGTGCGCCCGGGAATTACTGGATGGGCCCAGATCAAGTATCAGTACGGTTCCACCGTGGAAGATGCCAAAAGAAAGCTCGAGCTTGATCTCTTTTACATCAAGCACCTTTCCATTTCGCTGGATATGGTCATTGTTTTTGAAACGGTCAAAGTTATTTTTCTCGGCAAAGGTGCCAAATAGTGAACTGCAATTTTCCCCGTCGGCTCCTGAAACGGACTTTGACGGAGAGTGGGAGCACATACATGTTTTCGTTTAAGAAACAAATTGTCCTTATCCTGGCGATTTGCTGGATCGCCGGCAGCCTGGTGCCCCAGACCTTGCTCGCACAAACAACGACCGCTAACCTGAAAACCCCTGGTCCGGCGGCTTCGGATACGGCCAAGCCTGCTGATACTGCGAAGCCCGCGGAAGTGGTTCCCGCCGGCTACATCGTCGGCGACTCCGACATTATTCGCGTCAATGTCTGGAAAGAGCCCGAAGTCTCCCAGACGGTTGTAGTTCGTACTGACGGGAACATCTCGCTGCCCCTGATTAATGAAGTCAAAGTGAGCGGCATGACTCCGCTTCAAATACAGGATATGGTCGCGGAAAAGCTGAAAGGCTTCCTCAATAGTCCCCAGGTGACGGTCACGGTGATTGAGATTCGCAGCAAGCGCGCATTCATTACCGGTGAGATCGCTCGACCCGGAACCTATTCACTCAACGCGCAGACCACTGTACTGCAACTGATTGCACAAGCCGGTGGCTTCACTCCCTTTGCCAAGAGAGACAGCATCATCGTCCTGCGCACTGAAGATGGCCGCCAGTCTCGCCTCAAGTTCAAGTACAAGGAAGTGGTCCAGGGTAAAAAGTCGGAGCAAAACATTGCTCTTCATCCAGGAGATACGGTGGTGGTCCCATGAAAATACAAACGATTACAAAACGAACACTG
>Ga0209488_10002038_pt1 | contig 16944 bp, 7 predicted proteins | sample Rivendell_Oct201_8_FD_188349 | JGI IMG/M metagenome (GOLD analysis project Ga0209488, IMG submission 188349) | Vadose zone soil microbial communities from the Eel River Critical Zone Observatory, Northern California, USA -... | ecosystem: Environmental > Terrestrial > Soil > Vadose zone >...
TCATCCCTGTGACGGAATAAAGGTACATCTCGGCGGATTGAACGAGCCGAGATCAGCAATCATCAAATATCACTTCGGTGTGCGGCATCTATTTGCTGTTCTTTCGTCATTTCTGAGCGTGGAGAGTATTCGGTCTCTTCTGGGAATCCTGACCCTCCTGGCCCCACTCACTTTGGGAGTTGCGTTCCTGTTCAGGACTCGCGATCAGCTGCTTGCCATATCTCCTCTTGTCTTGGTGCTATTAGCAGGATTTAATAACAACCTCGCGCAAAACATTTCACACGCCCCGGGGTTCATTTTCCCTCTTCTGTCGCTCTCCGTTGTGATTGCATGTCGGAAATATTTCACACCCATCGCGAATCGTTTCGTCGCGTACATCGCGATAGCGTCTTTGACGACTTATTTCGACAATTTGAGCGGCCCGCTTCCGTTTGTTCTGGCGACCACCATTGTGGTGAATCACTTCTGCTTCAATGCGGACAGCAAAGGAACAGAGTGGTTTCGAGAGTCATTGGCCGTAGGGATAACGTTTCTTTCAGCCTTTGCTGTGATCGTTGGACTCCGGCTCGCTGTCGCCGCAGTCGTCTTTTGGGACAACCCGATACCGGAATTTGAACGTTCTCTTGCGATTCGATTATCAACCACAGTCGGCGGCTTGCCGATCACCAGATTGGATGCCTTCACTCTGCTATGGCGGACGAATGGAAATGCATTTTTTCGTTCCGCGATAACAGCCTCATCCTTTTATCTGGTGGGCGCGATAGCCTGGGTTGTGGCTCTTTCAATTGTTGCCATCCGTCGCACCGCATGGCGAGGAGTCTGCGTGTTGCTGGGTGCTTCTTCGATTATCGTGATCTGGTATCTTGTCTTCCCGAATCACACCTATATCCATTACGGATTCATGGGACGTATTGGAGCATTTGTCCCGGCCGCCGGTCTGATGGCGTTAATGCTGACCGCAAAACGCTGGTTAAGTGCGGCCGCGTTGGCGGCACTGCCTCTCTTGTGGATTCCTGCCCTGGCCTCCGCAACCGTCATGAAGGTTACAGTGGGTCCGGTCGAGCCGGTGCAATCGAAGATGATCGACGTCGCTACGTGCAGCAACGAGCTTGCGATTGCTCCGGATGGCATGCCGGACAAAATCGTTTCGGTCACTTTGGACGGACCCAATGTCGGGACTTCTTCATTGAAAGAGGTCGTCTTGATTCGATGGAATCCGATAGGAGTTTATACAACGCACGCAGCTTCCTTCCCGGTTGTCGTACTCACCGAACAAGGGAAACTGCTGAGCGCACCAGACCGCTCCATTTCGGCTTCTCTGAGAAAAAAGACAACCCTGCTACTCGCGTTCTGCGAGGACAAATCAGACAGGCCGGATACGACCTACCACGTGGATATCGTGACTTCGATCAGGGGTTTTTGAGGCGGGAATTCGCCGTGAATGAAGACAGTGTTATCCGCGAACGGAACTGAGAGACAGCACGAAAGTGCCTACGGGGAGTGACGTGTCCATCCTCAAAGGAATACGGCGGACGTCATCGGAGAACCAAAGCGTTAGTTTGCGATTCGCGATAATCCGACCTTGGGCGTCCAGAACGATTGCCGTTTCGCGGACTGCAGGAAAAGTGCCGGCGCCTGTTTTGACTGTTTCGTGCGCGTCCAATTGAATTCGGAACCGATAAATCTCGCCGCTCTCAATCAACGGAATCGTCACCGGAGATTTGGACGTCGGCGCCAACGCACGCAACATGTAAAACAGCGAAAGCGGATCCTGAGTCATGGGTTCAACTATCCTGGTCTTGCGGCTGACGGACGATGTCCAAAATTCATACTCGACGCTGGTGGAGCTGACAAACCGGGTTATCTTTGTACGTTTTCGGTTCCGCTCTTCACTGTACATACTCCCCTGGATGGGCAGAAGTGATGCGGTATCGAGACTGGTTTCGAGCTTGTAATAAAGCGGGTATAGCTTGTAGAACAACCATGCAGGTTTGGCTTCCGCAACAATGTCGTAGGCAGAGCGTCCACCTGCCAGTGACTTTTTGTCCTTCACCGCAAACGTCGCAGATCCAGCAGAGAGTGTGTTGGACCATGAAATGTCATAGGTCAGCAATTCGCCGACATGGAACGGTACGGAGGCATCTTGAGCTGGGGCAAACGGCTTTGAAGATCGTGCTTGCGGAACAGCCTGAATCCCGACTTCGCCGGCAGGAATGGCGAGCATGAGCGTTACCAGGGCAATGGATCCGATTTTGAAATGCAGGTTCATCTCAAGGGAATCTATATTGCCGAAAAACGAGGTACAACTGGTTTCGGTCAGGAATGACATCGCCACTGCTGGGGTTTGAAGGATTGAGATACACTCGCATCACCCTAGCTGGGGTAGGTGCCGCTTTGGTCCCATTCGGCCTCCTGTTTCGAGTTTTCAGCACGGTTCAACGCAATGAATCCTTTGTTTGGAAAGCGCATGATCGCCGTCCTCGTTCTCCTTTGGAGTGGCTCCCTCACCGAAGGGTTGGGCTATGAGTAAGGAGGATACCGTTCAAAATGCACAGCTCAATGCCTACCGGCATCAGGTTGAACAGCTTGAAACCAGACTTAAAGAAGTACGCAACGATTTGGCTGCCGATCGAGCAAAGATTGAAACTCTAAACCACGCCATTGCAGATCTCAATGAGCAAATCGCCATCATGGCTGATGGCGTCACAACGGCGAATTCTACGATTTCATCCATGGCGTCCTCTCTGTCGTGGCGTGCTACCGTTCCGATTCGCAAGTTAAAGCGCTTGTATCTGAAGTCCGTTCGACCACTTCAAGATCGATTCGGCGGAATCACGCGAACGAAGTACACGATTTCGCAGGATAAAGATAAATCTGCAGCTTCCGATGGCGAACGCGACGGGTTTGATCCTGTGTTCTATCTTAAGACGTACCCGGAGGTGCGCACTCTCTACTCAAAAGACCCTTTCGAACATTTCATTAACCATGGCAAGCGCGAAGGCCGACTTGGTTCTCTGCCGTCAGTGCGGAATTCAGGAGACTTCGCACGGCTCGACCCAAAACGAGACACTGTACTTGTCGTGAGTCACGAAGCCACGGCAACCGGTGCGCCCGTGCTTAGCCTGAACATCATTTTGGAACTCAAAAAGAAGTACAACGTGGTCAGCCTTGTGTTAAGGGGAGGGTCGATCGTCGATGACTTCAAGGCAGTAGCAGACATCGCAGCGGGGCCGGTATATGGCCACGGACAGAGGGTGTTCCTGAACCCAATCAAGGCTCTTCTGGCAACGTGCAATTTCAAATTCGCAATCGTTAACAGTGCAGTATCACGAATCGTCCTTCCTTTGCTTACGAAGAATTCGATTCCATCGGTGGCTTTGATTCACGAGTTTGCAGCCTCCATTCGACCCCGCAATGCAATAGCGGAAACGGTTTTTTGGGCGTCGGAAGCGATATTCTCAGCCGACATCGTAAAGAACGACGCCATCGCGGCAGTTCCTGAACTCTCGATTCCACATTCCGCTGTCATCCCACAAGGCAAGTGCCTTCATTTCCCGAAGACGATGGAGGAATCGACGGAGTTCGCCGCGGAGCAGATCCGCCGGACCTTCCGGCCGCCCGGCTGGCCGGAAGGCACGCGGGTCGTGCTGGGCGTGGGTTCCATCCAGATGCGGAAAGGCATCGACTTATTTGTGGCCTGTGCGGCACGAGTCACGAAACTTCTGCGCTGCCGATTTGTCTGGATCGGGGCCGGTTTTGACCCGGACATCGACAATTCGTATTCCGTGTATCTGCAGGATCAGGTTTCACGTGCTGGTTTAACGGAATGCTTCGCCTTTATGGACGAGACTTCCAACATCGAGTTCGCATACGAGAACGCGACTGTCCTGGTATTGAGTTCACGCCTGGATCCTCTTCCGAACGTCTGCATCGACGCGATGTCCCGCGGGCTGCCGTTCGTGTGTTTTGACAGGACAACAGGTTTCGCAGAAATCCTGAAACAAAATGGGCTGGAGAAAGAATGCGTCGCGCCATATCTTGACGTCGACGCTCTCGCATCGTGCGTCTTCCGATTTCTGGAAGATTCGGAGCTGCGTGGTTCGGTGGGCAATCGCCTGCGAGAAATTGCGAATCGAAATTTCAGCATGACTTCCTATGTTGCTCAACTTGAAGATATCGCCCTGAGCTGGGTCGACAGAGTGGCACAGGAGAGCGCAGATTGCGCAACTATCGCAGTAAGCCCGCTGCTTGACGTCGCTTATTTTGTCGGCCCCGACAGGCCTGGAACCAGCCGAGAGGATGCGATCCAATTGTTTGTACGTTCGTGGGCGAACGGGATGTCCTTACGGAAACCCTACCCAGGATTTCACCCGGGAATATATCGTGAACGCTGCGGCTTAACTGACCTCGACTCAAATCCACTCGCCCACTATATGCGCGCCGGCGCGCCGGCCGGGCCCTGGTCATATGAAGTCATCCGGCCTTCGCTTGACACCTCCGAAGTCCAGCCGCCTCGGGATCTGTCCGTTGCGCTGCACTTGCATATTTATTATCCGGATCTCGCTCCCGCTATCTTTGATCGACTCAATGCAAACACGATTCATCCCGATCTATTCATCAGCGTTCCCTCGGAAGACATTCAGAAGGATGTCGAGTGCCTTGTGGGTAGCTATGCCGGCAAAACATGCGAGGTTCGGGTTGTGCCCAATCGCGGCCGGGATATCGGTCCCTTCATCACCGCATTTGGTGAACAACTGACTCGTCATTACGAAATCATCGGGCATTTTCACACAAAAAAGACAGCGGATCTCGCCGCTAGTGCCACTATCGGGATATGGTATTCCTTTCTCCTGGAAAATCTCATAGGCGGACAGCACAGAATGGTCGATGTGATACTCAACAGGATGAATGCAGACCCAACGATCGGCCTTGTGTTTCCAGATGATCCGCACGCGATTGGGTGGTCGAAGAATCTGAAATTCGTGTTCGATTTGGCATCGCAAATGGGATTACCGCAACCTCATCAGGAAAACTTCAATTTCCCGGTCGGCACGATGTTTTGGGCAAGGAGTTCTGCGATTCGGCGGATGTGTGAAATGAATGTTGCCTGGAACGATTATCCGCCAGAGCCGCTCCCCTATGACGGAAGCATGCTTCACGCGATGGAGCGGTTGATTCCGTTTGTTACCGAGGCTGCCGGCTACCGCGCAGTCACGACAAACGTTCCCGGCGTGGTGCGATAAATGGGCGACAAGAAACGTTGCCTGATTCTCGGGGGGAAAGGGTTTCTCGGATCCCATCTGGTGGATGCGCTGTTGTCACTTGGGCATCACGTTCGCATATTCGATCGGCCGGGAACAGTCTTTCTGGAAGGCGCCTGTACCGAGCACCCGAATCTGGAGGTTGTTAACGGTGATTTCGGCAGCGAATCCGATGTTTCCGAAGCCGTCGACAGCTGTGAAGTTTGTTTTCATCTCATTTCGACAACAGTTCCGAAATCTTCCAATCTGAATCCGGTATTTGATATTGAAACCAATTTGGTCGGCACCGTACGGATGCTTCAATGTGCTCTGCTTAAGGGCATGACAAAGATTATTTTCCTGTCTTCCGGCGGAGCGATTTATGGTCCTCCACAGGAATTGCCCATTCCTGAAACTCATCCGACGAATCCAATCTGTTCGTACGGCATCACAAAACTTGCCGTGGAAAAGTATCTCGGCCTGTTCCATGAACTGCACGGCCTCGACTATGTGGTCCTGCGGTTTTCAAATCTTTATGGCGAACGCCAGCGGACACAATCGAGCCAGGGCGCCATCGCTGTCTTTCTCGGCAGAGCGTTACGAGGGGAAGCCGTGGAGATCTGGGGCGATGGGACGGTAATTCGGGATTACCTGCATGTTTCCGACGGGGTGACCGCCCTGCTGGCCGCACTGAACAATGAGACCACCGAAAGGGTCTTCAACATCGGATCAGGACAGGGAATCAGCCTGAATGAGGCGCTTGCGGAAATGGAATTTGCAATGGGGGGCAAAATAGCTCGAACTTACATGAGTCCGCGGGCATTTGACGTTCCCTCTAATATGCTCGCAATTGATCGGGCCGGAAAAATTCTGGGCTGGAAACCGGCGGTGCAGTTTCCAGACGGCCTCAAACGCACTTTGGACTGGCTGGAAAAACAGAAGCGCTCTTCAAATTCGGTACGAAATTAGTGCACGGAGTCGATCGCCATCTTTGATATGGATCTCAACGGTGGGTCAAGACCGGAGGGTCGTACATCAATTGTTTCTGTGGGTGCTTTCGGTGCTCATTCTCCAGCCACGCGTAAAAGCTGTTCCCCTCGGCCTTGAACGGTTCAGGGAAAGCATTTTGCAAGTCAACACGTTCACGGTACAGCACACGGGCTTCTTTGGTAATCCGGTTTCCATTGGAATAGAGACTATATTTCCACCATCGAGGCGAAATGTTTGGTTCTGCGTATCGCTTGACCTGCATCTTGTACCATGACCAGAGCTCGTATACTTCGATATTATCCTGTGCATAACGCTGAGTCATGATGTCCCCGAGCGGCCCAAGCTTGGTAAAGTGAAAAAAGCGAAGTTTCGCACCGTTGACAAGGATGTCTCCGGTGCCATCAATCGAAATCTTGCGATTACTCAGATTCCAACTTGCAACGTTGCAGCCCGGATCTCGAACAATCTTCACATTGTCGAAAAAGGATGGAACCAAATCACACCATTTTTGATCGACAAATATCCCCGCCGCTGGATCGTCATAACAATATCGGGTGAGACGGTCAGACCACCAGTCGGCGAAATTCAGGCCCACGCGATCTGTCCGGATCGCAACGAAGCCAAGATTGTACGTTCCGAGTCGCATGGAACAGACTTCGTTGTCGAAAATTGCGACGTGCGAGTCGTCGGGATCAAGCTGATGGGGGGTGAGAAGAATCGAGTTTTCGTTAAGGCTATTCACGAGAGGATGGATGGAACCAAGAATTGCAATATCCGGATCGAAATAAAAGATCTTGTCCGCACCTGCGATATTCGAAATCCGTTTCAGCACGGGGCCTTTGACTGCCGTGCAAGCCTCGACCACATCGTGTTTAAAGAGCCAGGATGAAGTCTCCGATCCGAAGATTTCGTCTCCCCAGATAACTTCATCGAAATCCTCAATTTCAATGTTGAACAAGAAGCCTTCCGGTTCCCGATCCGTGATAACCGCCCAAAGATACCAGTCCGGATGGTGTCTCTTCAGTGTGGCGGCAAGAACTCTCGCTTTCGCCAGATAGCTGAAGGAAAAACTTGTGAAGCAGTGCACGCTCATCTTAGATAGCCACGTTCCCCGGCACATCAACCGTCATCTGGCTGAACACCAGTCGTCGCGCCGGTCTGTCAAATCGAGGTTTCCTTCTGGCATATTCCCGGGCTTCACCACTTCTGAAAAAGTTGAGAAGTTCCTGCTCAGTCTCGAAAACTCTGCCCAGACTATTCTCCTCCACAACTCGTGCGATGTTGCCTGCGTCGCGGAAAGTCAAGATGTGAGCTCCGCCCGCAATCGCCTCGAAGGCAGTAAAGCTGAATGTTTCCGGCCACAAAGACCACAGGACTGCAAAATCGATGTGGTTTTCCGCGACTGCATCCACCATTGCACTGCGGTTCTCGCGACTCACTTCGACGCCAGTTAACCGGATTCGGCTGTCAGCCCGTCCGTCGGAGCCCAAATGATGAAACTCAAACGCCGGGTTTCCTCCACATGCATCGACAAGTGTCTGGAACACAGGCCAGCCTTTATGCATCAACGGATAGCCCAGAAATGCAACTCGCACCGGTTCGTCATCCGGCAGATTTCTAACCCGCAAGTCGGTATTGTAGGGTTCAACGATGCAATGGGGATGCACCCGCGTGCCAACGTGCGGTAAATCCGTATGCGCTTCCCATATTTCCAGCGCTACGGCGGAGGGTGCCACTACCATGAATGGAATTGTCGAAAACATCTCCCTTATGCGCTGCAGGTGAACTTTGCGAGTTTCGCCGTGCACGCAGATGCCACATCCCGGGGAGTCAACTGGAGGTGCGCCACAGTACGAAATCCCGTTTCGCAATAACGTATAAGAAGGACATACCGAAAAGTAGTCGTGAACCCAAAACGTTGCGTCAACAACCCTGGCAGCCAACGCTATCCGCGTGATTGCTTCCGGCGCGTAGCCGTGTAAAGCATGTACGACAAGGGAAAAATCAACAGTTCCGGCAAGTCGCCCCAATACAGTCTCAATATCTTCGACTCGGGCGCACCCTACTTCACAACCGTTACAGTGCATTCTTAGAATGAGTTCTTCAGCGCCCGCCGCGTCTGCAAGAATCGGCAAGGGCTGCACCGGGTGAAAGTTCACATGAAGCGTTCCCTGTTTTTCAAAGGATTCTTGTTCAACGGCAAGACATAACTGAACGCCCCCAACAACCTTCGTGTAATCGTCGTGGCCGAAAGACAGCACCGCGTTACATCCGCGATTTCCGAGTGTTGTTTTAAGAATGGCATCCAACGCATTTCCCGAGAGCGTCTGTGGTTCGTTACTCGTATTGCGCCAGCTTGCGACGAGGTGCTCTAGGGGTTGCAATGTCTCGAGAAACCGGGCTCGAAACCCGCCCGGGAATACGGCAGTTTTCCCTTCATAACGACCCGTGCGGACATAGTGCAAAAACGGATTCATTCCGGAGGCTTTCACATCGGGGTTCGTATCCAGATAGTACTTTGTGCAAAAGTCAGGGCTTGGGTCCCGCAATTCCGCCGTGCCACGCTCCACGTAGTGCTCGACCGGATCGACGCCGGATGCGGCCAACTCGGGGCACTGCCGAAGATAATAGGCCACATCGAAGTGCTCCCGAATTTGCTCGACCACTTCCGCACACCCTTCCGGATCTTCCGCCGCCACAACTGGTAATGGCACGCCAGTTCTTCCTTCGTATCGCCCGGTTCGGACATAGTGTAGAAAAGGGTTGATGCCGGAAGCCTTCACATCCGGGTTCGAATCCAGATAGAACTTTGTACAAAAGCTGGAGTTTGGATCCCGCATTTCGGCTGCCCCGAACTCCACGTAGTGACTTATTGGATCGACGCCGGCTGCGGCCACATCCGGGTACCGCCGAAGATAGTAGGCAACATCAAATTCCGAACTGATCTGTTCCAGCGTACTTGCGAAAGAGCATTCAAAGTTTTCAGTTGATTCCGGAAAAACCCGTAGCTCGCCTTTACTGGGTTCTATGCGAATCGAAATGTAGTGCTCGACAATTCTCGCAATAAATCGCAGAGGCTTCGCGAGTCCAAGAGACCGCAATATTCTGAAGTTTTCGGTGGTGGCGAGTCTTGAGGGGTGGACCGCGAGTGCCGATTCGAGTCTGGACAACCTGGAGTTCTGCATCACCAGCGTGGCTTCTTGCTTAAACAATGTTTCAGCATAAGACACGATTTGAACTTCTCTTTCGGCAACAACTGCATCTCGCTCGGCTAGCCAGGTTTTCAGATTCGTTACCTGGCCATCCAGGCTCGATATGGATGATTCCGACTCCGCCAAACATTGCGAAAGTGCTGCCAGTCCGGAATCTCTTGCCGCAACTTCCGCCTCACGTTCGGAATTGGAATGTACGAGCATAGCGATTAAGGCGGCTTGTTGAGCAATCTTGGTCTCTCGCTCGGAAAGAGCCTGTGCCTGTGCTGCAATCCGATGATCCCGTTCCACAAGCTCTTCATGTTGCCTGGAGCCGGATTTCGTGAGACTAAAAAGTCGGCTGTCGCGCTCTTCAACCTGCTGGCTCAGTTCGGCGATTTCCGCGGCTCGGGTCGCGGACAAAGGTGATGGGTAGTAGGTTCCAAGCACTGCAGCAGTGGCTGTGTGTGCCAGCACTTCCGGCGAGTATTGAGGCTTATGAAGCAATAGGAGAGCGAGATCGTCAACCGCATTAATCCTTGGGAATTTTGAGGTCTTAATGCGGTCGGCATATTGTTCGGTTCGCTCGGCTGGCAAGAGCAACAATCCGGCTTCTAAGGCCTCGCCAAAAAAATTCTCATGATTTCCCGCATAGTTTTGTGGATTAAAGGCACGCGAGAGCAAGCCGAATGGCAGGTAGTTGTGTTCCTGAGACCACTCAAACAACGGAACGGTATTACTCAGAGAGTTACATTCCGCAAATATGATGGGTCGGTAGCGTCTAACGGATTCTCGTGCGCCATGAAGAACATCGATTTCCATACCTTCAACATCTGCTTTAATGAAATCGACTCGGTCTAGCGACATGGAATCTATCGTCCGAACCTGGATTGTTTCCGCGGAATCATGGGCGACGATAGGATCTCTCAGCGAGAAACCTCCAAAATTGGCCTCGTCAACCAAACCCAGGCTGCGAACACGCAGCATGGTGCTTTGTGCCCCAATCGCGAAATTGTGAATTTGGATATTGTCGAAATGCGAATTCCGAACGTTCTCTTTTAAGATTGCGAATATGGGACTGTGCGGCTCAAATGAGAGAACTTTGCCGGAGGATCCTACGAGCTCTGAGAACGCCAATGCGTGCGTGCCAATGAACGCTCCCACATCAATTGCAACTCCGCCTTGCGAAATGAACGGAGCCAGACCTTCAACCTCTAGCTGGGCCCATTCTCCGTATAGGTGGAGGGCCCTTGAGATCATCGTGTCATTTTTGATTATGGTCAGCGAACCGTATCGCGTATCTGCAACGCGGAGTGCCTGACTGCTGTTATCGTGTTGTACCATTTCCGCTGCGAAATCGGAGCTCGAGGGGCTGCTGACGTAACGATTGAGACGCTAGCTTGCAACCCCGCTGAGTCGTGCCTTACCCCCTTTGTACCGGTATAGCCGATCATTATGTTTTAGAATCGAACTGCAAGTGATTTCGTACACGGGACATACTGCGGATGCTGGAGGCTGCGGATTACAGTCATCGAAGCAACTGTTGACAAATACCTCTCCTGAAATCGAAGGGTCTGCTCTCAGTTATGATTGCTCCGTCTGGCATCCAACCATGGGGCCCCGAAGTTGACCTTCAACTTACTGACCAACTGGAGTTTAATCTCTTTTCCAGGGTCGAAATGCTCCGGATATTGGAACCTCTGGTCTGGAATCTCCACACCGAGGTGAAGTCCCCCGGAAGGACTCGGTTTATGAAGAAACAAGGCGGAAGTAGTGCGGAAAACTTGGAAGCAGGACAGCCGGACACGAAAATATGGTAATGATCGGCCATGAGCGATCATGCCGTTTGAGGAAGAGTACCGGCGGAACCTAAGAAGGTCGGACCAAGTAGATTAGGCACTTTCCAGACAGACAGTAAGATCTCCCGTGATGGCATTTCTTCGTCGACACGTTCGGTTTGATATCGGTACGTGCCTAGCATTCATTGCATTCACGGTCACTGGCCCACATCAGAACGGTTCGCGAGCAGTTTCTCCCAAGTCTCCTGCGCCCTCCGTACCTGCTGCCGTTTCCGCCGATCTGCCTGTTCCTTTTCATGTCGGCGAAGTACTGACGTACGGCATCTCATGGGCGAATACCGTGTCCGCCGGAACGTTCCGCGCATTGCACTTAACTCCCTCCATCACGGATGCACAGGGAAAACCCGTCACCGATCGTAAATTGTCCCGGTGGATCTCTGACGACCCTCGACACTTACCCGCCCGGTCCGAGAGGCTGTGCTGTTCATCGGCAGCTTTGTTCTCAATCTCAGCAGCGTTAAGGGTTGACGCGTGAGCCATTGGCTACGATGACTCAGGATGCCGGGACTTCAACACGAACAGTCAGAGAAATTCTCGTACATTTGTTCAGTCTTAAGCGTTATCAAGGGCCGCTCGGATTTGGTCGGGCTTAAATTGAGGTGTCTTTAGAAAGTACCGCCAGATTACGCCAAGGCTTCAATTTCCTTATAGCGTCCCTGTTCGAACTTTCTCTCGGCGATGATGTCGGACAATATCTGGCGCCTGGCAAGACGCACTTTAATATTGTTCGTGCCATCTTTGGTTTCCCATTCGACTGCGTTGTCTTTGTCCAGAACGTTGTACCGATCCGGATCGGCATAAACGTGCGAGTTGCGCCGAATTTCCATCATCGGCAGTCCGATACTTCTGAAATATGGATAAATATGGCGCAGGAAGGCGACAGTCTCGTCAAACTGCTCCTGGGTTTCACCCGGGAAACCAACAATGATGTTCGTGTACTGGTCAATCCCGAGCCGGTTCGCATTCTTGACAATCTGTTCGGCAAGATTCGGATCGAATATCTTCTTACGCATCAGCTGGAGCGTGGCGTGACTGCCGCTCTCCATTCCCCACATGATCTCGACGCATCCCGCTTTCCGCATCAACGCCAGTAGCTCGTAGGTCATTTCCTTGCGAAGCAGAGCCATGCCTCCCCAGCTGAAATCGATTTGCCGTTCAATAATCAAATTGCAGAAGAGTTCCAACGCTTCTGGCCGTCCGTTAATAAGCGAATCGCTGAAATTGATGTGCGGTCGCTGGCCAGAGGAATTCCTCAACATCTGCGCATGCCGTTCGACTTCTTCCAGAAGACTCTCCGGAGTCCGAAATCGGTATTTCAGGAAATTCGCGCCTTCGCTGCAATAAGAGCAGCGCAATATGCAGCCGCGGCTTGTCATCATGCAGATTCGATTATTCAATGTATACCGACTAAAATCGATGCCGCTGAAGTCCGCGAATGGAAGCCCATCGAGGTTAAACACCGGACTTGGCTGCCCACCGTCGAAAATTGAACCGTTGGGACGCCGATGGCAGAATCCGTGCATCTCAACTGGCCGCATTTCATTCGCCGCAATCTTCTCGAGGTATGTCGGCAGCACCTCGTCTCCCTCACCGGCGCATATGGCGTCTACACAATCGTAATTAAGCAGGGAGAGCCCCCGTTCCGACGGAAAGCAATCAGGGCCGCCGAACAAGATGAATACATGGGGTGCGCGTTGACGCACAAGGCGGGCGAAAGCCAGTCCAAATAAAGATGAAGCCGATTGCACGCTTACGGCGAGGACGTCGATACCAGGCGCGAGCACGCGATCGACATAGGCACTGAGAAACTTCTGATTATCTGTGAATAACTGGTCGATAAAGGGCTGCTCGTTCCAGGACATCGCCCCATCGTCACGCCACAGATCGTGCAAGGTGGCGTCCACGGCACGGTACATATCGATGTTCAAATCGAAACCGTGAAATTCGTGTCCAGCCCTGCGACACGTTCCCGCCAATAGAGCCATGCCGTAGCTCGGCGCCCATGCGCTCCATGCCGGTGGAAAAATATAGGAAATCTTCATCACTTACCTCAGTGCTATCTGAGCTTCCAATCGGATTTGCAACCTGCGTCAAATTAGGGCAGATAGGGGTTTTCGTCAAATAAAATGCCGGAAATACCAGGCTGATGGAGTTCTGCTCACCACAGACTACAGAGGAACATGGTGTTGTTCTTGAGGGGAATAGACCTCGGAGCGAGTCACTCAAACTCTAACCTTCGCGTTCGTTGTGTCTTCGGTTCTTCGCGGTCACGCCAACCTTACGGCGTCGCGCCGTCAGAAGCCGTGAAGCTAGAGAATCCGAAATCGGCGTTTGTTGCCGGAGTTGCGAATTCGATAAAATCCTGAAGATAAAACCCAATCCCCGGATTGCCGCTCGTGAAAGTGCTATCAGAGACCTGAAAGATCAGCGAGCCGTTAATATACGCGGAAATTGTGCTCCCAATTATTGTCGCCTTAACGACATCCCCATTGTGTAAGCCTGGTCCAGTTCGGGCGTCGAGAAGGGTGAAGTCACCAAGAGCGCCGTTCCATCGAACGATTTGGACGTATTGGTTCCCATCCGCCCGACAACTGAAATTGATTTCGTACCCAGTATTGCCATTGGTGGCAATCGCGCTGCGAAGCCGAATCTCAACTTCCTCGAAGAGGTTACTGTTCTGATTCACTGTGTGAACCGTTGCCTGAGCAGACTGATCCGGCCCCCAATTGCCAGTCAGTATCGCTGTGGAGTCGTCGAAATTCGTCGGACCGAGCTGCGTTCCGAACGCCAATCCGGGAGTTGTCCGCACGTCTTTCCAAACGAGACCGGTCGCTAGGCCATTGACCCAACTGCCGCTTTCTCCAATGGGATTCTCTGTCAGCGAAAAGTTCGTACTGTAAGTTCTGTTGTTTAACTTCGCAATCGCCGAAAGTGGAATATCCCCCTGTATGCCAAATCCCTGAGAGGTTACACCGCCATTTGAAGATCGCAAAATGAACCAGCCGCCATTCCGAAACACCGCAATGTCGGCCTTCCCGTCGCCGTCAAAATCGGCCGGCGCTGGGGTGTCCCCGGCAACACCAAATCCCTGACTGGTCACGCCGCCGTCGGAGGATCTCAGAATGAACCAACCCCCATTTCGGAACACGGCGATGTCCGCTTTTCCGTCCAGGTCGTAATCGGCCGGCACCGGGATGTCTCCGGCCTCTCCGAATCCTTGGGCAGTCACCCCGCCGTCAGATGACCTTAGAATGAACCAGAGGCCATTCCGGAATACAGCGATGTCTGCTTTTCCATCTCCGTCGTAGTCGGCCGGTACTGGGACATCGCCCGCGGCTCCGAACCCCTGTCCGGTTACACCACCGTCAGTGGATCTCAAAATGAACCATCCTCCGATACGGAACACGGCGATGTCTGCTTTTCCATCTCCGTCATAATCGGCCGGCACCGGAATGTCTCCTGTCGTTCCAAATCCTTGAGACGTCACACCGCCATCGGAGGATCTCAGAATGAACCAGCCTCCGTTTCGAAATACGGCGATATCGGATTTCCAGTCACCGTCATAGTCCGCTGTGGCTGAAGTATCTCCAGCTATGCCAAATCCCTGAGATGTCACTCCACCGTCAGTGGATCTCAAAATGAACCATCCTCCATTACGGAATACAGCGATGTCGGCTCTTTCATCCCCGTCGAAATCGGCTCGTGCAGGTGGATCGATGTTCAAAACAAAATTGGCAGTGACAGAACTAAGGAAACTGTTCGTCGCTGAGATTGTGACGTTGGCGGAACCTGCGGCCCACGTTATCCCTGAAATGACCCCCGTTGCCGGATTCATCGAGAGTCCCCGGGGCAATCCAGTGGCACCGAAAGTCTGGCCATGGAGCGCTGTTATCGTGTAGCTGTAAAACGAGCCTCGGATCGGAACTCCTTCCAACGGACTTGTAATGACCGGCACAACAGCCTGTGGATCCACCACGCGCTTCCCTGAATGCGAGCCCGTGTGGTCCGTCAATGTGAAAACGAGTTCATCCTTCGATAGTCCCAACGTCGAGGTACCGCTGGCCAGAGTCTCCAGCCCCCAGCCTCCATCCGTGTCGATGGTCTTCGTCAGTGCGCCAAACTCGCCTGTTCCGGAATTCCAGAAGTACGTGCCCCGTTCAATTCCATCGTGTCCTGTCGACGGCTCGATATTGCTGTCTCCATCCTGCGCGAGATAGTACGTGCCGTCATACAGCAGCACGAGAGCGGCAGAACTGTTATCCACCGTGGGATTGCCAAGAACCCAGCCACCAACCGCCGAGGCGGGATTTGTCGTGACGCGAGTTCCGGCGAATGTGCCCTGCGGTAATGTGAACGTCGAATTGTCTCCAAAGACAGAGAAAATAATTCCGGACCGTCCGTTTGCTCCCGAAAGACCGTCCTCCCCATTGGTATCCTGATTCGTGCCAACCTTAAATTCTCCCGTAGCGGCATTCCACGAATAGCTGCCCCGCTCAAACCCGCTGTTCTCGATTTCGAAGTACGTACCATCCGCCATCACGAGCAGAACTTCAGGGTTGGTGTCGCCTGAAATTCCCGGATGCGGGAGGATCCAGGTTCCCACAATGGAAGTATTTGCCGGTGCGTTCGGCGCAAGCGAAAACCCGGACAGATATCCAGCGGGAAACTCGGCCACGAAGCCTTCCGTATTGCCGTTGTGCAGGCCATTTCCAAAAACCAGCGTGCCGTCCGAAGACATCCCCGAGATATCCAACTGAGACCAGCCGGCTGCACCAACATCGACACCAGCCGCTCCAAGCGCGCTGGCGAGATGAAACCACCCGAGGCTGTTATGGAAATAAGCGTACCGGTTGCTTCCATCGACGGAGGCAAAGCTGACCGCCGCAACGGAGCCATCTGCGGTGATGCCCCCAAAACCGTTCGCACCCCATAAGGTGTTTGGCGAGCCCAGTCGAGTGTTCAGACCAGAGGTGGCGTTGTAAATGTACATCTCTCCGTTTGGCAGAGATGTACTGTTGCCTTCCACCAGCACCAGATTCCCATCCGCTGAAATTGCTACCGGATTGTTCCAGGTTCCACCCGCAAGCATTGGGACTGCCGTCACTGTGCCTGGAGTTCCATGCACATATCGGAAGCCTCTGAGGTTCTCCAGCTCCGGTGAGGTACTGAAGCTCGATCCCACCATGACCAATCCATCCGACGACGTTCCTCGTGGTGCCGGAAAGTTTCCACCCGTGGTCCCGCTGAGCAGCGGAATTGTCAGGCTGGTGGAACTATCGATGTCCCAGCGCGTGGCTCGAATGAAACTGCCGACAATCTGCGTTCCATAAAGGACGGAGCCATTACTGGAAATGGCAACCGCACCGGTGGGATCCGCCAGTGAGGGAAACGGCGAGACATTGAGATTCAGATTGACCACGCCGCTTCTGGTGACGCGGGTTGCCAGCATCGCATTGCCGGCCGCAGAGCTCCGTGCCTGACCCGCAATGTAGGAGGCATCGGGCGTGATCGCAGATGCGAAGGTTGCGGCAGTTCCAGGATTGGTGAGCGTTACGAACGAAGGAAGAGAACTCAATGAAGCATTCGAACCATCCCACGACCAAATCGCCGGAGTATCGAAGTTGTATGAGGTTTGAGTACAGCCTGGTGTGGGTACAAGACACT
>Ga0209488_10002039_pt1 | contig 16941 bp, 17 predicted proteins | sample Rivendell_Oct201_8_FD_188349 | JGI IMG/M metagenome (GOLD analysis project Ga0209488, IMG submission 188349) | Vadose zone soil microbial communities from the Eel River Critical Zone Observatory, Northern California, USA -... | ecosystem: Environmental > Terrestrial > Soil > Vadose zone >...
GTGTACACAAAACACCTGCAGCGAGCTTTGCCCGAGCATAACCAGCGGCCGGATCGCCAGCGGTTTCAATACCGACTGGGAAAAAATCAGCAGAGCTCCCACAGCCGCAAAATTGAGCACCCGCAAAGGTCCCAGATGCCACTTGTCAAAAAGGAATTCGCTGGCGCCCAGTTCGAATCCGTGTTCCAGCACTCGCCGCAACGCAAAAAGAGGAACAACTATCAGCACGGCGGGAATGACCACACGCCGCGCCCACTTCTCGATCGGCAGATTTTCCTGGCCCCAACGTACCCCCAGCCAGATTCCGCTGATCCACAAAAATTGCCAAGCCCACAGATCAAACGAACCCATCTCGTGCAGCGGAATGCGGGTCGGAATAAAGCGCATCATGAAAGAGTGTTCGGCGTTGCGAAAACCGAATTGCGCAAAACCCCAAATAACGAATCCCCCCAGTAGGATCGGTTTCCAGCCGATCTTGCTGGCCAGCAGCAGCGCTGTGGAAGTGAACGCCAGAAAAATGATGTACATCGGAAGAATATCGAGCAAAGGTGGTCTGTAAATCAGCATAGCCGCTTCGGTAATGGATTGTTTCGCCCCAACCATGAAATAAAAATCGAGCAGATTGTGCAGTCCCGGCCGGTTGCCGCGCGATGCAATCGGCACCGCAACCAGGAACATAAACGCCAGCAGCAGCGCGTGGTACCCGTACAATCGCAGCGTCCGCGTCCATAATTTTCGCGTCATGGGCCAGTAACCGTCGTGCTCGGCCATGCGGAAATAGATTCGTCCAGTAAACAGTGCGGAAAGAAAAATGAATCCTTCCGCCGCCGAGACGAAACCAAACGGCTGATTCACGTAGCTGCTGGCGGAAGTGGGCAGATGGGTCAGTGCGATCCACACCAGCATCAGCCCGCGAAGCGCATCGAGTTCCGGACGCCGTCCCATCATTACTCCTGAAGGTTAGATACGCGGACGCGGCCGAGGGTTTCTGACGAGTGCGGAATAGTTGTTATGTGCGCGTCGCTGAAATACAGCTGGCCGTGTGAAACGCAATTTGTTGGCAAACGTGCTCCAGTTGGGCGCTTTGAGGATGTCCCGGCGGCTCGCGTGATGTCTTTAATCACTATTTGGTATTTCGCAAAGGACCAGACCGATGCAAAGTACTCGTGCTAAAGTCAAGGAGCGGAGGAAGTGGTGCCTTTTCGGTCGCGAAAAATTCCCGCGTTTCTGATTCTGTGGTTGGCCATCGCTATTCCGGCCCACGCCAAAAATCACGAGACCGGGTTTCTTGATCGCACCATCACCCTGCAGGGAACTACCTACAAGTATCAAGTTTTCGTTCCGGAAACTTGGACAGCTCATCAAAAATGGCCGGTCATCCTTTTCCTGCACGGCGCTGGCGAACGCGGTAACGACGGCATCCAGCAAAGCGATGTAGGCATTGGAACGGAGATCCGCGTGGATCGTGGGCGCATTCCGGCCATCGTAGTGATGCCGCAATGCCGAAAAAACATGTGGTGGACGCAGCCGCCCATGGACGATCTTGCAATGGCCACACTGGATGCGGCCAGCAAAGAATTTCACGGCGACCCAGAACGAACTTATCTGACCGGGATTTCCATGGGCGGCTATGGGTCCTGGCACCTGGCGGAAAAATATCCGCGCAAGTTTGCCGCGATGATCGTGATTTGCGGGGGCATTCGTCCGCCCGCCGCCACCCTGAAGGCCCATCCCGACCTGGCAAAATGGTCGCCGGCTGACGATCCAAAAAGCTATTCTGCCGCGGCGGCGAAGATTGGCAAGACTCCCGTGTGGATTTTTCATGGAGCCGACGACGACATTGTGCCGATAACCGAGTCACGGCAAATGTACGCAGCGATGAAAGAAGTAGGCGCTGAGGCCCACTATACCGAATACCCAAATATCAAACACGTTTCGTGGGATAAAGCGTATGATGACGAAAAATTGTTCCCCTGGTTGTTTTCGAAATCGCTAGGCTCTAGATCGAAATAAAAAACATAGAGTCATTCTGGAGTGCGGAGAGCAATCTCACCTGCGCCGAGGCAAACGCCAGCACACTACGGCAACTTTTCAATCTGTTGCTGTACGTGACTGCGAAACTGCAAGGGATGCGCAACTTTGTGAAATGGATCCGGAGTGCCGCCGGTCCCGATCACCACAATGGTTCCGTAGCCAAGCAGTCTGCCGGCAGTGGTCTCGCTGACTTCGATGCTCTCTACCTTGTTCAACAGCATTTCAATGGTCTTGCGGCTGGCCAGGCCGGTTTTGATCACCACCCGGCGATTGGTGACCGCCATTTCCGTGGCGTTGCGGCGCACCATGCCTGCCAGAATCACCAGCACGCCGGAAATCAGCAAGACTGCGGCTCCGCCTTCCATCAGATGCAATTCTTTGCTGTCGATCCCCGATTGATTGCGCGCGTAGTACAGCAGAAGCGCCCCGGGCAGAGCGAGCAACAGGCAGCCCACGGCCATATGTCCCAGCATTACGATCCAGTGCAATCGCGTTTCGTAAATGACCTTTTCGCCCGGGATCAAGTTCGATTGTACGTAGCTCATCTGCCGTTTGCCTCGAGTCGTTTCGCGCCGCCACACCACGCTGGGATCAGCAACTGGTGCCCGCCGCAGGAGAGGCTATCACAAGGAGTGCAGATTTTTCTTGCCGGGAATGATGTAGAAAGCGCGGTCCGCCTGGCTGGGAAAGGCGCAACGCGATTTAGCAGAAATCAGGCAGCCTGGGTCTTGGGGCTAGATTTTCTTGCCTTGGTCGGGCCGCCAGAGGCCAGTTCGCGTTCAGCGCGAAGCCAGTCTTCAATCTGGTTGCCCGGTGCGCCGCGGCGTTGCAGATAAATTTCGTAGGCGCGGGCCTGGATTTGTTCGAGCGTGGGAGCGCTCTTTGCGGCCCGCGCTTTGCGTGTTGCGCTGGGAGCGACTTGCAGTGTTCTAGCCATTCGGTTTTTCCTTCCAACTCCTTTTAGGGGTTTCAGCGGAGAGCAGTACTCAAACGCTGCCCTCATTTGAATTTGACCGTTCAAGAAAAGCAAAACGGAACTGCCAAGTGTCTTAAATTATAGAAATAAAGTCTGCAGGCTGGGAAAAGCAAAATTTCGATGGATAGAATCGAAAGAAATACGGCCCTGTTGTGCGCAGGCGTACCGAGATTTCTGCCGAAATCAGGCAGTTACGGTAGTTACGACGCGTCAGAAACGAAGTATCCGGTTCTGCTGGATCAACGCGTCCGAAATCTCCAGAAAATTTTGGTGGACTTCTTTCCGCGCGGTGTCATCGCCGGGAAGGCTCAGCAGCGACGCCGCGCCATGCGACAGCAGAAACAAGGCGTAGAAGCAGCGCGAATAGTCTTCCGGTTTACCACCAAAACGGCTGGCAAACTGGGTCACCAACCACTGCCGTCCTGGACGCGGGAAATCCGGATGAAAGATGTCGGTCCAGGAGTGCACTAGCAAACGATATTCGTGCGGATGCTCCTCTGCAAACACCAGGTAGCGGCGGCAAACATCCTCAAGTGAGCTGGCCGCGAACAGGTACTCATTCAGTTGCAATCGGACACGTTCGGCCAGCGCCCTACGCAGGGCTTCCTTGTTGCGGAAACGCTTGTACACCGTAGGTGTACTAGTGCCCGCCTCTCGCGCAACTGCGCGCAGCGTAAGGCCGGCCTCGCCGCGCGTTCGCCACAGCTTATGCGCCGTTTTCAGGATTCGTTCCTGCAACAATTGATCTGCATGGGGCGGCATGAGAGTCCTTGTCCGGTTTTGACGTGCGTCTTGGAAGCATTAACGATGTAGAACTAATACCATAAACCCGCTGCCAAACCAAGTGCGCCGACACCGGAAGTGAATAAATCGCCAGTCAAAGTGTACCGTATGTCGCGAGACAGACATATAGGGCGCGACCGTACCCACGAACCGCTTCGCCGCAAAGCTTAATGATACATTGACAGCGTAAAGGTAACGATGTATAAGTATCTCATACCAAAATCAAAGATAGCCTGAGCGCTGTCAAAGACAGGAGAAGTAGTGTGCCTCACAAGTTGAACGCAGTTCACTCCCAGGGTAAGGACCACAGCAGTCTGCCGGAAGAGCCGGAACAAAATCCCTCAGTTCAGAAACCCAGGTTTCCCACCAGTCTAGACTCGCAACCCGCGGTTGGCGGACCCATCGAATTTCAGTATTGCGCCGAGAGCGACATACAGAAGGCAATCCAGTGGTTCGCAGAGTACTTGCGCGCAGAACGCGAAGAGTATCACCCAATCGCCGGGCCGCTGGCTGGAGAATGGCGCGATATGATGGAAGGATATTTTGAACCAGCGTTGCTCGACCAGGCGCGTGTGCTGGAACTGGTGGACGAGCGGGTGGCGAATCCGTGGTTTTATCCTAAGGCCCGCGAAAAGGGCTTCCAGCATCTGCCGGATATCACTCACAAGGCAGCGGTGACGTTTTTGGACGTGGTGGTATTCAACGAAAGAATGGGAAGCCGCGATCTCTTCCACGGGCTGGTTCACGCCGCGCAGTTGCGCGTACTCGGGCTGGCTGAGTTTACCGAGTTGTTCGTTCGCGGATTTTTGCGCGCGAGAAGCTATTTTCTAGTGCCCATGAAAGCTCATGCATTTGCTCTGGACGCCAGATTCGCGGCGAATCCAGGTGTGCACTTTTCCGTGGAAGATGAAATTCGCGCCTGGTGGCGAGCCGGAAGATACGGATCGGCATCTTCCCCATTCATAGACGCAACCTAGCGATCCATGTGGGGGGCGCAGCATGCCGGCCCGCCGCAGGCTGGCTGCGCCTCAGCTTGCCGGGACCTTCGACGCGAGCAGCGGCATCAGGAAAAACGCTCAAACTCCGTTGCCCGCTCTAGGTGATCGCGTAAAGATTCCCGTCGGTGGAGCCAAGCAGAATCGTATCGCCCGCAGGCGTCGGAGAAGAAAGAATCGCCCCCACCGTAAACATCTTCTGAATTCCGGTCACCACGTCGTCGTAGAAAGAATCCGCGAAAGCGGCCTCATAATTTGGCGCGCCCTTGGAATCCGTAAAGGCCGTGCCGTTGTTCTTCGCGGCTTCAGTCTCAAAAGTCCAGGCAAGTTTTTGCGAAGTGAGATCGATCGCCAATAGCCGTCCCTGATGGGAACCGATGTACAGCATATTGCCGGCGATGGCGGACGAGGAAAACATCGGCCAATGGTTAAAATCGATGGCATAAAGCAGCGCGCCGGACTTGCCGTCTACGACGTTCAACAAACCGGTGTCCGACGTCGCGAAATAAACTTTCCCGTCGCGCAGCGCAGCCGAACCGATAACCCACGAACCCTTGTTATTGTATGCCCACAGCTTGGTTCCGGAATTGGCATCGATGGCGTAAAAATTAGAATCGCGGCATCCGAAATAAACGATGCCATTGGCGACCGCGGGCGAAGCCTGAATCCCGACCTGATTGGAGGTCAGGTGATCCTCACCCGTCTTGAAGCGCCATTTCTCTTTTCCGCTCGCGGCGTTTCAGTTTCAGGGGGGAGTCGTGAGGAGAGTTTAGGCGGAGCCGCTGCGGCGCAGCGTCAGCCCGACCAGCACGGCGATCATCGCGATGCCGGCGAAAAGAAAAGTGAGCGTGCCGGGCTCTGGCGTGGAAACGGGTGGGACTACAGGAGTATTCGGGCTATTGGGTTGGACTCCGGGAGGAAGCAGCGGAGGAAAGACCGCCTGGGGCGGTGTGTTCGCGCCGGCGGTGGTGGACCCCGGAGGCAGCGCGGGAAGTGCGCTTGCGGGCGCGCCTGGGAAAAAACCGTCGCCATCGCCGGGAAGAAATTCCGCCATCAAAGGCGGAACAAAATTCGGGGTGCTCAATTCCTCTTTGCTTGGCTCGGATACCGAAACGGGTTTGGCGGCGATGGCCGAAAGGCGATTTCCGCAACGCACGCGAGCAAGATGTTCGCCGTCTGAAAGCAAAGTTTCGCTCGCGGGAATCACCATGCGATTTCTGGTCCAGTAGACATTATTGTTGCGGCGATAGGAGACATACATTTCCAGCGGCTTCTCGAGGCGCACGGTGCGCGCCGCAGCGATGCGAAAATCGGAATAATGTTGTGCCACGACGGGATCGTGGGAAGCGACCGACTGCAGTTCGCGCGCGTCGCGAACGCCGCCTGGGACAATAGAATACGGAAAGATCGGGCGTTGCGGTTGGGACGCGGCGGAAAGGTCGAGCGATTCCTGCGGGTTCGCGTCCTCAGAATAGGCCGGCATCTGTGCCGGTTCGGCAGCGCTGTGGCGGAGAACCTTGACGGTCAAAAATGTCACCAATAGCGCTGCAGGCACGAACAGCAGGGCTGCTCGGGCAAAAACGCGTGGGAGATGGGCGTAGCGAGATTTTGCTGCGACAGCGGGCCTGGGCACGGTAACGTTCCTCACGGTACCATGAGGCAATTGTGCTGCCGAACGGAAGCGCTTGAAGAGGTGAGAGCTAGCGGGTCTTCCGCGCCAAAAACGAGCGAAAAGCGGGCGCAGGGGAAACATTTTGCACATAGTAAGGTCTTCCAATTAGAAATACTAGGAAAATCTTGTAAAAAGCGGAAAATCATTTCCCAATTTTCATAGTCGCTGGTGTTCCCAATCACTGACGAGTGTCACTTGGGAGACACAAAGCTCCGTCTAGCCCCCCATTCTGTTTGCAGAGGTGGTTCGGCCGGAAACCAGATCCCTCGCTACGCCTGCCTGCCGCAGGCAGGCACGGGATGACAGAGTACGAGACTGGGGGCCCACCCCCTTTATACGTAATTATCAGATCGAAAGGACTTAGCCGGGCGTTTTCTGTAAGTATTCATTCTAATGGACTTAAAGTCGATTTGGAACGATGCACTTGTGGGAGGCCGCGTTCGTATTTGTTCTGCTGGACTTAATGGCACCGGTCCGATCAAGCTACGGCCGAAAAAAGCAGATCCCAAATAAAGTTGAAGAGTGTGTGGGTACGCGATATATCAGGACAGCGGATTGCGTGAGGTGACTTGGTGACGATACGGATCAACCGGAGTTTCGTTGTGATGTGCGTGTCGATTTGTGGATTGCTGTTCGCGACGAGTGCGATGGCCCAGGACCCGGCTGTACAGAAGCCTGCGGAAAAGGGCGCGGCGAAGAGTGAAGCGAAGGTTAAGGCGGTTCGGTTTGGGAAGTTGTGGGATGGGAAAGGGAAGGTTTGGACCAACGCGATTGTGATTGTGGATGGGGAGCGGGTGCGGGAAGTGATTACGGATGCGAAGCGGATTCCGGCGCAGGCGGAGGTGGTGGACCTGACGAAATACTTCGGGCTGCCGGGATTGATTGATGTGCACACGCACATGACGCTATACACGGACGAAACTCCTGGCGTTCCTATGCTGAGGCAGATTGCGAACAATTCTCCGGCGGTGGAAGTGTTTCTGGCCCGCAAGGGAGCGATGCGAACGCTCGAAGCAGGCGTGACGACGGTGCGCGATCTGGGCTCGGACCAGTACATGGACATTGCCATGCGGGACCTGATCAATCGCGGCGAAATGGTTGGGCCGAGAATGTTTGTGGTCGGCTATGGCTTAACCGTCACAAGCGCAGCGTACAAGCCGGGACCGAATTTGCCGGCCGGAGGGATTGCGGATGGCGTGCCGGAAGTGTTGCGCGTGGTGCGGCAGCAGGTGGCGGCGGGAGTGGACTTGATCAAACTGTTCGCGTCCACCGGAACGGATGACGACACCTCCGGGTATCAAACTTATGGGTACGACGAGATCAAAGCGGCGGTGGACGCGGCGCATCAGTCTGGGAAGAAGATTGCGATTCATTCGTACGGGCCGGATGGTGCGCGCGACGCGGTGCGCGCAGGAACGGATTCGCTGGAACACGCAACGGACATGGACGACGCGACCATCGCTGAAATGGCGAAACGTGGTACGTATTATGTGCCGACGATCGATCACAACCGTTACTACATCGAAAACGGAGGCAAGATCGGATATACGCCGGGATTTGAGCCGCGGTCGCAGGCGTTTATCGCGCGGAACCTGGAGACAGCGCGCAAGGCGCATCGCGCCGGAGTGAAATTTGCTATGGGATCGGATGCGATTTACACCATGTACGGGCAGAACACGCGGGAGCTGGGATGGTTTGTGAAGGCGGGGATGAGTCCGGAAGAGGCGTTGAAGACTGCGACGAGCAATGCGGCAGAGTTGTTAGGCAAAGCGGATGAATTGGGCGCAGTGGCGCCGGGGTACTTTGCGGATTTGGTGGCGGTGGAGGGAGATCCTACGGCGGATATTGGAGTGGTGGTGGAGAAGGTAAAGTGGGTGATGAAGGGCGGAGTGGTGGTGGAGAAAAGGCAGGCAGCAGTTCAAAGATAGCGATCACATGGCCGCGTCGGTCTAGGAAATTTAACACTGCGGGCGGGAACGCCAACAACGTGGAACGGCCCAGGCCTTCACAGACGTCGGGAATTCCCAGCGTTTTGGTCCGTTGCCGCTCTCGTTCCGACGCGGTGCTTCCAGCAGCGCGACGGGGAATTCTGCCTTGACATTCCATTTTCTGTTCTCGACAGACCCGCGCGACCGGTGAGAAATTCATGCAAGCCTATGGGTTGCCGCCGGTCAAAGACGAATTCGAAGCAGCGCGGGCGGAAAGCCCGCGGGCTGAATCGCGTGAGGGGAGAAAAGCAGGTTCCTCGCTGTGCTCGGAATAACAACCGGCGCGAAGAGGAAAGAGCCGCGCAAAAGCCCGGTACTACGCAGCGGAGTGAAATTCTCCTTATCAAAGGGGCTGGGCGCTATTGCAGCGTGATTACTACTTTTCCGCGGGCATGCTGTTCGGAGAGGTAGCGGATCGCTTCAGGGACTTGGTTCAAGCGGTAACACCTGTCGATGACCGAGGTTACTTTTCCGGTCGCCATTAGTTCGCTCAAGAGGGTCAAGTCCTGTTTATTCAGTTTGGCAACAAAAAAGACGAACTTCTGGCTTATGAACCGCGACCATATCAGCGCGGTGACCAAACGGGTCAGGAGACTGATGATCCCGCGACCGCCTAGGACTCCGACCATGAGGTTGATTCCCTTGGGATTTAAGAGGCGTCTGCATTTTGAGAGCGAATGATTGCTGACATTGTCGAAAATTATGTCGTAGCCTTCCCCATTCGTGGGATTCGTTTTCGTAAAATCTTGCTGGGTGTAATCAATGACGTGATCCGCGCCGATGGAGCGGACCATGTCCACATTTCTAGTGCTGCATACCGCGGTTACGTGTGCGCCGAAGGATTTGGCGATTTGCACAGCGAAGGTTCCGACGCCTCCGGCGGCGCCGTTGATCAGGACTTTTTGTCCCGCCTGAATATGCCCCTTGTCACGAAGACCCTGCAACGCGGTGAGCGCCGCTACAGGCACGGACGCGGCTTGTTCGAAGGTGATGTTCTCTGGTTTGACGACCAATGCCGACTCGGGAGCGCATAGATACTCGGCAAAGGCTCCTTTGCACAAGCCGAAGACGGCCTCGCCTGGTTTGAACTGGGTGACGTTCTTGCCGACGGCTTCGACCTGGCCGGCCACATCAACGCCGGGTCGTTTGATTTTTGGTTTGCCCAGCCGGAGGAGTAAGCGAACGATGTACGGTCCGCCTTTCGTGAGGTGCGAGTCAAGCGGATTGACGCTGGCCGCGCGGACTTTGATTAAGAGTTCATCGTCCTTGGGGACGGGCTTTTCGACGTCGGTGATTTGCACGACGACGTCGGGCGGGCCGTATTGTGTGTAGACAGCGGCTTTCATTGGCGTTTCACCGAGGAGCAGGGCTGAAAGCCTGCACTACGTTAGGCAGAAAAGCGGACGCGACGGAGGCGCTGGGCGATGATTTTTGGCTCAGGGCTTGCAAGTACAAGCCCTGAAACCCCCGAAGCCCGGCGATCAGGAGGCAGCCGCCGCGCTTACTTTTGCTAGCTTTGCTGGTGAGACCACAATCAGAGCCAGGCCGATGATGACAAACATAGCTACGCCGATGAGCAGATGGACGCGTTCGTTGACATCACCGATGGCCTGCACGGCCATCACGCTGGCGTGAGCGATGCTCGACCAAGCGGCAAAGGCGATCAGGCTGCGATGCGCAGACGGGTTACGTGATGCGAGCAGCAGGAAAACTCCCAGCGTGACATAGAGGGAAAGCATCATCTGGAGCGCCGGTTCGTTGCGCGCCAGGAACACCAACGGATAAATAGTGGCTGCGAAGAGCAACCCTACGATGATCAGTACGACTTTTTGTGCGCGTGCTCCAAACATTGTGTCCTCCTGACGCTTCTGAAGAGCTGGCGTAATTCGAAACAGGCGGCACCTCAGCGGCCAAAGCCGCGCTGATTCGACGGCACCTCTCGCATGATGGAAGTCGTGCCCTCCCGAAAAGCGCCTTCCTGAAAAGAACCGCAGAGCCGGGGTCCCGACCCGGTCGGGAAAAGTGCCGCCCGGCACTACGTTACGAAATTCCTGGCTGGGGAGCAGTTGGTCTTCTTCGATAGGTAGAGGAAAACCAAACGCGGAACACCCAGAAAATCAGCAAAATCAGCGGAAGTACAGTAAGAAATATATAAAGGCTGGTGCCGAATAGAGCCGGTGAGAGATGTGGTCCGAGCCCCACCGCTGAAAGCAACCGCAATGGGCGGTTTGCGGGTCCCAGGAAAAAAGACCCTGCTGCGATGAAAAGTCCGAAGCACATGCGCCAGAGATGGCGCACGACGCGCCTTGCGCCTGCCACGCCGCCGCCCAGGAGCATGCGCAGGTCGCCTGCAGCGGCGAGAAGCATGACCGTGCCCATAAAAAAGTTCATCCCCGCGGGAACCCCGTCTTCCGGCGGAGCCGGGCTGCGCATCTTTTGCATCCCTCCCATCCAAGTGAGGGCACCGAGCGCCAGTGGAATCAGCAGAAGGGCCCAATCGTACACGCCGGTTTGGCCGTCTCCGCGGCGGGCAGTAAGCCAGGCCGTGAGAATCAGATAGAAGGTGAGAATGCCGCCGCCAATATTGCCGGGTTGGTGTTTAAGAACTGCCAGATACACTGCGCCTGCGGCCATGATCAGCATCGACGCGACAAAGACTTTTCCGGCCAGGACGTGCCAGCGCCCGCCCTTGCGGAAGGTCAGGGCAGCGGTACCGGTTAGCATGCCGACGATTCCGCCGGCGATGTGAACGGGGAGCAGGGGCGAATAGAGCATGGGAGCTTTCCTTGCTTACTACATACGAGTCGTGGTGCGTGAAAGTCTCGTACAACGAAACCAAAACAAAATCGATGCGAATCAAATCGGTCCGCGATAGCGGCGCAGCCGGACGGCTGCGAAGAGGAACGCCGCGGCGATTATCAGGCCGATCCAGAGGCCCGGCGTGGTGAGAAATTGTGCCAGGGTGAGCGCCGAAATGATCTCCATTACCGTGCCGTGTGGCGCTGCGGCGGAGGAAGGCTCTGGTCCGGTCAAGCGGTACTGCAGCATGGCGAGGAAATGTGAAGTCTGGAAGACAATCTTCTCGAGTCCCCAGATCACGAACGGAGGCAAGAATGCCCATATAAACGGCGCGCGCGGCGCCCAAGCTGAAACCAGCAGCAACCAGCCGTAGAGCGGCGCGTACCAGAGGCCATGAACGGTCGCAATATGGTAGAGGAGCATCAGCGACATGTGGAAGAAGGACATCCGTGCCCAGAGAGCGCCGATATTCTGGCCGCTGCCCAGCAGTGCTACGCTGCTCAGCAGCAGCATGACAAATTGCGTGGCAACGGCGATGGCGAAACTCAGGAGCGGCAGAATAATGAGGGGAATGGTGAGCTTCGAGAGCACGGTGGTGAGGTCGGAAACCGGCAGCGACTTCCAGAAGAGGATGCTGCGATCGCGGCGCTCTCCGTACAGGGCGTCGAGAGAGTAGAAAATCCCGACGATAAAAGCCGTCCCCATGATCAGACCCGCCGCTAATTCGTAGGGTGTGTCGAGCGCCTCGTGCGCCTGGTCAAGGGTCTTTACGCCGTGCATATGGTGCGGCAGGGCGATCAAGAAGCCGAACAGGAAGATCGCGGCAGCGGCCAGCGGCGCAACGTAAATCGCGCGGTACTCCCAGAGTTCGCGGCGAATCGACCAGTACATGCGCCGAGTCGCCGGGACGTGCGCGATTACCTGCGATGCGACGGACGATTCCGGCATCACGTTGGATGAAGTATTCATCGGAGTATTCATCGGGCCGCTCCCTGGTACGTGCCCTGTGCCGATGCTTGTGACGGAATGGATTGGTTGTCCATTACGGCAACGAACAAGTCGGCGATTGTGGGTGTGCGCACATCGCCGAACTCGGTGAGTTGGTTGCGATCAACACGATCGAACAGCAGAATGCTGCGCCCGAATACCTGGCGTTCGTGAATCGGTTTGAGCGCACGCGCCGCAGCCACCTGTTCGGGATGTGCCGTGACTTCCAGAAAGCGCGACTCGAATTCTTCCATGCTGCAATTGAGTACGATGCGGCCGCGATCGATGAACATGACGTCGGTGAGGACGTTCTGCATCTCTTCGACCTGGTGCGTGGTTACGACGATGGTGCGTTTGCCATCGAAGTAGTCGTTTAGCAGTGAATCGTAGAACCGCTTGCGATAAAGGATGTCGAGACCGAGCGTTGGTTCGTCGAGCACCAATAATTTCGCGTCTATGGCCATGACCACCGCGAGATGCAACTGGGCCACCATGCCTTTGGACAATTCTCTGACCTTAATGGTACTGCGGATGTTGGTTTTCGCAAGAAAACCTTCGGCTTTCGCGCGGTCGAATCGCGGATGCACGCCGGCGACGTAATCGAGCGCCTGCGAAACTCTGATCCATCGCGGCAGCACAGCGACGTCGGTTATGAAGCAGACATCGCGCATCAACTGATCGCGCTCGGTCCACGGGTCGCGGCCCAGCACCCGCAACTCTCCATGATATGGAGTGAGGCCGACTATGGCGTTGAGCGCGGTGGTCTTGCCTGCGCCGTTGGGGCCGATGACTCCCAGGATGCGGCCCTCTTCCACACGCAAATCAATGCCGTCCAACGCAATGGTGGTGCCGAAGGCCTTGCGGAGGCCACGTGCTTCTATCACTGTCATGGCTTCAGTGTTCCTCCTCTTTGGCTGTCGACTTCGACCGTCGTTTTGCGGCTCCGTCGAGCAGTTCTTCGGGCTTGAGGCCCAGCCGCTGAATGGTTGCGGAGACCCTCGGCCATTCTTCGGCGAGAAATTTCTGGCGTTCGCTTTGCAGCAGCAGGCCGCGGGCGCCGGCTTTGACGAACATGCCGAGACCTCGTCTGGTCTCGACCAGCCCCTCGTCCACCAGTTGTTGATAGCCCTTCAAAACCGTGAGCGGATTGACGCGATAGTCGGCGGCGACATTGCGCACCGATGGCAGCACATCGCCTTCCTTGAGAACTGCGTCGAGTATCATTGCGACGACGCGATCCCTAAGCTGGCGGTAAATCGGCTGATTGTCATGCCACTCACGGTCCATCAGGTTTTCCGAATCTCATCAAGGATTCGACCTCGTCATTTTGCCCGCTGTAGTTCAAAGTGTGCGTGCACCGGCTTGTCACCCTCCATGAATGTCCACTCTTCGCTGTGATGGTTGGCATCGATCGCAGTGAACATAGCATGGTGCATGTGTCCGTACTGCGTGCTGCCGGCAACGTCCACAAACTCGAATTCGACAGCCTTTCCGTCCGGCGACGTTTTCCCGTTCATGCGGGGCCGGTTTCCCGCGTCACAGTAATGCGTCAGCATCAGGCGATCCCCATCCAGATAAACCATGGTGATGGGATCATCCGATCTTCCGGGCAAACCCGTCATCTCATGCAGCAGAGCGTTACCCATGGACGTCACGCGCAACGTGACGTGCAGGGTCTTGCCATCAAGCTCGCTGCCGGTTCCCGAGAGTACACCGTCCCAGGAACCCGCCAGAGTTTTCATTTTGTCAAAAGACTTTTGCGCGTCAGATTTTTGTGCTTCGGGCTTTTGCGGGTCGGACTGCGCGAAAGCCACCGCGGACAGCGATACAAAAGCAAGGACCGACAGCATACGACGGAAGGATTTCATGTTTCATTCTCCTCAAGATTCTCTCTTTGCGAGGTCAGGTTGTCGCCGCGCAGAATGCATGCGAACGATCCCACCCACCATCAGTGATATAGTTAACTACAACACTATGTCGCAGCGCAAGCTCTTTTTTGGTTTTTTTCTTTGTTCCCGCCGCGCCCCCTACAGCATGTGCCAAGGCCGGGCGTGATGAGCATCGGGCATTATTTTTGCAGGCGGGCTACACAGACGTTCAGATTTGAAGAGGGTGCAAAGGGATGGATTTGTGGAATAGGCAAGAAGCCGTCAACGTCGACCTGACAAAGAGATCGGAAGACTGGAGGCATGAGGCTGTAAATCAGCAGGAATGCAGGATTAGAGGAGGACCGCAGGGCACAATTGTGTTGCCGGAAGCTTTTAACCTTAAGGGAAAAGGAAGCGGAGAGGCCCGCCTAGTCGTCGTGGTTGCAGCACCGGCTGCGAATCTGGGGCCGATTGCGAGAGCGGACAAGGGCTAGGCCTCCGACCGCGAGAACCGAACCTGTAAGCAGACCGAAGACCGAAGGCTCAACAGGAGTCGGAGCTGCACCGCCGGATCGGCCAGTTCCGCCGCCAGCGGCAAGCATAGCCTTGCCGAAAGCCGTTCCGGAAAGTTGAGACAGGCCAAACGACGCCGCGCACAGAGCGAGCACTAAGTAGTGCGATTTTCGCATCAAGTCCCTCGAGAAAACTAAGTGATTCGAAAACTGCGTCTGGGCGAAAGAGCACGCTGACTTGGGCGAAGAATACTCTGAGGGACTTTCACAATAGGAGAGGGGAATGAGGACGTCAACCAGTAGAAGGCTGTAGAGCGTATCTTGCAGAACCTAAAGCAGTTAGACGAGTTTTTGGCATCGCTCGGGCGCGCACGACGAAGGTCTGAAAGCTTAAGCTTGGCGGGCTTCGACGCGCCAGGTGTCCCCGCCGCGTAGGAGTTTGGCCAGGTCGCCGGTGCCGCGTTTGGCTTGGACATCGCGAATCTGCTGGTTGATTACGTCTTCGTAGCGTGGCAGGTCGTCCCAGGCGCGGAGCACGCCTATCGGAGTTGGAAAACCTTCGCGATGCTCCATGTGCGAAAGAAGGAAAGCGTAAGACGGGCGCGGATGATGCGCGTCGTGGACGACGAGGTCAGATTCGGTGATACCGTTGCCTAGCTGGACGACTTCGATGTCGCCATCGGATTTCCGACGGATGCCTTTGTCGCGATTTTTACCGAAGACTAGCGGCTTGCCGTGCTCGAGTTGAATGACGTGTTCGCTGCGCGCGTCCTTTTCGGTGATGCCGGTCCATGCGCCGTCATTGAAGATGTTGCAGTTTTGCAGGATTTCGACGAAGGCGGAGCCTTTGTGAGCGGCGGCATGCTTCAAAGTGTCTTTCAAGTGGGATTGGAAAACGTCGACGGAGCGGGCGACGAAAGTGGCCTCGGCGCCGATAGCGAGCGAGATTGGATTGAACGGACGGTCGAGCGAGCCGTAGGGAGTGGACTTGGCTTTTTTGCCGATTTCGGAAGTTGGCGAATATTGGCCCTTGGTCAAGCCGTAGATGCGGTTGTTGAAGAGAAGAACTTTCAAGCCCACGTTGCGGCGCAGCATGTGAATGGTGTGATTGCCGCCGATGGAGAGGGCGTCGCCGTCACCGGTGGCGACCCAGACTTCGAGGTCGGGGCGAATGGCTTTGATGCCAGTGGCTACGGCTGGCGCACGGCCGTGAATGGTGTGGAAGCCGAACGTGTTCATGTAATACGGAAAGCGGGAAGAACAGCCGATGCCGGAGACGACGACGAAGTTTTCGCGTTTGATGCCAAGGTCGGGGAAGACCGCCTGGACGGCGGCGAGGATGGCGTAATCACCGCACCCGGGGCACCAGCGGATTTCCTGGTCGGTCTGGAAGTCTTTTTTTGTTAGAACCGGGAATGTGGTCGTAGACATTAAGAAACGCTGCCCTTCTGGAAGCTCGCGAGCGGATCAATCAAGCAGCAGATTTCTCGACTGCGCTGCGCCCCGCTCGGAATGACGAGTTCTAGTGACACAGAGATCAGCCCACGAGCTCGGCGATTTTTTGCTCGAGTTCGGATTGCTTGAACGGACGGCCCTGAATTTTGTTCAGGCCGATGGCGTTCACCAAATATTTCGCGCGCAGGACCCACAATAGCTGGCCCATGTTTAGTTCAGGCACCAACACGGTTTTGTAACGCTTTAAGACTTCGCCCAGATTCGCTGGCAGCGGGTTCAAATGGCGCAGATGCGCGTGACCGATGCGATGACCAAGTTCGCGTTGCGCTTTCACAGCGGCGGTGATGGCGCCGTGCGTCGAGCCCCACGCTACGATTAGCAGGTCGCCTTCGGCATCGCCCGCCGGAACGACGTCTGGAATGTCCTGGACAATGGCTTCCACTTTTGCGGCGCGGATGCGCACCATATTTTCGTGGTTCAGCGGCTCGTAATTGATGTTGCCGGTGACGTCCTGTTTTTCCAGGCCGCCGATGCGGTGTTCGAGGCCGGGAGTTCCGGGAACGGCCCACGGGCGCGCGAGAGTATCGGGATTGCGACGATAGGGCTTGAAGTCTACCGGGTCGGTCGCGAACTGCACTTTGAAATCGGGGATGGAGTCGAGATCGGGAATGCGCCAGGGCTCCGCACCATTGGCCAGATAGCCGTCGCTCAGAATAATGACCGGGACCATGTATTTGACGGCAATGCGGGAAGCTTCGACGGCGGCCCAGAAGCAATCGCTGGGAGTGGCTGGAGCGATGATTGGAATCGGAGCTTCGGAATTGCGACCGAATAAGGCTTGCAGCAAGTCGGCTTGTTCGGTTTTTGTGGGC
>Ga0209488_10002041_pt1 | contig 16937 bp, 20 predicted proteins | sample Rivendell_Oct201_8_FD_188349 | JGI IMG/M metagenome (GOLD analysis project Ga0209488, IMG submission 188349) | Vadose zone soil microbial communities from the Eel River Critical Zone Observatory, Northern California, USA -... | ecosystem: Environmental > Terrestrial > Soil > Vadose zone >...
TCAGTCATGCACCGGGCTGGACGATCTTTCGCAACCTTTACATGGCCGATGGAACCCTATTCATCGTCACCTCTAACCCAGAGTCCTTTCCAGACCCCAAGCTCATGACTTCCACCGGTCTGCCAGCCGAAAACACACCAGAGAGCATTGCCGAACGGATGCCTACCTCTCGTGACATGTCTGTGATCAGTCCAGAGGAGGCAACACGGCGCTGGGGAGGCGAAAAATCTACAGGGGAACCCAACAATATTTTTCCCGTCGAGGGTTCCACTGTACGTCTGCTACTCTCCATCCCGATCACCGCTCATATATATTGTATCAGTTCCTTTTCAATGATCCTGGGCAATGTGGGTTCCCTTGCCTTCGCTTCTCGTTGCGATCTCACCCTCATTTTTGAAACAGTTCTCAATCATTACTACCACTTTTGCGCGGAGCTTCTCTTCGGCGCTTGGGCGTTTTGGTATGGTACATTTCAGGGTACTTCTACCATACCACCGTTAACGCGGGCCATTTTCCCTCACGCCACGGCCGATGAATGGCGGGACGGGCCTGGGATGAATTTTTTCTTCCTCCGTTCGGCTTGGCCATCACTTACTGTCGAGACGCGACCTGATTGGTTAGACCGTGTGTCCACTTCGGCACCTCGCGCTGGTGAGAGCCAAGGGCGCGCGTGGTGGTTTGATACGGTTCTTCTGGCAGATCGCAGCGCGGCATTCCGTGGACAAGAGTGTGGCGAGCGCACGCAACGCACAGCGGCAGAGGCCGTAAAAGGTGTCGTCGAGCGCGCGGGTCGCACCGGATTCCTTGAGCGCGGTTGGTGGGAACCAGTGCGTCAAAACGTGCTGCGTTTTGCTGGTGTGGACACGCGCACGTTGGGCATTGGTGCGCGCGCATATAAGCGCGCATCTCGGGGGACGCCGCGGACGGGCGGTGTCGAAAAAGTCGTGGTCACCTACATCTCGCGCCAAAATGTCAAACGACATTTGATCCCCGATGACCATGAGGGCCTAGTGCGAGCGCTCACCGAACTGTGTGACAGGCGAGGCTGGGAGCTTAACGTCGTGGCCATGGAGCGCCTTTCGAAGGAAGAGCAACTTTCCTACGTCGCGCGGACGACCGTGAGTAGCGTTCGATCATGACTCTGTTTTCCTTGACGCTTGACCGGTCTTCTGCTTAGTTCCTCATCGGAGTTCACGGGAATGGTCTGACCCACTTGACCATGATGCCGATAACTCCGATCTCGACCGTCATGGAACTATTCTATCCTGAGGGCTACGCGCATGACTATGAATGGACGACGCGAGCGTTGGGGATCAAGCATTTTGCTGTACGGAATGACAGGTACGTTTCATCTTTGTACATTTGCATTTGGGCGATTCAGGCGATCGTCGTGCTGATCCGATCCGAACGTAGTTCGACGACATATCCTGAAGTGACATATCCAAATTATCCCGAGGGTTTTCAAGGATCACAAATTCCCGTTTATGGTCCTTATGTCGCCAAGCTTATTGAGGACCGGGCGGACGGTTATCTTCCATAATGAATATCCGCTTGTAAAAACGTTAATTTCCTGCCGCTTTTAGGAGTTGAGTTGCGACACCATCTTATGTGCGTAGCGAGATAATATATTCATCGCCTCGCCATGCATTTGTCTTGGAACATAATACGCATGGTACTCTGGTGTCCTAGTATTTATGGACTGTGCTTTATCTTGTTGGGTTCTGTGTGTTTTATCCATTCTCAGTATGGCTTCTAATTATTGATGTGTGTACATCGCCTTGATCGTTACGCTATCTCGAGCGAAGGACTATGCATGCACTGAGTATAAGAAAACGTGGTCCTTCGCACTCTTCCCACTGCGCCACTGCCCACTGGAATGAAGATTCCTTATAAGTTCCGAACATTCATTTTCGACCTCCGACGAGGAAGACAAGTGTCGCCTTATACAGTAAAGAAGCGCTCAAGCTAAGCTCCTACGGCCCAATGTGTACTACTGCCTGCACCTCCTTACAATTGCCAACGAATCAAGCTCGATAGTACAACAAATTCGTAATCATACAACGGTGTCAGGCAACGGAAGCGAACAAACGTTAACGGATTTTTTCAGCAATCAGCGAGCACACCCGTTCAGTTGTACACCAACACTTCGTAGTCCTGTGGGCAGCGTCTCAGCACTCGCTTCTCGCTCGCTGCAACACAAACGACATCTGTCTGAAACTCACATTAACTTGAATCTCCTTGCCACGGAATCCCACATGCGCGGCCGGAAGATGCTCCCCGATTTTGGCAGCATGAACGCCGCCCTCGTATTCGACTCGCGCGATGTAAAGTGGAGCACCGTTTGCTTCCCTGCCACCCTCCACGGGACGGGCGCCGAGTTGTTGGAGGTTCAGCTGGTAGCTGGATCGGACCCATCGTACGGCGCGACGATCGGCGAGGAGAACTTCGAATATCGGGTGCTAAGTCTAGAATGAGTTTCCGGACCGAGGGTCATGGAAATGACAAGGTGTGATAGCTTACCTCGATAGCTACGCCTGCGTAAGTGATGACCGCGCCTTTCTGGAAAACGCGAGAAGCTTTTCCGATCTCTAAAAAATAGACATGAGACATGAGCAGAGACACAAAAAGTATAGTCGAGAAAACGTACGGAGACCGTCTTCGTAGAACACGCGTGCGATATGGATAGAATTGCCATCTCTGTCCCTTCCGACGTCTAGAGCCTGAGGAGGAATGTCCTCACGTGTCTCAACGAGAATCCAGGTCGTGGGTCCCCTGGGACCGTTCTTGCGGAAGTTGTCGGTGCACTGATGGGCTTCGCGCAACCACGCCTGCAAACCCCAAGTGTAGACTTTTTGCTTCGATGAAAGTAAGCAAGGCAAGGAAAGCCAGAAAAAAATAATAAATAGGGGGCTCACTTCCTCTTCCACTTCCTCTTTGTTTTTGTTTTTGTTTTTTTCCTCGTGGTGGTGCCAGGCGGCGTAGCCACCGGCGAGAACTGCGGCACCCGCCAAAAGCCCACCTCCGATCTGAAAAGGTTTGAGTGGCCGGAGAAGGATTGGGGACGCGATGGACACTCACTTCGAGCTGCTTCTTGCGGTTGTCGTCGAGGTCGTACCATTTCTTCTTCTGTTCCTCGTGAGGAACATCGACAGTCTGCTCTGGGTGCTGACTATAGTCGTTCGGTTGCTGTACATCTTGGCCGTGGTAGTCGCCTTGAAAAGGCACCACGATGAGGTTGATCGATAACACAAAGAAATGATCGATTTACCCTTGTCATGAGGAGGGTTATACGGCTGGTGGCATTCCTTCTCACAGTCTTGGAGGCGACCCCACAGGGCAGGTACCTGATCAGGCGGCCAATCGCCCTGGGGGATTGGTAAGAAAATGACCAGACTAAGCTGTACGCGATGCTAGTCACCTGTGACTTATGGGGTTGTATTATTTTGTATTTATGACCTGGGAAGGAAGATGAGAGAGGGAAACACCGAGGTCAATCAGGACTTGCTATTGTATTCGACGACATCGTTGTAGTTGTAGGTAGTTCCAGGTTCCCAATAGGCAGTCATGGTGATTGGACAGAGAGATGAAGGCCGTGAGTGTGTGAGTGGGGACCTTTATATATATTGGGGGTGAGACATTGTGCCACTGATGGAGCCATTATCGACATCGATTGTCGTCAATGCCGCTGTTGATGGTCTGCAAGATATTGATTACCTAATCCATACTGAAAGGAGCTGGGTCAACGACACGAGGCGGAAACGCGACGTTGCCCGCACTGCGAGGCCAGTGCAGTGCACGCAAGGCGTGTATCTCCATCCTCCGCTTCTTTCATTTACGGGTTATGGACTTTTCGCCGTCCCTTCATTCAATCCCTCGCTTGCGGCTAACCCGCAACGCCCAGCTCTCCCCAAACGATGACGATCTCTCCCGTACTCCTACGGCCGGACCGTCGCGTCTTCACGCGCTGCACGATGAGAGTGAGGACACGGATGCTACGCCACGACTTACCGTCAGCTCCTCTCTCCCATCTACATACGCCGTGACGGAAGATACGCCCGCTGCTCGACTGCGCGCACTGCTTGCCCAGGTGCCAAACACGTCATCGGCCTCGCGGACGCAACTGCTCCACGAATCCTCTCCTTCACTCCCTTCGGATCGTGAATCCGACTTTGATCCACCCCCGAGATGGAGTAGCAGTAACTTGTCGACCAGCTCCGCCCGCGAAAGCCTCAGGAGTTTGTTCACCCATGCCCTCCGTTCTCCCGGAAACACCCCACGGAAGGACGTCCGGAGGAACAGCATTGACTTGAGCGAGGTGGAGGACAGCCCACGAAATGACCGGGTTATGCAAGAACGGGCGGGGAACAAGGGGAAGAGGAAGAGCTTTAGTGACGAAGAGTCTTCGCGTTAGTTTGGTATTCATCCTTCCGTCCACCTTTGATCTCAACACCGCCGCCAACAGAAAGAAAGACCCCAACTGCAGCATCCCATGCCTCTGACATGGATGCGCTAAGAAACCGTATCATGAACTCCCATGCATCCCGGCTCTCTGGTAAGCATCCATCCTCTCTCGCGTTCCTACCCCTTTCCGTGACGGAAAATTGGCGGAAATCGATATATCAGGCGTTTCCGACTCGAGCACCGACAACGACAACGCCACGTCGCTCCGCGATATGCACGCCCCGGGGTCTGGAATCTCTAGCACATCCATGCAGCTTTCTGCTCAGTTCCAGAGCCGTTCAAGTAGCCCTTTCGTCTTATTAGTCTTCGTTCGTGTTCTGACTCCTGCACGACTAGACCTGCTTGATCAAGATTCCGAGATGCAACGGGCCATGGGCGCAGCTGATAGTTTCGATGGCGCGTCGTCCAACCAAGGGCTACCCCGTGAGTTCTCACATGCTCGTTATCCACGATATAATATTTACTCAGTGTCCACAGCCTCGGCATCCTTGCCTCCTGCTCCTCAAATGATAGTATCCTCCCTAGCTGCTCGACCCCGTTCCTCTCTCGTGCGGGCCGGATCCTTGACAGAAAGCAAACTGACGGCGAACGCGTCGCGTCGCTCAGGAGGTCTCAATTCCCGGAAGGATAGTTACGACTCAAGTGAGTAGTCAACTAGGTCCATATACAGAATGCCCTATTGACGTCCTACAGTCTCAAGTGCAGATTCAGCCTCAGGAATTGGTGGGATTTATCTTGGGGGTGTTGCTCCTGCGCTAACTACCTTTACCATTAGACTCGAGCACTCCTAGCACTCCGGAACGTCGAGATAGTTATCATCACCATCGCGCCTCACACTCGCTCACGGGGTCCCCATTGCCGCAAGAATTCCCACGACAGAAGCAAGAATCTACTCACAGCGATAGCAGGTCGTCCTCCCGGGCAGAGTCAAGTTCCTCCATTGCTGATTGTGAGTAGTATTAGACTATCGATTACACCATCTGATTATCTGTAAAGTCCGAGATCGCATGAAAGATACAGAAAAGGAACGCCAACGTGAGCGTGAACGTGCGTGGAATAAACCACTAGCGGCGCGCCCTCGAACCGTATCACACACGGATCCCACGAGCCACTCACCCCGTCTTGGCTCGGACCAGCCGAGGTCATCTCCGAACGGTGCAGCTCGTTCCCGGGAACATTCACAACCGTCATCACCCAACGGGTCTGTCCGTAGCCGAGCAGCCGAGGAAGGAGATGGGAACTATAAGCGCGAGCGTAATTGGGGTTCCCCGCAATCAAAATGGGAACACCAGCGCCGTCATCAGGCGTCGCCAATTCCTGGGACATCTCTTCTACGCGCACGGACTGATAGCACTCACTCAAACGACTCAGACACCCACGCCCACAAGCAAGCGCAGAATGGACGCCTCCGGCACCACCCCAGCCAATCCTCGCTACATTCTGAGGACTCTTCGCGCCCGGCTTCCCCCGCTGATCACAGACGCTCTACAGAGCACAAAGATGAGGAGGAAGGGGCCATTCATGAACGCGAACGTAACTGGGGTTCGCGACATCAGAAATGGACTCACAATCATGTACACAGGCGATCTACGTCTCCAAACCCGGCCATGTCCCATTCTCGCGTCCGGACACAGAGCCTTGAGTCAGATTCCTCCGCCCCTGCTATGTCGATCTTGACACGGTCACGATCACCCCTCGGACTTCCAAAGGGACGGCCCAGCGAACTGTCTTTGCCCCCGCAAACTGAAAATCTCACGTCGCGCCATACCCCACCACCGCCTGAAGTGCCTGAAGACATAGAACACGACGAGGCGTCACGCTATCCGACGTCGGCATCTCCACGACTAAGACCTGTGAATGGACGCGCCTACGACAATCCTGTCCATTTATCATCGCGCTTACCTCGGCCAGACTCTCCCATAGTTCTCTCCTCTGGTGTCAACGGTAATGGCGCCGATGGGAAGGGTTCCCCGGCGTCAGCGCCTGCTCGCTTTGGCTGGCAGTTCCCGCGAAATCGCCCTCAGCTTCCTGACTTTGAGCGAGAGTCGAGCTCAACCGAGCGTTCTCCGTCCCCTGTGCACCGACCAACGAGTCACCTCGTCGGCTCTGGGAAACCAAGCCACATCCCTGTACGCTCGCCTGGCCAGGTACCAAAGGTCGAGATCAAGCGGAACGGCGCCGTTCAATCATTCAAGAAAGGCCACAAACGTGCAACAACAGAATTCACGGAAGCGAACGGTGCCGTGCCGCCAAAGGTTCAATTCCAACCCGAGCCCGATCCAGATCCGGAATTCGCCTCTGGGCTTGGACGCACCGACGGTAAGTCTTCACCAGGTTGGCTGTCCTTTGACATCTACCGTGCCCGTTTTTCTCATATTTCATATTTTAAGGGAGCGACGAAAGTATACAGGACGCGGCGACACCTATGGCGCGGACAATCGAGATTCCACCAATCGAGAAGGTTCATTCACTTTCTCCTTTCGATAATTCATCGACGCACGCTGAAGGGATCCCAAATGCCTCCTTTGCCGACGATCATGATTCAGAGGTTTCCTCTCCGGATGCTGCTCCCGTTGACGCTGCGCCCTCCTTTGAGCTCTCCACTCCTCCTCGTCCTCGTCCGTCCTTCAGCACTTCCAGAATCGAGTTTGAAACACCCCCACCCCCTAAAGGCCTCCCCGAGCTTCCTGGTCCACCTTCATCCGAAGATGACACGGGGAATATCGCCCTTATGTCCATGAATCGTCAAAATGATGGTCCGCTTAACCTGGCCGCCACAAAGACGCCTCGTCCGCCTGGTGCGTGGGCTGCAACACCCGCACCTGCACGTTCGCAGACTCCCCAACCCACGTCATCTTCGCTCATACCGGCCAAGCTGTCGCGTGCACGATCAAATTCTCTTCCTCAGACTTCCTTTACAGACAGTCAGTCGTCTATCGCGATTCCCCCTTCTGCGCTTTCTCGCGCAGGCACACTCCCCACACGAACACCTGCGCCACCTGGAGGCTGGTTTTCGACACCTGGCTCACTTCGTCGCAAGGGCCTAATGAAGGTGCGGTTCGATACTGTAACTTCAGATAGTGCCGCGTCAGATGCAGACGGGGGCGCGAAGGACGGAAAGGTCGAAACCTCCTTGCCTGTAGCAGACTGGGATGCGACTTCGGGAGCAAGGCCAGACGAGGATACCTCCGAGTCTGCGCCCGATCCTTCGTTCAACCACGCCAAGTCGTCCTCCCCTACGCCGGGAAGCGGTGATGGTCAAGAAGTAGATGGTTCAACCTCGAAGCCCCTTCCGGCCGCTTCTAATTATACGTCTGCGGGATCGCCGCGCCGCAGGGCCCGACGGTCCCCCAGCGTGCGACTTGTGGATGAATACGGGCGCGCCCAAGAGGACCAGGCGATCACACCGCCGCGAAAGGATGCCAGGGAGCACTCGGTGTCTATGCGTATGCCCGGCGGAGGCCCGCTCAAAACGCCCCGCAACGTGCGTATCCTGGACGCAATGGGGCACGAGGTCGAGGACCCATCTGAGCAGAACGATAGCGAGGACACTGTGACTGAGGTCCGTTACTCGCGTCAAGAGGCGCTCCAGCGTATGAAGAGGGCGGTCGCGGATCTGCAGGAAGGCCTTAGAGGCGTGGATGCGTGAGTGTCGGACTTCCCTTCTCGCTACCCCGTTATTTTTTTGGCATGGCTGACGGGTTCTGATCTACCGCAGATCTAATAATGTGGTTTTGGACGATCCACGATTGAGCGAACTCTATGATTTGTCAAAAGCAGCACGGGAGATGCGGACTCAACTCACATCATCGCTGCAACAGGCCCAGACTGCACACAAGTATGGTTCTTTGAAGGAGAGCATGCGGAAGAGCAGGTTTCTGGTGAGCGTTATTCTCGTTTTCCGGTACCAGCCTACTAAATACATATCTCGCGTAGCCTAACTTTCTTCCAGAGCATAGACTGGTATCCTGGAACCATTGGCTATTCTGGAGCCTTCTTTTCTTCCAGTTTATTCTCTTCTTGTTCATGTATCGGTATGCAAGTTCAACTTGTTCATCTTGATAGGATATCTGACTTTTGTCCGTCGTAGCATGTCGAAAATCCACGCAAGACACCACTTTCTTACCACGTACTTTGACCCCTTTTACGGCGACCTCTACATCCATCCGAACAAACCGGAATACAACTACGACACGAACTTTTTTGCGTTTCTCCGCCGACGTCCGTCAGGGCCTTCGTATGCCGAACGCTTGGGCATCAATGGCCCAATAGGTCTCATTACGCGTAGCATTGTCGATGCCACTGCACAGGTTCAACGCTTCGTGTGGGAATCCTGGGGCTGGGGTGGCGACGACCGAGTGAAAGCTTGGCCTCCTATTTGAACAACATTGGATGCCTCTCCCGTTTAGCGATACCCCCCATTACATCGCATTGTTTAATACCCGTGAAGTTTTGCTTAGGATTTTCTTTACCGATTTCTTGTTGTATTGTATTGTCTACATTATTGTTTTTTGTTTTTGTTTTTGCCTTTGCCTTTGCCGTTTGCCACGGCGGTGACCGGGCCGGTGTGTGGATGTGATCAAGTGCTCGCCACCTCTGAGTTCCGCAGACAGCTTTCCATGGCCGCGAACAACTCCTCCCAGAATACGACAAACATCATCACCGCACTCGGAAATGCGTTCAAAGACTCAGGCGCGGCCATGAGCAATGACCGCTTGGCTACTGTATTGTGGCAGAACATGAGCCAGCTGACCGACCTGGCCAAGCAGGGCAAGCTCAACCAGCAGCAGATCATGCAGGTATGCCACTAATGTTCCCCCTTCACGATTGTGTCCACAATACACAACTAGCTACGAGACTATGCAGACAAGCACAAGCCCGCGGCGGCAAAGCAGGTGCGTGCCATGGCCCAAAACGAGCGAGCACAATCACTCACATCCTCATCCCCCATCCCTCTTCCTTTCTTTCTTTCACCTTCCTCGCTTTCTTTGCGCCCCCTTTCTCTTAAAGCCTGCGCCAAGCACGCTCCCCACGGCGACCTACGCGGCCCTCAAGGCAACGGCCGGAAGCTCGACGGTGCCTATGCTAAGCGACACCGCGACATCGAAGGACACATACCCGATCAGCGCGGCCTTGAACCCGACCAGCACGGCTCCTGTCGCGTGGCAGGCGGCGGCGGCAGGCAGACCGTCGCTCTCAGGTGGCATAACGGCGGGTCGCATAGCGGGTGCGTTTACATCCTGGCTCGTTGAAAACAAAACAAAAAAACCTTATCATATTGTGTTTTTATGATGTGTTGGTGCTCGGGTGGTATGTATATGGATTATGGTGCGCACTGCGCTGCTAGGCACGCCGGCGGCGTTGAAAAACCCGAGTGAGGAGGCGTGGGTCGCGGACGAGATGTCCTCGCGGCGCAAGTCGACGCCGGGTGACCAGAGCATGCGCCGGTCGATCCAGGAGCTCGTGCTGAGCATCGACCCGAACATCAAAATCGAACCCGAGGTCGAAGACGTACGTCGTCTGCTCCTCTCCTCCGCCTCCTCTCGTTTTGCCACTCACGTGTTCCTTTCTTTTCTATCCTTTTCTTGGTATTCAATTCCACCTCTATAGCTTCTCTTGGATATCGCGGACGAGTTCATCGACTCGGTCACTAATTTTGGCTGCCGCCTCGCCAAGCATCGCGGTGGCGACATGTTAGAAGTGAGGGACTTGCAACTCCATCTCGGTGCGTTCCCTTGATCCCTCCTCTCCCCCCCTTCCCCCACTGAGGGGAGCCCGCGAGCTCTTCTCTTCTCGCCAAGTCCCAAGTAATATTTGCTTACGATCGAACGCAGAACGGAATCACAACATTCGTATCCCCGGTTTCGCATCAGACATAACGCCCATCGCGCTCTCCCAGGCGGGCGCTGTGCCTACCACCCAGAACACACAAAGCACGAAGAAGGGCGCGCAAGGCACGCAGAACACGCTTCGCGCGCATCGCCTTGCACAGGTGGCACAGGCTAAACGGGAAGCCAAGCTTATGTAGAGCCTAGTCCCTATTGCTCATTGTCACATTGCTTTCCGAGTATTTCACATGTATTGTATTATAATGGCCATGGCTTTGTCGGCATGCAAAGTTCAAAAGCAAAGGTATCGTGGTATCTAGGAATAGATAGCCATACAGATGGGGTGGAATATCAAAGCAATCCTCGTAAAAAAAACACATACAAATTGAACAAAGTCTATCATGCAAGCAGAGAACAAACACCGGCGGGACTGCTACCAGAGACACCGTCCTTTAGCAAAGAGAGAGCGTCGCGATGTAGGGCTATCGCAAGCACAATAAATAGATGCCACAGCACGTGGGACCCGCCACCAAGCCAAGCAAGGTGAGGTGACTTGACGGGAAACATGCATTCTGGGAAGCGAGTGGCATAGAACAGGAGGCCAGCGACATAGGACGCGAGGGATGGAATTACAGGACCTTCATTATTGAAGTAAATCATTAGCGGCGGAATGGAACGAGCCATAATAGAAAGACGCACATGTGAAAGCGATGGTATCGTAGAAAGAATGAAGTAATGAGAGCTGTGTGAGAGGAGCCACTGTGATCAAGGCTGTGGAAGAGACGAAAAAAGCGATACGCCATTTCTACAGAACACATGGCAACAATCAGGCTCAGGAACATGGAGAGGGGCGAAATTAAAAACCTTATTCTCGCTTCTATCGAACCCGTCCCAGAAAGATACTATCGTACCCCCCAGTCCGTTTAATAAACATATTAGAAGAAAAGCATTACGGGCGATGGTGTCGCATTGAAATGCATAGTAAATAACAGTTCCAACACTGCAACTGATTAGCCTGTTCAAATTGGTCAACAACGACGGGAAGGGAGTTCGAGTTGTGAGAGTAAACATACCAAGCAATTCCTACGTAATCGATTTTTGCACAAAAAACCATGCTTCTATGGTGGGCACATCCGGCCATGGTGTGCCACACGACACTGCTAAAAAGCGTGAAGAGAGAAAAGATGGTGAAGACGAGAATTGGAGCGTCTATGTCGAAGGCCGATGAAAAGGGTATAGAGGAACCGATAAATGTGCTGCTAGTCCATAATAGCAAGGGGATTAGATGCGTGTGAATGTTCACTTGACAAACAAGTCGTCAGTCATGGCAGGGAATTCTAAGCTGAAAGGAACACATACGGGTCTCATTATGTAGCGCAAACATTGACGCAACAATGAGGGGCCATCTATTAAGAGGAATAAAGCTGAGAAGGCACATACGCATGAGTATACGTCTAGGTGCAAAAGTAGCATACAGACCGGTATCCATGAACAATAAAGGGATTGCTCCGCCATGCTGAAGGGAGGTCACCGTATGTGATAAGTTTTGCCCCATGTAACGAACGTTCGATGGCACGTGCGACCTCCGTAGCGGCTTTCCCCAATGCCAATGCATCTTCGGTTCGGCTAATGGACCGTGTACTGCCGTATTGGGTTGTACCCAATACGGCAGAGAGGGGATCGGAGGATAACATCGTATCTATGAGCTCGGAAAGTTTGGCAGTCGATGGGAAGGATGGAAGAGAAAGGGCGTTAGAGGAGGACAGGTGGGAGTGAAGGGATTTTAAATGCTCCAATAAGTTAAATATATAATGCTCGGGTCGGGGAAAGCGAGGCAGTTCAGGTAGGTGAGACGCCACCCGTTTGAGATTGGAAGCGCCAGACAGGTCATGGAGACGGGCGGAAACATAACTGGAGGCCGGGTCGAGGCTAAACTCAGGCAGATGTTCTTCCCTGATCTGCTTGAGAATTTTGAGCCCGTCTCTAGCCCATGCTCGAACCTCTTCGATCTTGAGTTCGCCCCTGGAGATGGCCTGACCAAGGTCAAACTCGGGGAGAGGCGACTCCAGTTGGGAAAGAGAGGCCTCTATATCGGCGAGGCATGAGAGGAGGGAAGCAAATGCAGCAGCCGGGGAGGCAGACGAGAGGTCAAGCACGTCCAGAGAGTGAGGAGGGGGTTGATACGACGTTATACATGGTGTCAAAGCCGAGTGGATGGCCGTCTGGTGCTTCCTTGACCGAGCAACTGGTGGCCTTGTTGCTGTCGTCGTCGCCACTTCGGTCGTGATCATGTGGGAGGGTGAGTGAACGGCTCTAGCAGACTACGGCTACGTTCAAAACAGGAGAAGATTTACCTCCGGACCAGAATCTGCTTAGTCATCGTCAGCTGTTCTTTTGCCACCGAATCACTTCGCACGTTCTATGGTTGCTAGAATCCTCATCGTCGGGCTTGGAAATCTAACGCACCCACTAACCCGTCATAGGTCAATTCTTCCTTTCGCACGTTTCTTTTATCATGCTCATATCTCCATCCAGTGTCGGGCAGCTGGCCCTAGATTCTCTCTCTGCACGGCTTGGAGTTCGTCCCTCTCTCGTCAAATCCATAGGCGGCTATTTTGCAGAGACAACAGTCGACATACATGGAAGGCCGTTCATCATTGGTTTATACAAGACACGTACGTACACGGGCTCTATTGGTCGATTTATATTCTCAACACGCGTATAATAACAAAAGTGGCTCCCATGAACATTTCTGGCCCCCCAGTTCGCATGGCTCTCCAGAAGGCCGCCAGCACCCCGTCCTCTCTCATCCTGTTACATGACTCTCTGGAGCATAGACCGACCTCCCTATCACCCAAATTCGGAGGCTCCGCCAATGGTCATAACGGCATCCGTAGTCTCATCTCATCACTTGGCACAAAAGATTTTTTCCGTCTCCGGTTGGGTATCGGGAGACCCGAATCCGGCGTCGCGGATTATGTCCTCACAAGACTCCCCAGCTTTGAGCGCCAATTTTGGTCCCCTGAAGGCCCGGGTCTAGATCTTGTGTGGGAAGAGATCGAAAAAATTGCTCTCCAGGTTGATCAAGCTTCCTCATAATGATATTCAGCACTCGTAAGCAAAACCAGTGCCGCACAGGCCATTTTCTTCTTTAGAGCTATGATACCAATCCGTTGGAGGAACGACCTGTGCGCCACACTGTTCGAGGACCGTGTGGTCGGGACCTTTTTCACCGAGACCCCCGCAGAAGAGAATACTCTCTGGATTAATTATATCCTCCACGAAGAGCACCGTATTCGTAACAGTGATTGGCACTCATGTATACATTTACGTTCCCATTCTCGCCTATTTCCTCGCTTCCAGTGCGTATCTCCGGATGAGATTCCGGGGCGTGACTGCCAGCGAGTGGTTTAAAGCATTCGTGTTGTCGGGCCTGTTTTTCTATATCAGTGAATCATGGTATTTCCGTCTCGTCGCAGCTCTCTCATCGCCTTCCTTTGCTGCCTGGGGCGTCGCGGGTCCGAAGCAGCTAACAAGAGATCCATTATTGGAACTGGTACGCCTTTCCCACCAATCGAATGAATACTTGTATCTGTATTTTGATCTCAAATACAGGGACCTGTGTATGAGAAATTCGGAGATGTATGATTATTATCAAACGCGCAACGAATTCCATGTACCTCATAGACGCCCTTTATCCGCCATACAGTAATAGTCCAGGAACCTCTTGTTCCATTTAGTATGGTCTATCACATTTGCTAAGATGATGTAGAAAACGTAGACGCAGGTAAAGAATCACCGGACATAACGTGTTTTGCACTTACCTGTAGGTGGATAACGTCACCGCGAGCAGAACTCCTCCTTATCCCCGGGCTACCTCACCGACAATGCTTAGCTCTTCCGATGCTTCCCCCCCATTACGCGGTGGCCCGGGCGGGAGGGGCTTTGTTCGTGGATACATATCAGGTATCTTGCCTGTAAACAGCACGGTTGGGGCGTAAAACCGGGAGGCAGTACTACTTGAAACCACAGCCCCAGCACCACTCTACTACCGCCTTTTCCCACTGCATTCCCTGCCTCTCACCTTGCCTACTCTGGCCACCCTGATTCCCCAACCATCTCATCTATGATGACCATTCATGCCCGCTGTCTGCTACCGTATTGTCTAGACGCACCGCCCTCTCGTATACCTCATCTGGATCTGCCGCCATCACTCACTGCACTGCATCAGCGTACAAACTCGAGACTGATACCACAGACAAACGCTCGTTATGTGCTCATTAGGATTCCGCGTGAGCGACGGAGGTGATGTACTCCAGGACTACCAACACTGCAGAGTTTTCGACAAGCCACTGACCAAATACGTGCTACCTGTTGGGGGCCAACTGCAGCATGGTGCTTAGAGCGGGTTTAAAGTTGTACGCCAACATGACGACGTGCTCTTTCGTTATCTCATTGCCAAGCTTCCCGGTCACCTACCAGGGCTACTCTCGAGGTGGCATACAAGGTCTTTTTATTTTGAAACGATCTACGGTGGAAGCGACATTTTGGTACAGAGCGAGAACTACAAATCCTGGCCGCTAGGGCTTCACGGCGCCCCTCGTTCTCTACTGCTATAAGTTCCAGCTGAGCCAAGTCCCGCCTGGAGGGGCTCGTACGGTTCGTGTTCCATGTCCGTGTGCCTTTACCCACTCGATAACTCTAAGCAGCTAGCCATAGATTCGATTATGGAGCTGATGTGAACGCAATGAACCATCTCCCCAAACGCTCTCGTCAAATTTTATAAATTTTATCGTCGTTCGCGTTCACTGCGCCCACCTGACCATTCCTCATCCCTTCCTTCTCGCGCTCCTTATTCTCAGCCGTCCCGTCGTTGATGACCACGATGCGCCAATTGGCCGCTCGGCGGGGGCGACGTGTTTTGTCGTCTTGCAACACGACGAAAAGGTACTTCGCGTTCCATTTTCGTCAGCGATTCTTTTACTCACAGAATGAACAATGACTTACTAGTATCGACATCACAACGAGAATGGTGACGCGCATAACGATTACGGGAATGTGGTTGTGTTGGGGTTTGAAATAGGGTGTGGCGGTGATGGGTTGCCCGCCTCTCTGCGATGAATTCATGAGAAGGAACTGATCGATGAGCAAGAACTCACTCATGTAAGGTGAGGCCAGCCGCTGCGCTCGGAATGAGCCACGCCTCGTGCCCGATCACTATCCTTTCTGTCTCGTCTCGCTTCGTTTATCCTTTGTCTCTCTTTCTCCTTTCATCTGCCTTGTCTCTTTGATCCCTTAGATGCGATTGTCACGGATACTTTACTCAGATACAGTGGCTTGCGACACCGTACATTACGGATCAACCTTACTACTGATCTCTCTCTGATCCTTTGTCTCGCGATTTGTGCTTAAAAGCTTCGGTCTTGGCTCTGGCAACAGAGATTCCCTTTCGCGTCAGACTCCCCTCTGCGTTTGCTCTTTCTCTCTCAGTTGACTTGGACGCCGAACGCGAGCTACCGGGCCCGTCGGCATTCGACTTCGACTTCCCTCTCTTCCATCTCCTTCGTTCTCGGGCCTTCCCTCACGGACTCGCGGAGCGTTCAACTCCGCTTCACTCAGTCACCCCTTGTTTCACCTCTTTGGTCTCCAAAGCGAGCGCTGAGATAATTTCAACGATTATCTCCACAACCACTTCTGTTATTGTTGGTGTAGGAGGGATCTTCACATAAATATCAAGTCGGTTCAGGAACTTTCCGATGCACTCGAGCAGGTCAACGAGTGAATCGAAGCTCGCGCTAACTCCCTTCATAAACTCGGATCTCACCACGCGAGTACACACGTAGGAACCGGGAAAGTCGCATACCGCAAGCAGAACGGCGAGGCCAGTGAATATTGCTGTTGCTGGTTGGAATGGCTATCGGTCGAGAGTAAGCATCAGAGGTCTATCAATCAATGCCAGCATACCACACTAAGAACCGAGTTGGTGGACAAGGAATATCACATTTGAGCGAATTCATCGCCTTGCCGTCATCTCGAAATGATGACACTTGTTCTTGAAAAAAGGCAAGACAAATTCGCATGTTTCGAGCTGTTTGGCGAGAGGGTGGTTGGCCAGCCTTGTCCCCGTCTGTCTTTCATAGTTCAGCAGGAGCTGCATCGAAGAGCAATTTGAACCTAGTAGAACTAGATGAGTCGTTCATGTTACCGAGTCGAGCAGATATAGGGTGAACTTGAAGGGTAAGGGGAGTCGGTTCGTTGTGGGAAATATCCAGCAGGATGGAGTGTGCGCTCCCCTGGTTACAGATGACCACCGGCGGTGGAATCGTGACTGAGGCAGGGCATGAGCGATAAGGACAGAAACGGGTCTGTTCAATCTTCGGGATCCTGTCAAGGGACGAGTTGAGCGCTCGCCAGGACAAGGACAGATATTTGTGTATGAAACTTTAAACCTCCGGGCCAAACCGTTGGAGCCCCTGATATACACACATAGATAACCACAGGGGAATGAAATCGTGACTGAGTCAGGGCATGGGCGAATAAGGGTCCACCTGATCTTCGGGATCCTGTCAAGTGACGAACTGAGCACTCGCCAGGACAGGGACAGATACTTTTGTGTGAAAGTTTATTAAGTCACTGTCAGAGGAAAAG
>Ga0209488_10002042_pt1 | contig 16933 bp, 12 predicted proteins | sample Rivendell_Oct201_8_FD_188349 | JGI IMG/M metagenome (GOLD analysis project Ga0209488, IMG submission 188349) | Vadose zone soil microbial communities from the Eel River Critical Zone Observatory, Northern California, USA -... | ecosystem: Environmental > Terrestrial > Soil > Vadose zone >...
CTACATTCTTGGTCCCGACGGCATTCGATTGGAATTCTCCGGAGACCCCTCACTTCCGGTGCCCGTGAAGATCAATCACGTTCATCTCTTTCCGCAGGACGTTCCGGCGATGCAAGCCTGGTACGCGAAAACCCTTGGCGGCATTCCCGGTAAGTGCACTCGCGGTGGCGCGCCGGATGGAACCGATTGCGTCGATGTCGCCGGCGTGAGTCTTGCGATGTCGCAGAGTGCGACAAAGCTCGATCCCACGGAGGGCCGTTCGCTCGATCACATCGGCTTCGAGGTCAAGAATCTCCCCGAGTTTCTCAAGCGGATGGAAGCCGAGGGTGTCAGCATCACGAAGGGGATAACCCCAAGCAACTTCGTCAGCTCGATGCGCGTCGCGTTCATTGCCGACCCATGGGGAACCAAGATGGAGATCACCGAGGGTATCGCGCCGTAGTCAACGGAATCTATGAAGCGTCTCCTTCACGCAAGTGTTGTTATGGTGTTGATCGCCGCTCCTACACTTTTACTGACCGGAGCCGCGGGTCAGACGGCCAATCCACAACAATCACTTTTGAACACCTACTGCGTCGGCTGCCACAACAGCCGCGCGAAGGTCGGCGGTCTCGCGCTGGACGGCTTGAATCTCCAGACCGCAGCGGATAACGCGGAGATCTGGGAGAAGGCGCTGCGCAAGCTGCGCGGACATTTGATGCCGCCGCCCGGCAGTCCGCAGCCTGCGCAGAAGGATGTGGACTCATTCGTCGGCTGGATGGAGAACACGCTCGACACTCAGGCCAAAGGACCGAAGGCGGCCCATGTTCCGATCCAGCGGTTGAACCGCACGGAGTATGTCGCGTCGGTGAAGGCGCTGGTCGGTGTGGATCTGAAAGCGGCGGACGTGCTCCCGCAGGACGGCCAGGTCGACGGGTTCGACAACATTGCCGCGGCATTGACGGTGTCGCCCGCCTTCCTGACTCAGTACGTCACCGCCGCGCGGCAAGTCGCGAAGCTTGCTGTCGGCAATCCCAATCCACCTGTTGCGAGTACGAAATACACCATCGCCGCCAATTCAAATCCCGACGTGCCTCTGCCTTTGGGCACTCGCGGCGGCATCGGTTTCAAGCACAGCTTCCCCGCAGCCGGCGAGTATCGCATCACCATCAACGGCCTCCTGGTGGGCATATACGCATCCTCGCTTGAGAATCAGAGCACGCTGGTCATCATGATCGATGGGAAAGTTGTAGCCCGGCAAACGATCGGCGGACCGGAGGATCTGGAGCTGCATAGCAAGACGCCGAGACGCGCTCAAATCATGGAGCGTTTCTCAAAGATTCCGGTTCAGGCGGAAGCCGGCGAGCACGACGTCGTCGTCGCTTTCATCGATCGCTCCCATGTGGAGTCCCCCCACAATATCGCAGATCCATTCTTCGATGTCCTGACCTTGTCCTGCACTTGCGCGCCTCCCGGGCGGAGGAACGCGCTTGCCGACGGCGTTGTGATCAGCGGACCCTTTAACCCCAAAGGCACTTCCAGAACTCCCAGCCGCGACCTTATTTTCGTTTGCGATCCGAAAACGAAAGGTGAGATTGCTTGCGCCAGTCAGATTACGGAAAACTTCGCGCATCGCGCGTTCCGCCGGCCGGTAACAGCGGATGAGGTGACTCGCCTCATGCAGTTCTATGACGCCGCACGCAAAGAAGGTGGAACTTTCGATCAGGGAGTCGAGCGAGTCGTGGCAGCGGTACTGGCCAGCCCGAATTTCCTCTATCGGGGGATTTGGGGAACTCCGGCTGCCGGGCGCGGAGCTGCAAGCACGGACCTGGCACTCACCGATCTTGAATTGGCCTCGCGTCTTTCATTCTTCCTCTGGAACACCGGCCCCGACCAGGAGTTGCTGACTCTCGCGGAGGCTCGCGGATTAACCAAGCCTGGCGCGATGGAAAAGCAGGTGCGCCGGATGTTGGCGGATTCCAAGGCGTCGAGTCTGGTCTCCAATTTCGCGTTGAAGTGGCTGAATCTCGATAGCCTGAACTCCGTGAAGCCGGACCCTGTGCTGTTCCCGGATTTCAACGAGCAACTGCGGCATGACTTTTCTACCGAAGCGGAAGCTTTCCTGAGCAGCATCCTTTTGGAGGACCGGAACATCGTCGATCTGCTGACCGCCGATCACACATTCCTGAATGAACGACTGGCTCACCATTACGGTATTTCAGGAGTCGTGGGCCCGCAGTTCCGAAGGGTCACACTCACCGAGAAAGAACGCTTCGGCCTGCTGGGCAAGGCCGCGGTGCTGATGCGGACATCCTATGGCGATCGCACGTCGCCGGTCTTACGCGGAGCATGGGTGCTCGATAAGCTTATGGGCACGCCTCCGACGCCGCCTCCGCCCGACACCGCTACGGACCTTTCCCAAAAAACGGGCGAGGCGCCGAAGACAGTCCGGGCGCGGCTTGAGCAACATCGCGATAAGGCGAGCTGCAAGATGTGCCACGGCGTGATCGACCCAACGGGTTTGGCCCTGGAGAATTTCGACGCAATCGGGGTCTGGCGGACAGTCGACGGCCAGGCGAAGGCTCCAATTGATGCCAGCACCGTGCTGCCGAATGGAGTCGCGATCGATGGTGTGGTGGAACTCCGCGCGCAACTGGTCGATCGTCCTGCGATGTTCGTCGATGCCGTGACGGAAAGGTTGATGATGTACGCCATCAACCGGAAACTGGAATACTTCGATATGCCCCAGGTCCGATCGATTGTTCGCGGGTCCTTGAAGGATAACTACAAGTTGTCTTCCATCGTTTTGGGAATCGTCAACAGTGACGCATTCCGTAAGCAGGGTCTTTAGGCGCGGTGAATTGCAGGGCAGCGAAACTCCCCTCCTGGAACAGGAGGGGTGGCCCGAAGGGCCGGGGTGGTAGTAAAGTCAAAAGCGTTTTCAGTTTTTTCCTGCGACAGGGCTCGGTAATTAATGACATGAGATGTTTTTCGAATTGGCTACCACCCCGGCGCTACGCGCCACCCCTCCTGTTCCAGGAGGGGAGCTTTCGCGTCTTTGCAATGCATAGTTAGGGCAAACAATGTTCATCACGAAGCGACATATTTCTCGGAGAGCGGTGCTGAAGGCCGCCGGAGTCACCTTGGGACTGCCGTTTCTCGACGCCATGGTGCCTGCCCGCACGGCTCTCGCTCAGACCGCCGCAGTTCCTAAGATGCGAATGGGCTTCTTCTACATGCCCCACGGCGCGATCATGTACAACACCTCGCATGGCGCGGCCATGGACAAGTGGACGCCCAGCGGTTCCGGCGCCAGTTTTAAACTCAGCCCGATTCTCACCTCGCTCGAGCCGTACAAGAAGTACGTTTCGTCTTTCGGAAATCTCGAGAACGCGGCCACCGCCGGCTCGGTCCACAGCTTCACTCCTTCGACGTGGCTCAGCTGCACACGCCCGGACACGGGCCGTGCCAGGGCGCACATGGCGGTGACACTCGATCAGGTGATCTCGAAGGTCATCAGCCAGGACACGCCATTGCCCTCGCTGGAGGTGTCGTCGGAAACGATCGTTCAAGGGTCGGCGGGCAATAACAGCATCTATACGACGTTGTCGTTCCGCGACGCGGACTCGCCGCTCCCGATGGAAACCAATCCGCGCAAGGTCTTCCTGCAGTTGTTCGGTGAAGGCGATTCGCCGCAGGAGCGAGCATCGATCAGCAACCAGACCAACAGCATCCTCGATCTGATTCTGGACGATACGAGGAAGCTGCAAGGCCGGCTCGGAAGCAGCGATCGCGCTGTGCTCGACGGGTATCTGGAAAGCGTCCGCGAGATCGAGCGGCGTGCGCAGATGGCAGAGGCAAAAGATCATTCCGCCATCAAAATTCCGGAAGCTCCGGTGGGCGAACAGGAAAACTTTGGCGAGCAGGTGAAGTTGATGTTCGACCTGATCGCACTGGCGTACCAGGCCGACCTCACCCGCGTGGTTGCGTACGTCATGGCTGCGGAGGGCACTCAACGCCCTTACACCCACATCGGAATCTCGGAGGGGTTCCACCCCATGTCGCACCACTCGAACGATCTGGACAAGCTCAACAAGCTGGCGAAAATCCAGACCTGGCACGTGGAGAAGTTCGCGGAATTTCTCGCCAAGATGGCGGCGACGCCGGACGGGCAAGGAACATTGCTCGACCATTCGATTTTCCTGTTCGGGTCGAACATGAGCAACAGCGACCAGCACAACAACTACCCGGAGCCGAACATCGTGGTCGGTGGCGGTAACGGCAGGATGAAACTCGGTGGGCAGCATCTGGTGTTGCCGGAGAAAACGCCGATCGCGAATCTGCACTTGACGCTGCTCCAGAAGGCTGGAGTCGAGCGTGACAAGTTTGGCGACAGCAAGGGCACTATTTCGGAGATTTAGGACGCGAAGAAATTGTCATTGTTCAATGGTCAATTCTCATTTGTCATCAGTGGTGGCGCTTCGCGCAATTGTTTCTAACTGATGCCGCGCCGAAGGCGCATCCACCGATGACAAATGACAATTGATTAATGACCAATGACAATTTCCTCTGCTTCGCCCATCGGAGGTAACGCTTGGATCGTAGAGAATTACTGAAGTCTGCGCTGGCCGGTTCGATGGCGTTGGGTTTCCCGTCTCTGGTTCGTGGACAAGGCGCCATAGATAAGTTGTCCGTGATCGACGCCGGTGGAACGAACGTTGTTGGGTTTTCGTCGACGGATGGCCTGGTACTCGTCGATAGCGGCCCTCCGAAATCCGGCGACAAAATCATGGCGGCGCTTGGGCCAAACGCCAAAGTAAAAACACTCTTCAATACCCACTATCACCTCGACCAGACGGGCAACAACGAAATGTTCGCCGCTTCGGGCGCGAAGATCATTGCGCACGAACACACGCGCAAATGGATGACGACCGACTACTGGATCCCGGACGAAGATCGCTACGAGCGCGCTCGGCCCAAAGCCGCATGGCCTACCGAAACATTTCAGACCACCGGAACTTTCAAAGCAGGCGCCGAACAGATCGACTACGGCCACCTGACTCTGGCCCACACCGACGGCGACATCTACGTCTTTTTCAGAACTTCGAATGTTCTGGCGGTCGGCGACGCGGCCTCTCCGCTTCGCGACCCGGCTCTGGATTATTTTACCGGTGCGTGGATTGGCGGCCGCGTGGACGCGATGGATGTGATCCTCAAACTCAGCAATGAGCAGACCAGGATCGTGCCCGCATTTGGTCCGATCATGACCCGAGCCGAATTCAAAGCGGAGCGCGACATGATGGAGGAAGTTCGGAGCCGCGTGTGGAAGCAGACTATCCAGGGCGACAGTCCCAGGGAAATGTTGGAGGCCGGCGTTATGAAGGGGCTGTCTCGTACCTGGAAAGATCCGTCCAAATTTTTGTACGACGTGGCCAAGGGGATGTTTGCTCACCATAACAAGCTGGACCAGAGTGTTATTTAAGGAGGTCCAGTGAAGCGCATCATTTTTATCGCCTGCTGCGTGATCGCTGCCTCTCTGCTGGCTCTGGCGCAGACTCGACCGGGTTCTCTTGCCACTCTCATTCAAAAAGGCGATCGCCGGGCCGCGCTTGAAAAGATTCGTGCAGGCGCGGACGTGAATGAAGCGCAACCCGACGGCACACGTCCGATCCACTGGGCGGTCTTCAAGGTCGACTACGAACTGCTCGACGCGCTGATCGCAAAGAAAGCGAAAGCCGACGTCACCAATGAGTTCGGAGATACACCGCTCGCCGAAGCCGTCAAGGTTACGGATGCCCGCATGGTGAAAACTTTGCTCGATGCCGGTGCGGGAGTGGAGGGCGCCAATCTGGACGGTGAGACCGCGTTGATGCTGGCGATCAAGACCGGGAACCTACCGATCGTACAGATGTTGATCACGGCCGGCGCCAACGTCAACACGGTGGAGAAGGAACAGAAGCAAACGCCGCTGATGTACGCCGTGACGGCTAAGAAAAATGCGGGCGAGATGGTCAGGCTGCTTCTATCAAAAGGCGCCGACATGAAGCCTCGGGAGCTGTCCTACGATTGGTCCAGTCATTTTTCGGACGATCCTCGTGTGCAATACCATCCCTTCGGAGGACTGACCGCCTTGCTGTACGCCGCACGCGACGGCTGCTATGACTGCGTCGAGGCGCTGATTGCGAATGGTGTCGACGTGAATGTGCCGACGCTGTCCGAAGGCGTCACGCCGGTGATGATCGCGCTCGATAACGACTGCAATGATGTCGCCAAACTTCTGCTCGATCATGGAGCCAATCCCGGAACCTGGGATTGGTATGGACGCACGGCACTCTATATCGCCGTGGATCGCAAGGATGGTGGCAGCAGCGGTGGAGGCATACGAGTCCCGATCGACACGAGCCACTCCGCGCGCACTTCCGTGATGGATGTCATCAAGGCACTGCTTGCCGCGAATGTCGACACCAATTCCGAACTCCGTATGCATCGGCCCACGCGGGGAGGCTACACCGGACGCTTCAGCGACCCCATGATGGATTTGGGCGCCACACCTTTACTTCGAGCGGTCATCGCCAACGATATGGAAGTGGTTCAAGCTCTTTTGGCCAAGGGCGCTTCGCCCAACATCAACGCGATGGGCGTCACCCCATTCCTGGTGGCGGCCGGCGTCGGTGGTGGCCAACGTGGAGGACAGACTACCGCTCTCCTCGATGTGCTTTTTCAGCACGGCGCGGACGTGAATGCTCAAGTCACCGGTACGAAGACCTATTCCATGCGCATCGCCCGTTCGCCATCGATGAACGAAGGCATGACGGCTCTTCACGCGGCAGTGCAGTCGGGCCGAGCGGATCTCGTTCGCTACCTGCTTGAGAAAGGCGCCAATCCTGAAATCGTCGACGCCAACGGCCGCAAGCCGATCGACCTGGTTGGCGGAGCGAGGGCGGACAATCCCGCCGCTCCGGCGAATCCTGCGGCGGCAGGACCCGGCAGAGGTCGGGGCGGTCCTCAAGCTGCAACCGCCGGCGCGGCCGAGATTCGTACCTTGCTGGAGAACGCAGCCTCCAGGAGGTAATCGGACAACCTGCGGATTCCTTCTTCCCGCTACGAAACAGGCCCCGATTCTCATCGATCCGTTTTCTGGCGAATCCAGGCATCGACATAGATCTCAAGAAACTTCGCTGTAATTTAAATACGAAGCGAAGGATCCGGGACGGATTTATGGACCATCTCCGCTTTTTTTCTAGCGCTTTTGAAGGAGATCGGTGACATTCTGCTTGCGGCGGAATCAAATTCAATCTTTCTGGTTACCCAAATGGTACGGTTCTCTCTCTTAGCATTGGCATTGGGTACTTATCTTGCGGCTCAGGTTGGCCCTGCGACTGTAAGAGGAACCGTAACAGTGTCTAATTCCATCGACCCTATCAAGGGTGCGAAGATCACACTGGTGCGAGGCGAGATTGCCGACTCTCCTGTCGATCCGGCATCAACGCAACCCGGTGTTATTTCCACTGCGTACCTGGAAATGGCGCTCCAGCGTGAAAGGGCGAGAGCCACTGCGGCCCCACCTCCAGGTCCGTCCGTTTTCACCGACGCCGGTGGCCGTTTTGCATTCCCGAACGTCTCGCCCGGGCAGTACACCATTGTTATTGAGCGAGACGGATATTTCGGGCCTGAGAGGCGTGATGGATCCTACCGTTCCGCAGCAACCACCAGGATCACTGTAGCCGCCGGTCAACCCGCTCCCGATCTGCCCCTCACGATGATTCGGGGAGGCCTCATTGCCGGCCGCGTCACGGATCCCTCGGGGCGTCCCGCAGCGAACATCGCCGTCGCACCATACCAGACGATTTATCGGGAAGGACGACTCGCATTGATCGCAACGACGGGTTCTGTAACATCCGACGATCGAGGCGCCTATCGAATCGCCGGACTCGCGCCGGGCAATTACTATGTCGCCGCCGTTCCGCCACCGCCGTCTACCGTACCGAATCCGCGTGATTCCTGGTCGCGAACGTTTTGTCCCTCAATAACGGATCCTGCGTCAGCGGTGCTTTTTGCCGTAAAGGCCAATACGGAAGTGTTGTCCGCCGACATTGCATTGCGGGCAACCGGCGCTTTCAAGATCGGCGGAATCGCGGTGAACCCTCTGCCGCTCAGCACTGCGGCGAATGCCACGCCGGATATATCTGTGCCGTCATTTCTACTTGTGCCGAAGGGACCGTTGATCGATGAAACGGTTTCCTATCAGTTCCAGAACATTGCCAGTGACGAGCGTCGCCGCAACGGGGAATTTGAGATCCGCGCCCCCGAGGGTTTATATGACCTCTATCCCCAGGCGACCATGATTACAGTGGATCGACAGATTCGTAACGGATCGGGCCGCACATCCGTTGAGGTTCGCGGCATCGACCGGACCGGAGTCCAGGTCAACGTCAAATCAGGAACAGACGTGTCCGGCCAAATCATGGTGACCGGGGAACCCACTTCTTTGAACGCGAACGCGCTGCGTCTGACGTTGCGGCCGCTGGACAACATTCCAGCGTCCCTTCTTTCAAGAATCGGTCCTCAGCCGGTCGGCAGTTCAGGCGCCTTCGTACTTCGGGGAGTTCCAGACGGGCGGTATACACTGAATGTTTCACCGTTGCCGTCGAATGCATATGTTTCCGACATTCGTGACGGCGACCTCAGCGTTTTCGACTCCGGAATAGAAGTGGTACGAAACCCGCTAAACGCACTGAAGGTCGTTATTGGCACCAATGCGCAGATTATTGAGGGTGTTGTCGTCGGTGCAGATGGACGACCTGCCGCAGATGCGACCATCGCACTAATTCCTCCTGCGGGCCGGCGGCAGAATCCACTTCTCTACAACAGCGCGACATCCGACGCATCGGGAAAGTTCAGGATTGCCGCCCCTCCAGGCGATCACAAATTGCTGGCCTGGGAAGCGGTGCAACCTACGGCCTGGATGAACGAGCAATTCGTGGCGAAATATGAAGACCAGGGCATCTCTGTGAACGTCACCACCGTGGGAATTGCAGGTATTCAGATTCCAATCATTGCAAAAGGACAATAACGGTATGCAAAACGCCGGCCGCCCCATTTTGATTGCAATCACAGCCCTGTTGAGCGCAGTGCCTCTCTATGGCAGTGCCAGCCCACTGGCCGCCCAGGTGGAAACCGGAGCAATTCAGGGAACGGTCATGCAAGTCGGAACGAAAGAAGGGATTTCCGAGGTCCAGGTGATGATTACCGGTCGGAGCAGCATTCCAAACGCTTCAGTAATACAGTCCCTGGTTTTTGACGCAACGCTTGCGGGCATTCCTCTCAGTCCAGGCGAACTGAATGCAGGAACGTTGGACTTGCTCCAATCACAGATCGACGCTGCTGCCGTAAAGGGGATTGAACGCTCCAGGGAATTCCAGAAAGTTCTGAACGGACTGCGTTCGAGCGACGGCCAATTCGCGACGATCTCGGATGGTGAAGGACACTTCTCAATTCCGAATGTTCCTGCGGGCGTTTATACGCTGCGTGCACAGCGCGAAGGATACTTCGGCTCTTCGTTTAGGGGAACCACCCCACTTGCGTTCACGACGAGCATCACGGTAACCGCGAAACAGACGACTCAGGTCGCCGTTTCGATGTTGGCTGGGGGTACGATCAGCGGCGTTGTACGTGATGAAAGCGGAGATCCCAGTTCGAATTCCAGCGTACAGGCCTTCTCCGTAACTTATCAGAATGGATTTCCCATATTGGCACCCGCTGTGTCGAAGGTGACGAATGACATTGGAGAGTTTCGGCTGTTCTGGCTGCCACCGGGCAATTACTACGTCGGTGCTACCGGCCAGCCACCTCCTAAAACACAGCCCGGCGAGCCGACTACAGCTCCACCAGCTTTGGTGACCTATTATCCCAGTACCCTGGACGTGAAGACGGGAACGGCACTGGAAGTGAAGGGTGGCGGACCGCTGGAGGACATCAGAATTTCTCTGCGGCCTCCGAAACTCCCCAAAATCTCCGGTCAGATAAATTCCAGAGTGCCTGCAGTATCGCTGCAGAATTCTCAGTCTGCGATCGGAGGCAATGCCGCCGCGCCACCGGTGGTACTGATGATGCTTCAATCCGATGTGAATACTCCCGACAACATTTCGGCCCGCGTCGTGGGAACTTTCAACCTCAATGACAACATCGGCCGGTTCGAGGTGCCGAACATTCTCCCCGGTTCATACGATTTGTATGCAAGAACGGAAGATTTTGAAGGCGGCACGCCGTTCCTCGGGCGCGCCTACGACTGGGGACATACGCAGATCGTGGTCGGAGATCGCGACGTCGACGGCATTTCCATAAATCTTCATCCCAGTTTGCCGGTGAAAGGTAACGTCACCGTCGATGGAGGTGCTCCGAAGAATCCCGTCCGAATCGCGATCGAGGCGGATGGAACCGCCGTAAAGTTGGGTGCATACCAAATGTACGTCCAGCGTCCCGTTCCGACGGAAGCGAGTGGGTCCTTCACGATTGCCGGAATTTCCGAAGGCCATTTTCGAATCAGCGCGCCGGGGCTGCCGCCGCAGTTCTACCTTGCCGATGTGCGGCAGACCGTTAGCGTGTTCGATTCCGGTTTTGATATTGGCAGCGAAGTGCCGGGGTCCATCGAAGTGGAGATCCGCTCCGGCGCGGGAACCATCGAAGGCACGGCTCAAGGAGATCGCCAGGAACCGGTTCCCGGAGCAGTCGTCGTGGCCGTTCCGGCAGCGACGGCCCGTCGTGCGAACCGGATGCTCTACCACACGGCAACCTCCGATGCTAAAGGCCACTATTCAATCAGCGGCCTGGCTCCTGGGGAGTACAAGGTTTTCGCATGGGATGGCTTGGCTGGAGGTGCCTACTATAACAGTACGTTCCTCTCCCGCTACGAAGACCGCGGAAAGAGCGCTCGCGTACTGCAGGGTTCGCCCACGAACTTGGACGTCCTCGTACTGTCCGAATTTCCCACAGCACATTGAACTGTTTGCCGTAACCAATGACTGTATGCCGAGCGATTCGCGCCAGAACTGTTGAAGACGAGAATATTGTTTGGCGGTTATTCCACGCCTCACTTTTTCCTTTGCAGTGTCCGAGGAAGCGGATAACGTCTCCGTCATTATGAAAAACACGCTGAAACTTTCAGTCGTTCTGGTGCCGCTGCTCGTTTCCCTGGTTATTGTGGCGCAGGCGCCGCTGCCGGCGGGATCGCGGCCCTTCACTCCGGTGACTCAGAAGATGTTGGAGAACCCGAGTCCGGATGACTGGCTGATGTTCAGCCGCACCTACGATGCCCAGCGCTACAGCCCGTTGAAGCAAATCACGAAGCAGAATGTCGGGCAACTCAAGATGGTCTTTAGTCTCGACATGCCCACGGGATCGACCGAAACAATTCCGCTCGTCCACGACGGCGTGATGTACGCCACCATGCCGTCGGGTGCCGTGCGCGCTCTTGATGCATCCACAGGCGTCACGATCTGGGAATACAAGCGGCCGGGAGCTGGCGGACGCTCCAAGACTCTCAGAATCTTTCAGGATTTGATTCTCTATGCCGCGCCCGATAGTTATGTTGTCGGCATTGATGCGCGAACCGGTGAGATGCGGTGGCAGTCGAAAGTCGAGACGCGCGGAAATTCGTCCGGGCCGCTTGTCGCCGACGGCAAAGTGATCTCCGGCGGCTCGTGCAGCGGGAATCGCAACAACTGTTTTATCTCGGCACACGACGCGCTCACCGGCAAGGAACTCTGGCGGTTTTACACCACTCCCGCGCCGGGCGAGCCTGGCGACGAATCCTGGGGAGGCGCCGATGTGAAAAATCGTCAGGCTTCGACGTGGGGATTGCCCGGTACCTACGATCCCGTGCGCAGGATGCTCTACTGGGGTGTCGCCAACCCGATGCCCGACCAACGCTCGGCACGGCACGACGGCAACCCTGACGCCGTTTCCCGGACAGCGCCCGCAGACCTCTACAGCAATTCGACGATCGCGCTGAATCCGGACACAGGGAAACTTGCCTGGTACTACCAGCACTTGCCCGCGGACGACTGGGACTCTGACTTCACTCACGAACGCACGCTCGTGCGCACGCGCGTCAGTCCCGATTCGAAGTACGTGAAGTGGATCAATCCCGATGTCCGGCCCGGCCAGGAGCATGATGTGGTCGTCGCCATCGGTGAAGCCGGCGGCATCTTCATGCTCGACCGCAACGACGGCAAATTCCTCTGGGCCACGCCGTTTCCCGCAGACGATCCGAAGTTTGTCATCTCCGACATCGAAGTGAAGACCGGGAAGACGTCGATCAACTGGGACAACGTCTTCAAGAAACCCGGGGATCACCACATCATTTGCTTCTGGAACACGCGCAGCTACTGGCCCACGGCGTACAGCCCCGTGACGAACTCGCTCTACACGTCGTATATCGACAACTGCCGTGACCTGACTGTCGGTGGAACGGGAGCGCGCGGGGGCCTGAACATCATTCCCAGGCCAGGTTCGAATCCAAATGAACTCACCGGCCTGGCGAAAATCGATCTCACCACGGGCAAGATCCTGCGCTTTGATGTCGGCAGGGCTCCAGGCAACGGCGCGATGTTGGCGACGGCCGGCGGACTGATTTTCCACGGGGACATGAGTCAGAAGTTCAAAGCCTTCGACGCGGAAACCGGAAAGGAACTCTGGCAAACGACGCTTGTCGGCAATATCTCCGTCAGCACCATTACGTATGCCATCAAGGGAAAGCAATATGTGGCCGTCATGACGGGCGACAACCCGAAGGTTCCGGAATTGTCGGCGGAAGTCCCCGAACTCAAAACACCAAAACACAACGCGATTTACGTTTTCGCTCTGCCATAAATTTCCAGACCTGGCCGCGGCGTTCATTTCTTGTCGCGAAGGGTTTATCGATCCGACGATGCACAGGCCTGGTAAACCGCGATCTCGTGGATTAGCTGCGGGCCCAATCGCACGCATTTGCCATGAGTCCGGCCTGCTGCCTTCGACGCACGCAAAAGGTGAAACACTCACGCTGAAGTTATTTGCCCAGGGGTAGCTTCGACATTCGATGCTTGACATGCAACGCCATGGGCACCGCGAAGAAGAAATGCGACATGAAGCCGCCAATGATGACGTTCGGATCGTAGTAGTTCGGGTGATTGTCGGATGCCACCATGATCGCGAGGTGCATCACAATCCAGGCGATCATGGCGAAAGGCAGGGCCACGAACGTGGCTTCAAATCCGCGACGCCTGAAGTAGGGCCAAATACCGGCAAAGAGCACACCCCAAACCACAGCGAAGAAGAAATGGATGAAGGTGCCGACAACGGAAGCCAGCCAACCTAGCGACGCCTGAACGTCGCTGCCGAAAACCAGCCCCGTGGCGTTGCGCGGGATTCCAGCCAGCGGTAGCAGGTGTTGAGCCCCCACCCAAACCACAGCCTCATATATCCAGATGGTCACGCCACCCAGAAGCCCACCCAACAGCCCAACCTGGAGTACCGCCTTGGGATTCGTTATTGCCGTCATTTTTTCCGTTGTGCCCATCGTTCCCCACCGCCATTCCGGATGACTCGTCCATCCTGTCACGGCACACAGTACCGACCGGCAGTATAAGCACAATCTTTGAAGTAATCCTAAAGTTCACGTTGCAGTGAGTCCGGCCTTCATTTCTGGCTACACTTAAAGCGGGAGGACTAATGAGCGACGGGAACGAGGAACGCGAGGAAAGCAGGATCCGCATCGAGCAGGAACGGCGCGAGAATCTCGCAGACCGGATCGACGGCGACGATGTCGATGAAGGGGAGCCGGAGCGCGCGGATTCTTAGCTTATGCCAGGCCAGAATCCCCATCCGGTTGCGGTCGAAGTTAATCGCAAGCTGCACCTTGGCTTTCGAAAACCACCAAATCCGCATGTTCGATTACGCAACATCTCGTAGCCTGACCGCGGACCGAATATCAGGCAGGTTCAGTTTCCGAGATACCGACTTCTCGGGGCTGCGAAGCTTCCGGCTTTCGGAATGACGGTTATTGATCTCCTCGCGCAAGCAGCCTATGTGTATCCGACTCCAGCACGCTCACCAGACAGTCATTCGGAACTAGTTTTGTCCAAGTTAGTCGGATACGAGGAGTGCCTTCGAACGGCCTCAGAGCGAAGAGCCGCCACTCGTTTCCATTCTTCTTCTGACATATTCTTGTCGCTCTCACGCCGCCGCCGCGGCCCCTGGCGATCGGAATTCAAAAGGTTTGTGAGTTCGACTCGACAGGTCTCGCACTGCTGCATGTGGCGGCGTATCAGCGACAATTCCAGCTTCTCGCAATCGAGTTCTTTAGGCGACTCCATGGCCAACCCTCCTTGGCGTTCTATATAGTCTCGGTCCGTTTCAGTTTTCCGCAACAAGTGTACGTTGTCTCACATGGACGTCATACCTGCTACCCGGAATGTGAAAATTCACGGTCGCAAGTACTCAATCGTTTGTCTCGTCATCGCGATTTCGCTGTATGCAGGTGGGAGAGGCCGCCCCAGGGCACTCCTGGCGGCGGCCCCAAACCAGGCAAGGTCCGTCGTTATCGGGAAAGCCCACCCAGTACGACAGGATCCTTCGTCTCGCGAACGATCTCCTGGAAAGTGGGCCGCCGGCCGGATTTTATCTGGCTAATGAACTCGCTCATGGGTGCGACGGTGCTGACATTGCTCATTCCCGGCATCCACCACAACAAGCCTCGCGCCGGGTTGCCCAGGATGTGGCGGATAAACATGCTGGAAGAGTCCACCGGAAGCGCGGTGACGTTGTCGTAGAATGCCTGCTTCTGCGGATCACTGAGATAGGTTTCGACATTGGAGATGTAAAACACCGACACCGTTGTTTTGCGCTCGGTGAGGTAGCGGCCAACATTGCGGATCACGGCCGGCCCGGCGAAATCGCCCACTAACGGAACGATCAGGTTCTTCCGCTGCATTTCGCGTACGTACAGATAATTTTCTTCCGTTGCCAGGAACGACGAGTTGCGGCCTGTAATATCGGCGGTGTTCATCAGCCGCGCGTAGGTCGCCTCTGCAGGAGGCCCGACCGCGGGAGTTGGGCTCGCAAAATTGTAGTTGATGCCCGGGCCACCGCGGGAGAAAACCTGATAGACCTTCTCGATGTTGCTGAGATCCTCGCTGCTGAGTTCATAACCATGTTTGGTCATGTTCGCCTTGATTGCCTGCAGGTTCCTGGCCAGAAGATCGGAATCCACTTTGGCGTTCTGGTAGGCGGCAAACAGCGCTGCCGACGTCGTTTTCGTGTCGAGGCCTGCGGGCCGCACACGCGAGAACAGATTACCCACGAAGTCTGCGCGGTTGGGAGACATCTCGAAGAGCGCTTTGTACATCAGCAGCTCCACCATGTTCTGCCGCCGGATATCGATGACGAACGCGAGCTTCGATCGCAACACCGCCGCGTACGTAAAATTCTGTTCGGGACCAACGCCGATATAAACACCGCCGGACTTCGTGGTCGTCTTGAGTGCCGGAACGACGTCCTGATATTGAAGCTCGTTCGAGACGAAGTTTTCGTAGGGATACGTGCCTCCCGGCTCGGAAAGATCCACGATCATCCGCCAGAAATCCTTATCGCTGATTTCGGAAGGCAACGCGGGGGTCTGGACAGCCATTGCTCCCACGAACATCGGGAGAAGACTTGTAATCGCAACAACAATTGCGGCTGCAAACAGTGATCTGCGAATGATCATAGAACCTCCAAATGCCGAACGGCTTCGATATGACGGGCGCGATGGGGCCAGAGTATAGCGCTGTGTAACCCGAAAATGAACGGCAAGGAGACAGAAAAGGCTTTATGAATGCCGATTTCCAGTGCCCTGAAAACCCAGTGGACCTCCGGCTTGCTGAAAACGATTATTCTTTACGCCCACTGGAGTGGATTCGTAATCCTCGAACGTCCACTGCATCATGCACGCTTCAGCGATCACGACCTCGAAGCTCTAACTGGAAGTCACTGTGCCCGTCCAGTCTGCCGCAACGATCCGGAGGTGGCGCATCAGACGCGTGGCACGCCCAATCTCCGCCGAAAGTTTAGAACCGATGGCCGGCAGATCACGGTCCCAGCGCGTACTGAACCCGTAGCGGGCTAACAGCTCTCGCATCTGGCGGGGCGTGAGCACCGTGCGAATCGGTTCGCCCAAACGGCGGACGATCACCGCGAGGAGAAGGAGCATCAAGGCAGGCTGGTGGTACGCCACGATCAAGCGGCTTCCTGGAGCGGAGCGCTGTTCGATAATGCGCAGGGTTGTCTCAATCTCATCGCGAGTGAGGTACATCACGACTCCCTCCCAAAGCCAGGCCGTCGGCAGCTGGGCATCGTGGCCTGCGGCTTCCAGCGCGTGCGCCAAATCGTCGCGCCTGAAATCCACGGGGACGAAGCGGACTTCGCGAGCTTCTCGCGTCAGTGAAGCGACCCTCGCGCGCTTCTGCTGTTGAGAGTCGGGGTGATCCACCTCGAACACAAGAGATGTCACAAGCTCGCGCATTCTCCAGGCCCGGCCGTCCAGACCAGCACCCAATATGACGACCTGAGGCGCCGCTGCATCTCGTAGATCGGCATCGATCGCCACGGTTCGCGCCACCATCATCTGGGATTCCCTCGTCAGGTGCTCGTAGCGGAATCGTGCACGCCAGCTCTTGGGGCGCGGTCCCTGGCGGATACGTTCGACCTCGGCCCGCTGCTCTGCGGACAGCAACGCCATTGCCGTAGGATCACTGAAGGCCGCGACCGGCGTCCGGCCGTGCGCAATAGCGCGCCCCATGCATACGATCGCCGCAGTCTCGCTCGCAGTACCCGCCTTCACGCGGACCAGTTTGCATCAACCGGTGCTGGGCGTCCAGCGCCTGGAATCTCGGACAAACACAGTCGACCCTCGGCTTACTCGTGAGAAGTCACGCGG
>Ga0209488_10002043_pt1 | contig 16931 bp, 17 predicted proteins | sample Rivendell_Oct201_8_FD_188349 | JGI IMG/M metagenome (GOLD analysis project Ga0209488, IMG submission 188349) | Vadose zone soil microbial communities from the Eel River Critical Zone Observatory, Northern California, USA -... | ecosystem: Environmental > Terrestrial > Soil > Vadose zone >...
CGCACGCAACGAGTTCGCGATTATTGGCTGGACCGATCCCGCTGGCAACCGCGAGGGTTTGGGCTCACTGCTGCTGGGCTACTACGATTCCCAGGGGAGCCTTCGCTATGCCGGACGCGTCTGCACAGGGTCACCCGCGCCGTGCTGCGCGATCTGAGAAACCGGTTGGATCAGCTGGCGGTCAACACAGCGCGGGGCGCCGAAATAGCTGCCGCAGCTCCGACGCGCTCCTATTGGGTCATTCCCGAACTGGTGGCGGAGGTACGCTTCACCGAATGGACACGAGATCGGCGGAGACGCCATCCTGTTTTCCTCTGCTTGCGTGAGGAGAAAAAGGGGCCCGAGGTCGTCCTTGATCCTGCGGTCGGCACTGCGCTCGACCGGACCGCCGGCGATAAAGAGGTCTCGGCGTTACGGCCCAAACATCAAACGCTGCGCTCGAAATGAGGCTCGCTCAGAGCGGCGCCTCGATCGATTCATCGGACGGCGTCATCGGCAGGTCCGTGGGTATCGGCGTGGTGGGGTCTATCGGCGGGGGTAGTTCGGGCCCGATCGGAGGTACCTTCTTGGGCAGCGGGACCAGGGGTGGCTCGCGCCTCATCGGCCGGTGCCAGTGGGTCATCGTGTCCTCCTGTTCCCGCGGTCAGACGCCCCGTCGCGAACGGACGACCTCAGCCGGTTTGTAATATCCATGGCGACACGGACCAGACCGGCAGCCAGCTCACAGGGCGTTACGGGCTAATCACGATCCGGTTGTCCACCCGGGTGACCCCGGGGGCCGCCCAAGCGGCCCGTTCGGCCTCTTGCCGTTCTGCCCAGGAGCGCACTGTGCCCTTGAGGATTACGGCGCCGCCATCCGTCTCCACGGTGATGCGGGCCGCGTCGAGCTCGGCGCTGCGCCGAAAGGCTTCCTCGATCTTCTCCTTGATCTCGGCCGGTGGAACCCGCTGCTGGAGCTGGATCAGGTTGGTGAGGCCCTTGACGCCTCGCAAACGGCGTACCGCCCGCTCGGCCCGCTCCCGCTGATAATTCCATTCGACCCAGCCTTCCAGCGTGACCCATCCATCCTTGACGACGACCCGGATGTGATCCGACGAATATGGCAGCTCGTTCTGGATCGCGGCGACGGCGTCGCGCGCGATTTCGGGATCCGGCCTCTGGTTGAAGATCGGCAAGCGGACTTCGATGTCGTTCGCGACGGCGACGACCCCGGTCACGCGTTTGGCGGTTTGTTCGGCTTCGAGCTTTTGCGCGTAGCTCCGCACGAAGCCGGTCAGCGTGACGACGCCGTTTTTTACCGCCACTGCGATATCGGTCGCGTCGATGTCTGGGTTCCACCGGAGCTCCGCTTCCACGTCCCGTTTGATATCGATGTCTGACCTCATGTCTCCACCTCGATTTGTCGCTCGGTTTAGAGGGACGAGCCGTCATCCCCACCTGTATTGTCCATCGAGCTGCGGCCGCCTTGACGACCGTCAGGTTCGCGCTTTTTTCACAACCAAATTCTGGACTAGACACGGGTTCACTCCCCACGCTTGTACCGACCCGACCTTGACCCTTCCCGTCGGACGAGATCCAGCAATCCGCAGAGAGTTGTGCGCATGCCGGCAACCCTTTTTTCGCGCACGATCGGAGCCTGCTCACGAGGAGTTTGACCAAAACTGGTAAGTCCTGTCGCTGGGATTTTCGCGTCGTGAGCGGTTCGCCCAACCGCCAAACGATTGACCGGCATCAATGCGGGGGTCAGCGGTGTTCGATCAATTGTCCGCTGGCGATTATTCTCTGGACACGGCGACCACGAGGCTCACGATGAATTCGGCGGAGGGAGTGGTGTAACGCGGGGTCGTCGAGTTGGGACGCCCAGCGGCTTCCAGAGTGCCGGCGGGTACGGTCGAAGTCGTGCCCGTCCGCGCTCTATTGTTGGGAGAGCGTTTGGATACCCGGGCGCTCGAACGAGACAAGCCGCTCGGTATTGCCCCATTGACTGTCGAGATCGCCGGCGGTGGCATTGCCGTGCTGTTTCGTTACGGCGCGATTGTCCTTTTCGGTATGGCAACCGCCGCGATGGATAGCTTCGTCGCCTCGCTAAAACCGCTTATCGCCGGAATCTTCCCGGTCCCGGAACAGGATGAGGTTCGACTGATGGTTCGGCCCGACATCGACGAGCAGGTCGACCCCTCCGGCAATATCATACTGCACGAGAAGACGACGGAACGACTGCAGCTCGTCGCAGACATTCTCGCCAAGAGCCTGGTACTTTCGCATTACGAAACAAGAATCGCCGACATCTTCGATCGCATTGAACCGCTCGCTGCGACGTTACGGGAAAAGGGACGCGCCGGAGCGAGCGGCAAAGAGCTGCTGCGCCATATCGGCGATGTCCTTTTGATCCAGCAAAAGATGGTCGGCCGGGTCGAAACCGGCGAGAAGCCCGAGCTCTTATGGGAGCATCCCGAACTCGAGCGTCACTACATGCGCCTGGCAGACGAATACGAGCTGCGTGACCGCGACCGCGCGCTTGATCGCAAACTCGACGTCGTCTGCCGCACTGTTGAAACGCTGCTCGGGCTGGTGCAGACCCGAAGCAGCCTGCGCGTCGAATGGTACATCGTATTACTGATCATCGCCGAGCTTCTGCTGACCACCTACCCCCTGGTTCTCCATCGATAGAAGCATCGCCGTTGCGGAAGAACCGAGCGCGAGGACATCTCCGGAGGATACGATGCCGGAATTGCCCGATGTCGAATTGTTCAAGCGGCATTTGGATGCGACCTGCCTCGGCCAGAGCATCCGCCGCGTTATCATTGGCGATACGCGGATCCTCGCAGGCGTCTCGGCCAGCGAGCTGGCTCAACGCCTCGAAGGTGCGCGGATCACCGAGTCCCTGCGGCACGGCAAGCATCTCTTGGTGCATCTCGGACCACCGGGCTGGCTGACTGTGCATTTTGGTATGAACGGCTCGCTCAGGCACTTCGAAGATGGCGAGCATGATCCGCCATACGACCACCTGTGTCTCGATTTCGCCGATGGACACCACCTCGCTTATGTCAATCCGCGATTGCTAGGGCGCGTCGGGCTGGCGCGGGATGCCGCTGAGTTTATTGCAGCCGAACGGCTCGGCCCCGATGCTCTCAACCCGCGCTTTGATCTTGCGGCATTTGAGCGGGCGCTTGCGGGCCGAAAGCGCAACCTGAAATCCGTTCTGATGGATCAGGAGGTGGTGGCGGGGATCGGTAACGTTTATTCCGACGAGATCCTCTTTCAGGCCCGCCTCCACCCGCGGACGCGCTCCGATTGGCTCGACGCCGCCACGCGCCAGCGCCCGTTCAGGCAGATCAAGGAGGTATTGGAAACCGCAATAGCGCATGGCGCCGGTACAGAGCGACTGATCGATCGTCTGCCGAGCTCTTTTCTAATCCCCCACCGGCAAAAGGGTGGACGCTGCCCCCGGTGCGGCAGCGAGATCACCACCGCGAAATTTTCCGGACGCACCGCCTATTATTGTCCGCGCTGTCAGCCCCAGATCGCATGACACGGCGGCTTCCCTGCTGGTAACGCGATCGCCGATGTCCTGTGCTGTTGAAGATATACAAAACCGCGTTGTTGCGTAATGAAGAGCAATTTAGGGATTTTCTTGACGAGGATCAAAGCGCCGACGGCAGCGCTCGTTGCCTAATCGCCGTCGAGCCTCTGCATGGAGCGCAGCAATGTCGATACCGATCAAGCCGATCGTTCTGATCGTCGCCCTCTTCGCAAGCCAGTCGAGCCAGGCTCAAGGGCTGATGCTAGGCTTCGAGTCGAACATCACGTTGAAACAGGACGACATCGACCTGATCCATCAGACGGTCGACCAAAAGATACACGGGAAGCCCGTTGGAACGACCGCTTCCTGGAGCAATCCGAACACGGGAAACTTGGGAACCATAAAACTCCTGAAAAAACATACCGTGAGGGGGCTACGATGTGAAAAGGTCGGATATACGCTAATGACAACGACGAGGCCCGTCCTCCCAGAGCATTACGTGCTCGACAGCTGTCTACAACCGGACGGGACCTGGAAAATCTTGTGACCCTCTGCCCCGGGTGCAGATTATCCGTCGGCGCTCTCAGATTAAAGTGGCGTGAGGTAAAAGGGTGATAACCCCGCATTTCCGGGATGGGTTCGTTGATCGATGCGGCCAGCCACCTGCCAACTTCACGCGGACGCTCGCAATACCCGAGGCAAACGCGCACTAGTCGCTGACCAGTCGCAGGAATGTGCTCGTGAAGATCGGCGTGAGGATCGTCACGCACACCCGGTACGTAGCGTTACAGATGATCGAGGTCGCAGCGACGAGGGAATCGTTCCAAGGAATCCTGCCGCTGATCGACGGACTGCGAACCGGTCCCAGAGTACGTCATCTGGGAAAGTCGGATGATCTAGATTGCTCCAGGCATCCGAAGAATGTCAGTCGATATCCTCAAAAAGGTCGAGCGCGGGGAGCTGATGCAAGACCCACGTCACATGACCGATCTCAGGCCGAACTGAAAGCGCCGATCACCGTTTCCCTCCCCCGCGGGGCGGGGGAGGGTCGTGGTACAGCCTGTTGCGGTCAGCGGGTTGTACTATCTGACGGCGGGGACGAGCTGCCGGTCCGCTCAATGACGGCCTGCATCTGATCGGGGCTCACCTCCATTACGATTTTCGATCCGTCCGGCGCTTGGGCGTGGATGACGTAGGCTTCGGGCACAACAATCACATTCTTGAAGCCGTTCTGCTCTATCGATTGCTTAAGTTTTTGCTGCGTGTCGAGCGTTACGACTGTGTCCGGCGGCAGACGCGAAGAAGTGGGGGAATCACTGAGCTGGCCACCGGTCATGCTCGTAGTCTGGGCGAAGGCCGGTGCAGCAAACAGGACAAATGAGGCAATCATCGGGAAAGACGGGACGCGCATGTCATGCTCCTCAGGATTGGTGGTACCCTGCCAACACCCGTCCCACGACATCGTTCGTCCCATTTGACAAGCGTCAATTTCTTATCCACACATCTTGCCCGACTGCGTGACCTCGAGCGCTGTCTCCAACGATGGAATTTTCACGTTAGCAAGTCGTATCTATCCATTACCTCGGCACTATGGCCCACGAATCGAGGGACTCCCTTGAGGTCGAACGCTCGCCACGTGCGTTACTTGCTCAACGCGATAATGCCGTCGCGAATGCCATAGCCGCGCCGCTACGATCGAGGTGTGAAATCGGCCGGCGCTTATCGCCGGTGGCTTGCCGGCTCAGCCGCAGCAAACGAATCCAGCGTCGGCTGAACTCTTCCGAGCGGGCTCTCGGAACAACGTACTCATCGAGGCGTTTGCATCGTCACCCACTCTTCGATGGATCTCTGGCGATGCCGCCGCGCCCCATCTGGAAAGGTTATCTCCGCCTTTCACTCGTTTCATGCCCGATCCGCCTTTATCCAGCGACGAGCCAGTCGGAGCGCATCTCATTCCACCTGCTTAATCCGAAGACCCACACTCGCGTCAGCATGCGCCCCCATGATGCGGAGACCGACCAACAGCTGGAGCGCAGCGAACTGGTGCGTGGCTACGAGTTCTCCAAGGGGCGATATGTCATTGTGACTGAGGAAGAGCTGGAGGCGATCGAGATCGAGTCATCCAAGACTGTCGATTTAACGCGGTTCGTCGATCCTAATGAGGTGGACCTCGTCTACCTCGATAACCCCTACTACGTTGCGCCAGACGGTAAAATCGGCGACGAGACGTTCCGAGTGATCAGAGAGGCGATGGAGCGTTCAGGAAAGGCTGGCATCGGGCGGGTGGTCCTGACCAACCGAGAGCATCCGCTCATGCTACGCCCACATGGCAAGGGATTAGTGATGATAACCTTGCGCCCGGCAGACGAGGTTCGGGCTGACACGGAGTATTTCAAGGAGATCAGCGAGAGCAAGCTCGACGAGGAAATGGTCAATATTGCGGTCCACATCATCGAGCAGAAATCGGGCCACTTCGATCCCAAGGAGCTCGCCGGTGACCGGTACCAGGAGGCCCTCCGCCACCTCGTTGAGCAAAAGGTAAGGGGCGAGAAGCCGGTCATCCCGAAGGCGGCTAAACCGGCGAAAGTTATCAACCTCATGGACGCGCTTCGACGTAGCCTCGAAGCGGAAGGTGGTCAGGCGCGCAAGCCAGCGACACCGAGCAACAGGCGAGCTACAACAAGGCACCCCGCGGCGGGACGCCGCCGCGCGGCCGCGGGCTGAGGCCCAGAGGCAGAACGAGTCGGCTCCAGCGGCGCCAGGTGTGACAAAGATGGAAACAGCAATGGCCCGCCCGGCGCCGGCGCCGTTGCCAAGAATTTAGGCCGGTTCGTGTATCCTCTTGACCGAACGGAAAGCAGGCACAGTGCCGCTCAACGCTCTGTGTGGCCGCCGGTTTCGCCGGGCGTCGGCAGGCGTGGAACCTGGTACGCGGCGAGCAAGACATCAATGGCTTCGCGGTCGCGGTCGAGCGCGGCATCGATGTCGTGTCTGAGGGCGGTGTCGCCCTTGCGTACTGCCATTGAGATATCGAACACCATCGGCGATTGCGGCCCGTCCCAAGCTGGGCTTACCGCCGTCAGGGCCATCGTCCCCCGCTGCTTTGCGGCGAAATAGCCGGCCAACGGCCCCCAAACCACCGCGAGATCGATCTCTTCCCGCGCGACCGCATCGATGATCTCGGCCGGCGGGTTCGGGCGGCTGTAGTCGCCGTAGAGCATGTAGCCGCGCACATTCTCAACGATACCGCGGCGAGCGAGTGCATGCGCGGGCGGCGTGTTCATCGCATCGTTGCCAACCATCTGCACGCCGATAGTCAGCGTCCGCAAGCGCGGGTCGTCGAAAGAGGAGATGTCGAGATGTCGATCCGACCGCGTCACGAAGACATATGTCGAGCGGTAATACGGGTGGGTGGCAGCAACCATCTCGACGCCGCTGGCGATTCCGGGCCAGAGGTCGCATTCCTGAGCCCGCAGGGTATTGCGCACAAAACCGCGCCGCTGCGCCCACCAAGTGTAGACCACAGTAGCATCGAGATCGCGGGCGATCAGCTCGACGATCTTGTTCTCGAACCCCTCGCCCTTGTCATTCGAGAAGGGCAGATTGTTGGGATCGGCGCAGACGCGCAGCTCGCGCCCCTGCGCCACCCCAGCGCACAGGAGGAAGGCGCCGATCAGGACCGCGAGCCGCCTCATTTCGGTGTGGTCTGCACGCCAGGCGCTTCCGGTTTGGGCGGCGGCACTCCGACCGGCGGGGTCGGGGTCGGGGTCGTCTGACCCGTGTTCGGGGACGTGGGGGACGACAACGAGCGGACAAAGGCGGCGATTTCCCAGATTTGCGCGTCGGGGAGCTTCCCGGCCCAGGAGGGCATGCCATTCGGCCGGCCTTGCGCGATCGAGGCATAAATCTGGTCGAGCCGCCCACCGTAGCGCCATTGATCGTTCATCAGCGCCGGCCCCATGCCGCCGCCGCCATTGGCGTGGCAGCCATAGCAGTTGTACCAGGTGAAGAGCCGGCGGCCTTCGCTGATGTATTGCAGATTGCCCTGGTAAACCTTGACGAGCGGGCTCTCGGGCGGCGGCGATCCGCCGCCCGGGAAGAGGGTCGTGACCGCTACCGACAGCGGACCACTCTCGGTGGCCGGCAGATCGCTCAAGGGCTGAGCTCGCACCGTGGCTGCGAGCGCCACAGCTGCCAGGCTCAGCTTGACCGTGCCGCTGCGGTTAGGACGGCGGCACCGCAAAGACATAAAGCGTCCCTCCCGGCGTGGTCTTCTGCTTCAGATCGGGAACGGCACCAACAAAGCCGAGCGCCGCGGTCGGGTCCTTCGGGTCGAGATCGCCGGCCACGATGGCGCCGGCCCAGCCGCCGACCCCGGACAGGATCGCGATATATTCGCGCCCGTCAGGGCCGCGATAGGCGACCGGCTGTCCGATAATCCCAGAGCCGGTCTTGAATTGCCATTTGAGCTCACCGCTCTTGGCGTCGACCGCCTTGAACCAGCCTTCCATGGTTCCGTAGAAGACGAGGTCGCCGGCGGTGACGAGCGCACCGCTCCACACCGGCAGGTCTTCCTTGTCTTCCCACACGGCCTTGCGCTTGACCGGGTCCCAGGCAGTCAATACGCCACGATTGCCTCCCGGACCCGCCTTCATCTTGACATTGGCGCCGACATAGGGCGTGCCCGAGATGTAGTTGACCTGAATGTTCTCCCAATCCATGCAGAGATTGGCATGCGGAATATAGATGAGCCCGGTTCGCGGCGAGAAGGCCGAGGGCTCCCAATCCTTCGTGCCTGATGCAGTCGGACAGATATCGCGCACGGTCTGTCCGAGCCTTGTCTCCTTTTCCGGGTTCAGAATGGGCCGGCCAGTCTTTAGGTCGATCCTCTTGGTCGAATTGACGGGGCCATACGCATCGGCCGACAGCACCTTCCCGGTCGCGCGATCGATCACGTAGAGGTAGCCGTCCCGATCGGGCCGGATCAGCACCTTGCGCGTCTGGCCGTCCACCGGCATGTCGAGGAGGATGATCTCGTTGACGCTGTCGTAATCGTGCTCGTCATGCGGGAAGGTCTGATAGAACCATTTTGCCGCGCCGGTATCGGGATCTCGGGCGAAAATCCCGGCCGTCCACTTATTGTCGCCCGGCCGCTGCTCCTGATTCCATGGACCGGGATTGCCGGTTCCGTAGTAAATCAGATTGAGATCAGGGTCGTAGGCGATCCAACCCCATACCGTGCCGCCACCGATCATCCACGCCTGTGGCGGCCAGGTCTTGACGCCGAGATCCTGGGCCTTATCGGAATCGTAATAGGGATGAAAGTCGGAGCCGATCAAGACGTCCTTGTCGGGCCCGGTGTGAAAGGCCTTCCAGACCAGCTTGCCGTTATTGGCGTCGAGCGCCGTGATCCAGCCGCGCACACCAAACTCGCCGCCCGAATTTCCGACCAGCACCTTTCCCTTCACGACGAGCGGCGCCATTGTGATGGTCTCGCCGCGGTTGATATCGCCGAGCTTGGTTCTCCAGATTTCTTCGCCGCTGCCGGCGTCCACTGCGATGGTATCGCCGTCGAGCGTGTTGTAGATGATTTTGCCGTCCCAGAACGTGGCGCCGCGATTGACGACGTCACAGCAAGCGACGCCCTGGCTCGCGACGGCAGGGTGCGGCTGGTACTCCCATTTGAGGGGCGCACCAGGCTTTGTCAGATCGAGGGCGAACAGAATATTCGGGTAAGGGGTGACAATATACATCGTGTTGTTGACGACGAGGGGCGCCGCCTCCTGCCCGCGGTTGACACCGGTCGAAAAGGTGAACTCAACGCGCAAATTGGCGACATTGCCGCCATTGATCTGATCGAGCTCGGAAAACCGGGTCGCAGCATAGTTCTTCGCCGGCATCGTCCATTGGCCGTCATCCTTGGGCGCGGCAGAGGCCGGCGGAGCGGGTGCCTGTTCCGCGGCGATGGCCGGAACGAGCGCAAGCGCTGCGGTGACCAGTGCAGCGGCGGCGCGCTCAGCGCAACGTGTATAGGTAAGCCGCCACATCGCGGGCGTCATGGTCGTTGAGCTCCATATTCGGCATGGCGTTGCCGGGCACCACGCTCTGCGGCACCTTCAGCCAGGTCATCAAATTGTCGGGCGTGTTCGGCAGGAGGCCTGCGATGATGGTCCGCTCGCCGATATTGTCGAGCGGCGGACCGACCCGACCACGGGCCTCGCGGATTCCCGGAATCGAATGGCACGAGCCGCAGCCGAAAGCGGCGATCAGCTGGCCGCCCCGCCGGTAATCGCCGCCAAAATCCGCACCGTTTGGGTGGTCCTCGTTGCAGGCTCCGAGGGTGAGCGGCAGAAGCACCAAGAGCAGGCTCAGCCGGGGCATGTTGGCACTACCAACAAGGCGATTAGATTGAAGATTGTCGCCGCCATAAAGCCGAACCCGGTCAATGTGCCGCAGATCGCGAGAAAACGGGTTCGTCCCACCGCCGGCGGAAGGAACTCGTTGTCGATCGGCGGGTGGTCATTGCTCGTTGCCCGCCACACTCGCAGGGAAACCACGACGGCGATGAGCGCCACAAGGATCGCTGCGATATTGATCGCGAAAAGCGCTGCCCCTACTCCCTCCCACCCCGGCAGGAGATCGCTACGGGGCGTGTCGTGCGGAAAACACGGATAGCTATCGAGTGCGTAATTAACATTCAGCTGGGTGAACCAGGCGATCGGGGGCCCAAACACGGCGAAGAACAAGGTGCCCAGGCCAACTCGGTCCTCCCGCGATGGAGGCTGGCGTCGAACCGCCGGACGAGCCTCTGCCGTCATCCCGTTCATCCCCAGTATGGCGCCACGTAAAAAGTCAAGAACACTGCCAGCCACACCGCAAGGACGAAATGCCAATAGGCGTTGCCGATCAGCACCGGAGCATTGCGCCACCGGTCGAAATACCCGAGCGTCGACCAGATCAGCACCATCAGCAGGATCAGAATACCCGCCACCAAATGGGCCATGTGGAAGCCGCAGACGGTGAAGTACATCGAGCTGTAGGTGCTCGAACTCACCGAAAAGCTCTTTTGCCGCCACTCGATCGCTTGAAGGACGACGAAAGCAGTGCCGAGGATCAGCGCAACGGCTATGCCGGCAATCAGCTCCCGGCGCGCGCCGCGCTTCAGCCCGCGCGCACCGGCCCAAGCCGCCAGATTGCTCAACAACAAAATAATCGTGTTTGGAAGTGACAGGCGGAACGAAGGCAGCTCGCTTGGCCGCCATCCCTCGCCAAACTGCACATCATAATAATAGTAGCTGAACAGCAAGTAAGCGAACAGCGCACCTTCGGTGGCGATGACGCAGAGCATGCCCCACCAGCCGACTCCTCTTCGCTCGATAGCGCCGACCGGCAGGCGGCCCAGTCCGAGCGTCGCGTCAGCCATCGACCGCACCTGCGACTTGACCAAGCCTACGTTCCGGCCATAACCAGAGGATCATCGCCAAGACGGCAACCAGACCGGAGACCGCGGCGAGCCACCACCAATGCACGAGCAATCCGGCAAATCCAGCCGCAGATGCAACGGTCAGGATGAAGGGCGCGTAGGAATCCTCCGGCATCTTCAGGATCAGATCCGGATCGCCGTCGAGCGGTGACGTAGCGATTGTCTCGCGCCCATGATCGAGCACGAGGCCCTCCCCGATCGAGGACCGCTGCTCGGATTCCCTCAGTTGGTCCTCCCACAGCGGGTGACCGCTCGCCACGCGCGGAATGACTGCGAAGTTATAAGGCGGCGGCGGTGACGGCACGGACCATTCGAGCGTGGCCGCATCCCAGGGATTGGCGCCGGCGATCCGCCCTCGCCGTAGGCTCGAAGCGACATTGACCAGGAGCAGCAGCACGCCGATCGCGAACAGGAACGCGCCAAGGCTGGTGATCAGGTTCAGCCAATCCCACCCCATCCCGTCCGGAAAGGTGTAGACGCGGCGGGGCATGCCGAAGAGGCCGGTCAGATGCATCGGCAGGAAGGCTAGGTTCATGCCGATGAACATGGTCCAGAAATTCCACCTCCCGAGCCGCTCGTCGAGCATCCGCCCGGTCATCTTGGGAAACCAGTAATAAAGCGCGCCGACCACCGGAAAGACATTGATGCCAATCAGCGTGTAATGCATGTGGGCCACAATGAAATAGGTATCGGTCAATTGCCAGTCGACAGGCACGGAAGCGGTCATGAACCCCGACACACCGCCGATCACGAAAAGCACGATCATGCTGGCGAAAAACAGAAAGGCGGTGGTTATGACCGGACGGCCGAGCCAGATCGTGGCGATCCAGGCAAATACGGCTACAGCGCTCGGCACCGAGATGATGATCGATGCGCCGCTGAAGAACGACATCGCCAGGTTGGGGAGCCCGGTGGCGAACATGTGATGCACCCACACGCCGGAGCCGAGGATCATCGTGGCGACCGTCGACAGCGCGACCGGCGCGTATCCGACCAAGGGCCGCCGGCAGAACACCGGTAGACCTTCGGAAACCATGCCCATCGCCGGCAGCACGATGGCGTAAACCCAGGGGTGGCCGAAGATCCAGAACAAGTGCTGCCACAAAAGCGGCTGGCCCTGCTCAGACACATCGAAAAAATGCGCGGCGAACTGCCGGTCCATCCACAACAAGAAAAAGGCGAGGCTAACGCTCGGCACCACCAGCAAATTGGCCACCGAAGCGGTCAAGGTTCCCCAGGTCATGATCGGGACGCGATTGATCGACATGCCGGGGGCGCGCGTGCGCAGAAAAGTCACGACGAAATTGGCGGAGCCGACCGTCGTGGAGATCCCGAGGAAGATCATCCCCAGCGAATAGAAATCGATGTTAAGGCCGGGATTGTACTGGGACTCGGCGTAGGGGACGTAGTTGAACCAGCCAGCGTTCGGCCCCGCGCCGATCACGAACCCGGCATACATGAAGATGCCGGAGGCGAGGTAAATCCAATACGACAGCGCGTTCAGCCGCGGGAACGCCATGTCCCGCGACCCCAGGATCAGCGGCCACAGATAGTTGCTGAAGCCCGACAGGATGGGGAGGGCGTAAAGGAAGATCATCGTCATGCCGTGCGTCGAGAACAGCTGGTTGTACTGTTCTGGTGTCAGCAGCTGCTGGTTGGGCCGAGCCAGCTGGACGCGCATGACCAGGGCCTCAATGCCGCCCAGGACTAAGAAGATAAGGGCGGTGACGATGTAGCGCTTGCCGATCTCCTTGTGATCGACGGTGGAAAACCAGCCGGCAAGGCCGGGCTCGGTCTTCCAGATCTCCTCGAGCCGGCGGCCAGGAGCGGCGGAGGCGGGGAAGATCTCGGGGGTTCTCTCGATGTCCGAAACGGTCACGGCCCCTCGCCTCACTCGAGCGTTGCCAGAAAGGCGCGGATGTCCTGCAGTTCGGGTCCGGAGAGATACAGGTTTGGCATCAGGGTGCCAGGTTTGATCCCCTGCGGGTCGACGATCCATCCGGAGAGATTGCCGATATTATTGGGCAACATGCCAGCTGCGATCGTGCTGCGGCTCATCAGATGGGTGAGGTCCGGCGCGACCGTACCGCCCGCTTCGGTGCCGCGAACGCCGTGGCAGGCGCCGCAATGGAAGACAAAGCTGCGCTCTCCCCTCGCCACCTGTGACGAGGTCGTAGGAGCGACCGGTTGGAGCTGCGCATTCCACCAGGTGTCGAAATCGGCGCGCGGCTCGGCGATCACAAACAATGCCATATGAGCATGCTGCCAGCCGCAGAATTCGGTGCACTGGCCGCTGTAACGGCCGGGCAGGCTCGCCTCGAGCCACATCTCGTTGGTTTGCCCAGGAATGGTATCGGTCTTGCCGGTCAAGGCCGGCACCCAGAAGGAATGGATGACATCGCCGCCAATCAGCCTCACCTGGACCGGCTCGCCGGTCGGGATGTGGATCTCGTTGGCAGTGGTAAAGATGCGTGAGGGATCCTCACTCAGATAGCGCGCCTTCCACCACCATTGCAGGCCCGTCACCTCGATCGTCACTTTCGGGGCGCTGGGCGGCCCGTTGACAGCCGCGAGAACGATGACCGTCCAGATCAGCGATCCGAGCAGAGCGACGAAAGAGATCCCGACCCCGATCGAGATCCAGCCAACGCCACTCGCGCCGCGCTCGACCGGCACTTGCCCCACTGCATCGCCGACACCCTGCACCCGCCGTCGCCATGCCCCGACGACGACGAGAGCGGTGCAAACGACGACGACCGCGGCGGAAATGACGAGGAGCCCCCATGTCAGCGCCACCACCGGGTAGGCTTTGTCCCCAAACCCGCGCAAATACGACAACGGCGTAGCGGCTTCGGCCGGGCCCGGCAAGACCGCGACGAGGCCGCTGAGGGCTAGGCAAGGGTAGGTCTTGGCGATGGAGCAGCTCCCCGGGGCTTGGCCAAAGCGGGCAATAGCGCCAATAGCGAGATTACAAGGAAGATCAGACAGCCTGGAACCCACATGATCCCGCCGCCGAGCTGTTGATCCTGGAGGGCAGTTAAGCCCCAGGGTCCCGTGGTTAGGGCGTGCGCCACATAGAGCGGCCGTGGCGCCAGCGTGACCAGGGCGCCGAGGAAGCCCATCTGCACCGACGACATAACGCTGGCGGCGACCCTGTTCATTGTGGTTGTCGGGCGGGAGTCGAACAACCCGTACCACAGCCAAACCGCACTGCCAAACACCCCCATATGCATCGCCCAGTAGACGAGCGTGCTGTCAAAGGTGGCGGCATACGGGGCGGGGGCATGCCAGAACCACAGCATTGCAGCAAACACACCGGCAGAGGACAGCGGCGCCGGCCGCAACCACGGACGCCGCCTCGACGGAACAGCAAAAGCTGCGGCGAGGGCCTCTGCCGGTCGGCCCGCGACGACCAGCGGTGCAGCCAGCAAGGTCAGCATCATATGCTGCCCGACCCGGACTGCGAACAACGAGACTGACAGTGGGCACAGCGGCGACACGAGCGCGAGGGCAGTCATCAGCCAGCCGATATAGAAGGCAGCCTTTTCGCCGGCCCCACGCCCGCCGCCGCCTTGATCGAGGCGGGTGCAGCCGAGCGCGTAAAGGCACGCGAGCGCGGCAAGCGCGCCGACCAGAACCGGGTCGAAATTCCAACTCAGCCACAGCGCGGCAGGAGACGGCGGCGGCCCGCAATACGGGACTGTCGTAGTATCTTGCGCAAGCATTGCAATCCGCAACCGCCTCTCGGCACATCAAATCGGCGAAAGACAGAACCGCTTTAGCTCAGGATCGTTCCATCTGAAGAGGCCAAACGAAGCTTCTATTGATCCGCCCCACAACGCCCAGCTTGGAAGCGGCACGAGCGGATCGCGGCATCGGGCTTCAACGCTGCTCGAATAACGCAGCGCGACAGCTAACCCACCACCCGAGCCGTGGTTTGAAACGGCATATTCTGTGATTCGGCAAGCCGATCCTGATGTTGGAGGGCTCATTGGTGCAACAGAGATGAAGGACAGGTTCGAGGGCGCTCAACTGCGCTTGTCAATGCGCAATGGCCGAGGCGCCTGCCAAAGCGACCGCTTCATCCTGATTACCGTTCCCGCCGCTGACCCCGATTGCGCCGATGATCGATCCGTCGCGGCGTAGCGGGACGCCGCCGGCGAAGATCATCACGCGCTCGTGGTTGGAAACGTGAATGCCAAAAAATTGCTGGCCTGGCTGGCTGTTTTGGGCGAGTTCAGCGGTCGAGATATCGAACGCGCGCGCGGTGAATGCCTTGTTGATCGAGATGTCGATGCTGCCGAGCCATGCGCCGTCCATTCTCACATGGCTGACCAGGTTTCCTCCACCGTCGACCACGGCAATGTTCATCGGTTGGCCGATCTCCCGCGCCTTCTTTTCCGCCGCAGAAATGACCCGCCGCGCATCATCTAGCGTGATCATCACATCATTCTCCTTATGCTAGATGCTAGGCCGTCTTGGGCAACAACCCATGTGGGTCGATAACGAATTTGTGGGGTGCTCCGGAATCGAAGCTTCGATAGCCATCCGGCGCTTCGTCGAGGCTGATCACCTTCACGTTGACGATTTCGGCGATGGGGAGTCGATCCCAGAGAATTGCCTCCATTAAGCGACGGTTGTATCTCAGCACCGGCGTCTGCCCCGTATGGAAACTGTGCGACTTGGCCCAACCGAGGCCGAACCGAAGGCGCAGCTGGCCATGCCTTGCCGCTTCATCTTTCGATCCTGGATCATCCGTCACATAAAGTCCGGGGATGCCGATCGAACCCGGAGCCCGCGTGATCTCCATGAGACTGTTGAGCACGACTGCCGGCGCTTCGACGACGTGACCGCCGGGGCCTCCACTCTTGGCCTCGAAGCCGACGCAATCGATCCCACAGTCTACCTCGGGTTTCCCCAGCACATCGGCCACCAGTTCGCCGAGCCGATCATGTTTTGTGAGGTCGATCGGCTCGAAACCGACCTTCTTAGCGTGGGCGAGTCTGGCCTGGTTCAAGTCGCCGATCAGCACGACAGCCGCGCCGAGAATACGTGCAGACGCGGCCGCAGCAAGACCCACGGGTCCTGCGCCGGCGATGTACACCGTCGAGCCAACGCCGACCTTGGCATTCACTGCGCCATGAAACCCCGTCGGCAGAATGTCGGTTATGCAGGTCAGATCGCGCATCCTTTGGAGAGCCTGCGCCTTGTTCGGAAATTTCAATAAATTGAAGTCGGCGTAGGGCACCATGAAGTATTCGGCCTGACCGCCTATCCAACCGCCCATATCGACGTAGCCGTACGCACCGCCGGCGCGCTCGGGATTGACGTTCAAGCAGACACTGGTGTGGCCCTCGCGACAATTGCGGCAGCGGCCGCACGCCACATTGAACGGAACCGACACGAGATCGCCGATCTTGTGATATTCGACGTCACTGCCGACCTCGATGATCTCGCCGGTGACCTCATGCCCCAGGACCATGCCAACCGGGGCCGTGGTACGGCCACGAACCATGTGCTGGTCAGAGCCGCAGATGTTTGTCGCGACGACCTTGAGTATGACCCCGTGATTGATCGGTTTTCCTGCGGGATTGCGGAAGCTGGGAAAATCGATGTTTCGGACCTCGACCTTGCCGGGCCCCAGATAGACGACGCCACGATTGGAAGGCATCTGGAAGCTCCTTTCCTATCGAGCCACATGGCCTCATGACGGCGGCGGCATCTCATGATCGGGGCGGACAACTGCCGTCCCGATCGCGGCCTTTACCGCCTCGTCGCCGCCGCTCAAGGTGAGATCGAATCCTCGCACATCCCGAGCGCGGTTTCCTGCGTACACCCCACAAATTACGATGTGGATTCCGTCGTCGCCTTGATCACCATCAACTTTTCAAAACTCCGACACGCTTCTAGTGGAGGCAGCTTTAG
>Ga0209488_10002044_pt1 | contig 16929 bp, 8 predicted proteins | sample Rivendell_Oct201_8_FD_188349 | JGI IMG/M metagenome (GOLD analysis project Ga0209488, IMG submission 188349) | Vadose zone soil microbial communities from the Eel River Critical Zone Observatory, Northern California, USA -... | ecosystem: Environmental > Terrestrial > Soil > Vadose zone >...
ACTGGCGGACAAGCGATGCCGCCCATACAAGTACCACGCGCACCACAACAAACTGCTCCAGAAATAGATTCCCGATTGCAGCGGTACTTTGGCGGCAACCAGCATCAGCATCAGCCAGTTCAGGAAGCCGAAAACCACCAGCGCGATTCGTGTCGGCACCCGTAACTTTTGCTTGCTGCCAAAAACACACATCGCTGCGAACAGCACCGTGGGCAACAACACCACTTCATCCGTCAGCCAGCCATACGGAGTGGTCAGGATGGAAATCACCATGACCGTCAGTCCATGGTCGCGCCACGACCAATTCGACATGTTCTTGATGCAAAACCAAACGCTCCAAAGCAGGCCCAGCATTATCGGAACAAATTGCGCTCTGAAATACGGCCGAAAAAATATCAGCCGCAACACTCCGCTCACGGTCGGAATGAATTCACCTTCGATCGCCGCGGTACGCAGCATTTCGCGATAATGCTGAAAAGCGCCAGGATCGAAAAGCAAAGCCAAAATCGTCACGGCGGCCACGGCAGTTACAAATCCGCCCGCGATCGCAAATTTTTTGCGCAATAAGATCCACAAAAAAAATGCCAACCAGAAAAAAAACAACAGATGCGGTTTCGCAAACGGCAGCGCCAGCGCTGCTCCCGCCAGAAACGGCCGCTCTTTTTCGAAATACAAGAATAAAACAATCCCGATCAGCAGCACAAAACCAATTTGCGCGGCCTCCAAGCATGCTAGAACCGGAGCGAAAAGATAGCCCACGAAAAGAAATACAGAACGTAATTCGTCACTTTTTTGAAACATGTTTCGGCTCAAGCGCATCGCCAGGATCAGTGACGCCACCGACGCCGCCATCCAAAGCATCCAACCCCAAAAAGCGTTGACCAGTCCCAATGGAAGAAAAAGGAAAAGCGACCACGGCGGCGTACGAACCAGAACCGGTCTACTTTGTCCGTACCCTTGTTCCCATTCGAGTTCGATGGTGCTTTTTACGTCGTAGGGATTGTCGCGATGAATCAAAAGTTTTCCCGCGGCCCAATATTGAATCGAATCGCGCTGGCTGACGTTCGCTCGCACCTTGTCCATGTGCGCCACGAGGTAGTATGCAACCGCCCCTGTGAGCGCGGCGCCCACCATCAACCTGATCAGCTTTTTGGACATTGCAGCCGGATCTCCTTTTTCAAAACGGCGGGCATTTTTCTACCGTCGCACGGCTCGCACGACTCTTCGCAAAAACTTTCTTACCGAGTGCCGGGAAACAAAACCACCTGAGCACTCCTGCAATCTTCTCGCGTGGAATCGAGCAGGCAGCTACTGTCGTACAGTCTCGCGAACCCTCGAGAGCTTCGGAAGAAAACGGGAAGCGCGGCAGTGATCTCGTTTTGCCGCGACGTGATTTTTTCCCGCTCCGCATCCAGGGAGAAGTCGTCTGCCGTAACCAGCCAATAAGTCGCGCCAGCTTCGCGAGGCGCATCGCTCATGTGCGCCAGGTCCCGAGCCAGATCAGGTGAATTCCAGCCGGTTCCGTTCGAGTAAGCTGAAACTGGAAGCAAAGCGATGGGCCGAAGAGCTTGCCGCCGGGTGTAGAGGAAAAGAAGAACGTCGTCATACGCCACAATTTTTGCGCCAGCCGGCGTGTGCTGGCGAATCCAAGAATACACTTCCTTTTTTTGTTCGAGAGTTTTGTTCTGAGCTTCTGCTGCTTCGCGCAGTTCCCGGCGATCCCGGAACAGATAGGTCCATCCTGAGAAAGCGGCATAGCCAAGCAGGATTGTACAAATTGTCGCTGCCAGAATTTGTTTCCCCAGTGAGCTCGGTGGCCTGAAATTGGTCCGCGCCAAAGTGAGCAGCCGCTTCGATTCGAGTACTGTCGCCACCAGGAACAGCGGGAGAAACGGCAGCAGAAACCTTTCCATTATTGGAAACGGCCAAAGAATAATGACCAGAAGGTAAGGAACGATTATGAAAGCTAGAGCCCGCCATTCGGCTCGTCGCAATTGTCGCACTACGCCACTCAACACGATCGCCGACATGCCGGCCGTAAGAAGCCAGGAACGGCGATCGAAAGCGCCTGCCAAAAATGGCGCTGGCGAACTTACGAGTTGCAGGCAATTCTCCTTGATCATGTTGAAAAACGCGCCGACGGTGGGAACTCCCATGCGCCACTGGAAGCCCAGGTAGTCCGTGTAAAAAGCGACCAGTCGCTCCCACTGCGAGCTTACAATCTCCAAATGCACTTTGGCCTGCGCGCCAGGAGAAATATCGTGCGCCGTCAATAGAAAAATGGCCCCGATGGTTGCACCCACCGCGGCACAATAGACAAACGCGCGCCGATACTCACGGCGATAGAGAATATACGCCAACAAGCCAATCACAGCCGTATAACCAATAGTTCGAAGTGAAGCGCTCAAAGCGACAGCCATACCCAATGCCGCAGAAAACGTGTACGACCTCGCGGGAGCCATCGCAAACCTGGCGAGTAAAAGCGCGAGAAGAAGCATGGCCATAAACGGAACATCGCTCATGGTTAGCCCGCTCAGGCGCAACAAAACAGGATGGAATGCGCAGAGAGCCGTGAGGATCAGCGATGGAATTCTTCCCAGTTCAGCAATGCATCGCAGCAGAGAAAACGTACAGACAAGCGCCAAACACCCAAAGGCTTCAGTCAAGCGAATCGCCCATATGAGATTGTTAGGAAATTCCGGCCATGCCTTCCAGACACCTGACAAAAGCAAAGGATACAAAACGGGATACTTCGGCTGCAGTGGAACACCGGGAAAACTGGGCAGAATGTAACCCTGATGCTGAGCTAACGCCTGCGCCGAAGAAAAATAGACTGCGTCATCCTGATAACGGCCAAAGAATGTTTCGGGCTTCCAGCTCTCTACGTTCCAGATGAATATAGCCAGAATGAAAAGCAAAGCGCCGGAAGCGTGAGCAGAGGGAGTGACCAGCCAGACGCGCACCTTATTTAGGAGCAATGACATAAGAAGGGAACGCAACGGACAATATCACAATCGGACAAGAACGGGACTCTTAGGCTGTAGGCATTTGGTCAAACTGGTACGCTAGAACGTACGTGTCCTGCTGTTAGATCGATCAGCGATTCCACTGAGCGTAAACGCGCAGTAAATGTGTCGCGACATTGCACTTCGCGCATCGTGGAGTTATATGTCCAAGACATTTCTGATCGTTCCGGAACGTACATCACGTTTTTTCTTGGAAGGGTGGCTGTGAGTCCGCGACCAAACCATCGAACAATATCATTCGGACTAACGATCTTTCTAAGCGCGTTTTTGCTTTTCTGGGTCCAATTCCTTCTCGGGAAGTACATATTACCGTCGTTTGGCGGCGCTCCTGCCGTGTGGACTACCTGCATGCTTTTTTTCCAGCTGCTCTTGCTTGGAGGGTATATCTATGTGCACGTTCTCAAAAGCAGCAAATTGAGTGCACGAATGCAGAGTTATCTGCACTGCGTACTCTTGCTCGCCTCGCTAGTGTTGTTAACGCGCGCATCGAGGATCTGGAATTCCCCGCTGACGCCGGGGCCTAACTGGAAGCCTAATGGAATGGGCAATCCTGTTTGGCAGATTGTTGCGCTGCTCAGCGCGAGTGTTGGCCTGCCATATTTTGTTCTCTCGTCCACAGGACCACTTTTGCAGTCTTGGTACAGCGGGATCCACAAAGGTTCGCCGTACCGTTTATACGCTCTCTCAAACCTCGGATCCTTTCTTGCGCTTTTGGCGTTCCCTATGGTGCTAGAGCCAGGACTGAGAACAAAGGCGCAAGCGTGGCTTTGGTCAGCCACGTTCCTTATTTTTGTCCTTGGCTGTGTCTATTGCGCTCATCTATTCGGCATGGCGAGCGCAAATGATCTTTCTGGATTTGCAAACGACGATTCTCCGCCGCTAACAATCACTAAAGAAGACACCAAACTGCTCCCACCTTCTCGCTGGGACTATTTCGTCTGGGTGGGCCTGTCCGCTTGTGCCTCCGTTATGTTCCTGGCAACGACCAACCAAATTTGCCAAGACATAGGTATTGTTCCGCTCCTCTGGATATTGCCGCTTGGTATTTATCTCCTGACATTTGTTATCTGCTTCGAACACGAACGATGGTATTCGCGAAGCTGGTATCACCCCCTATTTTGGGCGGCGATTTTTGCAGCGTGTTTTGTCTTGAACAACGGCGCGATCAACAACCTAGTTGCGCAAATCGCTATCTATGCGTTTGTACTCTTCACCTTGAACATGGTGTGCAATGGGGAGCTCGCTCGATGCAAGCCCGGTCCTCGCTATCTGACAGGATTTTATCTCACTGTAGCTGCCGGCGGCGCACTAGGCGGTGTTCTTGTCGCTCTCGCAGCGCCACAAATCTTCCGAGGTTTTTGGGAATATCAGTCGGGTTTGTGGATGTCAGCGCTGCTACTGACGATAGTCTTAGTCCGCGACAAACAGTCATGGCTGTATCACAGCAAAGTTGGATCGCCGGTGGTCGTTGTCGGAGTGACAATTCTCTTGCCGGAAAGCGCTGCGCTTGCCCGAGGACAGCCGCATCAACCGGTCACTTACATCTCTGTTTTGGTTGTGGTTTTCATGGTTTTTTTCGTCGTTGCGAATCGAAATCGAACGCCTGCGAGCCAGGCCAGGGAGAAAGTAGTTCCAATCTTTTGCGGGGTTGCGCTATCTGTCTTCGCCGCAGTTCTCATCGTGAATGTGCGAGGACAAATCCGCGACACAGTCGTCTCTTCGCGAAACTTTTTTGGAGTTCTTGCAATCACCAAACAAAACACGAACGACCCAGAACGAGCTGCTTACAGTTTGGTCCACGGCCGCATCGTACATGGATATCAACTACGAGCAGCCGCCGAACGTCGCTCGCCCACAGCTTACTATGGGCGAAACAGTGGCGTAGGTTTGGCAATAACTCGCCGCGTTGCCGACCCATTTGTGGGCGACGAGGGCTTGCGAATCGGCGTGGTCGGATTAGGAGTAGGAACAATTGCAGCCTATGGCAAGGCTAAAGACCACATCCTTTTTTACGAGATCAATCCTGTTGTGATACGAATGGCGACTGACCAGAGATATTTTACCTTCTTGAGCGACTCCCCCGCCAAGATCGAAATAATCCCCGGCGACGCGCGTCTGTCAATGCAGCGCGAACTGGATCGAAACGAAAGGCAAGACTTCGACGTCTTAGTGATCGACGCATTCAGTGGCGACGCCATTCCTGTTCATCTTCTTACACAAGAAGCATTTGCAATCTACTTCAGGCAATTGAGACAGCCATCGGGAATTCTAGCCATACATATCACTAATACCTACCTAGATCTCAGGCCAGTGGTCGTCGGAGCGGCGGAACATTTTGGATACAAAGCAGCGCTGGTGAATTCGGCAGGCGATGGACGATTATCTCGAGACGCTCAATGGATGTTACTTTCACGGAACTCATTTGCACCAGCATCGCAACTTAATACAAGTGGGCTGTCCAAAGAAGGTTCCAATTTGCGAGGCAATCATCTGTGGACGGATAGTTACAGCAATCTGCTTGAAATTCTAAAAAGATAAGAAATCGCTCGAATATCGCTGCAGGTGTTTCGAGACAGGGCGACCTATTAGGTCGGAACCGCTGCCTGCTTGCCGGTTATACCGCGCGAATATCCTAATTTCGCTATTTGAAAACTTTGCCTTGTTTAGCTATTGGCGCGCGTCCGAACCGCGAAGATTGCAACCTATTTGGTGTGGCTTACTCTAGAAGTGCAATTGTTACGCCACATTGACTCTGGAGCAATTGAAGTGCTCACCGGCTACCATGAAAGTTCTTGACCGCTTCCTCGAACAGCCATTCTTTTTTAACCTCTCGCAACTGCCCTTCAGCGGGCAAAAATTCGGACGCATACTCATGCATAACGATTTGAAGGCAATACGCGCTGTCCTTGATGTTGGCTGTGGGCCAGGCACCAACGCGCCGCGCTTCGCACACGCCAAATATCTGGGAATCGACATCAATGATCGCTATATCCAGTTGGCGCGAAAACGTTATCATCGTGATTTCCTGGTTGCGGATGTCACCACGTCCGAAGCCATTCCGTCCGGCTCTTACGATTTCATCCTGGTGAACAGTTTTCTTCATCATATCGATACCTCCGATGCTCTGCGCGTACTTTCTCGAGCAAGCGAATTCCTGACTGCCGATGGTCATCTTCATTCGGTTGAGCTGGTAATCCCCGAAAACACGGGCATCCCGCGTTGGTTGGCTCTGCATGACCGTGGGAAATTCCCGAGATCTCTTTCGACATGGCGCGAGATCTTTACGGATAAACTGGAAACCGTGATCTTTGAACCTTTTGCGATTCGTCACCTGGGACAGATCATCATGGAACTGGTTTATTTCAAAGGACGGGTGAAACGATGACGCCACCTGCCATCTCAGTTGTGGTTCCGCTGCACAATGAACAAATGGTGCTGCCAGAGCTGCTGCGGCGAGTGGGATCGGTGCTCAACGAGATGCCCGGCGGTCCGCACGAGATGATTTTCGTGGATGACGGCAGCTCGGATGGGACTTTGCAAATTCTTGAGGAAGCGGCAAGCTGCGATGCGCGCATTTCAGTCATCGTTTTAGCGCGCAACTTTGGACATCAGCCGGCGCTCACTGCAGCGCTCGATTACGTTTCGGGCGATGTCACGGTGATTCTTGACGGCGATCTGCAGGATCCGCCGGAATCGATTCCCGCGCTGGTGGCGAAGTTCCTAGAGGGATATGACGTTGTTTATGCGCAACGCACCCGCCGCAAAGAAGGGATTCTGCTGAAGCTGGCGTTTTTTGTGTTTTACCGCCTGATGAAATCATTGTCAGACACGCGTTTACCTTTGGATGCGGGCGATTTTGGCCTGGTGTCGCGAAGAGTGGTGCAACTTTTGCGCAGCATGCCGGAGCATCACCGTTATCTTCGCGGAATGCGCAGCTGGGTGGGCTTCCGGCAGATCGGCATCCCGATTGAACGTTCGGAGCGCTTCGCCGGTGAGAGCAAATATGGCGTGCTCAAGTATTTGAAGCTTGCGTCTGATGCCATTTTTTCCTTTTCCACGATTCCAATCCGCGCCGCTGCGCTGCTGGGATTTGTTTCGGTTTCTTTTTCCGCGCTTTTTGCTTTTTATTCCGTAATTGCAAAAATCTTCTTTCATCAGCCGCCCAAAGGCTTCACGGCATTGCTTCTGATTCTCACGTTTCTCGGCGGTACGCTACTTTTCTTTCTTGGAATCATCGGCGAGTACGTAGGTAGGGTATATGAGGAGGTCAAGGCGAGACCTTTGTATATCGTTGAACGGATCATCGGCAACGCAGCGGCGAATCGGCTACATTCTCCGACGGGCAGAATTTCGCGCAATGTGATTTCCGGACAGGGATAGGAACTTAGCGAGCGTGGATCCGAACTATAGCGCGTACTATCGGCAACTTTACCAAAACCACTGGTGGTTTCGCATGCGCGAGCGCTGGGTGTTGCAGGTCTTGCGCCAGAATTGTCCTGCAAGCGGATGGGGCTCGATCCTGGACGTGGGCTGCGGTGACGGGTTGTTGTTCGATCGGCTGATGGAATTCGGCGACGTCGAGGGTATAGAGACTTCCCGTGAAATTGTTGATCCCGCGAATCCGCAGTTTCAGAAAATTCATATAGGTCCATTCGACGATTCCTTTCGTCCCGGCAAACAATACTCTCTTATTTTGCTTCTGGATGTTTTGGAACATCTCCCTGATCCCGGCGCCGCGCTTCGCCGTTGCGAATCGTTGCTCAAACCCGGCGGCTCTCTGGTGGTAACCGTCCCGGCTTTCAATGTGGTCTGGACGAATCACGACGTTCTAAATCACCATATGACCCGATACCGCAGGGCGACACTCCTTCCACTGCTGCAAAAAGCCGGTTTCAAGGTTGAGGACTCGGCCTATTGGTTCCAGTGGGCGTTCCCGGTAAAGCTGGCGCAACGTTTCACCGAGAAGCTGTTTCGTCTGAGACCTGCGAACCCGAAAATCCCGCTGGCGGCCGTCAATCGCGCATTGTGCTGGCTCTGCGCGCTGGAGCATTCAATTCTTGGCCCATTGCATCTGCCCTTCGGAACAACTCTTTTTGCCCGGTGCCGTAAATGACCGAACACATATTGGTTACCGGAGGCGCGGGCTACATCGGGGGCGCGGCCGTCCGTCTTCTTCTTCAACACAACTACCAAGTGACTGTGCTGGACAATTTTTCCCGCGGCCACCGCAGGTCGCTAGCAGACGGCGTTCCACTGATTGTTGGCGATACTGGCAACCGCGACTGCCTGACCGGACTTTTTTCCGCAAATCGTTTCGACGCGGTCATGCACTTCGCGGCGTTTGCGGAAGTCGGCGAATCCATGCTGCATCCCGCGAAATATTTTCAGAATAATACCTGCTCGACGCTCGCGCTCGTTGAAGCCTGCCTGGTGCACAATGTTTCCAAATTTGTTTTTTCTTCGACCTGCGCCGTTTTTGGTTTTCCCGATTCCATTCCAATTCCGGAAACGGCCGCAAAACTTCCCGCAAACCCCTACGGCCAATCAAAACTGCAAACAGAAATTATGCTGGACTGGTTTCACCGAGTACACGGACTGCGTTACGCAGTGCTGCGCTACTTTAACGCCGCCGGAGCTTGGGACGGGCACGGTGAACATCACCAACCAGAATCTCACCTTATCCCCAATGTGCTGCGTGCCGCGCTCGGCACGCCCGGGGCAGTACCCGTCTTTGGAACCGATTATCCGACGCCTGATGGAACGTGTGTGCGCGACTTCATCCACATTTACGATCTGGCCACCGCGCATCTGGCTGTGCTGCAGTCCCTCGAGACCTCTGATCGTCAGATTTATAATCTGGGGAATGGCACAGGCTTCAGCGTTCGCGAAGTGCTTGCCGCCGCAGCGCACGTCACGGGCCGGAAAATTGCCTTTACGGAATCACCACGCCGCCCGGGAGATCCGCCGGTATTAGTCGCCGACTCGGGAAAAATCCGCCGCGAACTGGGTTGGATGCCGAAATACACCAGCCTCGAAGAAATCGTCGAAACCGCCTGGAGCTGGCATGTCGCGAATCCAAACGGCTACGCGGAGTAAAAAATCCCGGCAAGAAATAATCTCTGGAGGCTGTGAACCAGCTTCCGACAATCACGACCGCGAGAACTAAAAATGAATCAAGTTAGGCTTGCGAGCTGTAAGTGCTGATGGGTTGATTGCGTGCGCCGCTCTTGATGGGAATGCTGACTTCGACCACCGTGCCGGGGTTTGCGCTGCGCAAGACCAGCAGCCCGCCGTGATCCTGTACGCGCTGCTTGATGCCAATGATGCCGATGCCATAGCTGCCCGGGCGCAGGGCTACGAGATCCTCGGATAGACCTTTTCCGTCGTCGATGATCGAGACGGAAACGCGGCCGTTCCGCTCTTCCAGTCGAACTGTGGCTTTCTGGGCGGAAGCGTGGCGGAAAACATTGGTCAGTGATTCCTGGGTAATCTTGAAGATTGCGGTCTCCACTTCCGCGCCAAGTCGAGGGAACTCGTTTGGAACTTCCAATTTCGTTTCGATTCCACTGCGACTCTCAAATCCTTCGGTGTACCAACGCAGGGCCGACAGTAAACCCATTTCATCGAGAAGCGGCGGATGCAACAAGTGTGAGATGGTGCGAACTTGTTTTATGGCGTGATCCAGCATCAAATTTGCTTCGGACATGGCTCGATCTTTTGCGTCAACCGATTGCTTCGGCTGAGCGAGCGCGCTAAGCATCATTTTTGCGGCGGCGAGGTCCTGACCCAAACCATCGTGAAGTTCGCGCGCAATGCGGCGTCGCTCCTCGTCCTGGGCATTCATTAAGCTATTGGAGAGACGGTTGAGCTCCTGGTTGAGCGCTTCCAGTTGCCGGGCCTTGCGGTGAAGTTCAGCGAAAACGCTGACCTTGGCGCGCAGCAGCTCTGGAATAATTGGAACGGAAATGTAATCGACTGCGCCGCGTTCATAGCCTTTCAGGCGATCGACGTCGGTAAGATGCACGGCGGAAATAAAGATGATCGCGGTTTTCTGAAATCGCGGGTGCTGGCGAATCATTTCGGCCAGTTCGAAGCCGTCGAGTTCGGGCATGCTGACGTCCATCAATAGGACAGCGAAGTCCATCCGCAGCAGCAGTTCGAGCGCTTCGCGGCCGGAGGATGCTTTCACCAAGTTTTCCCCGAGTTCGCCGAGCATCACCTCGTAACTGAGCAACTTCGAGGGCTGGTCGTCGACCATCAGAATATTTACAGGGCTTGCGGTGATCGTGGTGTTCATAGAAGGCTGGCCTCGCTCCGGCTCCATCGCTTCCTCGGAAATTTGTCGATCATCAACGGTGCAACCACATCCGCAGGGCGGACAACAGTTGCTCGGTATTGACCGGTTTCGCCAGATATTCCGAAGCTCCGGCTTCCAGACACTTTTCGCGGTCACCTTTCATGGCCTTCGCGGTGAGGGCGATGATCGGGAGGCGGCGGAAAGCCGGATTGCGCCGGATCACTTGCATGGTTTCGTAACCATCCATCTCGGGCATCATGATGTCCATCAAAACGATGGCCACACCGGAGGTCGATTCCAAAAGAGAAATGGCTTCGCGACCGGTGCTGGCGGAGAGGACGGTCATTCCCCTGCGCTCTAGAACACTGCTCAATGCGAAAATGTTGCGAACATCGTCGTCGACGACTACTACTTTTTTGCCTACCAGGGCATCGTCGGAGTGGTGCAAGCGATCCAACATCTTTTGCTTTTCCGGAGGCAGATCCGCTACCACGCGGTGCAGGAACAGAGCGGTTTCATCCAACAAACGTTCAGGCGATTCCACATCCTTGACCACTACGCTGCGGGCCAGTTCGTGAAGTCGAATATCTTCTTCGAGCGAAAGCTCGCGTCCGGTAAACACGACCACCGGCAAATCGTTTGATCCCTTTTGCTGGCTGAGCCTTTCCAGCACTTCGAATCCGGACATATCCGGCAAGCGCAGATCGAGCACCATACAATCGAAGGGTCTTTCCTGGATGGCCTGCAAAGCGGCCCCGCCAGAGTCTGCAATTTCCAGGTCGATATCATCGTGGCCGAGCAGTTCGCGAATGCTGAATTGTTCAGCCGGGTCGTCTTCCACGACCAGCAACCGTTTTCGTCTGGGTAGCGCATATTCCTTCATTTTGGTGAAGGAAGCTTCGACGCTTTCCGGGCTGATGGGTTTGGTAAGAAAAGCAAATGCGCCACGCGAGAGGCCGTGCTTGCGGTCTTCATCGAGGGTGAGAATTTGCACCGGAATGTGGCGGGTAGCGGCATCCAGTTTCATATGGTTGAAAACAGTCCAGCCAAGCATGTCCGGAAGAAAAATATCCAGACAGACAGCGGTTGGGTGAAACTCGCGGATGAGAGTCAGCGCCTCGGCGCCGCTACCGGCGACCAACACTTTGAATCCAGTGTCGCGAGCAAGATCGCAAAGGACACGCGCGTAATGCGGGTCGTCTTCAACGATGAGCAGCAGGTTGCTGCCAGGTTGTAGCGCCTCGCGATCGTCTGCGACGCGCTCCGCCCGGTGAACCTTGGTAGCGATGGGCATCGGCGGAAGTGCAACGGGTTGCGACGGACTGTAGGCTGGAACCGCTGATGTTGGGCCCGCGTACACTTGCGGCAAGTAAAGAGTGAAGGTGCTGCCGGCGCCGGTGGCGCTGCGCAACTGGATTTCTCCACCAAGCAGGCTGGCCAATTCACGGCTGATTGCGAGGCCCAGACCGGTGCCGCCATATTTGCGGCTGGTGGATGCATCTGCTTGTTGGAAGGCTTCGAAGATGATGCGTTGTTTTTCGGCAGGAATGCCGATGCCGGTGTCAGCAACTTCAAAGGCAATGACGGTTTCGGATTTGTTGAGAATAGGATGACCCGCGGTCCAGCCGCTTTCCGCTTTCAGAACCGAAAGGCGAACCTGGCCTTGTTCAGTGAACTTGAAGGCGTTGGAAAGAAGATTCTTGAGAACTTGTTGTAGGCGCTTGGCGTCCGTGACCAGGCTCTGGCTCAAAGCTGGATCGGCGAAGGTCTCGAATGTGAGACGGCGGTTTTCCGCTTCGTGACGGAAAGGCCGGGCGATCATTTCCAGCAAGCTGGAGAAAAATACCTCTTCGGCTTGCACGGAAACGGTGCCCGATTCGATTTTCGAGAGGTCAAGAATGTCGCTGATCAAGTTCAGCAAGTCGGTTCCCGCTCCGTGAATGGTGCGCGAGAATTCGACTTGTTTCGAACTTAGGTTTCCTTCGGGATTTTCGCTGAGTTGCTGGCCAAGTACCAGAATGCTGTTGAGAGGGGTGCGAAGCTCGTGCGACATGTTGGCCAGGAATTCCGATTTGTATTTCGATGTAAGCGCGAGTTCCTTGGCTTTTTCTTCCAGAGCACGGCGGGCAAATTCAATTTCCTGATTCTTGCGCTCGACTTCGGCGTTCTGTTCGGCAAGTTGCTGGGCCTTGAGGCCAAGCTGTTCGTTGGTTTGCTGTAGTTCACTTTGTTGCGTTTGCAGTTCGGTTGCCAGTTGCTGAGACTGCACGAGCAGCCCTTCGGTCTGCATAGTAGCCTCGATACTATTGAGCACGATACCGATACTGGACGTGAGCTGCTCGAGAAAAGCGAGTTGCGAAGCGGTGAAGTTGCCGAGAGACGCGAGTTCGATCACTGCTTTGACCTGATCTTCGAACAGAACGGGCAGCACAATGACGTTGCGCGGGACTGCTTGGAACAATCCAGAGCGGATGGGCACCGCGTGCGGAGGCATTTCCGTGATCAGCATGCGGCGCTTTTCTGAGGCGCACTGGCCGACCAGGCCTTCGCCGAGTTCGAGATGTTTTTTGTGGCCGTTTTCGCCGTTGTCGGCGAAAGAGGATAGCAGCGCCATGCCCGGAGAGTTGTCTGCCTCCATACGATAGATCACGCCTTGCTGCGCGTTGACGAGGGGAGCTAACTCGGACAGAAGCAGGCGACCTACGGTCGCCAGGTCGCGCTGTCCCTGCAACATGCCGGTGAAACGCGCCAGGTTGGTCTTGAGCCAGTCCTGCTCTTTGTTGCGATCGGTAGTCAGACGCAGGTTGTCGATCATGGTGTTGATGTTGTCTTTTAGTTCCGCGACTTCGCCGCGCGCTTCCACCTGGATCGAACGAGTCAAGTCGCCTTTGGTGACGGCGGTGGCAACTTCGGCGATGGCACGCACCTGGTTGGTCAAGTTATCTGCGAGAAGGTTTACGTTGCCGGTCAGATCCTTCCAGGTTCCTGCGGCGCCGGGTACGTTAGCTTGACCGCTCAAACGGCCTTCGACTCCGACTTCGCGGGCCACGGTGGTTACCTGGTCGGCGAAAGTCGCGAGCGTGCGGGTCATATTATTGATGGTTTCGGCAAGCGCAGCGACTTCGCCCTTGGCGTTTACGATCAGTTTTTGCGTGAGGTCGCCGTTGGCTACGGCGGTTACCACTTTCACGATTCCGCGCACTTGTTCGGTGAGGTTGGCAGCCATCACGTTTACGTTGTCGGTGAGATCTTTCCAGGTTCCCGCAACGCCCGGAACCTGCGCTTGTCCGCCGAGCTTACCTTCGGTGCCGACGTCGCGTGCGACGCGAGTCACCTCGCCGGCGAAAGCGTTGAGCTGGTCGACCATGGTGTTGATGGTGTTCTTCAACTCCAGAATTTCGCCCTTTACGTCCACGGTAATTTTGCGTGAGAGGTCGCCCTTGGCAACTGCGGTGGTAACTTCGGCGATGTTGCGGACTTGTCCAGTAAGGTTTCCGGCCATCGCGTTCACGGAGTCGGTCAGATCCTTCCAGGTTCCGGCGACGCCGGGCACATTGGCTTGACCGCCGAGCCGACCCTCGCTGCCGACTTCGCGCGCAACACGTGTAACTTCCGCGGCGAATGAACGCAACTGCTCGACCATGGTGTTCAGGGTTTCTTTCAACTGCAGAATTTCGCCGCGCACGTCCACGGTGATTTTGCGGGAAAGGTCGCCGCTGGCAATGGCGGTCGCGACTTCCGCGATGTTACGAACCTGGCCAGTCAAGTTGCTGGCCATGAAGTTCACGTTGTCGGTCAAATCTTTCCACGTTCCCCCGACGTCGGGCACCTGAGCTTGACCGCCCAACTTGCCTTCCGTGCCGACTTCGCGCGCGACGCGGGTCACTTCTCCGGCGAACGCGTTCAACTGATCCACTAGCGTGTTGATGGTATTCTTCAGCTCGAGAATTTCGCCTTTTACGTCCACGGTAATTTTGCGTGAGAGGTCGCCCTTGGCAACTGCCGTAGTTACCTCGGCAATGTTGCGGACCTGCGCGGTGAGGTTGAGGGCCATGGAATTCACGGAATCGGTGAGGTCTTTCCAGGTTCCTGCAACACCGGGCACGTTCGCCTGTCCACCCAATCGGCCTTCGCTGCCGACTTCGCGGGCTACGCGCGTGACTTCCGCGGCGAACGAACGCAACTGCTCGACCATGGTGTTGAGCGTTTCTTTCAACTGCAGAATTTCGCCGCGCACGTCGACCGTGATCTTGCGTGACAGGTCTCCGCTGGCAATCGCTGTCGCGACTTCCGCGATGTTGCGCACCTGGCCGGTCAGGTTACTGGCCATGAAATTCACGTTGTCGGTCAAGTCTTTCCAGGTTCCGCCTACGTCTGGCACCTGCGCCTGGCCGCCCAACTTCCCTTCTGTTCCGACTTCGCGCGCCACGCGAGTTACTTCTGCTGCGAAGGCATTCAACTGGTCCACCATGGTATTAATGGTGTTCTTCAACTCCAGAATTTCGCCCTTCACGTCGACTGTGATTTTGCGCGACAAGTCACCGCGCGCCACGGCCGTCGCCACTTCCGCAATGTTGCGGACCTGACCGGTCAGGTTGCTGGCCAGGAAGTTAACGTTATCGGTCAAATCTTTCCAAGTTCCCGCGACTCCCGGAACGCGTGCCTGTCCGCCAAGATTTCCTTCGGTACCGACTTCGCGCGCCACGCGGGTTACTTCTCCGGCAAAGCCGTTGAGCTGATCCACCATGGTATTAATGGTGTCTTTGAGCTCCAGGATTTCGCCCTTCACATCGACGGTGATTTTGCGTGAGAGGTCGCCCTTGGCGACGGCGGTGGTTACTTCGGCGATATTTCGCACTTGCGCGGTAAGATTTCCGGCCATGGAATTTACCGAATCGGTGAGATCTTTCCAGGTTCCCGCTACACCAGGCACGTTGGCTTGACCTCCAAGCCGGCCCTCGCTGCCCACTTCTCGCGCCACGCGAGTTACTTCGCCGGCGAACCGGTTGAGCTGGTCGACCATGGTGTTGAGCGTTTCTTTTAACTGCAAGATTTCGCCGCGCACGTCCACGGTAATTTTTCGCGACAGGTCGCCGCTGGCGATGGCCGTCGCCACTTCCGCGATGTTGCGTACCTGGCCGGTCAAGTTGCTGGCCATGAAGTTCACGTTATCGGTTAAGTCCTTCCACGTGCCGCCGACGCCGGGGACTTGTGCCTGGCCGCCTAACTTGCCTTCCGTTCCGACTTCGCGCGCCACGCGAGTCACTTCTCCGGCAAACGCGTTCAGCTGGTCCACCATGGTGTTAATGGTGTTCTTCAGCTCAAGAATTTCGCCTTTCACGTCCACGGTAATCTTGCGCGACAAGTCGCCGCGTGCTACCGCCGTGGTTACTTCGGCGATGTTGCGCACTTGCGCGGTCAGGTTCCCGGCCATGGCATTGACGGAGTCCGTCAAGTCCTTCCAGGTTCCCGCCACACCCGGCACCACCGCTTGTCCGCCAAGTTTGCCGTCGGTTCCGACTTCCCGCGCCACACGCGTAACTTCCGAAGCGAACGAGCGCAGTTTGTCCACCATGGAGTTGATGGCTTCCTTCAACTGCAAAATCTCGCCACGCACATCGACGGTGATTTTTCGTGAAAGGTCTCCGCTGGCCACGGCCGTGGCCACCTCGGCGATGTTGCGGACCTGGCCAGTCAAGTTGCTGGCCATCAGGTTGACGTTGTCGGTCAAATCCTTCCAGGTACCGGCAACCCCCGGCACCTTAGCTTGGCCGCCCAATTTGCCTTCGGTACCAACTTCGCGCGCCACGCGGGTTACTTCCGCGGTGAAAACGCTCAACTGCTGAATCATGGTGTTGACGATATTCGCGAGGCGCAGGAATTCGCCCTGCAGCGGCCGTCCATCCACATCCAGCTGCACCGTTTGCGCGAGATTTCCCTGCGCGACGGCAGCAATCGCGCGCGTCACTTCTGTTGTCGGGCGCAGCAAATCGTCGATCAGGGCGTTGAGCGAAACCTCCATTTCGCCCCATTCGCCGCGCGGCTGGTAGGAGCGAACGCGCTCTTTGGTTTTGCCTTCCTTACCGACCACATGACCGACACGGCGCAGTTCCTGAGCCATGCGCTGGTTGGCAATCACGATTTCGTTGAAGGTGTCGGCTATTTTTCCGCCGACTCCTGTCCAAACCCCTGACAAACGCACGGAAAAATCTCCGTCACGCATGGTTTGCAGACCGGCGAGGATTGCGCCAAGATCGGACTTGGTAATTTCCGCGCCGCCTAGATCGCCATTCCCGGAGGAATTCTTGGGATGTTTCGGTGCGGCGGACTCGGCCGCCGTGCCGCTCTGTTCCACGCGTTTCATGCTGGCACTCCTCGCAGATGGTTAGCGCTCTCTAGAAGCTGACAGAGAGTAAATTGGTTTGGAATCGCGAAAAAGGAATTGCGGGAATTCTTGTTTGCGGTTTGCGGTTCTAGTCCGGAATGGCACGACATGATGGTGGCCCGAAATCGTTTCTCCTGACAGAACGAGTCTCCCAAAGAACCTGTACGTGGCACCGAAAATATCCTTACGTCTGCAGAAAATACATACCGGAAAGCCTGTAT